>JADMIO010852296.1_pt1 | contig 79591 bp, 77 predicted proteins | sample 8958161 | NCBI WGS metagenome assembly JADMIO01 (sample SAMN16585339, study PRJNA669376) | soil metagenome | isolation source: Crop rotation soil | place: USA: Cullars Rotation, Alabama | collected 2011 | reverse complement strand
GACTGCCCGCACCAGGGCATCCCCCATCAGACAACCCCTGACGGTGACAGGCACGCTCCAGATTTGTCTGATACGCGGGACTGCCCGCACCAGGGGCATCACGCACCAGACAACGCCGGCAGTGCCTCTTCCTATCGGAATTGATTGCCTTCCCCCGTTCGGCAGCAGTGGCATTTCTTTTCGAGAGTGTCACCGTCTGAATAGTCTGAGCCCGTAGCGCGATGCGGTGCCCCGTCGGATTCCAGTCGCGATCGCCAGGACTCCTCAGCACGGGTGTGGGATTGCTTCGATCGGCAGGTTGAGTTCGGGCGAGAGCCTAAGCAGCAACAGCAGCTCGCCGATTTCGGTGTGACATGAAAGCTGACTGCTGTCCGTATCGATGTGCCCGCGGAACGCCATGACATCCGAGCTAAAGCTTTTCTCCGGTCACGACCGTAATAAGCCATGCGACTACGGCCCAAATCCCCGGCAGCGCTGTTAACACGATTGAGAATAGGTATCCCGCTTTGAACAAGCCTCTCCGCGGCGCCCCGCGAAAAAAGATCGTGTCAACGATCGGCCCGGCGGTGTATGCCAGATTGGCGAAAGCGCCGTACAGGAATGGACCGACAATCATTATGATCGGCTCCTCAAAGTCCTCGCCGGGCTTCACGGCTTCGGAGCCAGCCACCCAGACCAGGATCCAACTCACGACACCACCGTCTACTCGGGCCCGATGGCCCATTGAACAGCCATCGCACCGATCATTGCAGATGGATCCATTATTTCCCAAGCTGTGAAGGTGCGATTCCTGCCAATGATCGCCCGACAGAACTAACGAAGAAGTGATTACCATGGAATGAGAACTCATGACCGCCACTAAGGCGGTACGTGCGATTGTCATTCTCGCCTGTGCTGCACACCTGCTTGCGGCTGCCGAGCCCGCCCTCCTGCGATTAGCGAACGTTACTCTCCCCAAAGCTGTTGTGCCCGCTGCGAATGGCGACGTGTACATTTTTGGATTTCTCGATTTCACCGGTCCCCGCATCAGACGCCTTGACGCCGAAGGCAGGCTGATTGCTTCCGCGGCGTCGTGTGACCCCGTCGCCGGTGGTGTCGACTCTAAAGGGAACCTCGTCGTTGTAGGATCCCGGACCGGCCTGCAATCGCCGTATGCTCCGTTCGGTGCTCCCTGTGTAGCGAAGTTCGATTCCGGTCTGACGTCCACTACATTCACGACAACCCTGGGAAAGGCGTCGGCCATACCGTTCAATCCATTCAATACGACCGCAATGAACGTTGTCGCGTTCGATGCTGCGGACAACATATACGTCGCCGGGCGAACTCGGTCGAAAGACTTTCCTGTGACTCCGAATGCGATTGAGAAAGCGGTCGCTGACGAGTCTGACAGTGCATTCTTGGTCAAACTGTCGCCCGAAGGCGAACTACTCCATTCCACGCTGTTGGGGAATTCCGGACCACTTTGCAGTTGTACTCCGAGTGGTAGCTCGGAGGCTCGGTTTATCACAGTAGACAAGGCGGGTAACATCACGATCGCGGGTATGAGCAATTCCCCATTGTTCCCCGTGACTCCAGGCGCAGTGAGTCCCGGGTGCGGATGCAGCCTGCAGAGCGCTACGCCGTTTGTAACCCATTTACGTCCTGATGGCTCGATGGATTGGTCTGCCCGGCTTCCAATTAGTGAAACGAAATGGTCCGAGTGGTTCTTTTTTCCTCAAAGTGTCTCTTTCGATGCCGACGGAAGCGTGCTCCTAGCCAGCCAAGGCTTCACAGCAACGTCCGTTTAAACAACTGTCCACCGGCTTGCGCCGGGCGGGTCATCCCTCGCGAAGTTGCGCACCTTTGAAGCATCTGGATCAATTCTGATGTCGAACGGAGTTCTGTGGGCAGTAGGCCCAGCGTCCCTCTCGACGTTTGACCTGAACACTGGTATGCGCCTGGCGAGTATAGGCCTGCCGGTAGGGGGAGTGGCGCAAGTTACGAAGGATTCCGAAGGCCGGGTCCTTGCTTTACGAACTGACGGAAGCATCCTAACGATGCGTGTTCCGCCCGCTGCTGGCGTGCTTGGGTTAACGAACTCCGCTGAGGATCATGTCAGCTCGAACGTGGCCCCGGGGGAACTCGTCAGTTTGTACGGTATTCAAATAGGTCCGGCAATCGCAGCCTCGGGGAAGATTGATGCAGCAAATCGCCTCTCATCCACGCTCGCGGAAACGGAGGTACAGTTCGACGGCACTTCGGCCCCGTTGCTCTATGCCGGGACCGATCAAATTAATCTGGTCGTGCCATTTGATGTGGCTGGTAAGACGTCGGTGCGGGTCGATGTGCGTCAAGCTAACAAAGTAGTTTCGACCTTCCTCGTCCCCGTTGTAGAGGCTCATCCGGCTATCTTCAATCGTGGCTGCGGAATATTCTGCGCTGCGATAGCGCTCAACGAAGACGGCACTTTGAACGGCCCGGACAACCCCGCCAAGAGGGGTTCGATTGTCACTATGTGGGTCACTGGAGTAGGCGAGTTCCAACCTGCCCTGGTTGACGGAGCGATCGCAGATGCCGGCGCGATACCCAAATTGCCTATGAAGTCTTCATTTGGCAGCACCTTCGCGTACGCCGGCAGTGCACCGGGAATGATCAGCGGTATACTCCAGCTCAACGTGAAAGTGGAACACAGAGATGACGATATCTTCGTACTGTGGGCAGGTGGTTTCCCAAGCGAAACTATGTTCCTCTATGTCACGCGCCAGTAAGGACGTTGTTCAGCCGCGCCAGTTCGCCCAGATCGAGACGTCCCGTGTAGATCGCCATGCCGAGGGCAGCGTTGACGTTGATCTTCGCGAGTTCCTTGATGTCGTTGATGGTCGTGATGCCGCCCGCGGCCGTGATCTCGTGGGACGTCGCTGCTCGAAGCCGGCGGAACCAATCCAGATCCGTGCCCTGCAGCATCCCTTCCTTATCAACGTAAGTACACAGAAATCCGCTGCAATACGGTTCCAGCTTCTTGATCACCTCTTCGGCCGTGAAGTCGGTGGCTTGCTGCCAGCCCTTCACCACGATCTTGCCGCCTCGTGAATCGAGTGCGACGATCAGGCGCTTCACGTCAACGGTCGAACAGAGTTTGTCGAGGAATTCGCGGTTCACGCCCTCGGGGCCAAACGCGGCAGTGCCGATGATCACGCGGTAGACGCCTCGATTCAGCAGTTGATCGACCTGTTCGATTGTACGGACGCCGCCGCCGGCTCGGATCTTCGCCTGTGTTGCGATCTGGGCAACAATGGCTCCGTTGTCGCCGGTGCCCATAGCCGCATCGAGATCGATGACCTGGATCTCCGGAAATGCGGCGAATTTCTGTAGCATCACTTGAGGCGAATCGCCCTCGAGAGCTTTTTCGCGGCCCTGAATCAGTTGGACAACTTTGCCGCCGAGCAGATCGATGCAAGGGAAGATCACAAATTCACTCTCCTCACCGGGATGCCTTCTTTGTCAAGATACTCCTTCAGATCATTCACCGTATACGTACCGTAGTGAAATATAGACGCCGCCAGCGCCGCATCGGCTTCACCGTCGATCATGACCCGGAGGAAGTCCTCAGGCTTGCCGGCCCCGCCTGAGGCGATGACAGGTATGTGCGTTGCGCGGGACACGGTGCGCGTCAACTCGCAGTCGAAACCAGTCTGGACTCCGTCAGTGTCCATCGAGGTCAGCAGGATCTCGCCGGCGCCGAGTGACTCCCCGCGTTGCGCCCACTCGATCGCGTCGATGCCCTCGTCATCGCGCCCCCCGCGGGTGTAGACGTTCCAGGAGCCGGCTCCGTTGCGGCGTGCATCGATAGCGAGAACCACCGCCTGTGCCCCGAACTCGTTGCTCAGTTCCGTAATGAGGTCGGGACGGCGGACTGCCGCCGTGTTGATGCTGACCTTGTCAGCTCCAGACATCAGAATCCGGTGCGCATCCGCGATTGAACGGATTCCACCCCCGACCGTAAGCGGGATAAAAACCTTGCGAGCCGTGCGCGCAACCACGCCGGCCATGGTGTCGCGATTGTCACTCGACGCGGTGATATCCAGGAACACCACTTCATCGGCGCTCTGCTGATTGTAGCGATCGGCGAGTTCTACGGGGTCGCCGGCGTCCCGCAGGTTCACGAAATTGACGCCCTTGACCACGCGGCCTTCAGTCACATCGAGGCAAGGGATGATGCGCTTCGCTAGCATGCAATGTCCAGGAAGTTCTTGACGATCTTTAACCCGATCGGGCCCGATTTCTCTGGATGGAACTGCACGCCGTAGATGTTGTCCTGCTCGATGACGGCCGTGTACGGGAGCGTGTAGGTGCACAGCGCCGCGGCCGCTGGACACACCGGGGCGTAGTAACTGTGGGCAAAGTAGACGTATGGCGAAACTCCGAGCCCCTCGAGCAGTTTCGCCGGCTTCACTGGATCCAGGCTGTTCCAGCCCATGTGCGGCACCCGCGCCTCGAGTGGAAATCGCTGCACGATGCCGGGGTAGATTCCAAGGCCGCGCTCGCTGCCCGCTTCGTCGCTGGATTCGAACAGCCCTTGCATGCCCAGGCAGATGCCGAGGAACGGCACGCCGGCCCGGATGCGTTCCACCAGTGTCGACCTCACGCCGAGCTCATCCAGTGATCGCATCATCTGCCCAAAGTGACCGACACCTGGCAGGATGATTTTCGATGCCTTCTTCAACCCGGCGGAATCGCGAACGAGCGTGTATTGCGCGCCGATCTCATCCAGCGTGTTCTGCACGGATCGCAAATTGCCAGCGCCGTAATCGAAGATCGCGATCATAACAAGCCCTTGGTCGACGGCAGTTGATCCTTCAAGCGTTCATCAGTGGAGCACGCATACTTCATCGCGCGCGCGAAGCACTTGAATATGGCTTCTATCTTGTGATGGCTGGAACGCCCGTACAGGACTTTCGCGTGGAGGTTTGCCGCCGCATGCTGCACGAAACCGCCGAAGAAATCTTCCACGAGTTCCACGGTCAGGTCGCCGACTTTGTTCACCTTTACCTTGTCTTTGTAGACGAGCGCCGACCGGCCGCCGAGATCCACCGCAACAACGGCTAGCGTCTCGTCCATCGTCTGAACAAAGTACCCCGCGCGATTGATGCCCTTACGATCGCCCAGCGCTTTCGAAAACAACTGGCCTATCACGATGCCGATGTCTTCCACGGAGTGGTGCTGATCGATGTCCAGGTCGCCCTTGCACCAGATCTTCATATCGAAGCCGCCGTGCTTCGTGAACAGCTCCAACATGTGATCCAGGAAGCGGATGCCGGTGAAGATCTCGTAATCGCCGGTGCCGTCGATTTCGAGGTACCCGGAGATGATGGTCTCTTTCGTGGTGCGGTCGACAGTGGCTGTTCGGCTCACAGGACAGACTCCAGTTCGTTGATGGATTCGAGAACCGCGATTGCGCCTTCGGACTTCAACAGCTCGACAAGTTCCTCGCGCTTGGGGTTTTCACTACCGGCGATGCCGATGAAGGGAACGTTGGCCGCACGGCTCGCGCGCGCGTCATCTACCGTATCGCCGATGTACCAGATCTTCCGGCCCGGGTTCCGTTCCATGATGAGAAACAGACCGTCAGGCGCGGGTTTGCTGTTCTTCACGTCGTCGTCCGTGATGATCGGAGAGAACGTATAGTCGTGCGCGAAACGGTGCAGCGTTACGGCGGCTTCCGCCTGGTTGCGTCCCGTGAAGATCGACAGCTGAAACCGCGCGCACAGCCGCCCGAGCAGTCCATCGCCCGGAAGCCAGCGCTCCCGCAGGATCAGGCCTGGTGTGCCGTTGTCCCCGAAGAAGATCTTCTGGAATTCGGCCACGATCGTCGCGTAGTCGACCTCACGCCCGAGATCGGCGACGATCTTCTGCGAAAGAGCCCAGTCGTTGTTCCAGCCCCCGGCGTTCTTGTACTCCTGGATCAGGTCTTTGGAGATGTCTTGCCCGGTGAACAGTTTGACTGTTTCGCGGATACTTTCGCGATACGATTCACTGACATTCACCAGAACGCCGTCCATGTCGAAGACCAGGATGTCTCTCGTATCACCCATGTGACGCGATCTCCTGCAAGTCTTCCAGGACCCGGTGGATCTGGTCGCGCGTGCCGACGGTAATCCGCACGGCGCCGGGATATTCGTAGCTGCGATCGCGGACGAGTATGCCGCGATCACGCAGTTTGTCCCGGACCTCGATTGCGCGCTCTCCGAAGTTCGCCAGCACGAAATTCCCGTGGCTCTCCCAATAAGGCACGCTGAGTTTCTCAAGGCCGACGTAAAGCAACTCGCGCGCCGCAAGGACTTCGGTGACGTAGCGCGTTATATAGGTTGTGTCCTGCACGGCGGCACGAGCAGCCAGCGTTGCCAGGGTATTCACGCTGTAGGGCGACTGGCATTTGTGCATCGAAGCGATGTTGCTCGCTTGGGAGAAAACACACCCGAAGCGCATGGCAGCCATCCCGAAGACTTTCGAGAATGTGCGGCTAACGAAGAGGTTTGGATAGACCTCCACATGCCGGAGCGCCGTAATACCGCAAAATTCGTAGTACGCCTCATCAATCAGTACAGCCGCATTCTGAGCTCGGCGCAGAATCTTCTCGATTCCGTCGAGCGTCACCGCCGCGCCGGTTGGATTATTTGGATTCGATATCAGGACCGCTCTCGTGTCCGGCTGGATCGCATCCAGCAGTTCATCGAGAGGGAATTGTAGAGTGTGCGGCCGGTAGTCCAGATCGCGAACGGACGCCCCGGCCACCTCCGCGTAGAACCGGTACATCGCGTAGGACGGCCGCAGGATGATGACATCGTCACCGTCGTCGACGTACGTATTCATCAACACCTGGATCGCTTCATCGGTGCCGTTCGTAAACAGCATCTGATCTTCCGGGACTCCGAAGTAGTCCGCAATCTCCTCGCGAGCTTCCGTGTATTCGGGATAGGTCGCGAGTTGGCCCTGATCGAGTCGATCCTTCAGGAATTCGATCACCTTCGGCGAACACCCGACGGTATTCTCGTTGAAATCGAGGCGAAGTTTGTCATACCGGCCCGACGTCGGCGGGGAGTAGGGGTGCATTTGCAGGACGGCATCGCGCGGGCGGAGGCGTTTAGGCACGAGAACCTCCAGCCCTCGCTGCAAGGCGGATTTCGATGGAACGTGCATGCGCTTCCAAGCCTTCCGCGCGCGCCAGCGTCGTAATCGAGGGCGCCAACGCCGACAGTGCGTCGGGTGAAACCTGCTGCGTGGATATGACCTTCACATAATCAGCCGATGAAAGACCGCCTCGCAGCCGCGCGACCCCGTTGGTCGGTAACACGTGATTGGGACCGGACGCATAATCGCCCGCCGCTTCCGGACTCGTGGGACCGATGAAGACGCTGCCCGCGTGTTTGATCCCCGGCAACAGGGTCGCGTCGTGAATGCTCAAGTGTTCCGGCGCGAACCGGTTGCTGATCTCGACAGCTTCTTCATCGGATTCCGTCAGGATAATCGCGCTATTCTTCTCGATCGCCTTCCGCGCGACCGGCGCCGTCGGCAGAACATCCATCTGACGTTCGACTTCCTTCGCGACCGCCGCTGCGAGGCGTTTGGACGTCGTGAGCAATACAGCGGACGCCTCTACATCGTGCTCCGCCTGTGCGAGCATATCCGCGGCGATCCACGACGCCTCGCCTGTATTCGCGATGATGAGGATCTCCGTCGGACCAGCTATGAAGTCGATGCCCACCTCACCGGAAATCAGCTTTTTCGCCGCGGCGACATAAATATTCCCCGGCCCGACGATGCGATCCGCCCGACGCACCGTGCGCGTGCCGTAAGCGAAAGCCGCAATGGCGTGCGCGCCACCCATCAGAAATACCTGCGTAGCGCCAAGCAGCGAAGCGGCGCCCAGGATCTCCGGGACGGCCCGCGGCGTCGTCACACAAACATTCTTCACGCCGGCAACCTGCGCCGGGATCACCGTCATCATCAATGTGGAGGGCAGCGGATACCGGCCCGCCGGAATATACGCCGCCACGGTATCGAGCGGGCGGATGATTTGCCCGACCTTCAGCCCCGGCGCGATCACGGCACTCTTCGACTCCGGTAATTGCAACTTCGCAAACGCGCGGATGTTCTTCGACGCCGTCCGAATCGCCTCGCGGAACCCGCGCGAAAGCTGCTTTTCCGCGGCCTGCAACTCGTCGGGGCCAACCACGACAGATTTGCGATTCAGGTTGTCGAATTTGTTGGCGTATTCCAGAAGCGCTTTATCGCCGCGCTTGCGGACCGCGTCGAGAATCGGCCGCACAGTGTCTTCGGCTTCAGCGAAACGCGCGGCCTTGCGCCGTAGCAGTTGTCCGACCTCGGTCGATGGAAGGATTCGTATCATTCGCGGTTACATCACAATCTTGTTCAGCGGATACTCGACAATGCCCTGCGCACCGGCCTCTTTCAGCCTGGGGATAATGTTCCGCACCGTAGACTCATCGAGAATCGTATTGACCGCGAGCCACTCCTGATCGCTCAAGTGAGAGATGGTCGGGTTCTTCAAAGCGGGCAGCACTGTAAGGACACGATCCAGGTCCGCTTTGCGCACATTCAGCATCAGCCCGACTTTGCCCAGTGCGTTGATCGCGCCTTCGAGCAGCATCGTAATGTCGGCGATTTTACGGCGTTTCCACTCATCTTTATATGAGTCTTTGTTGGCGATCAGCTGCGTGTTGGATTCAAGAACAGTCTCAATGATTCGGAGTTTGTTCGCACGAAGCGATGAGCCTGTCTCGGTGACTTCGACGATTGCATCAGCCAACTCCGGCGGCTTCACTTCCGTAGCGCCCCAACTGAACTCCACCTTCGCCTTCACGCCGTTGCGCTCGAGATACCGCTTGGTAGTTGCCACCAGTTCCGTCGCGATGATCTTGCCTTCCAGATCTTTCACCGTCTTGAACGGCGACGCCTCCGGTGCCGCGAGCACCCATCGGACTTTTCCAAAGCTCTGCTTGGCGTAGATGAGATCGGTGATCGTCTCGACTTGCGCTTCGCTCTCTTCAATCCAGTCGCGGCCCGTGAGCCCCGCGTCGAGAATGCCGTCTTCCACGTAGCGCGCCATTTCCTGCGCGCGAATTAACATGCACTCGAGCTCGGGATCGTCCACAGCCGGGAAATAGGAACGGCTGCTGGTGGTGATCTTGAAACCCGCTCGGCGGAACAGATCGATGGTCGCGTTTTCCAGGCTTCCCTTCGGAATGCCGAGCTTCAGCGTCACTGACCTCCTCCGTAGATGGCCTGCGGATCATACGTTTGCGCTTCGGTCTCCACCCACTCGCCATCACGGAGCGTGCGATAAAAGCAGCTCTGATATCCGGCGTGGCAAACGCCCGGCCCGAGCGCATCCACTTTCACCACGAGCGAATCCTGGTCGCAATCCGTCTGAATCTCTTTCACCACCAGACGGTGGCCGGAAGATTCGCCCTTCAGCCACAGCTTTTTGCGCGACCGGCTGTAGAACGTCGCGAATCCGGTTTCCACCGTCTTCCGAAACGCTTCCAGATTCATGTAGCCGACCATGAGGACGCGGCCGGTGCCGTGGTCCTGAATTACCGCGGTGATGAGGCCGTCGGATTTGTCGAAGTCCAGGTTCATAGATGTCGTCGCCAAATTAAAAAGCCCGCTCTGCATTGCTGCTGGCGGGCCGGTTTGCTCGAAGTTGCAAAAAAGGTTAGAGCACGGCCCAGTGCGAATGATGATGGTGATGCAGGGCGTGCCGGATCATGAAATCTCAGTATAGCAGTGGAAAACAACGATGACGCGGGGAGGGGAAGTCAGACGATGATTGGGGACGCGACGGTCCCCAATCCCAATTTGCTCAGCAATGTGAATCTTCGGGCGGCCGACTACGCGCCGTCGGATCCGTGGAGCTTCACCATCTTGTTATAGAGCCCAAGAATCAGGAACGTCGGAGCCCAGTGGCCGACGAAGTTCGCTTTCTTCTCGTCTCCCGAAAGCTCAAACGCCAGCGACAGGCCGACCGATCCGAGCGCTGCCCACAGAAACCAGTCCGACGGCATCCTCGCCGTTTGCTGCTCGATAGTTCGGGCAACCATCCCCTCACGATGATCAGCGCGAGGCATTCGCTCCGGCTCTGTGGACATGCGGTCGCTCATGTTGTCGACCATGTTGCTCATTGTGTTTGTGTCCATACTTCCTCCGCTGGTTAGATGAGCGCTGGTGCAGCGGCTGAAGACATAACAGTGACACCGGGGCGGTCGTCGCGAATACCTAGTAAGCTCATCAGGCGATCCGTTTCGTAGTACGCCTCGGTGACCCAATCGACGATCTTGTCCGGCTCGGGAGAGTATTCCAGTTCCAGGCTCACGACACCCCGATATTGGATATCCTGCAACTGCCGGAGGTACGGGAGGAAATCGACGACGCCCCGGCCCGGAGGCAGATCGCCGTGCTTCTTGCCGTCGCAGTCGGAGAAGTGGACATGGGCGATTCGATTCTTCAACCTCGGAATTCCCGCGGCCGGCGAGTTGGACAAATGAAGATGCGAGACGTCCAGATTCGCGCGAACGGCGGGATGATTCACGTCATCCAGAAACTCGACCATCTTGTCAAGTGAATTCACGATCGACAGCTGGAACGGCTCCAACTCGATCGCGATTTCTAGGCCGAGTTTCGCGGCATGATCTCCGGCGGCGCGGACCTGTTCGACGGCCCATTTCCATTGGTCACGCGGGTGGATCACTTCCTGCTGCCATATGTACTCGCCGAGCACCAGCAACAGGTTCTTCGCTTCCAGTTCGTACACGAAATCCACATACCTTTTTACGCGGTACAGATGGAATTCGCGCACCGATGCATTGAAATCGGCGATCCCGAGCGCGCAGCAGCACACGGACACGATAGGAATCTTCACCTGCCGGCACGTGTCCTTTATCAGGCGCCGCTCCTGGATATCGATCTCCAGGGGATCGGCGAAGATGTCGATCGTATCGAAACCGATCGACTTGGTGCGGCGGATTCCTTCCTCCGTACCGACGGGAGAACCGAGCCACGCTGAATTAATGAGTCCTAGTTTCATACCATCTCCTTGATCTCGCTGAGGTAGACGGGCCGGTGGTGCTCGAGCGACGCATAGCAGGCGTCCACGAGCGCCAGGGTGTCCAGGTTATCGCGGCCGCTGATCGCCGGTGCGGTCCCGCGGGCCAAGCTATCGAGCAGGTTCCCCATCGTTCCCGCGAACGCATCGGGAAACCAGACTTCCTTCCAAGTTGGGCGGATCCAGCAGCCGGGCTGCTGTGCCGTAGTGAACTGAATCGTGCTGGGCACCGCATTCGGGTATTCGGGCCACCCGATCGTCCCCTGCGCCATGCCGGTTGTCCCCTCCACACGCCATTTGATGTAGGAATCGGATGCGCCGCCTTCGCGCGCGGGACCGGCCCACACGTCGTCCCATGCCGACGCACGAAACCCGTTGTCATACTCCAGAATGTACAGCGTGATGCCATCCGTGTGAGGGAATTGCGTTCGCGGGTCCGACCGCGCGCTGCAATAAACGCTCGCCGGACTCCCGAATAAATATCGGAATGCATCCAGATGATGGATGCTCATCACCAGCAATGTCAGCTTGCCGTATGCTTCGATCCAACTCTGCCAGTGCGGGATGGCGCGCATGTCGATGCTCGCGAACACGGGTGTCCCGAGCACTCCGCGGTTCAGAAGCGTCTTCACTGCGCGAATCGAATGGTCGAAGCGCATATTCTGATTGACCGCAAGCGTGACGCCGGCCACTTCGCAGGCGCGCACCACCGCGAGGGCGTCCCGGTAATTCATTGCGAGCGGTTTCTGCGCGAGGATGCCCCGAATGTGAGGCCCACGCTGCAGTATGTCGTAGATGATCGCCGGCTGCTGATCCGGAGGAACGGCGATATCGATCACCTGCAGCGATTGGTCGGCGAGCAATTCATCGCGGGATTTGTAGACGCGCGGTATGCAACGCGCCGTAGCGACCTCCCGCGCCTGCTCCAGATTGTTCGATGTGATCGCCTGCACGTTGTACCCGGCATTCTTGTACGAAACGAGTTGCACGTCTCGGACGATGAAGCCGGAGCCGATGACACCGATAGCGTAGTCCACCCGCAGCGGGGCCTGTGGAACGTGTTCCAGATTGTCGCCGAGCACGTGAACCCTCAGGCAACCGCAGCAGTGAATTGCCGGGCGAGCGCGACCGCACCGACGGCCGTCTCGCTATACCCGTCCGCTCCGATATCGCTTGCGAACTGCCGCGTGACGGGAGCGCCGCCGACCAGCACATGGACACGATTGCGTACGCCGGCATCGCGCAGCGCCTGGATCGTCGTCCGCATCCCGGGCATGGTTACCGTGAGAAGCGCCGACAGGCAAACGATGTTCGCGTTGTTCTCGTTGATCGCAGCGATGAACCGGTCGGGCGATACGTCAGCCCCGAGATCGACAACCTGGAAACCTCCGCCTTCAAGCATCGATGCAACCAGGTTCTTGCCGATATCGTGGAGGTCGCCTTTGACCGTGCCGATCACAACGCGCCCAGCGGCCACTTCGCCCCGCGCCGTCAATAGCGGCCGGATGATTTCCAGCGCGCCCTTCATCGCACGCCCGGCGAGCAGGAGCTCAGGTACGAAGTATTCCTCGCATTCGAACAACCGGCCAACTTCATCCATGGCGGGGATCATATGTTGCGTAACAAGGTCCATCGGATCGGCGCCTGTAGCGAGAGCCTCCCTGGTAATCGCAACGGCATCGGTTGCTTTCCCGTTCAAAATCGCAGTGTGGAGCGGGTGGATATCCGGCATAGTCAATTAACCGATTTTCGGCGGGACCTCCGTCATGGGCCCTTGCCACAGCAGTTCACGATTCACGTCATCGTGCGGGCTGTACATCTTTCTCACAACCATCAAGTCCTCGCCGGTGATGTCGATTTGCTTCAGGTCGTACTGGCCGAGGCCGTTTTGCCAGCAATATACGAGATAACCGGGCCACCCTGGGTCGATGCCCATGGTTTCAATACCTACCCGGTCCGCGGCGATGAAATCTGTCGATGCGATGGCGATCCGCGAGGCCACCGGAGTTCCCGACGCAGGTCCATTTCCTTCCATGCCCTCAAAACCGTCAATGACGGAAAGCCCAAGGGCCGGTTTCAGTCGCTGGGTCGTCAGCATGATGTTGTAATGCGTCTGGCGAACCCCGGTGTGATACTTCCGCTTATCGTTCCACCGCTGCTTTTCACCGGGCGCTTGATGGAGCGGCGCGCCGAGCGCCATGTTTTTCACGCCGAGCGTCGCAAATACAGTGTTGTGCGTCTTCAGCATCGCGGAGGAGATCACAAACGCCTCGGGATCGAGAAGCCGCGCGGCGAGCCGCACAGGCGTCAAATGCAGATCCGCATCGAGTACGGGTAGCACCTCGTACTTGGCCTCGTGGTTCAGATCCACCAACGTGATCTTCCGCGATTTGTATTCTCCCGGTAGCCTCGTGTAGTGGAAATTCTCGAACGCCGACATGGTCTCACCTGCCGACGACTCCGCAATTACGATGGGGCCCTTGAATCGAGTGGTGACGTAATCCAGAATGCCTCGGAGCGCATCGGCATTCGTCGACGCCAGCGGATTGTTCGCCACCACGTTATTCGGTTTGATCACGACATATTTCTTGTTCTTCAGTGCAGGTGCGAGCTCGTGATCGATGGCCTTGAGCGATTCGTAAACGTTGGTTCGTCGATTGTCGCCGTGGATGAGTGACACGCGGGAGCGTTGTGATACGGGCGCGATCGGCTGGGGCGATCCGGGAAGCTCCGGAGCCGCCCAGCACGAAGCAGATGCTAGCAGCGCACCCGTGCTGGTGTGGAAAAAGTCTCTTCGGGAGAACGATGACATGCGATCTCTGCGGCCATCATATGTCATTTGGTACTGCCCGGGCGCCGTGCGACCATGCACCTATTGGTCTATTAGTAATGATGCGGAGATAAGTACGTTGTCGCGATTCACGCTCGCCACGCTGGTCTATATCGCCGTCATCCTGGGTCAGCAGCCCACACCGGCGCCGCCCGGCAAACTCATCGATCTCGGCGGAAGACGATTGCACCTGAACTGCACCGGCACAGGAACGCCCACCGTCATCGTGGAAAATGGCGGAGGCAGCTTTTCGGTTGAGTGGGCGCTGGTACAGCCCGAAGTTGCTAAGTTCGCTCGCATCTGCACCTACGATCGCGCGGGATACGCCTGGAGCGATCGCGGACCGGTAGACGACGGCATCGAACAGATCGTCGACGATTTGCATCTGCTGTTGCGCAACGCGCACATCAGCCCGCCCTATATTCTGGTCGGCCACTCTCTAGGCGCACTCTATGCACGCGCTTACCAGCGGCGGTTCCCGGAGCACGTGGCCGGGCTCGTGTTCGTCGATGGCACTCACGACGAAGATGTCCGCATGGTCGTGGATGGTAAGCGAGAACCGCTCAGCTTGCTAACGCGTGATCAACTGCCCGCCGCGCACCAGCTGTACCTGAAGTCGGTTCCCGAACTGAAGCCGGGCCCTGCGGACGCACCCCCGTTCGACCGTCTTCCGCCCGAACTGCAGCAAGTGCGCCACTGGGCATTTCAGAAGATCGTTCGAGAACTTGGCTGGCTGCCAAATACTCTCGCGGCCGCCGAATCCTGGCGCCAGGAAATCTATGCATTGCGCGAGCAGCGGTTGTCGGCGCCGCACTCGCTCGGCAATCTTCCTCTTCGCGTCATCGAACGCGCGAAGGACTCGACAGAAGTGTGGCACAAACAGCAGGTCGAACTCGCCGCATTGTCCTCAGTTGGAAAGCTGATCAAAGCCGAAGGAAGCGGCCACATGATCCATCTCGAGCGTCCGGATCTCGTTGTGCAAGCGATTCGCGAGGTGATCCGGGAAGCGCCGCGACGGAAATGATTATGTGACTATGGTTCACACCCTTGCAGCGCCCGACAGACTTGCGACGTTTCACCGGCCTATGGCGCCATGCCGATTTCCTCCGGCTCTGGATCGGCCAAACCATATCCCGGTTCGGATCGCTCGTCGGGATCTCAGCCGTCGCATTCACAGCCATCCTCGTGTTGGAAGCGACGCCGTTTCAACTTGGGTTGCTGTCTGCCGCTCGTCTCGCTCCCGGCTTTCTTACCGGACTCGCCGCGGGAGCCTGGGCGGATCGTTTGCGGCGCCGCCCTATCCTGATCGCGGCCGACATTGGCCGTGCCCTGCTGCTCGCGACCATTCCCGCCACGGCTGCCGTCGGTCTGCTGCGCATCGAGCAACTATATATAGTCACCTTGCTCGTCAGCGTTCTGAACGTCTTCTTCGATGTTGCCTATCAGTCCTACCTGCCTTCGCTCGTAAGTTCAGCCGAGTTGGTGGAGGGCAACAGTAAGCTCGCCGCAACGTCCTCCGTTGCTGAGTTCGGTGGATTCGCGATATCCGGGTGGCTGGTGCAACTCTTCACCGCTCCCATCGCCATCCTGGTGGATGCTATCTCGTTCGTCGTCTCCGCAGTTTCGCTTTGGCTTATCCGTACGCCGGAATCACAGCCTGCGCGTGCCGAGCACCCAAACATGCGCCGTGAGATCGCCGAGGGTTTATCCGAAGTAATGCACCATCCGCTACTGCGCGCGCTCGCCGCTTGTACCGTGTCCAAAGAATTCTTTAGCGGCATCTACGGTGCCCTCGTTGTGCTCTACATGGTTCGCGATCTCGGCTTCGCGCCCGCCATCCTCGGCTGTATCTGGGCGCTGGGCGGCGTCAGTTCCTTACTGGGAGCTGCGACAACCAAGCCGGCCACAACCCGCTTCGGCATGGGGGCGACCATGATAACGGGATTGATGATCTTCAGCCTCACATTGTTCTTCGTCCCGCTTGCGCGCGGCCCCACAGTGACTGCGGCGCTCCTTCTGATTCTCCAGCAGATTTTTGGCGACGGCCCGGCCACAGTCTACGAAATCACTCATGTCACACTGCGGCAAACCATCGCACCGGAACGGCTCCTCGGGCGTGTGAACGCCAGTGTCGTCTTTCTTGCGCTGGGCTCTACGCTGGCAGGTTCACTGCTTGGAGGCGTGCTGGGCGAGACGATCGGTGTACGTCCGACACTGTTCTTAGCAGCATTCGGAACTCTGCTCTCGTCATTGTGGCTATTGTTCTCGCCGGTACGGACGCTGCACGCTGCTCCCGCCTCAGCCATGGAAGCGAAAGCCTGACGGCCGCTAAATCACTCCTCGCGCAGAGCCGTCATCGGATCGATCTTCGCCGCCCGACGGGCAGGAAGCCACGCTGCCACGACGGCGATAGCCAATAACGCGGCTAGCGAAAACCCCGCGGTCCACGGGTCCAGTGGTTGCAATCCGAACAGCGTCTGCTTCAGCATCCTTCCCACGACGTAAGCACAGGGGAGCCCCATCAGAATTCCGAAGCCCACCGTCCGCAACGAATCCCGCAGGATCATCCGAATCACGTCCGCCGCCCTCGCTCCGAGCGCCATGCGAACTCCGATTTCATTTGTCCGCCGCGCCACTGCATACGCGAGCAGGCCGCCAAGTCCGATGCCGGTAAGCGTCAACGCGACCAGCCCAAAAGCACCCGACACGAAACCGAGTAGCCGCTCGGTTCGCAGCAGGCGATCAATCAGTCCCGTTTGCGTCTGAAACTCCGATAACGGTACCGCGGGATCGACTGAGGCCACAACCTTCCGAACGGCTTCCGCGACCGAGCCGGAATCCACGCCCGCGCGAATGGCGAAGTGAATCGGGCCTCTCGTTTCACCGGGAAGGTACGGTTCGTACACCGTCGGATATCCGTCGCCGCGAAGATTGCTGTAACGGCTATTCCGAACGACCCCAACTATCTGGTACTTGCTGTTCTCATTTAAGCTGTACCCGAACCGGCGTCCGAGCGGATTCTGATTTGGAAAGAATCGTCGTGTGAACAACTCGTCAACCACGACTGCTTCGGGATTCGGATGGATGTCTCGAGGTTCGATCGCCCTACCGGCCAGTAGCGGAATACGGAGAGTTTCGAAAAACCTATCTGCCACCTTATTCCGAGCTACGACATCTGCCTCGTAAACCAGCCCGTTCGGGCGCGGTGCAGACGGACGTCCAGGAATACTCACCACCGACCCGTTTCCATTGCCCGACAGTAATCGAAACTGCACAGGAGTCACTGAAGTGACTCCGGGCAACCTGGCCAACTCGCCGCGTAACCGGTCTACATACGGGCCGACGCGCTCGGGCGAATACCCCGACTGCCATGGATTCAAAGACGCGTACGCGAGATTCTCGCGGTCAAACCCGATATCGATCCACTTCAGATTCTCGAGCGAACGGCCCAACAGTCCCGCTGCCACTAACGCCGTAAGCGACAACCCAATCTGGACCGCCACCAGCAGCCGGGGGAACCGGAGCTGGCCTCCTTGCACTGATCGCGCCTGTGCTTTTAGCGCGTCGTTCAAATTGGCGTGTGCCGCCCGCACCGCTGGCGCGAGCCCGAAGAGAAGAGCCGCGGCCGTGGATATCGCACCGGCGTACGCGAGTACCCGCACGTCTAGGCGAAGGTCGAATGCGCTGCTCGCATCCTGTCCCGATTGCAGTAGCACGTGAATCGACTGCGCGAGCACATATCCGAGCGCCACGCCCGCGGCACCTCCCACGGCGGCCAACACTCCGCTCTCGATCAGTTGTTGCCGAAAAACGCGCCACCGTGTCGCTCCAAGCGCCAACCGGACAGCCGACTCGCGGCGTCTGTTCACTGTGCGTGCGAGCAGTAGATTCGCCACATTGGCGCATACGATCAACAGCAGTACGCCTACAAGCAGCATCAGAATCCACAAAGCGCTCTCGTCGCTCGCGTTAAGAGCATCGAAGCCGCGACGCCCGGGCAGCATCACCGCTTCCGGTATATTCTTCGCGTCAACTGGTCCGGTGGCAGGAGTCGCGAGCTTTCGGAGCATGTTCGCGATTTCGGTTCGCGCCGTTGCGTCCGAAATGCCTGGCTTCAGTCGTCCGGCCTGCCGGACCCACCAGTCGGAATCATCTTCACCTCGCGCGCCGTTACCTTCGCCGGGCGAGAAGGCCACCCTCGAAGCGAGCGGGGCGTAAACATCCGTCCAATGGCCGGCGCTCAGGCCGAAGAACTCCGGCGCCGCCACCCCGGCGATTCGCACCGGCACGTTGTTGATTCGCACTTTGCTCTCGAGCGCGTCAATCCGGCCCCCAAACCGCCGCATCCAGAACCGGTGGCTCACCACCACCACAGGTTCCTGCCCTACCCTGTCTTCCTCCACGCGGAAGGGCCGCCCCACAACCGGCAGCGATCCGACGCCCTGGAAGAAATTGCCGCTCACGTATTGCAGGCTCACCTGCTCGGCGGCGGATCCGTCCACGCCAAATGCGACGGAATCCGGATCCGCAACTCCCACCAGTGCTTCGAACACAGTCTGCTCGCGCGCCAGCCGCCGGTACAGGTTGGCTCCCACCGAAGAGGCCTGCATCCGATCTTCGCTGATCGGCCGGAAGTCGCCGTTGATGTTTGTGACTCCCGCAGGGAAACCATGATTGGTCCATTCGATGACCCGCAAGGAGTCGGGGTCCCGCACAGGCAACGGTTTCAGAATCGCGGCGTCAACCAGACTGAAGATCGCAGTGTTCGCACCTACGCCGATTGCCAGCGACAGGACCACCGCGGCGACCAGTACAGGCGCTTTCCGAAGTTGCCGCAGTCCATAGGTTGCGTCGCGCACGGCGGAGTCGAGCCATTCGACGATGCCCATCGCCCTCGTCTCTTCCTGGATGCGTGTTGCATTGCCGAGCCTCATTCGAGCATCGCGAGTGTTCTGCCCTTCCGCGATGTCCATGTCGACGTGGAACCGAAGCTCTTCTTCGATTTCAGCGCTGTGATCGCCTGCACGAAATGTCTTCCTGATCCTGGACCAAAGTCCCATTGCGGGCTCCTCCTATGCAGTTCGGAGAATTTTCGCTACCGCCTCCGACACGGCGTGCCACTTCTTCTCGTCCGCTTCCAGCTTGCGGCGTCCCTTCGGAGTCAGCTCGTAGAAGCGCGCACGGCGTCCTGCTTCAGACATGCGCCACTCCGCTTTGAGTAGTCCCGCTTCTGTCATGCGATGCAGAGCGGGGTAGAGTGAACCTGCCTCGACGCGAAGGACCTCGTCTGACGTTTGCTGGATATATGAAGAGATCGCAAACCCGTGATTCCCGCCGCGCCGGAGGATCTTTGAAACCAGAAGCTCCAGGGCGCCTTGCAGATTATCGGCTTTGGGCATGGCTGTAGTATAGATGTCTATTATAGATATCTACACTACGGCTGTCTATGGGGAATTAAGTTCTAAACTTCGGCCGCGCGATAGCTGAAGACGAAGTCAGGTTCGCTCTTCGACTCTGCCGCGGCTTGCGCCAGCAGGATCTCGACGATGCTGACTGCTTGATCAACGGCTCGATGGAGCACCTTGGCGACTGGGTCCGATACACCCAGGCCCGTACGAACGGCGTCAGGCTCCACGCCAACCAGGTAAACGGTATCCGGACACTCGCCACGGCGTCGTGCAGCAGCTATCAGCTCGCTTGCACTGCCGGTCACCCCTAGCCGGTCGAGTTGGTCGCGGGTGAGTACGTGGACGGTTCCGGCTTTCGCGCCGGCTTCAACAACGCTCAGGATTACCAGCCCGGGCCGGTCTGCCAGATCCGGCAGAACCTCCACGCGCGTACCCGCATTCACGAAGTCCACGCGGTCACGCCAGTGCGGCTCCGCGCGTTCCTCTACAGCACGCAATAACAGAAGGCCGATTCCATCATCCCGAAGGAGAGTGCTACCCAAACCCAGCACCAGCAGCTTTGTGTCGGTTGCTACCATAAGCGCCCCCGCGTCAGAATTTATCGTTCTGTAACAGGATCACACGAAAACCTGACCAATGGTAGGTCTTTACCGTAGCGCTGCCCAGGTAATTCACTTATGGGATCCGCTGCAACCTTCGGGTTGCAATCCGCATCCCTTGTGTGTAATTATTCATATAGCTGAATAAAAATTCAGCCGTGATGGAGGGCCCTAACATGCCGGCTAGCGCTTCCCCGAAACCGATCTGGCGAGCTCAGGCGCAGGACGTGACTCGTGATACGGACCTCTCGCACGAGGAATTGGCTTATGTTCTGGAGCTTTCGGCGAAGGTAAAAGCCACGCCGGCGCGGTACGCCAAGTCTCTCACAGGAAAGTACTTAAGTCTTCTTTTCGAGAAGCCCTCCTTGCGCACACGCCTAACCTTCGAGCTAGCCATCAAACAGCTCGGCGGCGACTCCGTCACGAGCATCGGCATGATCGGTGATCGCGAGCCCCTGAAGGACATCGCGCGCAACCTCGATCGGTGGACAAACTGCATAGTCGCCCGCACATTTAGTCAGAGGACGGTCGACGAGCTGGCTAAATGGGCCACTGTCCCAGTCATCAACGCCCTGACCGATATGTATCATCCCTGTCAGGCTCTGGCGGATGTATTTACGATGCAGGAGCGGTTTGGCCGGACCAAGGGTTTGAAACTCGCGTTTGTCGGCGATGGCAACAACGTCGCGCACTCCTTAATGCTTAGCTCCGCCCGGCTCGGGATGCACTGCGCCGTTGCCACGCCAAAGGGCTACGAGCCGAACCCCGAGATCGTCGAAGAAGCGCAGGAGATTGCGTGTGCCAATCGCGTTGAGCTGACTGTTACAAATGATGCCGCGACAGCCGTCGCTGGCGCGCACGGGATCTACACCGACGTATGGGCAAGCATGGGCCAGGAAGCCGAAGCGCATGAGCGCCGCATGGTGTTTCGCCCGTATCAGGTCAACGAAAGCCTGATGTCCAAAGCGCGCCCGGATGCCGTGTTTATGCACTGCCTGCCGGCGAAGCGCGGCGAAGAAGTTACCGATGGCGTGATCGAATCCGGCAGCTCCGTCGTATTCGATCAGGCCGAAAACCGGCTGCATGCGCAGAAGGCGCTCCTCTTGATGATGATGGAATAGCGGCCATCGCGCAGCCCGCAACGACATTTATGAATAAACCGAAAAAAGTGGCACTCGCCTATTCAGGCGGGCTGGATACCTCTGTCATCATTCCGTGGTTGAAAGAGAACTACGGCTGCGAGGTGGTGGCCGTCTGCGGCGATATCGGCCAAGGCGACGAGGAACTCGAAGGCCTGAAGGCCAAAGCGATTAACACCGGCGCGTCTGAATGCCACGTTGCGGACATGCGCGAGGAGTTCGTCACCGACTATCTCTGGCCCATGGTTCGCTCCGGCGCTATCTACGAGCACAAGTATTTGCTCGGCACGTCAATCGCACGGCCCCTGCTCGCGAAGCGCCAGGTGGAAGTCGCCCTCCAGACCGGCTGCGACGGACTGGCCCATGGCTGCACCGGCAAAGGCAACGATCAGGTCCGCTTCGAACTCACATACAAAGCGCTCGCCCCGCAGCTTCAAGTGATCGCGCCGTGGCGCGAGTGGGACATCATCTCTCGCGAGGACGCCATCGCGTACGCCGAAAAGCACAACGTTCCGCTGAAGGTCTCCACCACGAAGATCTACAGCCGCGATCGCAACATCTGGCACATCTCGCATGAGGGTGGGGAACTGGAAGACCCCGCCAACGCCGCTCCCGATCACATCTGGATGCTCACCAAGAGCCCCGAGCAGGCGCCGAACAAGCCAACTGACGTGACCATCGGCTTTGAACGTGGAACGCCGGTATCGGTGAATGGAAAGCGCTCCCCATCCGCGCTCGCGCTTGTCGAGCAACTCAACGCCATCGGCGGAGAGAACGCCATCGGCCGCGTCGATCTCGTCGAGAACCGCTTCGTCGGCATGAAGTCGCGCGGCTGCTACGAGACTCCGGGCGGCACGCTCATCCTCAGCGCCATCCGTGAACTCGAGTCGCTCGTCCTCGACAAGAGCACGCTCCATTACAAGCAGAAGCTGGCGCTCGATTACGCTGAGCTCGTGTATAACGGTTTGTGGTTCACGCCACTGCGCGAAGCGCTCGATTCGTTCTTCACCTCCGTGTGCGAGCCGCTCACCGGCGAAGTCACGCTGCGCCTCTACAAAGGAACGCTGCAGCCGGTCAGCCGCACGTCGCCGAACTCTCTCTACTCGCTGAACATCGCGAGCTTCACCATGGGCGCCGATTACGACCAGAAGGATGCCCTCGGCTTCATCAACTGCATCGGATTGCCGATCAAGGTCCGCGCGTCGCTCAAAGCTGCGGCGTCTCAAGCTGCGAAATGAAGCTCTGGGGCGGACGCTTCGAAGAAGGCACATCTGAGATCTTCGAGCAGTTCTCCGGATCGCTGGATTTCGACAAGCGACTCATCTCCGCCGACATCCGGGGCTCGCAGGCATTCGCGCGAGCCCTGGGCCGCGTCGGCATCCTCACGGAGACCGAGGTGCAGCAACTTGTCTCCTCATTCGACGCGATCGCCGAAGAAGCAAAGCAGCCGTCGTTCTTCGAAGGTGCTACTGACGAGGATGTCCACACTCTCGTCATCCGCAAGTTGAAGGAGACTGTCGGCGGGCTCGCGGACAAGATCCACACCGGCCGCAGCCGCAACGAACAGGTCTCGCTCGACATCCGCCTCTGGCTGCGCGACGAGATCGATGCGGCAAAGTCCGAAGTCGCCGAGCTGCTTCGCTCGCTGCTCGCCATCGCGAGCAAGTATCCCGACGCCGTCATCCCAGGCTATACGCACCTCCGCCGTGCGCAGGCTGTACTCTGGCCGCACTACATCCTCGCGTATTTCGAGATGTTCTCGCGGGACTACGAACGTCTCGAACAGGCTCGCGCGCGCGTCAACGTGATGCCGCTCGGGTCGGGCGCGCTTGCCGGCAGCGGCTTTCCTTTCGATCGCGATGCCATCGCAGCGGACCTGGGCTTCGCGTCCGTCACGCGGAATAGTATGGACGTCTCCGCCGATCGCGACTTCGCACTCGACTTCCTCTACGCAGCCTCGGTCACCATGCTCCATCTGAGCCGTCTCGCCGAGGATTGGATCCTCTATTCGAGCGAGGAGTTCGGCTGGATGGAACTGGGCGACGGCGTCACCAGCGGATCGAGCCTGATGCCGCAGAAGAAGAACCCCGATTCGCTCGAGCTCATCCGCGGCAAATCGGGTCGCGTCTTCGGCAGCCTGTCCGCACTCTTCATGACCGTCAAGGGACTGCCGATGACCTACAATCGCGACATGCAGGAAGACAAGGAGCCGGTGTTCGAAGCCGCCGGTCAGCTTCGCGGCTCGTTGCGCATGGCGAAGGTCGTTGTCGATTCTGCGAAACTCAATCCGTCCCGGCCCGCAGCGGCTGCGGCGGAGAGCTGGGTCGTCGCCACCGATCTCGCCGAAGCGCTAGCCCGTAACGGAACGCCTTTTCACTCTGCCCACAAGATCGTCGGGCGACTCGTTCTGGAAAGCACTAGAATTGGCAAGCTGCCGTCCGATTGGACAGCGACTGAACTCGTGGCGTTCGCACCGGAGTTCACGCCGCAGATGATCGAGCTAATGAATCCACTGGCAGGCATGCGCACCCGTGAGCTGCCCGGCGGCACTGGACCGCAATCGGTTTCGACCGCCCTCGACGAAGCCGAACGTCGCATCCCGCATGAATAAAGCGCTCCGGCACGGCCAGATTCTGCGGCTCATCAACAACCGGAAGATCCATACCCAGGAACAGCTCGCGCAGGAACTCGCCTCAGTTGGTGTGGCGACGACCCAGGTCACGCTTTCGCGCGACATGCGGGAACTGGGCCTCGCCAAGACACCCGACGGCTACCGCCAGGTCGAATCCCGTCCCGCGGCTCCTGACATCGAGGCTGTAGTCGCCGAGTACGTCCGCGAAGTTCGCATCGCACAAAACCAGGTTGTACTGAAGACCCCGCCCGGCCACGCGAACGCCTTGGCCGTTGCATTGGACCAAGCCAATTGGCCCGAAGTAGTCGGAACCATTGCAGGCGATGACACCGTCCTGGTCATCACGCCCGACAACGAGACCGCCGCCCGTCTCCGCCAAAAACTCCAATAGCACGGCCATCGGGCTGTGATTCTAAGTTTCCGAGCCGATAAGAAGCGTGACATGAGTATTGCATCGATCGCCGATGTCAGCACCGCCCGTCGGAAGCATGACGGAACTAGTCGGCGGAGGCGCGAGTAAGTGAGGACCGTCGCGGCAGTCGCGGCGATGTGCGTCACGGCCTTTGCCGGGGAAGCGGATCCCGGCTCGGCTCGCTTGAAATTAGGTTTAGAGATTCGCGGCCGTGCCGAAGGACATGAAGCGTACAGCGGCGTCGCGGGACAGGACGATGCCTACTACCTTCACCGTCTCCGGCTGAGTACCGCCTTCACCGTCCGCCCATGGTTGCATGTCTTCGCTCAGATCCAGGATTCGAGGGCGCCAGGGTACGATCGCACGCCCGTTCCATGCAATGTTCGGAACACCGTCGACCTTCGACAGGCCTACGTCGATGTCGGAGTCATCGGCGAACAACCTTGGGCTGTGCGAGTTGGCAGACAGCCTCTGATCTTCGGCTACATGCGGATCCTCAGCACCAGCAACTGGGGAAATGTCGGTCCGGCGTTTGACGCCATCCGGCTGTCGCGTAAGACCCCGCGAGCGCGTTTGGATTGGTTTGCCTCATTGGCCGTTGTTCCTGTGAATGCGTTCGATCGGCCGAGGATGGATAAGAAGCTGTCCGGCTTCCACGGTTCGTTCGAATTCCCGGGTGGCGGGACATCGGTTGACGTTTATTCTTTCTGGAAGAGCAATGTGCACGCTGTGGACGAGGAGGGGCGTTCGGGTCATCTCAATGTGGTGACGTCCGGTGTGCGGACGGTCGGGACGCTAAGCCGAGGCTTCGATTACAACGTCGAAGTCGCTTTGCAAAGAGGCGAGATTGTCGATACCGGTCTGGCCGCCTGGCTCGGACATTGGGAGATCGGTAGGGTCCTTGGGCGCCATCGCAAAGCACCCCGCGCGTGGATCGAATACAACTATGCATCCGGCGACAGCGACCCCCACGACGGCCGTCGCCAAACCTTTGAGCAGCTATACCCGAGCCCGGTGAGCGTCGTCGGCAGGGCTGCGGATTTCGCCTCGCGTAACCTCCATGAGCCGCTGGCCGGAATGGAATGGCAGGCCTACAAGCGAATGAAGCTGCGAGGCACCTACCGAAGCTTCTGGCTCGCAAACGGACACGATGCGCTGTACGCGCTATCAGGCTCAGTGTTCGCCTATAACCCCGGTGCTCTCGATCGCCGGGTTGGCTCGGAGGCGGGTGTTTGGGCCATTTGCCAGGCTACTCGGCGCCTGCAGATCTGGGCCGGGTACGCGAACCTTTCGCCTGGTCCATATCTCAAAGCGGCAGGCCGCACTGGCACCATCCGCTACCCATATGCCATGTGGACCTACAGCGTGATTTGAACTCGCGGAATGCCCTAAGAATCAATCGTTTGCACCCGTTCCCGTTCCCTTCATTCGCCCTGATCTGCTATCCTGTGGATTAGGCTCCAGCAAGTCAGTATTCCTTCCAGAGGTTTCGAATGTCAGGACATTCTAAATGGGCAACGATCAAGCATAAAAAAGCTGCCCTCGACTCCAAGCGCGGGAAAGTGTTTACGCGCTACATAAAAGAAATAATGATCGCCGCTCGGAACGGCGGCGACCCCGATATGAATCCGCGTCTCCGCACCGCCATCGCGGCTGCGAAATCGGTCAGTATGCCCGCGGATAACATCAAACGCGCCATTCAACGCGGCACAGGCGAGTTGGAGGGCGGCCAAATCGACGAGTTTGCATACGAGGGTTACGGGCCCGGCGGCGCCGCCATCGTCGTGCAGGTCGCGACGGACAACAAGAACCGCACTGTTAGCGAGATCCGGCACATCTTCTCGAAGTATGGCGGGAACATGGGTGAGCAGGGCAGCGTCGCCTGGATGTTTGAGCGCAAGGGCCAGATCATCATTGAGAAGGACAAGGCCAAAGAAGATGATTTGATGACCCTGGTCCTCGACGCCGGAGCCGACGATCTCCGCGACGATGGTGATACCTGGGAAGTGCTGACGGCGCCTGAGAGCTTTACTCCGGTGCTCGAATCCATCCAGAAGGCCGGCATCCCCACGCTCGAATCGAATATCGCGATGGTTCCGAAGAATCAGGTCGCCGTCGAAGGCAAGAATGTCGGCGGACTCGTCAAGCTCACCGACGCTCTCGAAGAACACGACGACGTGCAGAACGTCTTCACGAACGCCGACCTCGACGAAAAGGAGATGGAAGCGCTCGCTTAATCAGCGCGCCTCCTCCCCCAAGTCATGCGCGTGCTTGGGATCGACTGTGGCACCGAGCGGACCGGTTACGGTGTTATCGACAGCGATGGAGTACGCCATAGTCTTGTCGCAGCGGACTGCATCCGCACATCCACCAAGGACACGCTCTCACGCCGCCTCCTCCAAATCACGGCCGCATTGCGCGAAGTCATTTCGACGTACCATCCGGAATGCGGGGCTGTCGAACAGGTCTTTCATGCCGTGAATGCTCGTACCGCGCTCAAGCTGGCGCACGTCCGAGGAATAGCGTTGCTCGTGATCGAAGAGGCAGGCCTGCCTCTCGGTGAGTACTCGCCTCTCGAGATCAAGGTGACTGTCGTTGGATATGGTCGCGCTGAGAAACAGCAAGTTCAGATGATGGTGCGATCTCTGCTCAATCTCGACTCGATCATCGAATCGGAAGACGCGTCGGACGCCATCGCAGTAGCCATCTGTCACGCCACGCATGCCGCGGCCTTGCGCCGCATCGGAGTCGCACATTGAGAATACTGGCATCCCTGTTGCTGTTCGGCATTCCCGCATTTGCCACCGATTCGGCGAAGATCTACTTCACCAAATCATTTCCAAACAGCACGCCGGCGTATGCAGCCATCGAACTAGCGAAGGATGGGTCCGTTGTTTATAAGGACGCGCCAGACGACAAAGCCCCCGCGCAGTTCAAACTCCCGGAGGCGGACACGGCCCAGATCTTCGCGCTTGCCGACAAGTTGGATCACTTCAAGAGGCCCCTCGAGTCCAACCTGAAGGTCGCCTTCATGGGAACCAAGACTCTGCGTTATGAAGATGGCACCGATATCGGCGAGGCCAAGTTCAACTATTCTCTCGACGAAGATGCGCGCACGCTTGCTGACTTGTTCGAACGGATGATCGATTCGCAGCAGCTCTTCTGGCAGTTGGAGCGCGACGTCAAGTTCGACAAGCTCGGCGTGAACAAAGCGCTGCTGCAGATCGAAGTACTCCTGGACAAGAACCGCCTGGTAGGCCGCGATCGTTTCCTGCCGCTGCTCGACCGTGTGGCGAAGAACGAGACGTATCTCCACATGGCGCGCGAGCGGGCAGCCAGGCTCGCTGACCTGTTTCGTGACAATCAACCGCAATCCAAGCCCCAACAATGAAGAAGTTTCTCCTACCCGTACTGCTCGTGCCCGCTCTGTGCTTTGGGCAGAAGCAGATGCCGGACGCCGAGCAGAAAGAGCTCTCTCACGCATTGAGTGAGACGGGCAATAGCCCCGTCGACTTCATCCGCGCGCTGGAGAAGCACCTGGCCAAGTACCCCGACTCCGTCCAGAAGCCCGACCTCGAACTCGCACTGGCGCAGGCCTCCGTCGAAGCGAAGGATAACAACCGCATCCTGAAGTATGGCGAGCGGGTACTCACGCGAGATCCCGACAATGCCCAGATGCTAGACCGCGTACCGCGGATCCTGCTGAACTCCGATGACAAGGAAAGCGCCGCGCGCGCGCTGAAGTACTCCAAGCACCTCGAGGAGATCCTCCTCGGCCTGGAGAAGAAGGGCCTGCCTGAGGGCCGGGCCAAGGTCCAAATGTCTGAGGAACTCGATCGCAGCATCGGCCGAACTCTCGTTTTCCAAGCTCGCGCGACCGGCAACCTCGGCAATATGGATGAAGCGATCGCGCTCGCGCGCAAGAGCTTCGATCGCTACCCCACAGCCGAGTCCGCGCGCGAGATCGGACGATGGCTCATGAAGACCGGTAAGAACCTGGAAGCCGTTGCAGCCTATGCCGACGCGTTTACCATCCCCGATCACACTGTGACCGACATGGAGCGCGCCCGCGACCGCGCCCGCATGGCCGAGTTGTACATCAAGGAGAAGAAGTCCGAGGCCGGCCTCGGCGATCTTATCCTTGCCTCATACGATCGCATGGCCGCTCTCTCGGCAACCCGACAGGCGCAGATCCTCCTCAAGGACCCGAACGCGAACCAGACCAACCTCATGGACTTCACCATCACCGGTGTCGACGGCAAGAAGCTCGCACTGTCATCGCTCAAGGGCAAGGTCGTGGTCTTCGACTTTTGGGCGACCTGGTGCGGCCCCTGCCGCGGACAGTACCCGCTCTATGAGCAGGTGAAGAAGCGGTTCGCAACGAACAAAGACGTCGTGTTCCTCGGCATCAACACCGACGAAGATCACAGCAACGTCAAGCCTTTCCTTGAAGAGGTCAAGTGGAGCAAGGACGTCTACTTCGAAGATGGTTTACAGGCGCTGCTGAAGGTCTCTTCCATTCCCGCCACGATCATCGTCGACAAGGAAGGTCGAATCTCGAGCCGGATGAACGGCTATCTGCCGGATCGATTCGTCGACATGTTGTCTGACCGCATCAACGATGCCCTGGGCATCAAGCCTGCGCCGCAGTCCTCCGCTGCGCTACAAAGATAGCGATGGCGTGGCAGCGTGTCGTCTGGATCGTTCTGGATAGCGTTGGCGTGGGCGCGATGCCCGACGCGGCGGAGTTCAACGATCCGCCCGGCGCCGACACGTTAGGCAACATCGCTCGTCAACGTCAGCTCCGCCTACCCAATCTCTGCCGCCTCGGCATCGGCAACATCAAGCCTGCTCCGCACCTCGAACCCGTGCAGGACCCGCTCGCATCGTGGGGACGCTGCACGCTCGCCTCGCCCGGCAAGGACACGACCACGGGGCATTGGGAGATGGTCGGCATTCACCTCGATCGTCCGTTCCCGCTGTTTCCGAACGGATTCCCGCGAACCATCATGGATGAGTTCGAACGCCGCATCGGGCGTGCTTCGCTCGGCAACTATGCGGCATCCGGGACCGAGATCATCAAGGGTCTGGGTGAAGAGCATATGCGGACGGGGTCGCCTATCGTCTACACATCCGCCGATAGCGTGTTCCAGATCGCCGCCCATGAAGACGTGATCCCGATCTGGGAACAGTACAAAATCTGCGAGACGGCTCGTGACATCCTACGCGGCCCCAATGAAGTGGGACGTGTCATCGCGCGCCCATTTACCGGCAGCCCGGGTGAGTTCACGCGCACCTCAAACCGCAAGGACTTCGCGGTGCCGCCTCCGAAAGGCATGCTGCTCGATCAGCTGAACGACCGAAAAGTGATGGTCCACAGCGTCGGCAAGATTTTCGACGTCTTCCTGGGCCGCGGCATCCGCGAGTACGACAAAACCAAGGACAATCCTGACGGCATGCAGAAGACGCTGGAAGCCCTGGACGAGACCCGTGAGGGCCTGATCTTCGTGAACCTCGTGGACTTCGATCAGCAGTACGGGCACCGCAATGACGTGGAAGGATACGCCAGGGCGCTCGAAGCTGTTGACGGGTGGCTCCCCGAACTGTTAACGAAGCTGAGTCCAGCCGACCTGCTGATCCTCACCGCCGACCACGGCTGCGACCCGACCGTTCCGGGCACTGACCATACACGCGAGTATGTTCCGCTGCTCGCCTACACCCCAGGAAAGCCCGGCCACGACTTGGGCCTGAGGCCGACATTGTCCGATATAGGCCAGACTGTAGCGGAGAACTTTGGCGCCCACTTGACCTACGGAACGTCCTTCCAGTAGGCCCTAACGGCGCGCCCAATGGTACCTTGAAGGAATAGCCCCCACGATGCTGAAAACCAAAGATCCCGTATCGGAAGACCTCAATCCGCAGGAAACCAGCGAATGGATGGAGTCGCTCGATGAAATCATCGATGCGGCTGGTCCGGACCGCGCTGCCTATCTTCTGAAACGCCTCGGCGACCGTGCCGCTGAGTTTGGCGTGACGACCACCGCCAACCTGAACACCCCGTACAAAAACACCATCCCGGTTGAAGAAGAGGTCCCGTATCCCGGGGACCGTTTCTGCGAGCGGCGCATCAAGAACCTGGTCCGGTGGAACGCTCTTGCCATGGTGGTGCGCGCTAACAAGACGGATGACAACATCGGCGGCCATCTCTCGACCTATGCGTCGCTGGCGACGTTGATTGAGGTTGGGCAGAACCACTTCTTCCGCGGCTCCATCAACGGCGAGCCGGGCGATCTTATTTACTATCAGGGCCACGCTTCGCCCGGCATGTATTCGCGTGCCTACCTGGAAGGGCGATTGACCGAGCAGCACCTGCTTAACTTCCGGAAAGAGCTGCGCGAGCATCCCGGACTGTCTTCTTATCCGCACCCGTGGCTCATGCCGAACTTCTGGCAGTTTCCGACGGTGTCGATGGGGCTCGGTCCGATCAACGCTCTCTACCAGGCGCGCTTCATGCGCTACCTGGAGAACCGCGGCATCCTTGCGCCGACCGATCGGAAGATTTGGGCCTTCCTCGGCGATGGCGAGACCGATGAACCGGAGACGCTCGGCGCATTGACGCTCGGTTCGCGCGAGAAGCTCGACAACCTGATCTTTGTCGTCAACTGCAATCTGCAGCGGCTCGATGGTCCGGTGCGCGGGAACGGCCGCATTGTGGATGAGCTGGAAGCTGCGTTCCGCGGAGCCGGCTGGAACGTCATCAAGTGCCTGTGGGGATCGAATTGGGATCCGCTGTTCGCTCGCGACTACGACGGCCTGCTGCTCAAGCGCATGCAGGAATGTGTCGACGGCGAATATCAGAACTTCAAAGCGAAGGGCGGCGCTTACGTCCGCAAAGAGTTCTTCGGCAAGTATCCCGAGCTCGCCAAGATGGTCGAGAACATGAGCGACGACGAGATCTACTCTCTGCGTCGCGGCGGGCACGATCCGGTGAAGGTTTATAACGCGTATAAACGCGCGTTCGAACACCAGGGTGGCCCGACGGTCATTCTTGCGAAAACTGTGAAGGGTTACGGACTCGGCACGGTCGCCGAAGGCCGCAACGCAACACACCAGCAGAAGAAGCTAACGCCCGAACAGGTGTCTTACTTCATCCAGCGGTTCGATATGCCGATCCCTCCGGAGAAGGTCGAGCATCTCGACTTCTATCGCTTCCCGGACGACAGCCCTGAAGCGAAATACTTGAAGGAGCGGATCGATGCGCTGGGCGGGCCGCGTCCCAGCCGTAACCCGAAGAAGATCGAGATTACCGCTCCGCCACTCGAGACGTTCTCGGAATCGATCAAGGGATCGGGCGCGCGCGCGGCGTCGACCACCTCTGCATTTGTTGCGATCTTGAAAGCGCTGCTGAAGAGCGATGTCAAGAAGTACCTGGTGCCGATCATCCCCGATGAAGCACGCACGTTTGGTATGGACTCGCTGTTCACGCAGATCGGAATCTACGCCAGCCAGGGACAGAAGTACACGCCCGTGGACAAGGACACCATCATGTACTACAAGGAGTCCAAAGACGGGCAGATCCTGGAAGAGGGCATCACGGAAGCCGGCGGGCTCGCGAGTTTAACCGCCGCGGGCACTTCGTACTCGAATTACGGCGTGCCGATGATTCCTTTCTTCACCTACTACTCGATGTTCGGGTTCCAGCGGGTGGGTGACCTGATCTGGGCATTCGCCGATGCGCGCGGTAAGGGCTTCCTGATGGGAGGTACGGCCGGCCGGACGACGTTGTTGGGCGAAGGCCTGCAACACGACGACGGACACAGCCACGTTCTTTCGAGCACAGTGCCGACTTGCAGGAGTTACGACCCGGCGTACGCGTACGAGATCGCCGTCATTATTCAGGACGGCATCCGCACTATGTACCAGGAAATGGAAGATCACTTCTATTACCTCACTGTGTACAACGAAAATTACGCGCAGCCCGAGATGCCCGACGTCCCCGGTATTCACGACGCCATTTTGAAGGGCATCTACCGCTACAAGGAATCGACTGAAGCGCCGCCCGTGATTCATCTTTTCGGCAGCGGATCGATTCTGAATGAGACCCTACGCGCGCAGCAGATCCTTTGGGAGAAGTACCAGATTGCTTCGGATGTCTGGAGCGTGACGAGCTACACCGAGCTTCGTCGCGAGGCGCTCAGCGTTGAGCGCTGGAACCGGCTGCATCCGGCGGAAGCGCCGAAGACGCCATACATTTTGGAGGCGCTGAAAGATGCGCCGGGTCCGATCGTGGCGGCTACTGATTTCATGAAGACGCTTCCGGACCAATTAGCTCCCTGGCTGCCGGGCCGGCTTGTGACGCTTGGAACCGACGGCTTTGGGCGCAGTGATACGCGTGCTTATCTGCGGCGCTTCTTTGAGAACGATGGTGAGTCGATCGCGGCGGCGGCAATCTCGCGGCTCGCTCGCGATCGCAAGTTCGATCCGAAGAAGGCCACGGATGCGATTCGCGAGTTGGGAATCAATCCGGACGCCCCCGAGGCGGCTCGGGTTTAGGCATCAGCGCTACAGGCGACTGACGATATCGACGTTCTTCAGGTTGTCGTCGGGGATTCGGTCTACCAATAGCAGCAGCGGATCGATTCCGGCTTTGTCGGGCAGCTCGTCTACGGTGAACGTGTAGGTGCCTCGCGGGCTAGTCATATGGACCTTCTCGCGGTGGAGGACCTTACCGTATTTTTTGCCTTTCGGCGGAGCAGCGATTGCTCCCACTTCGATCCAATCGTTGATCGGGACTTCCTTTTCGTTGCCCTGATCGTCGGCTTTGAACTTCTTCGCTTCGACTTCAACTGACACGTCATACTTGCCGTCAGCGCGTTTCACCCCGGGCGGTCAAACCTCGATTTGAGAACAGAGTGATGTCCTCGAACAAATCCTTGATCAGGTATTGCAGGTCTGGGGGCGTCTGCTCACGGAGCGCGTCGACCAACGCGTATGACGTTGGATACGGCGGCTGTTTGTAGCCGTATTCTGTGAGGACTTTGCGAAGCGCGCGATTCACGGCATCCTCGCCGATCATCTCGCGTAGGTAATACATGACGACGCTGCCCTTGTTGTAGTGGATGTAGCCTTGGTTGCCTTCGACCCTCATCAGGGATCGCTCCTTCAGCAACTCACGTCCGCGAGCGCGTAGATATCCGTCCATCTCATACTTCAGGAACTTGCGCATCGTGTCGCGGCCGTATTCCTTCTCCATGACCATGAGCGCTGAGTACTGAGCCAGTGTTTCCGACAGAATGGTGGCGCCTTGCATTTCCGCACCCATCACCTGGTGAGCCCACCACTGGTGCGCCATCTCATGCGCGACGACATAAAAGACATGATCGATGTCGTCGGGTTTCTCCAGATCGGCGATGAAGCCGACGGCCTCGGAGTAAGGCATAGTTCCGGGGAACGCCTGGGCGATGCGCGCGACGCGCGGGAACTCGATGATGCGTGCCTCCTTGTGCGTGTACGGGCCAAAGTTCTTCGTGTAATATTCGAACGACTTCTCGATGGAACGCTTCATCTTCGGCACGTTCCAGGGATGTTCCTTCAGGTAATAAATCTCGACTTTGATGCCGTTCCAGTCATCACGCGTGACCTGGTAGTCCGCCGACAGGAACGAGTAGAAGTTCACGGACGGGTGGTCGAGGCGGTACTGGAAATGGCGCCGGCCGTTCTCCTGCCATTCACGGATGAGCGATCCGGGAGCGATGGCGATCTGATCGGGCTTCGTGCTGATGGTGGTCTCCACGTTCACCCAATCGGAGTTGTTGCTCAGGTACGTGTCCATGCAATCGGCCGTGCAGTTCCGCTCGAGGGCCGGCATCAAGTCCTTCTCCTTGAGGCCGCGTTTCTTTCGTTCGTTCTTGTCGCCGAGCTCGCCGCCGGACTGATAGCGGATCTGTGGAGAAATCCCGTTATTGATGAAGATGCCGTTCTGTACCAACTGCAGCGTGGAGACTTCGTTCTCAAAGCCGCGACTGTGGCTCTTCACGACGAAGTGGAGATTGCGAGCTTCGCCTGGAGCGAGCGGAGGCGAGAGCTTATAGACACGGTAATGGAGCCGCTCGTCGTCTTGGGACAGCGCAGCGCCGGGCATCTGGATATCCGTGTTGAAATCAGATGGGACTACGACATGCATCTCCGCGATGGCTTGTGCAGTTTTATTTTCAACCCGCTCGTCGCCGGTGAGGACGGTGTTGCGAGTCTCTGGCATGAGGTCGATGGCGTACTTTACTTCCGTGATGCGCGGCTGCGGAAGGTGCTCGAATTTCTTGTAGGTCTTTTCGTAATCGGCCTGCCTGTTCCGCTGGTCATCCTGCGTGACGATACGATTCACGATTTTCGTGTTGTAGAAAACCCAGATGCCGGAGCCAACGAAAGCGGCGGCGAACAGAGCGGCCAAGACAGGAACGGGACCGCGGAACCGCAGGCGAGCCTGCCGCAGACGATGCTGCCATTTCACCTCGCGGCCCCTGCGCCAGAGCAGGATGCTCGCAACGGCAAGCAATCCACAAAATGCGCCCCAGTACAACGTGAACCATAGCCACCCTTTCAGGAATGGTGCGTAGCCGTAGAAATCGGAGTAGGTGGTGTTCGGCCGCGATGCGAACTGGAGCATGTTCGTCGCGATGTGCAGCGGTCTCCAAATAAACGCATTCGCAATCAGGAAGGCGATGTAGACGAAATACCCGACGTACTTATTCGGCGAGATGACGTGGCAGAAGAAAGCCAGGATCGCGAGGAAGACGAAGTAAGAGAAATCCATCAGCATCAGCTCCGAACCGTAGAGACCGAACTGATACCGGTGATAGCCGCTGAACGCCTGTGTCAGGACGGCCGCGATCATCACGATGATCTGGATCAGATAAAGAGAAATGATGATAGCGATGAATTTCGCTGCGTACGACAGCCACTCAGGGTAGGGGAGCACGTCCTGAATTTCATCCATTCCCGTGTCGCGTTCTTTCCAGGCGAGCACACCGGCGTAGTACGTGATGATCACGATCATGAACAGGTACAGTGAGCCTTGGATCATCTCGACCATGCGATACGTGACGGGGAATGAAGTGTTCCCGAAGGCCTCGCTCGAGTTGAAGATCAGGTTCGGAATTGTGTTCAACAGCGCGGCGGCGAGGATGACAATGAACGACGTCGTCTTCACGAGGCCTGTGAACTCGGTTCGAGTGATGCGAAGGAATTGAGTCCACGTAGGGTTGCCGGTGAACCGCGGGAAGTCGCGGGCGGCCGCGGCGGCAACAGGCAGTTCCAACTCAGGTTGGCGAGATCTACGCCACGGCAGTTTGAAGCGAGACTTGCGTGTGGTTCGCGTGAAGCTGAAACGCCAGTACGCGAACAGGAAGATGACCGCGCCGACACCGACCCAGAGGAGGCGATTCCACAGGAGAATGCCCGTGAATCCAATAGGAAGGTTGTTCTTCTCCGAGACTGTCCAGTACTTTGTGATGAGCGAAAAAGCACGGATGCCGAACGGGTCGAGCATGGCTCCGACGACTTCGTTTTTGATGTCGCTCATGAGCGCTTGCGACACTCCGTAGCCGGTCAGAAGCAGGAGCGCTCCCAGGAATGACACGGCGGTGCTGCGCGACATGGCGGCAATGGCGAAGATAATTGCCGCAATGAACAGCGTGTTCGGGAGAGCGAACACGAGGATACCGTATGCGTGCGCAGCCCAGTTGATGCCGCCCCACCGCTCCGCGTCAACCCACGGCATGTACTTGCCGGCGAGAATGCCGAGCGACACGCCGATGATCGGGATGACCGAAACCAGAGCGGATCCAAGATAGCGCCCGAACACGAAATCGAATTTGCGGATTGGCGTTGAGAAGAGGATCTGGTCTGTATTCGCCGCAAAGTCGCGTGCCGCTGCCGAGTTGACGAACGCAGTTGTCATCAGCAGCGAGAGGATACACATCACAGCGTAGTAGTTCTCGATGACGAAGGGTGCGTTGCGGTGCGTGTTTTGCAGTGCGCCGCCGACAATGATGTTGTCGCTCGAAACTGCGCCGAAAATCATCAGCGCGACGACGAGGAAGAAGATCCAAACCATCCATCCCCGGAACCAGTAACGAGCTTCGAAGGTAAAGAAGTGTCTCCACATCGCAGCTACTCCATTCCGGAGATGCGGGAAAAGAACACATCTTCGAGATCGGCGGGGACGCATTCGAATCCGTCGCCGGGGCAGTCAGGGCAGAAGACGTGAATCAAAGGCCGACCCGCGATGAGCTTGCTCGAGATCACCCGGTGTGTCTTCTCGTAGTCGGCCATTTCGTTTTTGGCTATCGAACGCTGCCAGATGCGCCCCGACAGTCCGGTGACCGCTTCGTCGGGAGCGCCGGAGAAGAGGACCCTTCCCTTATTGATGATGGCCATGTTTGTACAAAGCTCCATCACATCCTGCACGATGTGAGTTGAGAGGATCACAATGACGTTCTCGCCAATTTCGGCCAGCAGGTTGTAAAAGCGATTCCGTTCGCCGGGGTCGAGGCCGGCCGTCGGCTCGTCGACGATGAGGAGTTCGGGATTTCCGATGAGAGCCTGGGCAATACCGAAGCGCTGCCGCATGCCGCCTGAGAAGCTTGCGAGGGCCTTCTTCCGCACGTCCCAGAGATTCACGCGGTGCAACTGCCCGTCCACGAGTTCCTTCCGCTCGCCGGCATTGACATAGCCCTTCAGGACTGCGAGGTGATCGAGCATGTCTTGCGCTGAGATGCGCGGGTAGACGCCGAAGTCCTGAGGAAGATAGCCGAGGCGCTTACGGACCTCCGGTTTGTCCTTCAACACGTCGATGTCGCCGAGGAAGGCGGAGCCGGTGTCAGGCTCGAGAAGAGTGGCTATGATGCGCATGAGCGTAGACTTGCCCGCGCCGTTTGGACCAAGCAGGCCGTACATGCCGTGCGAGATGGTGAGGGTGACATCATCCACCGCTTTGACGCCATTGGGGTACGTCTTTGATAAGTTTTGAATCCTCAGCTCCACAGAGATCTCCCGGACCGCAGCGATGGGCGGTGTTGTTTCGTTCAATTGTGCAAAGCGCGCTTCCAATCTTATCGAAGGAGGCGAGTGGCGCGGGCCTCCTGGCCGGCGTGCCTTTACTCGGCGTCACTCCGGCATGCCCGCCGGCCACATCGATCATGATCGTCAACGAAACATTCGCGCGGGCGACGATCGTAGGGATGGTGAAGGACATCAAGTACTTCACCATGTCTGAAGCGCCGCAACCCTACTTCTACATGTCCTTCGACCAGGTACACGGCGCGAGCGGCGAAGTTATGTCCTACTCAGTGACCCACCGGTCCCGGGAGATCGGAATCTGCATCGCGCTAGCGGCCGACCCTGGAGGCGTACCCCGCACATCGCGCGTCTGCTGTACGGTGTCAGTCCGGCGGACCCAGTAAGCATTGCGGGAGCAGCGCTGTTCCTCATTGTGGTTGCCGTACTCGCAAGCTTGATCCCAGCGCTGCGAGCCACCAGGGTGGACCCGATTGTTACGCTGCATCAGGAGTGACCGGCCCTTCCCCATCTGCAGTAGACTTGCTCCATGGTCCGGCAGATTGCGCCTCAGTTTTTCACGAACGATATCCCTGCCACTCTCGCCTACTACAAAGACAAGCTTGGCTTCCAATGCTTGGGGACATGGCAGGATCCGCCGGTGTACGCCATCGTTGCGCGCGACGAGCATGCGATTCACTTCCGCTGCACCGAGCCGCCGGCGGCCAATCCTGATAAATATGCGGACGAACTCCTCGACGCCTACATATTCATCGAAGACGCTGACGCGCTTTACGCCGAGTATGCCGTCCGAGGAGTGGAATTCACTCGAGCACCCGCAAACATGCCCTGGCGCTCCCGCGAATTTGTCGTCAAGGATTGCGACGGACGTTTGCTCGCCTTCGGCGCGAACTTGTAGTCTGTCCCGGCAGCTCAGGCGAGAATAGGCCTACTTGGAGGATGATTGGAATTGCTATGCGCGCGCTTGCAATGGGGTTGCTAATGACGTGGGCCGCTGCCGGACAAAGCTCCGCGCCGGCCGGGTGGGAGGTTCTGCCGCTCGTGACGGACGGCAAGATCGATCCCGCATGGAAACAGGTCGATTGGGGAGGCTTCGTCGTCGATCAGGGTTCCGCACGCACGGCACCCGACCCGCGCGGAATGGGCCTGCTCGTCTATTCGCGGGCGAAATTCGGCGATTGTCAGATTCGAGTTGTCTACCGAAGCGAAAAACCACACTCGAACTCCGGCATCTTTATCCGCATGGACGACGGCATCCTGAGCAAGCTCGGCGAGAAGACGGAAGGAGTGCAGCGCGAGAAAGACGGACAGCTCTCACCGGAGATGGTCAACAGAATGAAGGCATCATCCGAAAAGCAGATTGGCGCCTGGTACGCGGTCCATCACGGTTTCGAGGTGCAGATCGAGGATGCTGGCGACGCATGGCATCGCACGGGTTCCATCTATTCGCTCGCCGAAGCTGTTGCACTGCCACCCCAGCCAGCATCTGAGTGGCGGACCATGATCATCACACTCGACGGTGAGCACGTAACCGTCGATGTCGATGGAAAGACGGTTACGAAGTTCGATTCGGCCGCACCCAATCTTCCGCCACGGAAGACATGGAGCGAGCCCATCCGTGAGATCAAGCGTCCTACGCATGGATACATCGGCCTGCAGAACCACGACCCCGGAGACGTGGTCTGGTTTAAAGAGTTAGCAGTACGCAGCCTTCACACGAAGACGGAGCGATAGGAACAAGTCACGTGAGCGGAGTTCGTCTGCGTCCTGCCGCCACCTGCCTGCCACCACGATCCTCGTCAGTTCCTTGCGTATCTCATCACTTGGGTGCCAAGGTCCGGTGATAAACGCCCGAATGGGTGGTTACCCATAGGTCTGCTCCGCTGACCAACACATCATTAGCCCGCAACTCCTCGCGATTCCATGTCTTTCGACCGTCTGTCGTATGCAACAGCGAGTGGTCATCGACGGCCCATCCTTCCGTGGAAGAACGGAAGGTCATTTGCCAGAATACGTGATCGGAGTCGTTATGCTCCACCGAGCAACAGGTTGCTCCTCCATCCACTGTTCGAAGTAAATCACCATCTCTGTACGACACCCAACCGTACTCTCTGCCGGCGAATGCCATCGTTACTGGTACGTTCTCAAACTCCTCTGGAAAGTGTGGGCGGCTGCATTTAGGATCAAATCGCACTGCGGCCCACGTCTTCCCCATGTCTGGCGATCGGAAGATGTTATTCCTGGCCAAAGCGACTACGGACGTCCCCACGATCTTCACACTGACTGCGCAAAACGCGCGTCTTGGTGGCGAAGATGGCAGCATCGAATCCTGCCAACTTCCTCCTCCATCCGAGGTAATAAAAACTGTTGCAGCGCTTCTCTCTTTGCCCTGCTGATCGCAGAGCGCGAAATTCGGAACACCTTCAGTCGCGAGTCGCGGAACGCAAATGCAACCTGCCACAAAGCTTTTCTGGAGTGATGTGTCAAAGTCTGCCGCGTAGACTAGAGACCCCCTCTTCGGTTGAAGGCCGAGCGGCCCCCACGTCTCTCCGCCATCCGACGTCTTCGTGATGCACTCGCCCTGAACGTACACGCCCTGTCGCTCATCGACGAACTCGACAGTCCCGGCACTCCTCTTCAGATCGCTACACGATGGGAGATCACGCGCTGCCCATTTCTTTCCCGCGTCGCGCGTCGAGTAAAGCTTCACCGCATCTGTCACCCACACGTGCTCCGCGTCGAGAGCAAAGATGCGAGACCCCCCATGGCCATTCACCAAGGTGAGGACGTGAACATAGCCCGCGTGCGAACCGCTCGCTGCGCCGGCGGATGTTAGGAGCAGCAGAAAGAGTTGTCTCATGGTTTATGGATAAGGTATGGGCTGAAACACGGAAGATTGTGCGCGGGCGACATACAAATGGAGGTCATGGTGCCCAGCGCTCTTCCCAGCAGGTCTCGAACCGACCATGGAAATGGCAACACCGCAAGGCGACCATTGCGTTGGCACCGCGAATCGCCCAGAACATTCCAGATTGCTTTTAGGCCGCAACCGATTGACCCCGCGCCGGAGAGCACCGACGGCCATAAGCTGGCGGAGCAGATCGCTCTGTTCCGGCTTGCAGCTGGCGCAAAGGGTCGTTCATTATCGCCCTCCTTTCTTAGCGTATGACTACGCTAAGACTTGCGCCACAAAAAAGAAACCCACCGCCGTCGCACTCTGATGTCGCGCACGCGGAACTAAGCGCTGCCCCGGCAACGCTGCCCCGGCAACTTGACGGAATCGCCGGATGCTGACACCATGTACCCCATGGCGTAAATCGCCGGAGGGTGAATAACATGAAGACAAGGCTGTCGATTCTCTTGGTACTACTATGCTCCGTAGCAGACTACTCCTACTCCCAGGCCACTGCTGTTTCCGATCAGTTCGGATCCAGCCAGCGTTTGGCAAGCAAGCAACCTCCGCCAAGCGGAATCTTTGATCCCCTCGGTCTTGTATCGCCGAGTCAACACGGACAACTAACCACCTTAGGAACAGGTTTCGGTTTTACAGAAGGCCCCGCGGTTGACCGACATGGAAACGTGTTCTTTACTGACCAGCCCAATGACAGAATTTATCGATGGGATGCCGGAACCGGTGAGATAACTCTATTCCTGCAAGGCACCGGCCGCGCCAACGGGATGGCTTTCGACAGAGATGGCAACCTCATCGCGTGTTCGGACATGCATGGAGAAGTGTGGAAGATCTATCCGGATGGAAGCCATGTCGTGTTGGTAAACAATTATGGAGGCAAACTGCTCAACGGGCCGAACGATGTATGGATCAATCCGGTGAACGGGGGAATGTATATTACGGATCCAATCTTTCCAAGACCATATTGGGACGCTACTGATCCGCGCCAACAGGGTTGGGAACCGACACACTCGGAACAAGCTCCGGTCGGCAAAGGTGGTTACGTCTACTACCTCCCTCCCGGAGGCACGGCATTGGTGAGGGTCACAACAGAGGCCATGGGATGGGAATCCGATGCATGGCCGAACGGTGTTGTGGGGACTCCTGACGGAAAGAAGCTCTACGTAAACAAGTGGTATTACGACAACAAAGGCGGAACGTGGGCTTTTGACATCAATCCGGACGGCAGTCTCTCCAACATGCGGAAGTTTAGTGAATGGGGAGGGGATGGCATGTCGATGGATGAATTGGGAAATATCTACATCAGCAATGGACAAGGCGTGATGGCTTTTGACCCCAGTGGGAACAACATCCTGAGAATTCCCACTGGCCCTGGAGCGACTAACAATACTTTCGCCGGGCGGGACAACAAACTCTTGTTCATTACCGGTCCGGTAGACAGTGTGACCGGGGTCAAAATGAAGGTCAAAGGCGCACCCAACTGGTAACGCGCAGCCCCGGTTCGCGCTAGCGTGAACCCGGCAGCTTATTCGAGCCGGCGGGCGACCGCTCGCCAGGCTCGACACAGCTGCGGCCGCCCATATCGATCAACCTTCCGGCAGGGCGAAGAAGCCTCGCTTTAAAATTGAAGGGCACTGCGGACGGTTGTCCAACGCGCACCACGTATTCGTGAAAAAGTTCCGCGACACCTGGAACAGCCTTCATTATGGCCCTCCTTTCTCAGAGTAAAGTAACGCCAAGACTTGCGCCAAAAAAGAAACCCACCGCTGTGGGATTATTTTCGTGCACCCATTATCCGTTCGTCGAGTACCTGATCGGGCCTGTCGATCACCCCATGACCCGCATCGAAACACTGGTTCCAAACCAACATCGTTGAGGTTCTGCCGACTTGGACTCCGCGCGTTACTGGCGAACCTGGAGAGGCCCCGCCGGCTGAATGCTTTGGCAATCAGGCGGCGCAACACGCGGAGGGTCGGATAGGTCTCTCATGCGTAGCCGGCCTGCATCCGCGTAGAACGTTTGCCCAGCGATCGGTTACCTGACCGGTATCGTGACTACCTCCCCACTCACGTGAGCGCTGCTCACCTGGATGTCTGCCGGTTCAATGCGGTGGGTTGGCCGAATGCGACGGCATACCGCGTTGACTTTCGGGTGCCGTCGGGCACCGCCCCTGCTTGACTGGAACGCGCCGTGACATCGCACTCGCAGCTACGCCGGCGGCAGGACACGCCATATCTGCAGCGCTTCTTTAGACGATAAGCCGGCGAGTAGACTTCCGTCCGCCGTCCAGGCTACTGCAAGCGGCACGGCAGGAGGCATCCATTCGACTCTCTTCCGCCCGGATTCGGCGTCCAATACGGCAATCGGAGCCGCTGCGAGCATATTGTCGGCCTTGAAGAAGAGGATTGCCAGGTAATTCGTGTTCGGTGAGAATTGCAGGAAGATAGGCGGCTCGGCGTCGCGATCCATGCGCCGCACAACCTTGCCTGTCTTCGTGTCAACGTAGACAGTCACTCTGTCGATACTGCCCACCACAATTTGGCTACCATCTCCGGTGAAGTCCAGAGTCGACGGCTGCATGAGCCAATTGTCATCATTGCCGGCCAGCAGCTTGCCGTGTGCCGCATCGTAGATTCGCACAGCGCAGTCTGCGTCAGCTGTGCCGATACGGCTACCATCGCGCGAAAAGGTCAACGCGTTCGTCCCTCCCACGGGATGCCCCAGCTCACAACGTCGCTGACGTGCGCCGATATCAATGATCTGAACCGGAAGCCCGGCTGGCGCAATCGCCAGCATCTTGGCGTCGCGCGAGAACACCGCTGCTGACGCGTAATGGATGTACCGCAGCTGCATGTGGACACGGCCAGTGGAGCTGTTCCAGATCGTGACGCTGCCCTGATGGTCACCGATCATGATCCAGCGGCCGTCGCCTGACATCGCGGTAACGTCGACTTGCTGTCCGCTGAGCGGGATCGTATGGACGATCTGTCCCTGCGGCAGAGACCAGACTCGGAGTTTGTTGTCGCGGCACGCTGCCGCAACCAGCCCGCCATCACGCGAAATAGCGAACGAGGCAGGCTCGCCGGCTGCGTTCAGCGAGAAGACCGGGCCCGGTGTCACACCTTCTCCAGTACAATCTCGAAAATCACCTCCGCCCTTAAGTCTTCCGGGTCACCTTTGAGCGTGACTGGCCGCACTAACTCAGGATTCAGAAGGACGGGTTCTCGAGTGTAGTTGCGCGCCGGATCGCCCTCGAAAACGGGATCAGTCGCAAAATACAGTTGCGTGGTTAGGGGCTTATAGCCAGGTGCCCGGACGAGGTAGTGAATATGTTGGCACACTCGCGCGGGATAGTGCCCCGGAATCACAGAATCGAAGGAATAATGACCAGCTGCGTCTGAGACGAGGACCGACCTATATCGATACCCATCCAGGTCGTACCGTCCCCGGTGATCGGCTTGCCATACTTCAATTGATGCGCGCTCGACTGAGTTCCGACGAGTGTCAAAGACCCGTCCGGCCACTGAAACCGGCATGCCAGGATCTCCCGGCGCTCGTAGCTTCGCATTCTCTGGCGCGTATCGTTTATAAAACGGCCCGAGCTCATTCCAGGGCGTAGGCTTGAGCGCACCTCCAGCCCGTTCCTCGGCGAACGCCATGGATTCCAGATGTATCGGCGAGGCGAATCTCAGCACGCCCATAGCGGCACACTTGAGCGCCAAATCTCTTCGACTCAGTGCATCACGGCGCATCGTCTGCCTCCCGCCTCAGCATTGCTGAACAGATGAAATTATACCTGCAACTAAAGGCCGCAAGGTCGGCCGCGAACTCCGGGATAAGGTTGCGGGCCGGCTCTATCCCTCTTCGTTACCCTTCGCGGAGAGCGTGGTTTGGGTCGATCGCGGTGGCTCGCATTGCGGGGAAAAAGCACGCTATCGCTGCGACCAGTAGCAAGACCAGCGGTGCTGCCAAGAATGTGACCAGGTCGCGTGGCGGGACACCGTAGAGCATGCTCTCGATGTAACGGCTCAACACCCAGGCTCCCGCGATACCTGCGGCGGCGCCTCCCGCCACCAGGCTCAACCCACTCCGCAGTACAGTACGAAGAACATCCGCTCGCTGAGCTCCGAGAGCCATACGTATACCGATTTCACGGACCCGCTGACCCACCGAATACGCCACCATTCCGTAAACACCAATGGCGGTGAGTGCCAGCGCGACCGCAGCGAAGATCCCCACTAACGCCGTGTAGAGCCGGGGCTCTGCCATGGACTCAGAAACACGTTCCTCCATCGTCATGAGCTCCGAGATCGGCTGATCGGGGTACTCCCGGTGAATGGCCTTGCGCAGCGAAGCGGCTACAGCCGCCGGATGCTCCCGAGTGCGTAGAACGAGCATCGTGCCGAGCGCCGGCCCGAGATATCCCTGATACGGTCCATAGAACTCGGGTTCCGCGGGTTTGTCGAGTGTCCGCTGATGCTGGTCCCCGACTACACCGATTACCGTCATCTCGCTGCGCACGCCTAACGTTTGGCCGATCGGGTTCTGCCCGGGCCAGTACTTGCGTGCGAACGCCTCATTTACAATCACCACAGCGGCTCCGGAGACATCGTCATGTTCCGTGAACAATCGGCCCAGGCGAAGCGGTACGCCGAGCGCTTTGAAATAATCCGGACTCACAGCCCGATAATTGACGCCGATTTCCCCGTTGCCATGCCCCGGAAGTTGAATCAACAAGCTCACCCTCACCGTTCCCATAGGAATCGCCGTTGAAATTCCGGCGGCGGTCACTCCGGGAAGGGATTTGACCTGATCCACGATATTCGACAGTCGCCGGATCAGACGCGGCTTATCTTTCGAAAGCTGATTACTCACCGGAATCATGGCCGTCAGCACATGGTCGGGGCGGAATCCGGGATTGACGCCCGCCAGCGCGACGAAGCTACGCATCAGCAGTCCCGCGCCGACCAGGAGAATCAGCGACAGTGCGACTTCAGCGGCTGTCAGTACTCCGCGCCAACGCGTCCGTCCGGCGCTCAGGGTCATCGTGCGACCCATCTCGCGCAAACTAAAGCGGGAAAGAATCAATGCCGGACCGATTCCAAAGATCACGGCAGTGGCGGTTGTCAGAGCCAGTGCGAACCACAGTACGTAACTATCGATATGACTCTGGCCGAGGCGGACAATCTGATACTGCCCTGGGAGCATGGCCACCAGCATCCGATTTCCGATCCAAGCGAAGAGGATTCCGAGAGCGCCTCCAGCCGCCGCAAGGGTCAGACTTTCGACAAACACCTGGCGCATCAGCCGCCCGCGAGCCGCGCCAAGCGCGCTGCGAATAGCAAACTCACTCTCGCGAGATACACTGCGGGCCACCATCAGATTGGCTACATTAAGGCAGGCAATCAGTGCGAGCAGTCCCACCGACACGGATAACAGCAGAAACGCCGTATGATATCTTTCGGTGTCACGTTGGCCGATCAGATCGAGGCGGAACTGAAAATTGCGTTGCCCTTCTGGATAGTTTCGGGCAAGCGGCGGCCGTAGTTTCTCTAATTCAGAGAGAGCTGTCTGCACCGAGACGCCATGCTTCAGACGCGCGACCACGCCGCGCGCCGTTGTCCGTGGATCCGTGATACCTCGATCGGCGATCAGCACATTCGTTGTTGCTGACGGGAACTGGAAGTCGCGTGGCATGACGCCGATGATCCTGTAAGTGTTGTTGTCAAGCATTACTTGGCGTCCAACTACACCGGTATCGCCGTTGAATTGGGATTGCCAGAGTTTCCAGGTCAGTAGCAGGCCGTAAGGGTTGGCATTCTCGAAGTCGCTGGGGATGAAAACGCGCCCCAGCAACGGCCGCGCCTGCAGTGTGCCAAAAAGATCGGATTCGATCACACGCGCCACGATGCTGACAGGCTCGCGGCCGGCTGAAAGTGTCATCGTGTGGTAGAACGCATACGTGCCGAAGCTCTCGAATGAGCGGCTGAAGTGACGCCAGAATTGCACATCGGCCGTCGTCGTGCTTCCACCACGCCCATCGAGAGTGAACTTCGAAACTTCAACCAGGCGGTCTGGATCGGTATAAGGCAAAGCGGGAAGGAAAACAGCGCGGAACGCACTGAAGACGACAGTAGTGGCTCCGATTCCGAGAGCAAGTGAAAGAACCGCGGCGGTCAGAAACGCTGGGCTCTTAATAATGATGCGAACTGCGAACCGGAGATCGTTCAGCATTGAAGCATGTGTGACACGCTGTAAGCCGCTTCCACGATTACCTACTTCTATGGGACAGGACTTGCCGGCGCATCGGGATTGTTTATATCATCCACGATCTTCCAACTTCCATCGGCCTGCTTTGCATACACCGTCACATACTTGCCCGACTCCCGCAGGACCTTTTTCGACTTGGGATCCGTCATGGTCATCGTGTACGTTCCTCGCGTATAGCCAAATTCGCCCGATGCCGGCGCTTCGACCTTACCCGTATTGAATGCCATCGAGAAATTCGGGTCAGCCATCATCTCTCTAAGGAGAGGTCGTATGTCGGCGCCCTTGACCGCCGGCGCATTCGTCAGCATCAAAGTCGCATCCGGCGCATACATCGACGCCGACAGGTCGCCGTCACGCTTGCCGAACGCTCGAATGGCCGTTTCTTCGGCAGCCCGGATCTGCGTCAGCGCCTCCGCGCGGTTATGCACCGATGACTCCGGCGCCGCAGCACACCCAGTGAGCACCGCGACTGCGGCGACTGCCAACACGAGCTTCTTCATTTCGTTCGATTCTAATCGAATTCGCGATGATCCGGGGGAATTCATTTGTGCGATGGCGCGGCATCGCAACTTAGGTCGATGAGCGGTGCGTTCCTAAAGGTCCGTCCCGAGATCGTAATGATCCAAGATTGCACCGAGCAACGACGGTTGTCTTGCCCAGGATACGCAGGTCTCGGCAATCTCGATGAAGTGTGCGCAATGCTCAAAAAGCGCACACGCGACACGAGCCGGATCGTGCCGCGATCTGTAATAAATCCCATCCGGCTTAGCCGGATGCGAACGGAGCGCCTCAGACCACCGTTGAGAGTTCCGGTAGCCAGTTCCGCTGGTCAGGCTACCTTCCGCGCCTAAACGTGTCAATCCTCCCGAATTGACCAGATCGACAAGGACAAGGTCTCGCCTGAAGCGTATCTTGGACAGGCCTCTGAGGTTCAGCTGAGAGGACGGAACAAAGCGAGTCCGCAGCACACCGCGCCCAATTGATTCCATGAATGCGCAATATGCATCAGCTCCGAGATATAACACCCCATACGCACCTGTAGGCGAATCCCAGCGCTGGCTTTTGGTTGTTCCAAAGAAGACACCATCACGAGCTACTTCGTGACTCCGAAACCACGTTTCGCGAACCGAAGCCGTGAAGAGCAGAGGCTCTCGGTTCTTGAGGTCCGCAGGAGGTGGGTTGAACACGGGCGACTACCCGCCCTGCTCACCATATGCACTCGCAGCTTTTAGCACTGCGGGCAAGTTCTTTTCACCAGCCTGTAAGACATCGAGAGGTGTGCGATCTTCCAGTGCAGCACTCGGATTCAAGAAGAACGAAAGCTGGTCCCACACGTCTCTGTGCTCGAGCGCTCGGAGCGCCTTATCCATACCTTTTAATCCGAACTGCCACACCGGATACCGATAACCTTTCCTTCCAAGCTGAACTGCCAGCAGTCTGCCCTCTCCTCTGCGTTTATCAACCGCCTGACGAGATATGCCGAGTAGTTGCGCGACCTCCGCGGAAGCTAGTGTGCCCCCTTCGGATTCAAGTAGACTTCGCTTGGCGGCAAGCCCCCGCAGACGAGCGCCAGCCAGCGGATCAGCGGTCCGATTCGTCGCAAGTGCTTCATCAGCGCTCAACGCGGACAATAACACGCTGTAGTCGGTTGGAGCCTGAACAGCTTTAATCAGCTGCTCTTGGTCTATATGCTGAAGATCTTCGATGGCGCGCAGTGAGCGCCGGTAGAAGATCTCACGGACTCGATCGGATTTTTTGATCGCGGGATGTTTCGCCTCAGTTCGCACCTTGAACTCTATAAGGAACGTCTTGCCTTTTAGTCGTTGTTCTATATCGAAGTGATTTGCCTGCAAGACAATCCTCTGCTTTGCGGTCGTCCAGGAGTATCTGCCGGCGTCAAAAGCGAAGCGATAGCCCCTCAAGCGGTCGATGTCCATTTTGACCTGGAAGGAGCCTTTTGCAGCGACTGTCTCGACGCCCTGCAGTTTCGCTCTGAGGAACTCGGCATTTAGGAGTTGCGCCGACGCCCGCAGGTTTTCTGGCTGCAACGTCAAAGTTCTGGTTGACATAGTTGCTGTCTTTCTCCAGCATACAACAATGACAACCTAACAGACTGATCGGACTCTCTTATTAAGAAACTCCACTTGAGGCCAACTTACGCCCGCGGACAGATCACTGCCCACCTGGACCGGCCTGATCCAGCTCGCCGGACCAGTTCAGAATCACGTTGAGTTGGCGAGGGACGGAACCTTCGTCGCGCCGGATCATCAGGAAGCGCTTTCCATCCGCCGATGGCTGGTAGCTCTGGAAGCGGTAATCACTCACCAGAAACTTCGACCGGTCGAACAGCCTGCGAGGAGCGCGGAACGACCCATCCGGATGAAACGCTACAGACACGACAAAGTCACCGGTTACGTAAAACAGTTCCTTGCCGTCCGGCGACCACCTTGGCTGAGATCCGCCTCCACTCGACACCGCCTTTCTGTTCTTTCCACCAGGGTAGGACTGTACGTAAACCTCTCGTCGACCCGACTCATCGGACGTGTACGCTACCCAGCCCGAGGCACTTCCGGAAGCTGAAGTAAGACCCGGCGAGAATCGCGCCTCGCCTTCGTTGAACGGTGTCACCCGCAGCGGAGTTGCCTTTCCATCCGGCGAAACGGTCCAGATATCCCGGCTCGTTTGCGGATTGATCTCCAGATAAAGCAGCGTCCCATCGCGCAGTATCGAGTATGGAAACTGGTCGTAGCGCCGTTTGAGTATTGGTTCCGCGGGCCCCGATCCGTCAGCAGGTTCCGAGTATATGTCAAAGTCGCCTCCACGATTCGAACTGAAGATGACGTGCGTGCCGTCACTGCTCCAGATCGGCAACATTTCACTGGAAGTCCCGGAGGTGAGAGGACTCCGCGTCCCACGTTGCAAATCATGAACCCAAAGCGACCACGCATGCCGGATGACCGCCTTCGTCCCGTCGGGCGATAGGCTCACCTCCCGATACAGATCCTGATCGTTACCGATTGCTTCAATGTTTCCTTCCCGGTCGACCCATACCAGCGACGACTTAGCTGGATTCCCCGGCACGTACACCGCAGTGCGCGTTTTCGAGACGGCCATCCATCCCCGGGACTCGGTCTCCACATGCCAGTAAACGTTGGAAAGGACCGTAGTGTCCGCGGTGGTTCGTGCCGGGTGTGCGGCGTCAAACGGCGCGGAAAGTATCCCGGCGCTCTGATCCACCACCAGCAAACGGCCGGTGGCGCCGCGTAAAGGATCGAAAATTGCGAACGGGAACGTCGTCCCGGAAAATACCATTTCCCACTTTCGGGAATCGAGCGAGAGCACCGCGTTCCCTAGCTTTTGTCCCCAAACTCCAAAAAGAACATTTCGTCCTGCCGGTAGCGCTTGCGGAAACACGTGGGCATATCCGTTCGCGGCTCCGTCAGGCTTGGTGAGAGATTCGGGCGTTCCACCGCCCGCCGGAATCCGCAGAAGCCCCGAACCGAGCGACGCGGAATAAATGATCGTATTGTCCTCGGTCCACGTTCCACCATGCGGATATGTCGCTTGGGCCAGCCGTATGGGAGCGCCCCCTGCGATCTCCGCTTTCTGCAGGTAACCTTGCGCGAAGAAGAGCACCCACTTGCCGTCCGGCGAGAAGAATGGTTGCTTCGCCCCCTTGGACCTCGGTACGGGCCGGGCATCGAACGAATTCAGATCGCGCAGATAGAGCTGCGTGTCCTCATTGCCTTGTTGCGTGACGTAAGCTATGGTGCGGCCGTCATCTGTGATAGCGGGGTAACTCGTAATTTCCTGACCGGCCGGAAGTGTAATTGCGAAGCGAGCGGAGGTTTTCTCAACCGGCGCGCGCCGGTTCCAAAATGCAAACGCCAGCGACGCGAGTGTGAGGACTGCAAGCACCGCAGCCACGCCTGCCAGTTTTCCGCGCCGCCAACCGGCTCCACTCGACTCTCCAGATTGAGGCGCTGGAATAGTGATCCACTCCAGTTCGGCTTTCAAGTCGCGCGCGGTCTGCCATCGGTCCTCAGGATCTTTCGCCAGGCACCGTTGCAGTACACGGTCCAGCCCAGGCGGGCCGATTGCGCCGATCGACGGCGCCGGTCGTTCCATAATCCCGGCGATCACACTCGCCGGAGAGGAGCCCTCGAATGCGCGCCTGCCGGTCAGCAGCTCATATAGCACGAGCCCGAACGAGAAGATGTCACTCCGCGCGTCGATTTCCTGGCCGGTCGCTTGCGACTGTAACTGCTCGGGTGACATGTAGTACAACGTGCCCACTATCTCGTTTCTGCCCGTCAGTGCCATTGTGAAAGTTGCGCCGCTGGCAACTGCGGCTGATTGCGCTGCGGAACTCCATTTCGCAAGACCGAAGTCGAGCAGCTTGATGCCGCTCCGGGTCACTAGGATGTTAGCCGGCTTCAGATCGCGATGGACAATGCCCTTCTTGTGCGCCGCATCCAGCGCGTCGCAAATCTGGGCAGCGTAGTTGAGTGCCTGCTTGAGCGGAACGGGCCCTTTCAGAGGTGTGCCGTCTATGAGCTCCATCACCAGGTAATTGGGTCCGACGTCGTGCAGCGTGCAGATGTGAGAGTGATTCAGCGACGCCACAGCGCGCGCCTCACGGTCGAACCGTTCAGAGAATCGCTCCTTCGAAACCTTTATGGCGACCAGGCGATCCAGCCGAGTGTCCCGAGCTTCGTACACCTCTCCCATCCCGCCCGCGCCGAGAGGCGCACGGATCTCATAAGGGCCGAGCTTATCCCCCCGCGAAAGAGACATGAAGAAGCTACCAAGTGTATCGAACTTGCAACTGTATCTCCCCCCAAGTAGGAGGGCCTCCTGGCCGGTCCGACTTCGCGTCGGTATAATACAAACTCAATATGTGTGATCAGGATCATTTCGAAAACGACCGCCAGGATTACGAAGCTCGCGGTTTAGTCACGCGGAAGCAGTTCGGTGTCATGTTGGGAGCAGGAGTCGCCATGATGCTGCCGCAAGTCGCCGGCGCAGTCCCAGTCACCGAAACGGACGTGACCGTCACCACGCCCGATGGTTCCGCCGACTGCTACTTCGTCCATCCCACCACGGGCACAGCTCCCGCAGTTCTCATGTGGCCCGACATCTTCGGACTGCGGCCCGCGTTCCGTCAAATGGGCAAGCGGCTCGCCGAATCCGGCTATTCCGTCCTCGTCGTGAATCCTTTCTATCGCGTGAAGAAGGCCCCCACCGCGGAAGCCGGTGGCGCAACGCCGATCCAGGATCTCATGCCGCTCGCTCGCGCTCTGAACGAGACCACCCAGATGACGGACGCGAAAGCCTTCATCGCGTGGCTCGACACTCAAAAATCCGTTGCCAAAGATCGGAAGGTTGGCACCCAGGGATATTGCATGGGTGGTCCGATTGCGTTTCGTACCGCGGCCGCCGTCCCCGATCGTGTCGGCGCTGTCGCCTCATTCCATGGCGGTGGACTCGTCACCGATGCGCCAAACAGTCCGCACCTCCAGGCCGCGAAATCGAAGGCGCAGTTCCTCATCGCCATCGCGGATAACGATGACAAGCGTTCTCCCAACGACAAGACCACGCTAAAAGAGACGTTCGACAAAGCGAAGCTGCCTGCGGAAATCGAAGTGTACGCCGGAGCCGCCCACGGCTGGTGCCCTCCGGATTCACGTGTCTACAATGAGGCACAAGCCGAGAAAGCCTGGAGCCGATTGCTCGCGCTCTATGGCAAAGCTCTCGCCTGAAATATCAGGTCAGACCTCGTGCATCTGCTGCCACTGTGCGAGAGCACGACCGAGCATCATCACAGCCGGCTGCCGATTCTCGGGGTGAAACGCTTGTCGCGCTGCAGTTACCAGGGTCCCAACGCTGCGAACCTGAGCCACCGTCAATCCCAATTGAAGAGCAGGAACAGCGCGTTTCTTGTGCGCATCTCTCCGCGGACCCAGAGGCGTAATAATCCGCCGTAATTCCGCTTCGATTGTGTCGGCAAGAAGGCTCACGAGCATGCCATCACCTTTACGGGCATCTCGAATCATCATGTTCAATCTCTCGGCGATTCCCTCGCGCAAGCCTTCCTCAAGTAGCAACGCCATCACTCTCAGATTGGACGCAAAACCCACTACGGTCCATCAGGAGTATTCCTGGATACAGGACGTAGGGTACTACGTACCAGTCAAACCACTTAGACACTTACCTCGATAACGTCGCGTATAGACCGTTCCCCGTCTATCTACTGATCCCGACTGTGAGTGGAAGCACCTGGGTCGCCGTGGCCTCGCCTTGCCGAACCTGCAGACGAATCTCGTAGTTACCAGGATCAGGCGAGATCGCGGTGAGAAAGCGGTATAGCCCGTCGTCTCCCGCTTGCGGCAGGTCGAGTTCTTTGCGAGTGACCAGCTTGCCGTTCCGGTACAGCTCCATGCTCACTGCAGGCCTCGCGGTTGATTTCGCCGGATAAACAATGAAGTAGAGAGGGACGTCCGTGCCCGTTGGCGCCGCGTTGTTGATGGCCGGAACCACGCGGCCTGTCGCAGTCTGGAGCGGGTCGTTGAGGTCGCGCTCGCCTTGGAGCGGCTCGAGGCGGCGGACCACGACCAGATTGCTCAGCGCCGGGCTTGCGCCTTGCTGCACCAGCAACACAGATTTGCGCGTGCTCGCTTCATCGCCTTCGCGGTCGAGCGCCGCCGCTTCCAGCGTGTACTTGCCGGGAGCGAGCCGGAACGGCTGATTGAATACGATGTTGCCGCTTCTTGCGTTCGCCTTCTTATCAGGCGGGAACTCCATATTGATATCTCGGCTGAGCTTCTCGACCACCTGCCCGTTGTCGTTCTTGATCAAGCCGAGGAACGACAGATGCGTCCGCAGTTTCCCCGTGTTAGTCACTTCGGTGAAGGTGACGTTCTTCATCGGAACTTCGAACACCATCTCGTGTTGAACCTCTCCACGCGTCGGTTCGAACCGAAGAGCCGTCGCGCGAAACTCAAAGTCATCCTTGCGTTCCCCGGCGTCGAGCACCTTCAGGCAAGCCATCTCGAACGGCTGAAGCGCTTCTCCTCCAAGCAGCGGAAGCGCGAAGTAGCCGTTTCGGCTTTGTACGCGCGCGTCTTTGCGCCGGATCTTTACTTCGATCCTTCGGAAGTGCCCGTCGTAGTTGGTGGACGCCGGAGAGTACGCGACCTCGTAATGAGTACGCGCGTCCTCCATCACACGGCTGAGAGGCTTTCGCAGATCGTTTGTGTTGGCGATCAAGAAGCCGCCGGTGTTTTCAGCCAGCTCCTGAAACTTGGCCTGCGCGTCGGCGCTGAGCGCGAGATGAAGCTGGTCATCCTGCTGGGCCGCTTCCATAACAGCGGAAGGATGGACGTCGTCGCCCGATTCGAGGTCTTTCTGCGCCCTACTAAGTCCTGATACTCCGGACATGCGGTCCACACCCGCCCTGGCACTCGATCGGGTCGTCAGCCCTGTGACGTCCAATCCGTAAATGCTCACGTTGGCGCGGTTTGCGGTGCTCACGATCGATCGGAACATCTCCTCCGCTTGAGGTGGGACGATCAATCCCTCTGAAAGCAGCAGAATGGTTTTGCGTCCGGGAAGAGCACTTTGTGCTCGCACCACGTTCATCAGCCCTTCAAGGGCTCTCCACCCGATCCCGGAAGTCACCATCTCAAGCTGGTGCTGCTCCAGTCGGGCGAGGCCCATTTGCTGCTGCGACAGCGGGGAGCCTGCTTCTGCCCCCGCAACAGCCTGTCCAGGACTTTGGAACACACCTTCGCCGCCGTGGAACTCCGCCGCATGTACCGTCACCGCCGGAGCCCCCTGTCCTCCGCCAGAGACTTCGACGGTCGATCCCAGCGTGATTCGCGTGTTGTTCAGGACGATATCCGATTGACGACGGAAGTCACTGTAGTTTCCGGTCGCCGCCTTCCCAATCGCCGCCGTCAGCTTATCGCGGTTGTTGGTGTACTGTTCCAGCGCGTTCAGTTTGTAGTCGAGACTGAAGATACCGATATAGGTGTTGTCTCCGAGCTCGTTTGTCAGGAACTCCTGGGCGGCGTGCTGGGCGTAGAGGCGGCTCTGCGGGCTCATCTGCTCAAAGATGATGCTGATGACGTTGAGCTCGGGGAGCGACTGCACCTTCGCCGCGCCAGGCTTCGCCGGTTCTCCCGGAGCGCTTGCAGAGGATCGTGTGTCCTTTCCTTCAACTAGCCGGAAACTCCTCACCTGCTGCGGTACCCCGTCTTCGAGGACTTCGATATCGTCGGCCTTCAGGTCGCGAAGGAACCGTTCCTTCTTGTCGCGAACGATCATGTCGAGCAGTACCTGTTCGGACGTGCTTCGAATAACGGAAGATTTATCGGATTCCTGCGCCGCTGCTGCAAGGCAAAGCAGGCAAGCGGAATAACGGAAAATCACGCGCATAGAAAGGACCCGCTCCAGTGCGTTTCAATGTTACTGCAGTTGGGCCGTGCCGTTCGATGGGGGTCTGTTATCCTCAAACGACCATGTACTCGATGCCCAGCGCCCGCACATCCAGGGCCGCCTTCGCCACCCACGTCCTTCTCGTCTGCGGATTGTTTACCACCGCCTGTACCCAGCGTTCCTCCATCACCGCTGTCGACCAGCTCGGAGGCAAGCAGTTCGCCGTACCCACCGGCACCGTCGCCGATAAGCTGGTCTCCTCGAAGTTTCCCGACGCGAAGTTCTTGTACTTCAATTCCGTGCTGGACGCGGCAATGGCGGTAAAGGCGGGTAAAGCGGATGCCGCGGCGTATGACGAGCCTATTCTTCGCAACATCGCGGGCAAGAACCCCGGTCTCACCGTGTTGTCCACGCCCATCACCGTCGACGAGTACGGATTCGCCGTTCGGCTGGGCGACCAGACGGTAAAGGATGCGATCGACGGAGTGGTCCGTGATGCGCGGGCCGACGGTACCTATCAGCAGATGTTGGACCGCTGGTTGCCGAAACAGGGTAACCCGGGCGCGATGCCGGCGCTGCCTGCGGGCGATGGAAGCGGCGGCGTACTGCGGTTCGGCACCGCACCGGTCACCGAGCCGTTTTCGTTCGTGGACGGCACGCAATCGGTCACCGGCCTCGACGTCGAAATCGCGAAGCGCGTGGCGGCGCGGCTCAAAAAGCGCTTCGAGCTCGTCAGCATGGATTTCGGCGCAATGATTCCAGCGCTCATCGCAAGCAAGGTCGACATGATCGGTGCCTGTATCACAATCACCAACGAACGCAAGAAATCCGTGCTGTTCTCCGACCCGTATTACAAGGGCGGCATCTCCGCCCTCGTCCGCCAGTAGCGCTGGAAACGCCTGAGTAGGACGGGCGTCCTCGCCGGTCCAAAATCCCGAGATTCCGCAACTTGGAGTTTCTGGCTGGTGTTCGCGCTTATGTCTATGGGAGAACCGATGACGCTTAATATGTTGCGATGCTTACTCGCAATCCTGTTTGGCGAACTCGCCATCATGGCACAGATGGACGTGCCGACATATCACAATGACAATGCGCGCACCGGTCAGTACCTCGCCGAAGCGCTTCTCACGCCGTCGAACGTCAAAGCTGGTTCATTCGGCAGTCGATTCTCCCACCTCGTCGACGGACCCATCTATGCGCAGCCCCTATACATGCGGCGGGTGAAGATCACCGGCAAAGGACTTCACAACGTCGTATTCGTGGCCACCGCCCACGATAGCCTGTACGCCTTCGATGCGGACGATGCCTCCGGATCCAACGCCGACCCGCTGTGGCAGGTCAGCTTTACCGATCCGAGCCATGGCATTACGGCAGTACCTTATCAGGATGTAGATTGTCCGGTTATCCAACCGGAGCTCGGAATCATCGGAACGCCGGTCCTCGATGTCCAGTCGGGCACCATATACCTGATTGCGCAGACGAAGGAACCCGGAAGTCAGTACTTCTTCCGGTTGCATGCCCTCGATGTCACGAACGGTACAGAACGAGCCGGCAGCCCAGTTGTAATTCAACCTCCCGGTTTCGTCCCCCTCGCACATAAGCAGCGCGGCGCACTGCTGCTGGCAAACGGCGTCATCTATTCGCCCTGGTCCTCTCACTGCGACCGGGGTTCATATCACGGATGGATTCTCGCTCACGATGCGGCCACACTCAGCTTGCGTGGCGTCTTCAATTCCTCTCCGGAAGGAAATGGCGGATCGTTCTGGAACGGTGGCTGTGGCCCAGCCGCCGATTCGGATGGTTCCATCTACACCGTATCCGCTAACGGCGACTTCAATGCGTCAGCCGGAGGCAGCAAATACGGGGATGCGGTCCTCAAGCTCTCGCCGGCCCCGAACTTCGCAGTTGCATCGTATTTTGCTCCGTTCAATATCGACACGCTCAATGACCTGGATCTCGACCTCGGCTCCAGCGGCACGCTCATTCTGCCCGATGAAGCCGGTACCCCGCAGCATCCACATCTGCTGTTCACCGCCGGCAAGGAGGGCCGAATGTACCTCCTCGACCGCGACCACCTGGGCGGTGCTCAGACTGGTACCGACGGTAGTGCGCTAGCCTCGCAGCCGTTGACGGATACCGGACTATTTGGAATCGGTGCCTACTTCAACAACACGATTTACGTTGGACCGCAAAAGTCGAAATTGCACGCGTTTTCAGTTTCGGGCGCGGTGTTAGGCTCGACGCCATCAGCTTCGTCCTCGGAAACTGTTGGAACCTACGGCGCGATCCCAAGTATTTCCGCCGATCACGGCAGGAACGGCATTGTATGGGTCCTCTCGACAGAAGAGGACGGCACGTTACGAGCGTACGATGCAGCGCATCTGACGCAACTGTACGACAGCAATCAGCAGCCGGCCGACGCGATGTACGGTTACGCCGAATTCTCTGTGCCTACCATCGCGGACGGAAAAGTGTTTGTCGGAACGTACTATACGCTTACCGTCTTCGGACTGATCAATCACGATCGCCCGGAAATCGTCAAAGTAACAAATGCGGCGAGTTTCGCGACGGAAGCTGTTGCGCCGGGTTCAATCGTCGCGATCTTCGGCTCGGCCCTGTCTTCTATTACGGTCACCGCGTCGGAATCGCCGCTCCCAATCTCCTTGGCTGATGTGTCCGTCGCCATTAACGGCGCACCTGCCCCGCTGATGTATGTCTCTCCAGGGCAGATCAACGCCCAAGTTCCATTTGGTATCGCATCCGGCCCCGCGACTCTCACCGTACGTTCCGGCCCCGTCGTATCGGTCGCGGCAGCAATCACGATTCAACCAGCCGCGCCTGGAGTGTTCGCCGTAGTCAATGCGGACGGATCGCGCAACACGCCGGAAACCCCCGCAGCGCCGAACTCCGTCGCGTCCGTCTACTTCACAGGGCAGGGAATGGTCTCATCCCCGCAAGAGGACGGTGCCGCAGCCGAAGGGGTAGTACGGGCGACAGCGTCGCCGGTTGATGTCACCGTCGGAGACATCTCGACCGAAGTGCCATTCCTAGGCTTAGCCCCGCACTACGCCGGACTGGCACAAATGAACATGAAAATCCCCACCCTCCCAACCGGAACCTATCCCCTGGTCATCAACATCGCCGGAGCGGCCAGCAAACCCACCATGATCCACATAGCCGCCCCTAAGCCTGGCCGGTCCGTGATAATAATACGATGATCAATCGACCGGCGCTCGTCATACTAGCCGCCGCGGCCGTGACCACCGTTCAGCTCGAGGACTACCTGTTTATCCTGAACCCGCCCCTGCACCGTGTGAACGGGAGCATACATGTAGTGTGGATCCCGCAGCCACTACAGAAATACTGCCTGGGAAAAACAGTCGAGCAGTGTACCAACATCGACTACTGCGTGCGGACGACTGACCAGAATGTTGCCACCTGCCGGAATCTGGGCATAGATCTTTCCCGCCTCCCCAAGTATCCCGCCGGAATGCGCCCCAGGCGTCTTCTAAGCATCATCTACTTTCAAGTGGCGCCGATCCAAGGCTTCGACAAACTACAGAAATTTTTCGACAGCGCCCCAAAGAACTCACTCGACCGGCTATCCACCAGCGCAAGAATCAAAGCCCGGATCAAGCTGACCAGATCAGCGGACGACGATGACTTCGACTTGTTAGAAGTCCTAGCGGTGCCACCCTTCTAAATCAATCCCTTTCTCTTGTCCGACGTGGCGTAGGCCTCCTGGCCTGCGAAGGCGTGCAAAGCACGCCCGTCCGCTTTCGCCGGTCGCCTGCTATACTGGCGCGGCATGATCCAAGTAGCGGCCCGGAGGCTCCCGATTGAGGCCGCGACCTGGCTCTTCATTGCCGCCGTCGCAGCGACGTGCATGCTGACCTTCAGGCCCGACCCGCTGTCGAACGACAGTTACCAATACCTCAACACAGCCGAGCACATTCGAAATGGACAAGGAGCTGTCACATCGCTCATTTACTGGGATGCAGAGCGTTCCTTCGGCCGCCTTCCCGCGCCCGTGACACACTTCCCGCCAGGATACCCGGGACTCGTCGCGATGCTCGCAGGCCGAACGGGCTCTCTCGATCGGACCGCGCGCGGCATCTCGACGTTCTCGTTCGCGATGACGGCCGCCATCCTCGTAGTTGCGCTCAAAATCCTCGGTATACATGTAGCCGTGCGAACCGCGGCGATGATGCTGTTTGTTGCGAACATGCCAAGCCTTACTTTCGCGACATCCGCGCTGGCAGAGGCGCTGTTTACGTCGTTGTTGACAGCGTCGGTGGCAACCCTCCTCAGCGTTGAAATGCGCGGCAACGCGGTCGGATGGAAAGCCGTCTTCGCCTTCACTGCAGCCGGCGCTGCGTGTTGGATCAGGTATGCGGGATTTTTCTTTGTCGCTGGGCTAGTCTCTTGGGCCTTGCTGCGCCTTTCGAAGCGGCAACAGCCAGTGCTGGTGGCCGGCGTAATTGTCTCGCTTTCAGTCGCCGCACCGCTGCTATGGCGGAACTGGACGCTCACTGGATCGTGGACGGGCGGCCATGACAAGTTCGTTCCACATGCCATCGCCGACGTGCCCGGAGCCTACCTCCGCGCCCAGGCGCACGTAATCGGAGGCGCGCACGCCGCAGTGTTCGGGATATGGGAGATCCTATTCGTCGCGGCGGCAGGAAGCTTGCTCGTATGCGGCATGATGTCATGGCGTGCCCTGCTGTCTCTGCGCTCGTCGCGGGTGGCACTGTTGTTAATCTGCGCGGCTGTGTACTCAGCCGCAATGGTGTACGTCGGCTCGCGGACGTTCACCGAATTTTCGAGCCGGCTGTTCGTGCCGCTTTTGCCGATCTACCTTATGCTGCTTGCACTCGCGCTCAACAAAATGCAAGTGTCGCGCCAGAAGGTGTTCCTTGCGTCATTGGCGGCGCTCATCGCCGGCTACGCAGGTGTGAATGCCCGGGACCTGCGCGAGGCGCTCCAACCAGCTGAGCACCGCGTCATCGCAGCGCAGCTGTCCGCGCCCGCTGCCGACGGCAATCCGCTCCGCAGTTGGATTGACTTGAGCCTCAAACCGCAAGAGCCGATCTTCACGCAATTGGGCCAGGCAGCCGGGTACCTGCTCGGGCGCCCAACGATCGCCTTGGCCCAGCCCTACTTCAGCCGGGTGGAATGGGATTGCACAACGATTAGGACCGAGATGCAGCGGTTCCGATCACGGCGGCTTCTGCTCTTCCGCCCGACATCCGGCGTCGACGCCAGCGCCCTGCTCTCCAGCAACCGAGTCGTCCAGGAGGCGGTCGGTCCAGGACAACCGCCCTGCGGTTTCGTCATCGCCGCGGAAAACGCAAACGCACGCATACTGGAACCAGGAGTTCCGTCGGAAAGAGCAGAGTCGAGACACGACGCCGGACGTGCCAGGTAGGAACTGCAGCCTGCGTAACCGTAGATCCTCGATCATGCAGTGGCATAGGCCTCCTGGCCTGGATAGCGTCGGGATAAACCGGCATGAAGTAGCGAATGAAAGAGTCGTACAGAGAAGGAATAGCGAACCACTCTGGCCCCGAGCCATGCGAGGGCGGTCGTGAGGCCGCACTTGAAGCGTTGGACAGGGGTATCTGCAGGCTGGGTATTGAGCTTCGAAATGAGCGATCCAGGATGCTGATGGTGTCAGGCCCCCAGAAAGCAACACGGCTGGTGCGCGATAGACGCAAGCGCGCCGCGATCCTGCGGAGTCAGAGACCCCAGGCATGCAGAGAAACTTCATGCGCGAGAACCGAGAGACCCCGCAGCTGCCCGCCGAAGCGGGCCGAAGGGAGAACGCGATGAGCGGCAAGTCCCTTATGGACGGCGGCGGGGAGTCGTACTGCGGCGTAGTACCTGCGAAACAGCCGAACAAAAGCGAGCGATCGCCAGCGGAGGTTGTGGAGGAAAGGCCGCAGATCAAGGAGAACACGCTAGAGCCTAACCTGTGCCGGACACCGAGTCGGGAAAGCGGGCCAAACGGGCTGGAGCGTGTGCGCCAAGCAGCGCGGAAGGATAGCAAACACAAGTTCACAGCTCTGCTGCACCACGTGAGCATCGACCTGTTGCGGGAAAGTTATCACAGCCTGAAGAAAGAGGCGGCGCCCGGAGTGGATGGGATGACGTGGGGAGAATATGGAGGAGACCTGGAGGTACGGCTCGCCGACCTGCACGGACGCCTGCATCGCGGGGCCTATCGCGCGCGGCCGTCGCGAAGAGTCTGGATTCCGAAAGCCGATGGAAGGCAACGACCATTGGGAGTCGCGGCACTGGAGGACAAGATCGTCCAGACCGCGGTCGGGAGGGTTCTTAACCAGATCTGGGAAGAGGACTTTCTGGGCTTCAGCTACGGATTTCGACCGGGGCGCAGTCAGCATGATGCGTTGGATGCGCTGTGGGTCGGAATTATGCGCAAGAAGGTGAACTGGGTTGTTGATCTGGATATCCGATCATTTTTCGACCGACTGCAGCACGATTGGCTGCTGAAGTTTGTCGAACATAGGGTCGGAGACAAACGGGTCGTTCGCCTGATCCAGAAATGGCTGAAGGCGGGCGTGATGGAACAGGGTCAGTGGACCAAGACAGAGGAAGGGAGTCCGCAAGGGGCGGTGATATCGCCGATTCTTGCCAACCTGTACCTGCACTACGTCTTGGATGTTTGGGTGGAGGCATGGCGGAGGAAGGTGGCGCACGGAGATGTCATTATCGTGCGGTACGCCGATGATGCTGTGCTGGGCTTTGAGCACCGCGAGGAAGCCGAGCGATTCCTGGAGCAGTTGCGGGAACGACTGGCGAAGTTCGGGCTCGAACTACACCCGGACAAGACGCGCCTGATCGAGTTTGGGCGCTACGCCGCTGAACGCCGGAACAAGCGTGGGGAAGGGAAGCCGGAGACCTTCAATTTTCTAGGTTTCACTCACATCTGTGGGGCCAACCATCAGACGGGCAAGTTTGTGGTTCACCGCAAGACGCTGGGCAAACGGATGGCAGCCAAGCTGAAAGATATCAAGGCGAAGCTGCGGATCCGAATGCACCGACGAGTCCGCGGAACCGTGCAATGGCTGCAGCAGGTGGTGCGGGGGTATTTCCAATATCACGCGGTTCCGGGGAACCGGCCGCGCCTGGTAGCGTTCCGGAGGGAGGTGCTGCGCCTGTGGTACTGCTCGCTGCGGCGTCGCAGCCAGCGCAGTCGCCTGACCTGGGGACGTTTTCAAGAGGGGTTGGCTATCCTGCTCCCAAGTATCCAGATACGGCACCCGTATCCGAACGTGCGCTTCGACGCCACACATCCAAGATAGGAACCGTGTGCGCTAGCAGCGCCAGCACGGGTCTGTGCGGGGGGCGACCGGGTAACCGTCGTCCCTACCGCGACTGCGCCTCATCCGATCCACAGCGCAACCCTCGAACTCACAACACAGTGGTCACTCCGAGTAGGACGGGCCTTCCTGGCCGGTCCGCATTCTCTTGCGCAGATACATCGCCAAGTGGTAATATAGCCATGTGGCGATACAACCCAACCCGGAACGCCTGAATCTAGCCTTCGCAGCGCTCGCAGATCCTACAAGGCGCGCGATTCTAGCGCGACTCGCTTTGGGAGAGGCAGATGTCTCCGAGCTGATGAGGCCCTTCAATCTCAGCCAGCCCACAATTTCCAAACATCTCAATGTGCTCGAGCATGCAGGTCTCGTCAGCAGTAAGCGTGAGGCCCAGCGGCGTCCGCGCGTGCTCGTCCCAGTGCCGCTCAAGGATATAGCGGATTGGATTGAGCCGTTCCGGCAATTCTGGGAACAGAAGTTTGCCAGCCTCGACGACTACTTGAAAGTAATGCAGAAGAAGGAGAAGAAGAAAAATGGTCGAAAAAAGAGATAGACCGGCGGCAGGCCCACTACACACTGCAGAATTCGAAGTCACTACTCCGACAGATCGCGAAATCGTCATGACACGTCGCTTTAATGCGCCGCGAACGTACGTTTTCGAAGCCTGGACCAAGGCCGAGCACGTTGCGCACTGGTGGGACCCAAGCGGCGTACCGCTCGCTATCTGCGAAATCGATTTGCGCCCAAACGGTGCTTTTCGATGGGTGAATCGCGGCAGGGCCGGTGAGGAATTCCCCTTCGCGGGCATTTACCGCGAAATCACGCCGCCGGAGAGGCTGGTTTTCACAGTGCGCATGCCGCCTTCCGCTCCTGAATCGGTATCAACGCTGACCTTCGGCGAGGACGGGGATCAGACTATTCTCACCATGACGATTGAGTGTCCAACGACGAAGGCGCGCGACGCTCTACTGCAAATGGGTGTTGCCGAGGGCACCGCGCAAACAATGACGAACCTCGCCGAATATGTCCGCACGATGAAGCAAGCCAGGTGAACAAGATGCAAATACTAAATACGAGAGAAACAGGGCAACATACCGTTACTTCGGCGAGTGGAAAGGTCTGGTCGAAAGACGGCACCGCGATAGCGTTCAACCGCAGCGGTGACGGACCTCCTCTCATCCTGATCGACGGCGCGCTTTGCTACCGTGACCTGGGCCCCAGCCGCGACCTTGCAAAACTACTGGCATGCCATTTTACGGTTTTCACCTACGATCGTCGGGGAAGAGGCGAAAGCACTGACACTCGGCCCTATTCGGTCGAGCGTGAAATCGAGGATATCCAAGCGATTCTGAATGAGGCAGGCGGCGAGGCATATGCCTGGGGGCTGTCTTCCGGTGCCGTCCTCGCACTCGAAGCGGCGAGTCGCCTTCACGGGATCACGAAACTCGCACTGTACGAAGCACCATTCATCGTCGACGCGAGCCGCCCCGCAACGGACGACGATTGGTCCGGCATCAATAACGCCGTTGCCCGAGACCAGCGAGGTGAAGCGATCAAGCTGTTTATGCAATCAGTCGGGCTTCCTCGATTCATGATTCGTCTGATGCAGTTCACTCCAATCTGGTCGAAGCTAAAGCGCGTTGCGCACACGCTGCCGTACGATGGCGCAATCGTCAAAGCGAACCAGTTGGGCAACCCGCTTTCAGGAACACGGTGGGCCTCAGTCAAAATTCCGACACTCGTAATGAGCGGCGGAAAAAGCGCCGAGTGGATGCGCCGAGCCAACCAGTCACTTGCCGGAGTATTGCCAAACGCGAAGCACCAGACGCTCGAAGGCCAGACCCATCACGTGAAGCCCAAGGCCCACGCGCCCGCATTGGTCGAGTTCTTTACCAGCTCAGCAAAAGAGGAGATGGATGCAGCGCAGGCTCATATTGAGGATGCCCGCGTCAGTTGATGGACTCATCAAGCCGACCAGATCGGCGGACGACGATGATTTCGAACTGTTAGAAGTCTTAGCCGTGCCACTCTTCTGAAGGCTGCGAGTGCAGGCGAAAAGCCAACGCTATCGTGCTGATTGCGGCGAAACCAAAATAGCATCCGAGCCAGACAAGGTCGACGCGTGAACCGGGCTCCATCGGAATCCAGCGCAGCCCGAATGCAAGCGAAGGCAAAGCAACAGCGACGGACACCATTCCGAGTATGCGAAACAACCAATCATCCGCAGCATAGTGTCGACGCCGGAAAGCACGCGCGATGCCTAGCTCGGCAACCCCGATACTGACTGCCATGACCACAACGAGGACAGCGACAAAGAGGATGCCAATCCGAAAGCGCGTCAGCCCGTATTGCGCAAACCCAAGCACGGCGAGTGCAACACCGTTTAAACCCAGAGCCCAGCTCTTCCCGTTCCTGGATCTCCAAACGGCTGCGGCGACAGTACAAACACCGGCGGCCATCGCGAGTTTACCAACGAGCACCACCATGCCGCTCCACGAGCGGGAAAGCACCGTGGCATCCGTATCTTGCATCAGGAAGTAAATCGCCGAAATCGCGGCGTCGAGAACGCCGCATAACCCCACCAACCACCAGTTCTTCACCAGAGTTTGAATCAAGGTGTACCTCCAGGATGCGAATCGTCTCGCCTGATCATACCGCCGCAACGGTCTTGCCTGTATCTACTCCTCCTTCTCGTACACCATCTCGTGATCGGCTCCCCAGTGGTGGCAAACGAGCGCGCTGCCCTGTACGGTCAGATGTTCTTCAGTGAAGCGCACTTCTCTGATCGCCGTTCCGTTGATCTCAAACGTGAAGTCGTCGTGCGCGGAGTTGACGGCGTATGGCTCGGTTTCCAGGCTGTAAACTCGTACCCGGAACGCCACACCAGTCGGCGCTCCCCTGTTCTGGAACATAGCGATCCCGTCCGAATCCGTCCTGGCCTCGAGATGGTTATCCTTCGTGACAAGCATTACGTTGATGTTCGGAACTCCCTTTCCGTTCTGGCCCATGACCCGAACACGGATTGCGGCCGCTTTGGTGGTCGAACTTTGCTTCAGCTGAAACGGCGGCTGATCCTCCTGCGAAGTGCTGTTCAGGATCACAGATCCGTTCTGCGCCTTCCAGGTCCCCGAGGCAAAGTAATCCGCAGCCCCGTAGGCCAGCATAAATTCAAACTTGCCATCTGGTTTCAGTGCTAACTCGGATCCAACTTCGCGCACGTTCTCCAAATGGTAGAGACCCGACAAAATCTGCAGCTTGCATAAACGTAGCTCCTGTTAAACAAAGTGGAAGTAATAGACGACGCATGTCATCTGCTCGGGCGAAAACCCCAGCGCCTTTCGATCATGCAGTGGCATAGGCCCCCTGGCGGCCTTCTGGCGGCCTCCTGGCCTGTGCCGCCTCATTCGCAGAAAACGGCGGATCCACAGCCAAACCTTTCCCCCTCCCGAAATTCTCAGTCCGAGTAGCACGGGCCTTTCCTGGCCGGTCCGCTTTCCCCTGTGGAGCATGTCGGCACGTTTCCATCCCTCGATGGCCCATTCACCCTTGAGGTACAGCCAGTGAATGCCATCACGCAGAATGTGGGCCACGCGATAAGCCCACGCAACGGCAGTCGAACTGACGAAAGCTACCCCAAAGCTCCACGTGGATGTCTTCAATGAGATCGCGTCGGGGTGTTGCTTGCCCACAGCGTCGGCTGGCGTGCTCCGGATGGGCGCGGCATCAACGCTGCCCACGAATTTCGAACCGAATACGTGATTCGCGTGCCGCCCACCCCGATCATTTTTCCGTAGAAATGTTCTATTAATATACTGAACGCTCATGTCGCAAGACTTGTTCGCGGATAACGATGGCTTACCATGGCCGGACGTCGGTTCATGGGCAGAGACGAAGTACCGCCTTCTGGCGCTCTACGACGAGCTGTTCTCGACGGGCATGAAAGACAGATGGGATCAGCGCGTGTACATTGATCTCTATGCGGGTGCCGGGTACGCTCGCGTCAGGAATACGAAAAAGATCCTCAAGGGCTCACCGATCCTAGCTCTGACCGTCACTCACCCGTTTGACAAGTACATCTTCTGCGAGAAAAGCGAAGAATTGCTGGCAGCCCTGAAGGCTCGTGTTGCTCGGCTTTCGCCGCAAGCGCGGGCGGCTTACATTCAAGGCAGCTGTGATGCAAGAATCGAGGAGATTTGCGACGAGATACCGAAGGCCTCGTCCAGCAATAAGGTCTTAAGCCTTTGTGTAGTCGACCCCTTTGACTTTGGGATTAAGTTCGATACCTTGCGGAGACTGTCCAGCGTCTATATCGATTTTGTGGTTCTGCTCGCTATCGGTATGGATGCGACTCGCAACTACGATCATTATGTTGATGGAGAGTCTCCCAAGATTGATGAGGCTCTCGGGAATACAAAATGGCGGGAACGCTGGCAAGCCGTCGGTGGCAAAAGAGGTGACTTCCGGAAGTTCTTGGCAGCGGAGTTCTCCAGGAGCATGAAATCTCTCGGTTACCTCGAGCAGCCGCTCGACCGCATGAAGTTGGTCCGGTCAGATGAAAAGAACTTGCCGCTGTACTACCTCGCATTATTCTCTCAGAATAAGATAGCCTTCAAATTCTGGGAAGACGTGCTGAAGTACAGTGACAACCAAATCGGTCTTTTTGGGTAAACATGTCTCTACTGTCAAAAATTGAATGGACGGACGCGACCTGGAACCCGGTCCGCGGCTGCACGAAGATAAGTCCCGGCTGTAAGCACTGCTACGCCGAGAGATTCGCGGAACGGTTTCGCGGAGTACCGGGGCATCCTTTCGAGCAAGGCTTCGACCTCAAGTTGGTGCCTCAGAAGCTCGGTGAGCCGCTGCGCTGGAGCGAGCCGCGGATGATTTTCGTGAACTCCATGAGTGACCTGTTTCATGACGGCGTCCCCGAAGCTTTCATTTCACGGGTGGCCACGACGATGCATCTTGCGCGATGGCATACGTATCAGGTGTTAACGAAACGCTCGGAACGCTTGCGGCACATGCTGCACGGCCCGCTGCGTGAAGTCGCGGGTGAACCTCACATCTGGTGGGGTGTCTCCGTGGAAGATCGCAAGTACGGACTGCCGAGAATCGCTGATCTGCAAGCCTCGCCTGCCGCCGTCCGATTCCTGTCCATCGAACCCCTGCTGGAGGACGTCGGGGAGCTTCCGCTGGAAGGCATCTCGTGGGTCATAGTCGGTGGGGAAAGCGGGCCGGGGGCGCGGCCGATGAAAGAGAAGTGGGTGCTCTCTATTCAGGAGCAATGCAAAGCCGGAGGCGTCGCGTTCTTCTTCAAGCAATGGGGCGGCGTGCGCAAAAAGTTGACTGGCAGAACATTACGGGGCCGGACCCATGATGCAATTCCGAAGCGAGTCGAGAACCCGATTCTACCGACAGTGCTGCGCCTGCAGCATGCCGTCGCTGTGGAAAATAGCGTACTGGTTCAACTGGAAAGTAGGTGATCGGCGATCACCTGCCACACCCTTTTCGTTGATCCGTACCTCCGAATTCCACCCCCCGCGACCGCAGAGAAGATAACGAAATGAGAAATCGGTTTGATGCCGCCACGCTTTTCGGCAGGACGGGCGATACAGGTGGCATGCGGCCCATGTCGGTCCCTTCGTATCGAGAGCACAAAGCAGCAAGGAAGCCTTTTTAGATATCCTTTCCTATCGTATGAAGACAATCTTAGTGGCCGAAGACGATCCAGTTCTCCGCCAAGGAGTCGAGTTGGCGCTCACACGCGAAGGGTATACCGTCCTTTCAGCTGAACGTGGCGATGTGGTTGTCGATCGCGTGTTGCGAGAGAACCCGGATCTTGTGCTCCTCGATGTTATCTTGCCTGTTGAAAACGGGTTTGAGATCTGTCGTGAGCTCCGGCGTCGGAATTCAAGAATTCCGATCATCATGATGAGCGCTGATCGAACCGAAGAGATCGACCGTATTGTTGGACTGGAAATCGGAGCTGACGACTACGTACTGAAGCCGTTCGGCGTGCGCGAACTCGTCGCCCGAGTCGGTGCATGTCTCCGGCGGAATTCACGGACCATTCCATCCTGCGAAAACTATGAATTCGACGATGTAATGATTGATGCCAATACTCGTGAAGTAAAGAGGGCGGGGCAAGCTGTCAAACTCACTGCGAAGGAATTCGATCTTCTGGTTTGTTTGATCCGCCACGGGGGCCATGTTGTGACGCGTGAGGAGTTGCTGCACCTGGTTTGGGGCTACAACGGTGATCTAACCACACGAACCGTCGACACCCACATTTTGAGCTTACGAAAAAAGCTCGAAGTGGATCCCGGTAGCCCACGCCACCTTCTGTCGGAGCGCGGAAGCGGTTACCGCTTCATATAGGAAGATTCCAGAGACGGACGGCTTTGCAATACCTCACAAAACTTGACCTGCATTTGACAACAATTCCCCAGTTTTCCATGTAAGCTACAAAAACTCCGAATCGAAACGCACATGTCGGCAGAGTGCAAAGCCCACTTTGATCGGCTGGTCGTTCTTATCGGTGTTTATCGCCGCGGTCGTGACACGTGTGAAATCACGTGAATTGGCTGCGTTGTTCCACGCTCGTTTACACACACACGAAAGGAAAACTCTCAATCATGAAGACACGTTTCGAGAATGGGTTCGCAGCACTAGCATTGACATTAGCGCTGTGCCTCCCACAAAGCGCCAGTGCGCAAAGCTACACGTTCAGCACATTTGATCCACCGGGATCGACGCAAACACAGGCCCGAGGCGTGAACAACGCGGGGGCAGTAGTGGGAATGTTCGACGACGCGAACGGTCGCCACGGATTTCTGTTTCAGGGTGGCACGTTTACAACGATTAATGTGCCTGGGGCCGTTGCGACACTGGCGAACGGGATCAATGATGGTGGTCAGATTGTCGGGGTCTATATCGATGCGAATAGTAAGATCCGCGGCTTCCTTCTTTCCGGCGGGCAGTTCACAAGTTTTGATTTTCCCGGTGCCACTCTAACTCAAGGGTGGGGAATCAACAATTCCGGACAAATCGTAGGAAGCTACGAGGATGGCGTTACTAGCCATGGTTTCTTGCTTAGCGGTGGAGTGTATACGACCATTGATGTGCCGGGCTCAAACTTTGCGCAGTCGACTAAGATCAATTCAAGCGGCCAAATCGTTGGATTCCACTATGACACAACTGCGAACCCGGTTGTCGTCCGCGGGTTCGTTCTCACAAACGGTCTTTTCAATATCATCGAAGCCCCGGTCCCTGGGGCGGGGACCTATGCCGACGGGTTGAATGATTCCGGAGAAGTCACCGGTTATTATGACACGACTGGATTTTCGAACCACGGGTTCCTCCTCAGGGGCGCTCAGTTCTCGGTAATAGATTTTCCCGGCGCGACGCGTTCGCTAGCGACCGCAAACAACAACATCGGGCAGATAGTTGGTACGTACGATTCAGGCGGGGACGTCTTACACGGTTTCGTCGCAACTCCGACGACGCCACCTGCAATGTATAGCGTATGTCTGCTGTACGATCCGACCAAAGCCGTGAAGAGCGGTGCTACGATGCCGATTAAGTTGCAGGCATGCGATGCCAATCGCAACAACGTGTCATCAGCAAGTCTTCTAGTGCATGCAAAATCGGTGTCGCTGACGAACGCAGTCACGAACGATCTTGTCCAGGACGCTGGGAATGCCAACCCCGACTCTGATTTCCGCTACGACACGACCCTGGGGACGACGGGTGGATACATCTTCAATCTCAGCACAAAGGGTCTGAGTACCGGCACTTACAGGTTAAGTTTTACGATAGGCGTTGATACGACGATCTACACTGCCGCGTTCCAGGTTAAGTAATCCGTCGAACGAGGTTGTGGCTACGGCCCCGGCGCCTAGCCCGGGGCCGCCCTGGAACTTCTGTACATCGGAATGGTGCCAACGAACGACGCATCTCAGTGGGGCGCCGAGTACGCCATCGTCGAGAAGCAATCGTTGGGCTTGCCTGAAAGGCGCAATTTGTTCGCCTGGACACCTGAAGGCGTTTCTCACTTTTTTGCAAATGTTGGCCAGGGTTGGCGGTCGTTCATATACGTAGGGATCGGGGTTCCGGACAGTGTACGCGTGAACTAGCAGATAGGTCAGTTGCAAAGCGCATTGAGCCCACTGCTGGTGACCACTCTCGAAAATCATGCCGGGGTCGAATCGGGCATCGGAAAAACCCTGACGGTGACAGGCACGCCCCAGGGATTTCCTATATATCAGACCAGTGCGCATCAGAAAACTGAAACGAAAGCCACCGCTGCCGACCAACAGGATAAATTTTCATCGCGTTCGGTGGGCGATCAATGCCCATAAGGAACAGGTACGGTGTTCGACGGCAGGCAAGTCGCGTACGAGCCAGCAACTGCGCCTTCTACCATTTGCCTGTTCAGTGTGATATGCCTCTTTGTCATGAGCTCGATCGTGCTTGCGCTGTGGCTCGCATCTCTCGTTTACGCCGTTAAGGTTGAGGTCACGTTGGCTGATGTCATCGTTACCGGCCGCGGCTCGCGAAAGATGTGCTTAACACCTCGGCATGATGAGTTGTACGTCAGCAATCACGATGACAACACCGTCTCCGTCATTCGCGTATCTTCGCGCGCAGTCACACACACAGTGTCTGTCTGTCACCACCCCCGGACGATCGCTTCGACGCGAGATGGCTCGAAGGTGTTCGTGGGATGCCGCAACGCGATCTCGGTCATCACAACGAGAGACAAAAACGTCGTGCATCTCAGTTGCTGCGGAACCGTCACTGCGTTCGTAGGTACCGCCGACTCACGAACTATGTACGTGGCCGGAGAGATGCAGGGGTTGTTCGCTCTTGACACCCGCTCGTTTCGCTCTACCCTCCTCGATCCATTGCCTGCACCGATGTACCTGGCGCTCTCGGCAGATGAGAAGTATCTATACGTAAACTATCAGCACTCTGGACCCGGCGGGAGTCCTGGACATGATGCAATTGCGCAGTTTGCGACCCACGGCATGCGCCTCGTGGACCGGATCACGGGCTTGCCTAATGTTGGTGGCTCGTTGGCTTTATCGCCCGACGGCCGCTTCCTGTGGGCTGCCGGGGACGATGCGTGCTTCGCCCGACAGTACGACCATGCTGGATGCCTCATCGTTCCCGCCGGCGTCATCAATATAGTTGACTTGCACACGCATCGGTTATGGCGTAGATTATCGCCGCTCGAACTAGCTGGAGGTCTGGTGCTCTCTCCCAATAAACAACTGATGCTTGCTAATGGCCGATTCGCAGTGTATGACGCCGCCACTGCGACACTCATAGGGCCCCACGCCGTGATTGCGACCGATGATTGTGTCTTATTGGATGACGACACCGGATTTCTGGCACAAACCGATACCGCAGCGGTCACTGTCTTCCATCTACATTTTAAGCCGTGAGCCGACTAGTTAGCCGGCCGCGGTCGGCCCACGCGCTGATCATCGGGATTCTGATTGCGACGTGCTTGCTCGTGACGTTCGGTATCATTGCAGCGCATCAACAAACAAAAGCCGTCGCAGCCCTCGTTGCGGCAAATCGCAGAGTATCAGGTGAACGCCTTGCGGCTGAGGTCGAACGCCTGATTACCATACGTGCGGAATACTGTTTGCAGACGGCAGACTTTACACACACGCCGGTCAAGGGCTCTGCGGGATGCGGAACCCTCGCGCGACGGTTTTACCGCATTCACAACGGCAAGATAACGTCGCCAACGACAACAACACCTCTGACCGAACGGATCATTGCCGATTTCGAGTATCAGCCACATTCTGTCAATCAGATTGTTTTCCCGCTAGCGTACGCAATGAGCCCGCGAGCGCAATTGTTCTACCGCGTAACGGACGGCGTTATGCAAATCCTCGAGGTTGACCTCGACGTCATCGAACATAGCGTCTTCCGAGAACTCTCGCAGCTTACGGCCATAGACGCCTCTCTCAGGGAACGCTCGGGAAAATCGGACGCCACCCTCTTTCCAACACTATTTCCCTTCTGGGAGCTAGTCGTCCACGGATCTGAGGAAACCTCACCGCCGTCGATGCAGGTCGTAGCATTCGCGGGAGTGACTCTGTTTAGCGCCGTTATGCTCGTCGCGAGCGTCGCTGCGTTCTTTCAGCTGCAAATGAAGGCTTCGGAGTTGATGCGCGATCGCAACACACTCATCAGTGGCTTCACTCACGCGCTGAAGACGCCTCTGACGAACATTCGCCTGTATTCAGACCTCTTGCGAGACTCAGAACACGACACGCCAATGGTGGAGTGGGCTGAAATCATCGGCGATCAAACCCACCGCTTAGAACGACAGATCGACAATGTTCTGACACTGTCGAGACTGGGCCGAGTTCATCGTTCGTACGAGATGGTCAACACAGACCTGGTAACACTCGCACGTAGCGTCCTAGCCGAGAATGAGAACTGGATCGGACGGGCGGGATTCACGATTGAAACGGACTTCCCGCCGCGAGCAGTGTATATCCACGCAGACCCGCATGCAATCACGGAGGCGATTATCAACCTCATTGAGAATGCAACTAAATATGCCCAACCTCGAAGTATCATTGAGCTCACGATAGCTACCGATCTGCATGACACCGTCCTCGTAGTTAGAGATTATGGACCAGGCATTAGTCGTCGTGAACAGAAACGTGTGTTCGAACCGTTCTACCGGAACCCTCAGCATTTCGGCAAAGGCGGGATTGGTCTGGGATTGTATCTCGTGCGGGAGATCATGCGCGCCCATGATGGCACCGTGCACGTCAAGAGCACGCCCGGCCAAGGCAGTGCGTTTGAGCTAAGGTTCCCGAAAATATGAGACGTTCCTCGTGGCCGAAGTCGATACGCAGGCACTCTCGCGCGCACCCTTCTCCCGACAGATCTCCAACGAAACGTCTCGCGCGACTACATCGCCAAGTGGTAATATAGCGCCGCGGCGATACAACCCAACGCCGGACCGCCTCAATCTGGCATTCGCTGCGGTCGCAGATCCTACCAGGCGCGCGATTCTGGCGCGCCTGGCCTTGGGGGAGGCAGATGTCTCCGAGCTGATGAGGCCCTTCAATCTCGGCCAGCCCACAATTTCCAAACATCTCAATGTGCTAGAGCATGCAGGTCTCGTCAGCAGCAAGCGTGACGCACAGCGGCATCCCCGCGTGCTCGTCCCAGTACCGCTCAAGGATAGCCGAAGGCCCACGCGGCCGCATTCATCGAGTTCTTTACCAGCAAAAGACGAGGAGAATCATATCGGATCTCTAGGATTCCCTACTTTCCCAACGCGCGTGGCACATCCTTAAACAGGACAAACAAATGGTGTGGATCGACGGGCGACACGCCACCGGATGAGAGGTCAAGTCCCTTGGCCAGATTCAAAGGGCGCGTCATCGCAAGTCCTTTGCAGCCTCTCGATGTCGCGCGGCCCAGTCACCTGCGAACGCGCTCGAATACACTCAGCTCATTGAGCAGTTTCTTCAGTCGCGGAACAGGCCGGGGCCGCGCATCGAGTGCCGCTTGAAAAACTGCCCATTGCTTCGCGTTAAGACGGAACCGTTGGCGGCTCTGCACAGTTTCTTGCCCACTGGATTGTTCTCCTGACCTTTGAATAATTCTATCCGCCCGCCAGACAACGTCGACACCCACCCATCCACACCTACACCAACCGCCCCGGCCCCCACGCACTCTTCCGCACACTACCCTTCGCCCGCCACACCGCCAGTGCGAGCGCCATCACCAGATCGTCATGGAGCCCTTCCGTCGCCGCATATCCCACATGCTGGTTCTCCCGAATCTTCGCCCGCATCCCGAGTAGCTCCTTCGTCAACTCATGCCGCACCGGCAGCGCCGCAGGCACCTGCAGCATCCGCTGTTGCAGCATCGCCTGGAGCCCCACCACCAGGTCGCGCTTCGGCACCCGGTACGTCTCCCCACTGCGCGACTCGCCGTCGCCCGCCGTAATCTGCACCGGCACCAGCATCGCCGGCAGCCGCGTCGCGCGCAGCATGTCCACCACCGGAGCACCCACGCCCGTCGCATCCGGCACCACCGTGCACTGCGCCCGCGCCACATTCCCGCGCGACGGAGCGGCTGTCAACCCCCGCACAATCTCCTCCACTCGCGCCACAATGTCCGGGTACGTGGTCGCCAGTTCCAGCCGTTCCATCGCCACCAACCGGTGCCGCACCTCCCACTTCCTCTGCCTCGTCACCGCGTCCACCGCCGTGTACGTCACCTTCGCCCGCTCCAGCACCGCCACCGCCGTGAAGTCCTCGGCCTGCCCCAAATCCAATCCAACGAAATACTCCGGAAACACCTCCGCAATCGTCAAAGCTTCATTGGCCCAAACTCCTCCGTAATCGCCCACTCGATCAGCGCCCGCGTGAAGATCGCGTTCGTCGTGCTGTGAAATTCGCATAGATACTCCTGACGGAACCACAGGTCCCCTAACTCCTCGCGTTCCTCTTCGAGAAACTCCGCGCTGATCCGATCGCAATCCGTCGCCCGCGCCTCAAACCGATCCCACCGCTCACCGCCGTTGACCCACTTGTCGTAGAAGAATCCCCTCTGCCCGAATGGAGTGCTCATCAGCCACAGATCGCCGTTGCCGTGCGCCAGCATCGGGCGCAGCGCTTTGTATAACCGGTCCGGCACTCGAGCCGCTTCATCGATCAGCAGCAGGCTCACTTTGGAAAAGCCGCGCACCGTCGCCTCGGTCCCCGGCAGACCCACCACTCGCGACCCGTTCGGAAACAGCAGCGAGCGCGCATTCCGTCCATCGCCGCGCGGCTTGATCCCGAGCGCCGTCATGAACTCCGCCACCTTCGCCACAAACTCACCGCTCTGCCGCAGCCCCGGAGTCGACACCAGCACCAGGCTCTTTGGATGCGTAAACGCCCGGTGAACCGCCAGCACCGCCGTGACGGTCGACTTCCCCCACTGCCGCGAACAGCACAGAATCCCTCGATGGCTGTTCGCTTCCAACACCCGAGCCTGTGTCTCATCCGGCTCGAAACCCAGCCGCGTGCGCGCGAACTCGAGAGGCGATAAGTTCATCGACACCTCGGGCGTCGCGTGCTTCGCCGGCCGTGGAGGAGTCCGCCGCCTGTGCTTCGTGTTGGGAGCTACAGTTCCCATTCCACCCAACGATTTACCACGGCAATAAGGATGGAGCAGGCCCGAATACGAGTTAATTACAACAAACTAAACAGAAAATAAATCTACAAAAATTGTGAACGGGGTCCCAAAGCCAAACTTTTCCTAGGCTTTCTCTGTTTTGAAAGGTTTTGCCTCGGTACACCTATATCTGCATGTATCTCAGCAACATAGAATTGTAAAGACGTCTCTTCTCCGGCTGGCCCGCTAGTCTGGAGCCGGAAAGAACGACTATGTCTTCTAACAGAAAAATCGAAGCAAATAGAGAAAACGGAAAACTCGGTGGACCGAAAACACCCGAGGGAAAAGTAAAATCCGCGCTGAATTCCATCAAGCACGGACTCACTGGGAACACGCTGCTGCTCACCAGCGAATCGCGCCCGATGTTCAACGAGTTGCTCGACGCGTTCGTTGAACGATTCCAGCCCGCCGACGAAGTCGAGCTGGAGATCCTGATGGAAATGGTCGCCGCCCGCTGGCGCCTGCGCCGTACCTGGAGCATCGAAACCGCCATGATCGACCTCGAAATGGACGATCAGGAAGACGACATAGCCAAGGACCGGGGCGAAATCGACGAGGTAGTCCGCATAGCCATAGCCTTCAAATCCCTGGCCGAAGGCAAAGGCCTATCGCTCCTAAGCCGCTACGAAACCCGCCTCCGCCGCCTATACGAAAAATCCGCCGCCGACCTCCATGAGCTCCAATCCACCCGCCAACCCCCACCAACTCCCCAACCCACCGCCGTAACTCCGCCCTCACCACCACATTTGACTCCGCGTGGCATAGGCATCCTTGCCTGTGACCCACCCGAACCAACGCCGCAATCCGACCAAACAAACCCACCGAGTACGACGGGCATCCTTGCCTGTGACCCACCCGAACCAACGCCGCAATCCGACCAAACAAACCCACCGAGTACGACGGGCATCCTTGCCTGTGACCCACCCGAACCAACGCCGCAATCCGACCAAACAAACCCACCGAGTACGACGGGCATCCTTGCCTGTGACCCACCCGAACCAACGCCGCAATCCGACCAAACAAACCCACCAAGTGGCATAGGCATCCTTGCCTGTGACCCACCCCAACCAACGCCGCAACCAAACCCACCAAACCCCAAATGCTAAAATTTCTATCAACCCCCCCGAAATGAATCACAAACGAAAATTAGCGGCATTGCTCGCCGCGACCGCCCTGTGCCTCAACGCCCAGGCGCCCCCCGGTCGACGCTCGACTACCAGCGGTGTGCCCGCGCAATTGCCCCAGGGCGCCAATAAGGAAGTAGTACAGCGAGTCTGCGGCGCCACATGCCACGGCCCCGAACTCATCATGAGCCGCGGACGCGATCGTGATCAGTGGACGCAGGTCGTCACCGCAATGGTCACCCGCGGAGCGAAAGCCACCGACCAGGAACTCGTTCAAATCGTCGACTACCTGTCCAAAACCTTCCCGCCAAACATGCCGCAAAGGACCAGTCAGCCCGCAGCCGGCGGCTCCGGACCCGTTAGATCTGTTCGAATCTTGGGATCTGGACCTGACGATCAGCACATCGTCGATCCGGCCGCCGCCGAACGTGGAAAGTCGATATACGTCGCTGAATGCATTACGTGCCACGGCAACAAAGCTCGCGGCGCGAACGAGAACGTGGCACCGAACCAGCGCGGCTCCGACCTCGTCCGCTCAATCACCGTCTTGCACGATCGCTACGGCGATACCATTGGTCCCTTCCTCAAGAAAGGCCACCCGACGCAGAGCGGCAGGCCCAGCGCGAACTTCACAGTCCAGCAGATCACCGATCTGTCGCACTTCCTTCATGACAAGGTGAACGACACGCTTCGCAGCAGTCCCTCGTCGCGCGTGCAGAACGTCCTCACCGGTGACGCGAAGGCCGGAGCAGCTTTCTTCAACGGAGCAGGCAAGTGCAGCACCTGCCATTCGCCCAAGGGCGATCTTGCGGGAGTGGGAGCGAAGTACGATCCGGCAACCCTGCAGGGCCGTTTCCTCTTTCCGCGCACCATCGGCTTCGGCCGCCGCGGAGGAGGCGCCGCATCCAAGCCCGACATGGTCACCGTCACTCCTCCATCCGGACCCGCGGTCTCCGGCACGCTCGTCCACCTCGACGATTTCGACGTCGCGCTGCGCGATGCCTCGGGCGAGTATCACTCCTGGAAGCGCACGCCCGAATTGAAGGTTGAGAAGCACGATCCCTACGCTGCGCACAACGAACTACTCGATCAGTACACAGATAAAAACATGCACGACCTCCTCGCATACCTGGTGACGTTGAAATGAAGCTCGCACGAACGCTTCTCACTGGAGCCCTCCTCACCTCCGCCGCATTCGGCCAGACGCTCAACATGGCGAAGCTCATGGAGCCGCCGACCGATTCCTGGCCCATGTACAACGGCGATTATTCGGGACGGCGCTACAGCACGCTTTCCAAAATCAACGCCTCGAACATCAACTCCCTTAGCCTCGCTTGGGTGTATCGAATCAACTCCGGCGGTTCATTCGGAGGAGCGATCAAGGCCACTCCCGTTGTCGTCGATGGCGTCATGTACTTCACCACGCCCGACAACGCATGGGCTGTGGATGCACGCAGCGGCCGCGAGCTCTGGCACTTCGCCTGGCCTTCGAAAGGCGGCATTCACATCGGTAGCCGCGGGGTGGGCGTATACGGACGCTGGCTGTACTTCGAGACGCCCGATTGCAATCTCGTCTCGCTCAACCTGAAAGACGGCAAAGAGCGCTGGCATAAACCCATCTGCGATCTCGATCAGTTGTACTTTGGCACCACCGCTCCGCTCATTGTGAAGAACCACGTCATCACCGGAGTGAGCGGCGACGACCTCGATATTCCCGGATACATCGAATCGCACGACCCCGAAACCGGCGACTTGCAATGGCGCTGGTATACGCATCCGAATCCCAAGGATCCCGAGGCGAAGTCGTGGCCGAGCATTGAAGCCATGATGCACGGCGGCGGTATGACATGGGGCGCGACCACCTACGACCCCGAACTGAACCTCATCTACTTCGGGACCGGTAATCCGCAGCCGGTCATCGCGGGCAAAGGCCGCATGGGTGACAACCTCTACACCGAGTCAATCGTCGCGCTGAATCCCGACACCGGCAAACTCGCCTGGTATTTCCAGCCGTCGCCGCACGACACGCACGATTGGGACGCCGTTCAAACGCCCGTGCTGATCGACGGCGAGATTGACGGACAGAAGCGAAAGCTGATTGCGCAGGCGAGCCGGAACGGATACTTCTTCGTTCTCGATCGGACGAACGGGAAGAACATCGTAACTTCGAAATTCGCCAAAGCGAACTGGGCCAAAGGTCTCGATGCGAAGGGACAGCCGATACCCGATCCCGCCAAGATGCCGCAATTGGACGGCGCGCTGGTCGCCCCCAATCAGGCCGGCGCCGCAAACTGGCCGCCCCCAAGCTTCAGCCCCGATACGGGCCTCTTCTACGTGAACGCGACCGACGCGTATAGCGTGTACTACATCTTCGATGACGACGTGAAACCCGAAGGCTGGGGAGGCAACGACCGCGGAGGCTTCTCGGAATCCATGCTCGAAGGCATCGACTACAAGACCGGCAAAATCAAATGGAGCCACAAATGGGAAGGCATGGGAGGCCCGCGCTCCGGAGTCCTCTCCACCGCCGGCAACCTGGTCTTCGCCGGAGACCCCTCAAACAACTTCGTGGCCCTAAACGCCACCACAGGCCAGCCCCTATGGCACGCCAACCTGGGCAACGGCATGACCAACGCCCCAATCACCTACGAGCTAAACGGCACCCAATACCTGGTAGTAGGAGCCGGAGACACCCTCTTCGCCTTCGCCATGCTGCACCCGTAACAGTGGCATAGGCCTCCTGGCCTGTGATCTATAGGCAGCTCCCGAGTAAGCTCCTTCACCGGAGCCACAACGTCGACCTCCTCCCGACCGTTCGGGAGTATCACAATCGGCGCATAAGTGAGCGTTCAAACGGTGGCGTAGGCCTCCTGGCCTGCGACTTGTTGTTTTTGCAGCTAAGTAGGACGGGCGTCCTCGCCGGTTCAAAACCCGACCAGCTAAGGCAGTTCGGAGCCACAACGTCGACCTCCTCCCGACCCTTCGGGAGTATCACAATCGGCGCATAAGTGAGGGTTCAAACGGTGCTGGCCTGCGACTTAACTTCTTTCCAGCACATTGGGATCCTAAGCTTAGAATTCCACGTGGACAAGTTGTCGCG
>JADMIO011305996.1_pt1 | contig 79605 bp, 76 predicted proteins | sample 8958161 | NCBI WGS metagenome assembly JADMIO01 (sample SAMN16585339, study PRJNA669376) | soil metagenome | isolation source: Crop rotation soil | place: USA: Cullars Rotation, Alabama | collected 2011 | reverse complement strand
CCGCGACTTCAAGTCACGTGAATTCCAAGCTTCGGATCCCACTGTGCTGGAAAGGATCATGTGGGGCGTCGGCCGGCACGGGCCGGGCAGCAACGTGTTTTCGTATTTCGTCGAGCCGAACGGCTTCGTCGTCGAATACACCACCGAGGTCGACCAGGTCGGCGACAACTACGTCGGCCACGATGCCAAGTGGTGGACCGAGCAGAACGTGTTCCCGTGCCGCTGGAGCATGGCCGGCGCGCCGTCGCCGTTCGCCCGCAAGGCGATGGGCGGCGAGCTGGTCGAGGAAGAGAACCGCCGCTGCGAAGAGGTGATGGCGCAGGCGCTCGGCCGCTGAGCGGCCGGGCAGGGCTACCTCCGCCCGCCGTCGCGGGCGGCCGCGAGGCTGCACCGCTGCCGCCGCCATGAGCGAGCACCGCTTTGGCAAGATTGCCGTGGTCGGCGCCGGTGCGCTCGGCTCCTATTTCGGCGGCCTGCTGGCGCGCTCCGGCCAGGGGGTGACACTGATCGGCCGCAAGGCGCATGTCGACGCCATCAGCCGCGGCGGCCTCTCGTTCCAGGGCGCCGGCGCCGCCGAACGCATCGCGCTTTCGGCCACCACCGACATCGCCGCCGCGCGCGCCGCGGGACTGATCCTGTTCTGCGTCAAGAGCCTCGATACCGAGACCGCCGCGCGCGAGCTCGCGCCGCACGTCGCGCCCGACGCCGTGATCCTCAGCCTGCAGAACGGCGTCGACAATGGCGAGCGTATCCGGCGGCACCTGCATAACGAGGTGATCCCGGTGCTGGTCTATGTCGGCGCCAACATCCCGGCGCCCGGCAGCGTGCGGCACAGCGGGGGCGACCACATCATCGTCGGCCGCACCCGCGAATTCCGCGGCGCTCCGGCAGACCCGCTGCCCGACATCGCGGCGATGTTCGGCGGCGCCGGCGTGACGGCCAGGATCTCCGGCGACATTGAGGCCGATCTCTGGACCAAGCTGGTGATGAACTGCGCCTACAACGCCATCTGCGCGCTCGGCGACGCGCCGTATGGCCGGATGGTGGCGATGCCGGAGATTGTCACGGTGATGCGCGAGGCCGTGGCCGAGGTGGCTGCCGTCGCCAGGGCCAAGGGCATCGAGCTTGCGTCCGACATCGCCGAGGCGGCGATCAGGCTCGCCGCCACCATGCCGGAAACCCGGTCGTCGACCGCCCAGGACCTGGCTCGCGGCCGGCCGACCGAGATCGATCATCTCAACGGCTATCTCGTCGCCGAGGGCGAACGCCTCGGCATCGCGACGCCGGTCAACCGCACGCTGCACGCGCTGATGAAGCTGCTGGAACAGACCCGGCTGAAGTGAATCGCAATATCGTCATGGCCGGCACAAGGCCGGGCATGACGGCGTGCGTGGTGCAATGAGTATTGTTTAGCTCGGCTGGCGCTCCGCGAGGAAGCGCGCGCGATACGACGTGTCCTCGATGTTCTGCTCGACCAGCCATTGCGCCACCTCGTGGTGCTGGGCGAACCACACGTCGGTCTTGCTGCGGAAGTATTCCAGGATGTTGCGGAACATCGCCGTCATCAGCGGCCGTCCGCCGAAATGGGCGTGAACGCCGAGGTTGACCAGCGCGCCCGGCTCGCAGGCGTGCAGATAGTCGAACATCTCCTTGTAGACATCGAAGTAGATGCGCGGGCTCGCCCGCAGCGCGCGGTTGTCGACGAAATCGCTCCACGGGATGACCACGATTTTTCCAGCGCGGGTGGTCTTCTGGTACGGCACGCTGGCATCGAGCGCGTCCGAGCACCAGGCGAGCTTGGCCTCGGCGAGGTAATCCGCGGTGCTGTCGGACCAGCCGTAGATCGGCGTGACCCAGCCGGTCGGCCGCTTGCCCGCGGTCTTTTCCAGGATGTCGAGGGTCTTCTTGATGGTCTCGCGTTCGCGGTCGGCCGACATCGAGAAGAAGGTCTGGTCCTGCAGGAAGCCGTGACCGGCGACATCGTTGCCGGCCTGCGCGAAGGCTGCCACCGCCTCGGGCCAGACCTCGGCGCTGCGGCCGTTGCAGAACAGCGTCGCCGGCACGCCTAGGTCCTTCAGTGTGCGCAGCAGCCGCCAGATGCCCTCGTTGCCGCCGAAGCTCGACCAGTTGATGCCGGCCACGTCCTTGGAGCCGGGCGCAAGCGGGGTGGTGCGCGGGAAATAGCTGGGCGACTTGCCTTCGGTCCAGGTCTCCAGCAGCACGCTGACCACCACGGCCACGCGATGGCCCTTGGGCCAGGTCAGCGCTCCGTTGCTCATGTCACCTCTCCCCACGCCACCGACGTATGCTTCATGCAACACCGGCGCGGCAGAGTCCACGGCGGGCGTAGGCAAATGCATTGCGCGGGCGTAGCCTTGCCACAGTGTCATGGCCGGGCATAGCCGTTCGAAGAACGGCGTTGTTTCGCTCGCCTATGTCCCGGCCATCCACGTCTTGGCCGCGAAACAAGACGTGAATGCCCGGCATGAAGCCGGGCATGACGGAGGATGGATCGGAGCGAGAAGGAATGATCATCGATTTCCAGCAGCACTACACGCCCCCCGAGATGCTCAAGGGCGATCCCAGGTCGGCCACCGTCCAGCTCGACGAGCGCGGCAACCCGAACTATTTCCTCAATCCGCTGCTGGCCGATCTCACGGCCCATGTGAAGATGATGGACCACGCCGGCATCGACATCGGTGTGCTGTCCTGCGGTGTCGGCTTCGACCAGCCCGACCTGAAAATCTGCCGGGCGATCAACGACCGCATGGCGCAAGCCGAGAAGGACCACCCCGGCCGCTTCGTCGGCCTCGCCCATGTCCCCGCGCTCAAGCCCGACGAGGCCCGCGCCGAGCTGAAGCGCTGCGCCGTCGAGCTTGGCTTCCCCGGTGTGGTGATCGCCTCTGAGATGCAGGACCAGGCGCTCGACCACGAGTCGCTACGGCCGTTCTGGAAGGCGGCCTGCGATCTCGGGCTCTACGTGTTCATCCACCCCCTGGCGCGGGTCATCAACTGGAACCGGATGGACGCCGACGATCTCGGCCGCATGTTCGGCTGGGAGTTCTCGCTGATCGTCGCCACTATCCGGCTGATCAACTCCGGCCTGCTCGACGAACTGCCGGACTTGAAAATCCAGTTCTCGCATTTCTCCGGCGGCATCGGCCGCTATCGCGGCCGCTACAACGGCTTCCAGCAACGCGACAAGTGGGCGACCGCGCAGATCAAGGGCCACAACCGGCGGCCCAAGCTGCCGGTCGACCACTATCTCAACAGCAAGCTGTATTACGACTGCGCCGGCTGGGCTGGGCCCGAGCCGTGCGGGCCCCTCGGCGCCGACTGGGTGCGGTTCGGCCTGCAGGAGCTGGCGCTGTCGCAGTGCGTGTTCGCCACCGATTATCCGCAGGCGATCCGCGATCCGGGCGAGGTGAAGGCCTACGTCGTTGCGGTCGAGGCGCTCGATCCCAACGCCAGGGCCCTGGTGCACGGGCTCAACGCCGAAAAGCTCATCCCCGACATCAAGCAGCGGGTGGCGAAGCGGAGGAAGTAGAGTTGTAGAGTTGATGCGCGGACCTCTCAGCGTCATGCCCGGCCTTGTGCCGGGCATCCACGTCTTTCTTTTCCAAGCAAGGCGTGGATGGCCGGGACAAGCCCGGCCATGACGTGGTGAGATTGTGCGATAGGCAATGCAGATGTTGCTTCGACAGTCGTAGGCCATGCCGCCTTCGTCACGTGTCAATGCCAAGCCATCCGAGGTGGTGACGCCGCTGTCCGGCTACCGGCTGCTCGCCGACTCGTTCCTCAACAAGGGCACCGCCTTCACCGACGACGAGCGCGATGCGTTCGAGCTGCACGGGTTGCTGCCGCCCCGCGTCGCGTCGCTGGATGAGCAGGTGTCGCGGCGGCTCCAGGTGCTGCGTGGCTTCGCCACCGATCTCGAGCGCTACGCCTTCATGCGCGAATTGCAGGACACCAACGAGACGGTGTTCTATGCGCTCTTGACCCGCAACATCGAGGAGCTGCTGCCGATCGCCTACACGCCGACGGTCGGCGCCGGTTGCCAGCATTTCAGCCGGCTGTTCCGCAAGCCGCGCGGGCTGTTTCTCAGCCTGCAGCATAGAAAGCGCATCAAGCAGATCCTCGCCAATCCGCAGTTCGATCGCACCGAGGTGATCGTGCTGACCGATGGCGAGCGCATCCTCGGCCTCGGCGACCAGGGCGCCGGCGGCATGGGCATCCCGATCGGCAAGCTCGCGCTCTACACCGCCTGCGGGGGCATCCACCCCTTGACCGCGCTGCCGATCCTGCTCGATGTCGGCACCGACAACGACGAGCGGCTGGCCGACCCGCTCTACGTCGGCTGGCGCCACGAGCGGGTGCGCGGCCAGGACTACGACGACTTCGTCGAGGAGTTCATCGCCGCCGCGACCGAGCGCTGGCCGCATGCGCTGCTGCAATGGGAGGACTTCGCCAAGGCCAACGCCACGTGGCTCCTCGACCGCTACCGCGACCGGCTGTGCAGCTTCAATGACGACATCCAGGGCACCGCGGCGGTCGCGACCGGCACGCTGTTGTCCGCCATCGCGGTAACGGGCGTGCCGCTGGCCGCCCAGCGCATCGCCATCTTCGGCGCAGGCTCCGCCGGCTGCGGCATCGCCACGCTGTTGCAGGCGGCGATGGTCGAGGCCGGCCTGGACGCTGGGGAGGCGGCGCGGCGCTTCACCATGATCGACCAGGACGGCCTCCTGATCGAGGGCATGAACCAGATCGCTCCGTTCCAGCAGCCGTTCGTGCAGCCGCGTGCGGCCATCGCGTCGTGGCGGGTCGACAACCCCGCCCGCATCTCGCTGCTCGACGTCATCGGCAACGCCAGGCCGACCACGCTGATCGGCGTGTCGGGGCAGCCCGGCGCGTTCTCCGAGCCGGTGGTGCGGGCGATGGCCCAGCACAACGCACGGCCGGTGATCTTCCCGCTGTCCAACCCGACCTCGCGGGCCGAAGCGATCCCGGCCGACATCCAGCGCTGGAGCGAGGGCAGGGCGGTGATCGGCACCGGCAGCCCGTTCCCGCCGACCAGTCGAAACGGCCGGCCATTCCAGGTCGACCAGACCAACAACTCCTACATTTTTCCGGGCCTAGGCCTCGGCGTCATCGCGGTGCGGGCGCGGCGCATCTCCGATGCCATGTTCATGGCGGCGGCCAAGGCGCTGGCGGCGCTGTCGCCGGCCCGCAACGATCCCGACGGCAACCTGCTGCCGCCGGTCACCGCGTTGCGCGCCGTGTCGATCGCGGTGGCGCGCGCCGTCGCAGTCCAGGCGCGCCGCGACGGGCTGGCTGACGTCGAAGAGGACGAGATCGAGCCGGCGATCCATGCCAAGATGTGGGCGCCGGAGTATCTTCCGTACCGCAGAACCAGGGCGCGTCACGATGACTGATCGCAGCAAGCATCCGATCGTGCATTTCGTCGGCTCCATTCCGCTTCCCGACAGCGAGACCGTGTTCCGCACGCTTGCCGCGGCGTGCGGGCCGCACCTCGTTCGCCTGCCGGACGGCGAGACCGGCATCCGCAAGACCTGGATCAGATTTTTGCAGGACGTGCTGTCCGGCAATTCAGCCATCGAGTTCGCCACGGACGTTCCGCCGTTCAAGTTCGTGCAGTGGGACGGCAAGGTGATCCGCGAAATCCCGCGGCTGCGCGTCAAGCCCGGCGCCACGCCGGACCCCGCGACGTTCAAGACCGGCTATGCCGACATGGCGATCGAATCCTGGAAGGTGTTCGAGCGCCTCCAGAAGGAGGGCGCGGTCCCGGCGGGCGTCAAATTCCAGATCAGCATTCCGACCCCGATCGCGCCGACCTACAACAACATGGTGCCGGGCGACCGCCAGAAGGTGCTGGGCCCGCTGACCGAAAGCCTGCTTGGGGAGGTCAAAAGGATCGCGCAGGCGCTGCCCGCCGACCGCATCGCGATCCAGTGGGATGTCTGCCAGGAGGTGCTGGCCTGGGAAGGCTATTACGACAAGGGCCCGGTCGATTTTCGCACCGAGACCATCGACGTGCTGCGCCGGATCGGCGACGGCGTGCCCCTCCCGGTCGAGCTCGGCTATCACCTCTGCTATGGCAGCCCGGCCGACGAGCACATGGTGCAGCCCAAGGACACCGGCATCATGGTCGAGATCGTCAACGCCATCGTCGCCGGCGTGAAACGGCCGATCCAGTTCTTCCATCTGCCGGTGCCGAAGCCGCGCACCGACGAGGCATATTTCGCGTCGCTCAAAGGGCTGAAGCTACCGGCCGGGACCGAACTTTATCTCGGCCTGATCCATCACAACGACGCCGCGGGCGACGCCACACGGCTGGCCGCCGCGCGGCGCTATGCCCGTGTCGACGGCGTCGGCACCGAATGCGGCATGGCGCGCGGCGATCCGGCGCGATTGCCGTCGCTGCTGTCGGCCCACGCCAAAGCCGCCGGAGCGGCGGCCTAGAGCTGTGCGCTGCCTATACCTCTCCCCGCTTGCGGGGAGAGGTCGACCGAGCGAATGCGAGGTCGGGTGAGGGGGACTCTTAGCGATTCAAGCTTGGAGATTCCCCCTCACCCCGACCCTCTCCCCGCAAACGGGGAGAGGGAGTGCAGGCACCGAGCAAAATTTCTGAAAAGCAAAGCGCCGCGGGAGCCAATCCCGCGGCGCTTTGGTCTGGTCCGAACGCAGGACGTTACGGACAGCTGTGCCTCAGGCCATCGGTCCCGAGATAGGTCTGGCTTGCCGGATCGTAGGACCGGAAGCGGGACATGCAGTACTGCACCGACGCGCCGCTGTACTCGGGCGCTGCGGCGTAGGTGTCGTCGTAGCCTTCGTCGTAGGCGTAGGACGGACCATAATCGTAGCCGTAGCTGCAGTCATAGACGTACGGATCGCAGCCGCCGTAGCCGTAGCCGTAGCCGTAAGCGCCATAGGCCAAGCCGAGGCCGATGCCCGCGGCAAACGCGCCGCCACGATGACGGTGGTGCCGCCCCGACCAGGTGCCGCTCCGGCCATACGAGCTATTGGCAGCGAAGGTGTTGCTGCTCGGACGCGCGCTGAACCGAGTGGTGTTGCCGGTGTTCAACCGCGCCGAGTTCATGTGGCTGAAGCTCTGACCGCTGCTGTGGCTGAAGCTCGGCCCGCTGCTGTGCGACATCGGACCGGCGGACATGTGACTCACGCTGCGACCGCCGCCGCCGCCACCACCGCCACCTTTGCCGAACGGCCGGGCGTCGGCCGGGATGGCAAACGCCAGCGCTGCGCCGAGCGAAGCGATGGCCACTGTTCCGAGAAGCTTGTGTTTCATCTGTGCAACTCCTGACATGCGCCCCTGGTGCCCCGTTAACCGGTCAGACACCGTGGCGTTCCGCCCCATGCCAGGAACAATGCCGATCACGATGTGATGATCGGACCTTCCCGGGTGCGCTAGCGCGGCAGCGGCGAAAAGGCGCGGACGAAACGATTGGCAATCTCGGGCGGCGTCGAGGAAATCAGCCGCACCACCTTGTCGATCTCGGCGCCGGGCACAAAGCCGATCTCGATTTTGGCCTTTTCGGCATCGGCCAGGAACTCCTTGTCCAGCGCCAGTTCCTCCAGCGCGCGGCGCAGCAGCGCGACACGTTCGGCGGGAACCTCGGGCGGTGCGACCAGGGGCCGCGCCGCGGTCTTCTGGGTGAAGTGCAGCTCCAGCACCTTGCGGTCGGCGTCGTTCTTGATGAAGTCCAGTGCGTTCGGAACTCCCGGCAGCTCCGGATCGCTATGCAGCGCACCCTGCATCAGCACCGTGACTTGGCGATCGCGCAGCCATTGCGGCCGGATCGCCTTCAAACTCGACCACGACCAGTCGGCGATGCCCTGCACCTCGCCGCGCTCGATGGCGAGCGCGATCTGCGCCGTGCTGTTGTAGCCGGTGACGATCTTGAACCGGGTTCCGAGCAGCGAATTGTACAGCCGCGGCGTAGTTTCGGGATCGACGCCGGTGATGCCGCCGACGATCAGCTCGCGCTCGAACAGGTCCCTGGCGGTCTTGAATGGCGCGGTGTGCCAGGCGAGCGTCACCGCGACCTCGCTGTTGAGACTGCCGAGCCAGTGGAACGTGTCGATATCGAACCGCACGCCGTCGGGATAGGCGAGCTTGGCCAGCAGCACGCCGCGCTGCAGCAGCGCGATCACGGTGCCGTCCTTCGCCGCGGTGGTGAACATGTGATTGGCGGCGGCGATCCGCGCCGGCATGTTCTGCACGATCACCGCGGGGTTGCCGGGGATGTGGCGGCCGAGATGGCGCGCCACCACGCGCGCCTGCAGATCGTAGCCGCCGCCGACACCGGCGCCGACGATCAGGCTGATCTGCTTGCCGGCATAAAAATCCTCGGCGCCGGCGCCCGTCGCGGCGAGCGCCGACAGCATCACCGCAATGACCGCCTGGAGCGTCCAGCGCATGGTTGCCTCGACCCGGATTATCCCGCGTTTTGCGCATCGGGGCCATGCTTGACCGCCGCGGCCCGCTGCGGCCTTATCATCGCGATATCGAGGAGGCTGCGTTGAAGGCCATTGTCATCCACGAGTTCGGTCCGCCGGACGTGATGAAATTCGAGGAGGTGCCGACCCCGGAGCCCGGTCCGGATGAGGTGCTGATCCAGGTCCATGCCGTTTCGGTCAACCGCACGCTGGATACGGTGGTGCGGGCCGGCAAATACGCCCGCCGCGTCACACTGCCGCTCACCCCGGGCGTCGATCCGTCGGGGGTGGTGGTGAAGACGGGGGCCAACGTCACCGCGCGGAAGCCCGGCGACCGGGTGACGGTGCAGCTTCGCACCAGCTCCGACAGCGGCGCCGATTCCATCCGCAATCTTGGCGTCCATGCCTGGGGCGGCTACGCCGAATACGTGCGGGCGCTGGCCGATCGCACCGCGATCGTGCCGGATGGGCTCGATTTCGCCACCGCCACGGTGGTGTCGCGCCATGCGCCGACCGCGTTCACCCTGCTGCGCGAGCGCGGCAGGCTGCAGGCCGGCGAATGGGTGCTGGTGATGGGCGCGGCCGGCGGGCTCGGCAGCGCCGGGGTGCAGGTCGCGAAATATCTCGGCGCCAAGGTGATCGCCGCGGCCGGCTCCAACGACCGCGTCAAGGTCGGGCTCGATCTCGGCGCCGACGCCGGCGTCAACTACCGGGTCAAGGACCTCGCCATCGAGGCGATGCGCATCACCGAAGGCCAGGGCGTCAACGTGGTGTTCGAGAACATCGGCGATCCCGACCTGTTCCCCAAGGCGTTCGCGTCGATGGCGCGGCGCGGGCGCCTGGTGACTGCGGGTGGCCACGGCGGCGGCATCGTGCCGCTCGATGTCAACCGGCTCTACCAGAACCACCTGTCGATCATCGGCGCCACCGGCGAGACCCCGGCCGATGTCGACCTCAGCCTCAAGATGGCGGCCGAGGGCAGGTTCAAGGCGCTGATCGACTGCATCATGCCGCTGTCGCAGGCGGTGCGCGCCCACGAATGGGTCGAGAGCCGCGGCGGCATCGGCAAGGTGATCCTCGACCCGACGCAGGCCTAGCTCGTCCATACCGAATTACGCCGTTCGTCCCCGCGGAAGCGGGGACCCAGTGCTTGGCAAAGGTCTGGGCTCCCGCTTCGCGCGAGCGGAGTGTGTTGCAGCGTCGTGCGAGACGCTACCCCTTCGCCTGCGGCCAGTTGTGCTCGGACATGTCGAACACGACGCCGTTGGGGTCCTTGTACTTGGTCTCGGCGTCGACGCCGGGGAACGGCGGCAGCGTCATGAAATACTTGCCGCCCTCGGACTCGACCTGCTTCTTCGAGGCCTCCAGGTCGTCCACGACGAAGCCGAAGTGATGCAGCCCGGCCCAGGTCGGGCCGTTGATCATGCCCTTGGCCCCTTCGGGGAAGTTCAGCAGCGTCAGATTCATGACGCCATCCGACAGCGAGATCGCGTCCCCGATCGGCGCGTTGGTCTTGGCGACGCGCTTCATGCCGAAGCTGTGCTCGTAGAAGGCAGCCGCTTTCTCCAGGTCGGGAACCTGCATTGCGATGTGACGGAGCTTGGCCATGGTCGTATCCTGTCGCTGAGGGCGTTAAGCCAAGAATACCGTGAGAATGAGGGGTGCGCCATGACCGACCTGCGAACCATCCGCACCGACGTGGTCGGCAGCCTGCTGCGGCCGGCGGCGGTGATCGAGGCGCGGAAGCGGTTTGATGAGGGCTTGATCGACCAAGCCGAACTCAACCGCATCGAGGACGATGCGGTGCGGGCCGCGGTCCGGTTGCAGGAGGATGTGGGCCTCGACGTGGTCAGCGACGGCGAGATGCGCCGGCTGAATTTCCAGGACAGCTTCGGCGCCGCGGTCGAGGGCTACGACGCCAGCGCCAGCACGTTGCAGGCCTACGCGCGGCGGGTCGAGGGCGGCACCGCGCTGCGGCGCTGGGAGGTGCCGCTGCACGAGAAGGGCACCGCGATCTCGCACCGCCGGCCGGTGACCTCGCGGCTGAAGCTCAAGCGCAATATCGCGCTAGAGGAATATGAGTTCGTCGCGTCGGTTGCGAAAACGCCGGCCAAGGTCTCGCTGATCGGGCCGGACCGCATCGCCCAGCGCTTCGACCATCAGAACTCCAGGGCGGTGTACCGCGACATGGACGCCTTCATGGCCGACGTGGTGGCGATCGAGCGGCAGATGGTGCGGAGCGTGGTCGAGGCCGGATGCCGCTATGTCCACATCGACGCGCCGGGCTACACCGCCTATGTCGACGAGCCGTCGACGAGGCAGATGCGCGAGCGCGGCGAGGATCCGGCGGAGAATTTCGCGCGCTCGCTCAAGGCCGACGCTGCGGTGATCGCGAACTTCCCCGGCGTCACCTTCGGCATTCATCTCTGCCGCGGCAACCAGCGCAGCATGTGGCATCGCGAGGGCAGCTACGACGCCATCGCCGAGCGGCTGTTCAGCGAGCTGCCGCACGACCGCTTCCTGCTGGAATACGACAGCCCGCGCGCCGGCTCGTTCGCGCCGCTGCGCTTCCTGCCCAAGGGCAAGGTCGCCGTGCTGGGCCTGGTCAGCACCAAGGTGCCGGAGCTGGAGACGGTCGAGGCGCTGAAGCGCCGGATCGACGAGGCCGCCAGGATCGTGCCGCTCGATCAGCTCGCCATCAGCCCGCAGTGCGGCTTCGCCTCCGACGTGGTCGGCAACCTCATCAGCGCCGACGACCAGAAGCGCAAGCTCGAACGCGTGGTTGAGACCGCCCGCCAAGTGTGGGGGTAGGGCGCTGTGCGTTAACGCACACCGCATTGTCTCACAAAATCTTGAGACCGATTGAAACGCCGCATTGCCGGCGCACTTTCCCGTCCAGAAGAAACCGCGGGAAGCGTTTCAAGTCGGGTGAAACTCAGACTGGAAAGGGTTACCACCATGAAGACGATTCATCTGGTTACGACGGCTGCGGCACTGAGCATCGCGCTGGCGGGTCCGGCGAATGCCGCCCCGCGCCACCACGAGTCCCAGCCGAACTCGACGTTCTCCGCGCCGGCCGATGCGGGCGACGCCTACGGCGCCTACGCCGACGATGGCCGCGGCAACCGCTCCACCTGGTCCTACCGCCCGGGTCAGAACCTGCCGTACCCGGATCGGCCCTACGGCGCGCCGGATCGCGACTGACGCGGAAACGACATTGGCTGCCACAAATGCTGGCGCGTTCCCTCTCCCCGCTTGCGGGGAGAGGGTCGGGGTGAGGGGGATTCTCCCAGAGCTCAGTATCGCTGATAGTCGCCCTCACCCGACCTCGCAATCGCTCGGTCGACCTCTCCCCGCAGGCGGGGAGAGGTGAAGAGAGATGAGCGCCGGATCGCGACTGATCATCGCGCCATCAAACAAGAAAACCCCGGCATTGCTGCCGGGGTTTTCGTTCTTGCGAATGAGACGTGGCGTTACGCCGAGACGTGCTCGATGAACTTCTGCGGCGGCGGGTCGCCCCATTGTGACACCAGCGCCTCCTCGGCCGATAAGAGGTTCGAGCCGTTGTTGACGTTGAGCCGGTCGCTGTCGGCCCAGTGCTCGTGCACGCGGCGCCACGGATCGGCCCAGTAGTCATAGACCTGGCTGCCGAGCAGGTGGCGGCCGATCCCCCACATGTGCTCGTACTTGTTGGTGTCGCGCATGTGCTTGTGGCCCATGAACACGTCGTCCATGTCCTGCACCTCGAACGAGATGTGATTCAGGCCGGCGTCATGGTGGTTGATGGCGAAGAACACGTGGTGATCGACGTAGGTGTCGCCGCGGTCGCAACGGTTGAACGAGCCGATCAGATTGTCCTTCTGCCCGGCATAGACGTCGTCCGAGCAGATGAAGCCGAGGTGATGGCGGAACCAGCCCACCGTGTCCTTCACCTTCGGGGTGCCGAGCACGCAATGCGCGATGCGCTTCACGCGCGACGGCCCTTTTGGCAGCCGCATCAGTGCGCCGGGACGGGCCGTCGGCGCGGAGCCGGTGTTGAGCGCCTGGCGCGGGGCCGGAATCTCGGCCACCTTGTCCATGCCCCAGACCACCTCGATCTGGTAGCCGTTGGGCTCGGTGACGCGCACGCGCTTGCCGCCGCCCGGCTCGTCGAGGTTCTCGATGCCGGAGGCGCCCTGCACCTTGGCGAACTCCTTGAGGTCGTCCTCGCTCGCGGCGTGGTAGGCCATGCCGATGAACTTCGGGTCACCCTTCTCGGTGATATGGAGATGGTGAACCGGGTCGGTGCCGCGATAGTAGATCGCGTTGTTGGTGCGGTCGCTCTTGACCAGGCCGAAGTTCTCCAGGAACTCGGCCTGCTTGTCGAGGTCGGGCGAGCGCAGTCGCGCGTAGGCGATGTCGGTTACCTTGATCACAGCCATTGTCGTCAGGGTCCTCGGGTTGTTGCTGACCTTGATTGTTGGGACGGCGTTGAAACCGCTCCGCCCCGTTGGCCGCGACCATATCGCACCCCCTCTCCAGAGGCAATTTGCCGGTTCGGCGGCAGATCAGATATGCGCGCGCTTGGCGGTCGCTCGGGTTGTGCCCCGGCTGGCCGGGGTTTCGGCGATGTGCTGTATTCCGGGCGGGTCAAAGCGGAGGAATGCCGTGAAGCTTGTGTTGTTTCAAGCCGCTGCCGACGGCGAGGTGCTGCCCGGCCTGATGACCGACCGCGGTGTCGTCGACATCTCCGGCGCGGTCAGGAAGGGCCACACGCCGCAGCTCACCATGGCCGGCATCATCGACGATTTCGACCGGCTGAAGCCGACGCTCGAAAAGCTCGCGGCCGAGGGCAGGGCAGTTGCCCTGGCGCAGGTCCGGCTCAAGCCGCCGCTGCCGCGGCCGGGCAAGATCCTGGCCTGCATCGCCAACTACTGGGAGCACGCCCAGCGCGAGCCCCGCTCGCTTAACATGTTCATGAAGAACCCCGACGCGGTGATCGGGCCGGGCGACACCATCGTGCTGCCGGAATACACCGTGCCCTACGCCTTCATGCACGAGGCCGAGCTCGCTTTGGTGATCAAAGGGCCGGCCAAGATGGTCAAGCAGAAGGACTGGCGGAGCGCGGTGTTCGGCTACACCGGCCTGATCGACGTGTCGGCGCGCGAGCAGGGCCGCCGCACTTGGCCGGCGACGCCGCTGACCTCATGGCTCGGCAAGTCGTTCGACACCTTCGCGCCGATCGGCCCCTGCATCGCCACCGCCGACGAGGTGAAGGACCCCAACGACCTGATCGTGCGGTTCTGGAACGACGGCCAGCTTCGCCACAACTACAACACCGACGACATGGAGCACCGCGTGCCCGAGCTGATCGAGTGGGCCACCACGGTGATGACCTTGAACTCGGGGGACCTGATCGCCTGCGGCACCAACCATGAGGGGCTGGGCTTCCTGCAGGACGGCGAGAGCGTCGACATCGAGGTCCAGCACGTCGGCAAGATGACGCTGAAGGTGCGCGATCCGTTGAAGCGGAGCTGGGAGCGCGGCGTCTACATGGGCGTCGATTCCACCAACCTGGAGGCGGTCAAGCGCCATCGCCCGCAGGGCGGCCCGCCTCCGCCCGGCAGCGCGATATAAGAGTTCAAGTACCGTACCAAGCTCCGAATGTGCAACGGTCCCGGGTCTGCAGCGCACCGCTCACGCGCTGCGCTGCGCCCGGGACAAGCCATCAGGTGACCATAGTGTCCAAACTCCCCCTCACTCTCGCCATCAGCCACTACGACCACGTCACCGACCTGGTGACCGGCCGCGTTCCGGTTGAGGGCGTCGATCTCACCTGCCTCAACGTGCAGATCGAGGAAATCTTCTTCCGCCAGTTCAACTATCTCGACTTCGACGTGTCGGAAGTCTCGATGGGCAAGTACTGCTCGCTCGTGTCGCAAGGCAACGCGCCGCTCACCGCGATCCCGGTGTTTCCGTCGCGGGTGCCGCGGCACTCCTCGTTCTATGTCCGCAAGGACGGGCCGGTGAAGCAGCCGTCCGACCTCAAGGGCAAGCGCATCGGCATTCCGGAATGGGCGCAGACCGCCTCGGTGTACTCGCGCGGGCTGATCGCGCACCAGTTCGGCATCGATCTGACCTCGATCGAGTGGATCCAGGCCGGCGTCGACCAGCCGGGCCGGCTGGAGAAGGTCAAGCTCAACCTGCCCAAAGGACTCAAGTACGAGTCCCGGCCGGACAAGAGCCTCAGCGGCATGCTGGTGTCGGGCGAGATCGATTGCGCGCTGTCGGCGCATCCGCCGTCGTGCTTCGAGCACGGCCATCCCAACGTGGCGCGCCTGTTCCCGGACTACCTCGACATCGAGATGAAGTACGTCAAGGACACCGGCATCTATCCGATCATGCATGCGGTGGCGTTCCGCCGCGACATCGTCGACAAGAATCCATGGGTGGCGGTGAACCTGTTCAAGGCGTTCGACGAGGCGCGGCGGCGCAGCGTCGAGCGCGCGCTGAACTGCACCAGCTCGACGCTGCCGCTGCCGTGGGGCTACGAGTTGGCGCGGCGGATGCAGGAGGTGGTCGGCCCGGAGCTGATGCCCTACGGCGTCGAGGCCAACCGCAAGACGCTGGAAGCCTTCCTGCAATACGGCCATGAGCAGGGCGTGTTCCACCGCCGCATGACGCCGGAGGAGCTGTTCCCGCCGCAGGTGCAGAAGAGCGTGCGGGTGTAGGTGTTGCGAGCTGTTGTGCTGAGACTCGCGGCGCCGCCACACCCACCGCCGTCATCGCCGGGCTTGACCCGGCGATCCATGATGAGGTTCGGCCACGTCAGTCTTGCGTAAGGCGATCGTTCGTTGCGATGTCTCATGGATGCCCGGGTCAAGCCCGGGCATGACACCGAGTGTGTGACGGCGGTGTTGCCCTAAAGGTGCAACAACAAGCCAATCACCCCAGCGCGTCGACGCCGGCCTTGGCGACCTGCTCGTCCTCGTGCGACTGCACGCCGGACACGCCGATGGCGCCGACGCACTCACCCTGGTGCAGCAGCGGCAGGCCGCCCTGGAACATGACGCCGGGGGTGGGGAAGGTCGCGAACGCCGGCCGCTCCTTGACGCGGTCCTCGAAGAACTTGGTCGGCCGCTTGGTCAGCGCCGAAGTCTGAGCCTTCTTCACGGCGACCTCGGAGCTGATCGCGCCCGTGCCGTCGAGCCGCTCGAGCAGGATCACGGTGCCGCCGTCATCGACGATGGCGATGGCGACGTTCCATTTGTTCTTCGCCGCCTCGGCCTTGCAGGCCGTCATCATCTTGTGGGCATCGGCGGATGTCAGGCAGGGCTTGTTACGCATGGCGTTTCCTCGCAGGTGACAAAGGGGAAATTGCGGGCGGCACAGTCACGGGAATTGCGCCGCCCGTCAATCGGCCTTCGGGCGGTTGGGCGGGTGAGCCGCGCCGTCAGGTCTGGTCCCACTCCACCCGTTCGGCACCGGGCGACACCGGGTCGTAGTACCACTTGAGCCCGAGCTTTTCCTCGCTGAGCACGTTGGTCTTGAAGCTCTTCCATGCCTGGAGCTCGAAATAGTCGAGCGGACCGTCCTTGGCACGCAGCCGGTGCGGCACCCCCGTGGGGAAGAACACCAGCGTGCCGGGCTCGAGCTCCTGGGTGTCGTCGCCGACCTGGACCACGCCGCGGCCCTTGAAGGTGATGTAGCAGTGCGAGGGGCCGTCCGGGTTGGCCGGCGTTCCGACATGCTGGTGATAGGGCGACGAGCCGCCGTCGTGATAGCGCATCTCGCCGGCCTGGATGGCGTTGGTCGGCGTCAGCCGGCTGCCATCGAGCAGCCGGACGGTGGATTCGACGCAGAAACGGCGCACCCGGCCGCCGCTGGCGTCGGTGAGCGGGCGGAGTGTCTTGCGATTGAAGAAATATCCCGGACCGCCCGGCAATCCGCCTTCGACCGCGGCGGGAGGCTTGGGCGTCACCATGTGCAGCAGGTCGAGATTTGACCCGGACGCTTCGATCCGCGCCGATTCGCCCGGGACGAGCAGAACGCCGGCGCCGGGCTCGGCCGCGTGCGACTTGCCGTTGAAGCTGATGGTGCCGGCCTTCGGCGCCTCGATCACATAGACCAGGTGGTAGTCGTTGCCGGCTTTGACCTCCAAGCGGCGACCTTGCGAGATCGTCCGATGCGTGACGTCGAGGTACTTCGATCCACACAGGCTCTTGTTGCAGATCGCCCGTTCAAGCCCGGATTCGACCGGCTTGGCTTCGGTCTTGTTCCAATTGATGATCGAGACGTCGCTGATTTTCGCCATCGGTATTCCTCCCTGGAGCGGCTTGGGGCGGACCATAGCGCCGGGACTGCGCTGCTGTACATGCGGTTTCGTCTCAATCTCAGGACCGACAATCCGCGGAAGCGGTGTGGTTGCGCGCCCCGCCCCGGTATGAAAAATTCAGCCAGGGCTTGATCTGATCCAATCGGCAGGCGCGGTCGATGACATCGGCAGGTGCGGGCGCAAGGCTCGCCAGTTTCAAGAAGCTCCTCGCCCACATCAGCGATCGAATCCTGCCCGATGTCGGCTTCGAGCTGTGGGACGGCTCGATCGTGCCGGATGGCCTCGCGCCGGACGCGCCCATCCTCGGCATCGCCGACGAGGGCGTGGTCGCCGCGATCGTGCGTCATCCCAACGTTCATACGTTTCTCAATCTCTGGGTGACCTCCCGCCTCGATCTGCGCAGGGGCACGATCTTCGATCTGGTGGCACGCCGGCCGAAAGTCCGGACCCGGGAGCTGATCAAGCGTTTCGACAAGCGCCAGGGGCTTTCGACCGTCGCCAAGTTCCTGTTGGTGCCGCGCGGTGGACCATGGCCGCTTGACCAGATCCGCGGCGACAAGGCGCCGGCCGACGGCAGCGAAGCCGCCAACACGCAGAACATCAGTTATCACTACGATCTCTCCAACGCGTTCTACGCGCTCTTTCTCGATCCGGAGATGGTCTACAGCTGCGCCTACTTCAAAGACTGGAACGACGATCTTGCAACGGCGCAGCGCAACAAGCTCGACATCGTCTGCCGCAAGCTCCGCCTCAAGCCCGGCGAGCGCATGCTCGATGTCGGCTGCGGCTGGGGCGCGCTGGTCTGTCACGCCGCCCAGCACTACGGCGTGCATGCCCATGGCGTGACGCTGTCACGCCAGCAATTCGATTATGCCAAGGCGAAGGTCGCGAGACTGGGCCTGCAGGACAGGGTCACGATCGAATTTCGCGACTACAAGGCCATCGACGATAGCTTCGACAAGATCGCTTCGATCGCCATGTTCGAGGCCGTCGGCCTGCCCCACCACGAAACCTACTTTCAGACCATCCATCGCCTGCTGAAGCCGGGCGGTCTGTACCTGCATCATGCAATCACGGTGCATACGCGGGAGTTCGAGCGGAACCAGCGGCGCCCGGGCGCGGGCGTCGTTGCCATCGCACGCTATATCTTTCCGGGCGGTGGCCTCGATCATATCGGCATGTCGGTGGCCAACCTGGAGCGCTACGGCTTCGAGGTGCACGACGTCGAGGCGCTGCGCGAACACTATGCGCGCACCACCCGATTCTGGCACGACCGGCTGTCGGCGGCGCGAGTCGACGCGGAACGCGAGGTCGGCGGCGTGAAGACGCGGCTGTGGCTCGGCTATCTTGCCGGCGTCTCGATCGGATTCGCGCGCGGCAGCGTCAACATCTTCCAGACGCTGGCCTCCAAGCGCGTGCGCGGGCCGTCGGGCCTGCCGCCGACCCGTTCCGATCTCTATCGGTAGCTTGTTGAGCCGAGTCTAGCCCTTGGCGGTCTTGGCTTTGGCCAGCGCGGGCGAAGGCAGCCTGACATCCTTGGCGAGGCCGAGTGCCATCAGCAGGCGGATCGACAGCCACGCCAGGTCGAACTCGTACCAGACGTGCCCATGGCGGGCTGAGCTTGGATCGGCATGATGGTTGTTGTGCCAGCCTTCGCCGTTGGCGAGCAGGCCCACCAGGACGTTGTTCCGGCTGTTGTCGCCGGTCTCGTAGCTGCGGTAGCCCCAGCGATGGCAGATCGAATTGACCGCCCACGCGGCATGCCAGCCGTACACCACACGAAGCGCGCCGCCCCAGACCACCAGGCTCAGGCCGAGCTGGATGGATTCAACCAAGCTTCGGCCGGCAACCAGGCCGCCGCCAAGACCGACGACATACAGCGTCGCCCATGACAGCACCGCCAGCTTGAACCAGTTGTCGTCCCGCTCGAGCCAGGCCTGGAACGGATCGCGGACCACGTCCCTGGCGTAGCGCGCGATCATGCGGCCGGACTGCATGTCCGATGTCTGCACGAAGAGCCAGCCGGCGTGTGCCCAGAACAGGCCCTGCTCCGGACTGTGGGGGTCGCGCTCGCGGTCGGAGAAGTTGTGATGGCGCCGATGGATGGCGACCCAGTACGCCGGCGAATCCTGCACCGTGCATGCCGCCAGCACCGACAACGCCCGTTCCAGCCACAGCGGACAGGAGAAGCTGCGGTGCGTCAGCAGCCGGTGCAGGCAGACGGTAATGCCGAGCGTGCCGCACAGGTAATAGAGCAGCGCGAACGCAGCGACGCCCGCCCAGCTGAAGAACCACGGCACCAGCGCGAGCAGCGCGATGAGGTGGATGAGCGTCAGCCACACCGCGTAGCGCCGATTGACCTGGCGAGTACGGTCGGCGCTGGACGGCGCCGGCGTCAGCACTTCGGTGTTGCGGACCTCGTCAAGCATGTCGCAACCTGTCAGGCCTCCTGAGCGTGCCGACGCAGACGGCCTAGCTTTCCAGCCCGGTCGGCACCGGCTTGTTCTCGCTCTGCAGCTTGATGCCCGAGGCCTGCGCCATGGTCTCCATCAACGTGGTGAAGTCCTTGGCGAGATACTCCTGCGGGTTGCCCTGCGCCATGGCGTTGCCCATGTGCATCTGCAGGATTTGCCGCGTCGCGGCCGTCACCGGCATCGGCACGTCGATCTCATCGGCGAGCGCGAGGCCGAGGTCGAGGTCCTTGCGCAGCAACTCCGGCGTGAAGGTCGTGGTGTAGTCGAGGTTGACCAGCGCCGGTGACTTGTAGGCGGTGAACATCGAGCCCATCACGCCGTTGTTGAGGAACGACAGGAAGGCGTGGCGCGGCACGCCCATCTTGTTGGTGAGCAGCGTGATCTCGATCAAGTTCTGGATCACGACGCCGAGCATGACGTTGTGGGCGATCTTGCAGACCCGCGCCAGTTCGCCGTCGCCGACATAGGACACGCCCTTGGGAGCGAACACCTTGATCATCGGCTCGGCCTTCTTGAAGGCGGCCTCGGGCCCCGAGCAGACCGACGACAGCTTGCCGGCCTTGATCACCTTGGCATTGCCGCTGACCGGCGCGCAGATGTAGTCGGCGCCGCGCTCCTTCAGCCGCTTGCGGATCTCGGCGGATTCCTCGACGGCGATGGTGGAGCAGTCGACGAACACCGGCGGCGTCTTGTTGGTCGAGAGCACGCCCTCCTTGCCGAAGTAGACCTGCTCGACGTCCTTGCCCTCGGCGACGATGGAGAACACGATGTCGCAGCCGGACAGCTCGCTGAGCTTGTCGACCACCTTGCCGCCGGACTTGGCCAGCGGCTCGGCCTTCGACTTGGTGCGGTTCCAGATCGAAACGTCGTAGCCGGCCTTGAGCAGCCGCTCCGCCATCGGGTAGCCCATCCGGCCCATCCCGATCCATCCGATCCGCTGCGTGTTCTGCGCCATATCCCACTCCCTGATGCCCACTCGTAGCTTGCGGTTTTGCTAGCACGATAAAACCGCGCCCGGCAACGTTGGCCGCCTTGTGCCGCGCATCCGCCTCTTATATTGCGACGGCGGGTGGCCGGCGTTAGCCCGGCCACGATGCTTTAAGGACCGAGACGATCCATGGCGGAAAAAGCCGATGTGCTGCTGGTCGGGCCGAAGAAGCCCACCATCGTCGACGGGCTCAAGCCTGCGTTCAACCTGCACATGCTGGCCGACGCCGCCGACAAGGATGCGCTGGTTGCGAGCGTTGGGCCGAGCATTCGCGGCATCGCGGTGAGCGTCAGCAGCGAGCGCGTCGACTCCGCGCTGATGTCGCGGCTGCCGCATCTGGAGATCGTCTCGACCTTCGCGGTCGGCTACGACCACGTCGACGCCAAGTGGGCCTCCGCGTACGGCATCGTCGTCACCAACACGCCGGGCGTGCTGACCGAGGAGGTGGCCGACACCGCGCTCGGGCTGCTGCTCTGCACGGTGCGCGAGTTCCCGCAGGCCGAGCGGTTCCTGCGCGCCGGCGAATGGCTGAAGAAGGGCTATCGCCTGACGCCGGCGACGCTGCGCGACCGCACCGTGGGCCTGGTCGGCATGGGCGCCATCGGCCAGGCGATCGCGCGGCGGCTCGACGCCTTCAAGGTGCCGGTGGTTTATCACACCCGCCGTCCGCGGCCGGAGGTGCCCTATCGGCATTATCCCGATCTCATGGCGATGGCGCGCGATGTCGACGTGCTGCTGGTGATCGTGCCGGGGGGCGCCGCGACGGCGAACATGATCGACGCCAAGGTGCTGGACGCGCTCGGCCCCGACGGCATCCTGATCAACATGGCGCGCGGCTCGGTGGTCGACGAGCGTGCGCTGATCGAGGCGCTGCGCGACAAGCGCATCATGGCCGCGGGCCTCGATGTCTATGCCAACGAGCCGGAGGTGCCGCCCGAGCTGATCGCCATGGACCATGTCGTGCTGTTCCCGCATCTCGGTTCCGCCACGGTGGCGACCCGGCGCGCCATGGACCAGCTCGTGGTCGACAACCTGCTGGCCTGGGGCTCAGGCAGGCCGCCGCTCACCCCGGTTCCGGAAACACCCTGGCCGCCGCGCAAGCGGCCGTGATAATTTCGCCCATGGTCCGTTGCGTCCTGCCTGTCTTGATCGTGCTGCTCGCCAGCGCCGCGCCGCTTGCCGCGCAGCCGGCGCCGCAACCCAATGCGCCGGAGCCGGAGGTGACCACGCCGGAGGTGACGATGCCGGAGCCGCCGCCGGCGCCGCGCACCATGATCGGGAGCTGGGAGTTCTCCAACGCCGATCGCGAGAAGATCTGCTCCGTCACGTTCCAGAACGAGTCCAACCGGATCGGCAAGCGGCTATCGTTCAATCCCAAGTGCGCCGAGAACTTCCCGTTCACGCGCGACATCGTGGCCTGGAGCCAGGGCGGCGGCAGCGACTTCCTGCGCCTGCTCGACGCCCGCGGCAATCCCGTGCTCGAGTTCAGCGAGGTCGAGACCGGCATCTTCGAAGCGCCGAAACCCGGCGAGGGCATCCTGTTCATCCAGAACCCGACCGATCTGGGACCCGCGCCCAAGACCGCGGACCAGGTCAAGGGCGACTGGACCATGATCCGCCGCACCGGCAAGGCGATCTGCGCGTTGACGTTGTCGGATGAGGCGGCCGGTGAGGAGTTCGTGGTCCGCGCCCAGCCGGGCTGCGATCCGGTGGTGGCGCGGTTCGCACCGGCGACCTGGCAGATGGATCGCGGCGAGATCGTGTTGCGCGCGGCGAACGGCCAGTCCTGGCGCTTCGAGGAAGCCGACAACAAGCGCTGGCAGCGCATCCCGCAGACCGCGAACCCGCTGCTGATGGTGCGGAAGTAGCGCGTGCTGGTCTCGGGCCGCGACAAGCTCGAGCGCATGCGTGACGGCCGCGCCGTCTATATCGGTGCCGAGCGGGTCGACGACGTGACGGCACACCCAGCATTCCGCGAAGGCGCCCGCACCATCGCGCGGCTCTACGACCTCAAGGCCGCGCCCGAGAGCCGCGAGCTGTTCTCTTATGACAATGACGGCGAGCCCATCAGCCTGTACTGGCTGCGCTGCCGCAGCCGCGACGACCTCGCGCGCCGCATGCGCTGCTGCAAGGCCATCGCCGACGCCACTTTCGGCTTCATCGGCCGCTCGCCCGACCAGGTGTCCGGGCTGGTCACCGGGCTTGCCATGGATGCCGGCCTGCTCGACCGGCTGCACCAGGGCTTCGGACAGAATCTCATCCGCTACCACGACCACGCCAGCCGCAACGACCTCTATCTCAGCTTCGCGGTGACGCCGGCGAGCGGCAGGAAGAGCGCCGACCTGTTCCCGGGCCAGCAGCGCGACGATCCCAATCTGCAAGTCGTCGCCGAGGACGACAGCGGCGTCGTGGTGTCGGGCATGAAGATGCTCGCCACCGGCGCGGTCTATGCCGACGACATCCTGATCGGCAACCTCACGCCGATCGACGACAAGCTCAAGAGCGAAGCCATCACCGCGGCGTTGCCGATCAACGCGCCGGGCGTGTCGCTGTGGTCGCGCCAGCCTTATGCATTGGCTGCGCGGCACGAGGCCGACTACCCGATGTCCTACCGCTACGACGAGACCGACAGCGTATTGGTCTGCGACCGGGTGAAGGTCCCGTGGGAGCGGGTGTTCCTGCACAACGAGGCGGCGATGTCGCGTCGCATCTACATCGAGACGCCGGCGAACTGCTACCAGAACCACCAGTCCAACATTCGCTTCTGGTCCAAGATGGGCCTGATCGTCGGCGTCGCGAGCCGCGTCTGCCAGGCCAACGGCACCGACAAGATACCGGCGGTGCGCGAGCAGCTCGGCCGGCTCGCTGCGCTCGAGGCGCTGATCGGCGGGCTGGTGATGGGCCAGATCGAGGCCTGGGAGGCGTGGCCCGAGGGCTACGCCACGCCGAACCGCCGCATCATGTATGCGGCGCTGAACTGGTGCCAGGAGCACCACACCGAGATCATCGACACGCTGCGCACGCTACTCGGCGGCTATCCGATGGTGATGCCGGCGTCGATCGATGTGACCACGGATGGCGCGCTGCGCGAGCGCTTCGAGCGCTGGTGGAAGACGCCGTCGATCGAGGCGGCCGAGCGGTTGAAGCTCTACAAGCTCGCCTGGGACCTGACCGGCTCGGAGTTCGCCGGCCGCCACATGCTGTACGAGAAGTTCTACGCGGGCTCCTCGATCGTGGTGCGCAACCAGAGCGACCGCGAGGCGCCGTGGCAGCGCTTCCACGACACTGTTGACCGCCTGCTGGCGGGCATCGACGTGCCGCAGGCTTAGGAAAGCCCGTTGCCGCTGCGCGGGAGCTTCACTAGGCTTTGTCGAGAAAAGAAGCCGAGGGAGGGCGCGATGAGGCAGCTTTTGCTGGCGTTTGTGGCGGGCGCGATGGCGCTCGCGGCCGTCATCGATCCGGCGCGGGCGCAAGCCGATTTCCCGAACCATCCGATCCGCATCATCGTGCCGCAGGCGGCGGGCTCCGGCATCGACATCCACTGCCGCATCCTGGCGCAGAAGATGGCCGTGCTGTGGGGCCACCAGGGCGTGGTGGAAAATCGCCCGGGCGCCAACGCCATCATCGGGGTCGACGCGGTCGCCAAGTCCGCGCCCGACGGCTACACGCTGGTCTACGCGCCGGTCAGCTCGATGACCACCAATCTCCAGATCTACACGAAGCTGCCGTACCATCCGCTGCGCGATTTCGCTCCGATCACCCAGACCACGGCCAACCCGCTTGGCGCAGTGGCCAATCCGAATTCCGGCCTCAAGACCATCAAGGACATCGTCGATCGCGCCAAGGCCAATCCCGGCGCGCTGAACTACGGCTCGTTCGGCGTCGGCAACCTCACGCACCTGATGGGCGTGCTGCTGTCGCAGGCCGCCGATATCAAGATGACCCACGTGCCCTATCGCGGCCAGACGCCGATGATCACCGATGTGCTGTCCGGGCAGATTCCATTCGGCTTCTCGACCACGGCCGGCACCGCCGATCTGGTGGCGTCGGGCAAGCTCACCATGATTGCCACGTTCGGTGCGACCCGTGACGATCAGTTCCCCAACGTACCGACGCCGACCGAAGCCGGCTATCCGAGTGTCGTCGTGGTCGGATGGTCAGGTCTGTTCGCGCCGGCCGGTACGCCGCCCGAGATCATCGCCAAGCTGCACGCCGGCATGACCCAGGCTCTGCAAATGCCCGACGTCAAGGCGGCAATTCTCGCGGCCGGCTCAAAGCCCGCGCCGAGCGCGAGCCCCGAGGCTTTCGGGCAATACCAGAAGGCGGAGATCGAGAAGTTCCGTCCGGTCGTCAAGGCCGCCGGGCTGGAGGGCTCGCAGTGATCGAATGGCCTACGTCAAGAAGACCCATCGCTTCGGACTGTTGACGCCGTCGTCCAACACCACCCAGGAGCCGGAGTTCTCGGCGGCGCTGCCGCCCGACGTGTCGCTGCACACCGGGCGCGTCAGCTATCGCGACATCACGCCGGCCGAGCAGGACCGCTGCGTGCTCGAACTCGAGCAGGAGAGCCGCAAGCTCGCCGACGCCGAGGTCGGCGCCATCGTGTTCGCGGCCACCGCGCCGACGCTCGCCAAGGGCAAGGGCTACGACCGCGAGCTGATCAAGCGCATGGAGGACGCCGCGGGCCGGCCCGCCACCACGGCGGCGACGGCGTTCGTCGAGGCGCTGAATGTGCTCGGTGCCCAAAGGATCGCGATCGGCGCGCCGTGGAGCAAGACTATGGACAGGCCGATGGTCGAGTTCATGCAGGCGCACGGCTTTGCCGTGGTCCACAGCGAGGTGGTGGGCTTCGTCGCCTCGATCGAGCTTGGCCGCGTCGGACCGGACACCGCCTACGATCTTGCTCGCCGCACCGACCGGCCCGACGCCGAGGCCATCATCATGCCGGGTGGCAACTGGACGACGATGCCGGTGGTGGAGCGGCTGGAGCGCGAGCTCGGCAAACCGGTGCTGGTCAACAACGCCGTCAGCATCTGGGCCGGGCTGCGCCTGCTCAAGCGCAAGGACAGCATCGCCGGCTACGGCGTGCTGCTGCGCGACCACATTGCTGGGTGAACGGGTGCCGCACTTCGTGGGGTTGCACCGCCCTATCCACGTCATGCCCGGCCTTGTGCCGGGCATCCACGTCTTGGCGACAAGGAAAACGTGGATGGCCGGGACATAGGCGAGCGAAGCGACGCCGTTCTTCGAACGGCTATGCCCGGCCATGACGAACTTGGGTGGAAAATACTCTACCCCCCGATCAGGTGGGGCAGCATCAGCGTCACGATCGGGATCCACACCACCAGCGACAGCCGCACCATGTCGGCCATCAGAAACGGCGTGACGCCGCGGAAGGTGTCGATCATCGGCACATCCTTGGCGAGCGAGTTGATGACGAACACGTTGAGCCCGACCGGCGGCGTGATCAGCCCGATCTCGACCACCATCAGAATGATGATGCCGTACCACAGTTTCACATCGTCGACCGGCATGCCGAAGTCGAGCCCGGCGATGATCGGCCAGAAGATCGGGATGGTGATCAGGATCATGGCGAGCGAATCCATGACGCAGCCGAGGAACAGGTAGAGCACGATCATCCCGATCACGATGACGTAGGGCGACAGCCCGGAATTCTGGAACAGCTCGGCGGTCCAGTTCGGCAATTGCGAGAAGCCGAGGAAGGCGTTGAGCACGCCGGCGCCGAGCAGGATCACGAAGATCATCGCCGACGTGAGCGCGGTCTCGTACATCGTCGCGATGAAGCCTTCCATCCGCATGCCGCCGTAGAAGAAGGCGATCAGCGCCATGCCCACGGCGCCGATGCCGGCGCCTTCGGTCGGCGTGAATGCGCCGGCGTAGATGCCGCCCATCACCACCAGGAACACCAGCCCGACGGTCCAGACGTCGCGGATCGCGTGGAGCTTTTCGCGCAGGTTGGTCCGCGGCGCCGCGGGCCCCGCGGCTGGATTGATCCGCACCACGATGCCGATGACGATGCAGTAGAAGACCGCCGCCAGCACGCCGGGCACCGCGGCCGCCTGGAACAACTGCACGATGTTACCCTCGACCATGATGGCGTAGATGATCAGCGGGATCGACGGCGGGATCAGCGCGCCGAGGGTGCCGCCGGCGGCGAGCGTGCCGGTCGCGAACGAGGCGGAATACTTGTATTTCCGCAGCTCCGGCAGCGACACCTGGCCCATCATCGCCGCGGTTGCGAGCGACGAACCGCTGATGGTGCCGAACGCCGCGCAGCCGCCGATCGCGGCCATGGCGAGGCCGCCGCGGAAATGGCCGATGAAGGCCGCCGCGGCGCGGAACAGCGCCGTGGTGACGCCGGCGCGGTTGGCGAAATTGCCCATCATCAGGAACAGCGGCACCACCGAGAAATCGAACGAGCTGAAGCGCCAATACGACTCGGTCTTGAGGAAGCTGAGCAGCGAGGTCCAGCCGGCGATCGCGGTGTAGCCGACCATGCCGACCGCGATCATCGAAACGCCGATCGGCACGCGGAGCGCGATCAGCAGGAACAGGACGGCGAAGCCGGTGCCCCCGATGGCCAGATCGCTCATGGGTCACTCCGCCTTGGCGATCGGCCGGTCGGCCGAATGTCCGGCCCGGGCGCCGGCGATGTCTTCGAGCAGCGAATAGAAAATCGCGCCGATCAGCACGACCATGCAGAACAGGTCGAACGGAATGGTCCACCAGCGGTAGAACGCGAAGGCCGAAATCTGCTCGGCGGACTGCCGCAATTCCAGCATGCCGTAGTACAGCCGCCAGGTGAACATGATGATGGCCAGCAGGAACAGCACGTTGCCGAAGGCATCGAGCGCGGCCTTGGTGCGCTCGGAGGCCTTCTGGGTGAAGAAGTCCGCCAGAACGTTGCCGCGGTGCAATTGGCAGTACGGCAGGAACGCGAAGATCGCGCAGCCGCACAGGATGCCGACGATGTCGTAGTCGCCGTTGATCGGCGCCGAGGCAGCATAGCGTCCGGCCACGCTGACGGTGACCACCGCCGCCATCACGCAGCTCAGCACGCCGCCGATGACCGCGAGGCCGTTGGCCAACTTGTGGAGCGCCCGGCCCGCCGCGCCGGCCGGCCGGGCCTCCATTCCAACTTGCTCAGCCATCGACAAATTCCCCCAAGGCTGTCGAAGCCCGCCCCGCTGGATCGTCGCTGTCTCGTGTCCTATTTCGAGTACTTGGCTTCCAGCGCCTCGACCTCGGCCAGGATCTTCTTGCCGTCGTCGCCGCCGTCATCGAGCAGTTTGACGAAGCGGTCGAACACCGGCTGGACCTTCTGCTTGAACTTGGCGGTCTCCTCGGGGCTGAGCGAGACGAACTTGTTCTTGGCCTTGGTGTGCATCACCTTCTCGCCCTCCGCCTCGACGAAGTCCCAGGTCTTGATGGCGTGGTCGACCAGGTTCGGCCCGGAATTGTCGTCGATCACTTTCTTCAGGTCGGGCGGCAGGCTGTCGTATTTCTGCTTGTTCATCAGGAAGGTGAAGATCGCCGTGCTGAGCCGCGGCTGTGGCGGCGCGAGCGTGGTGAAATAGTCGGTGAGGTCCTGCATCTTGACCGACGGCGCGATCTCGTAGGGCAGGATCGAGCCGGTGACGGTGCCCTTGCTCAGCATCGGCGCGAGCTCGGGCAGCGCCACCTGCAGCGGGGCTGCGCCCAGCGCCTCGAGGATCCATGAGTTGGTGCGCGAATACGAGCGCAGCTTCATGCCCTGGAAATCCTCGACCTTGTTGATCGGCTCCCTGGTCATGAACAGCGCGCCGGCGTGACAATGCACCAGCAGCACATGGTAGGGCTCGAAGTCCTTCTTCATGTATTTCGGCACGTATTCCTGGAGCGCCCGCACCGTGGCATTGGTGCTGCGATGCAGGAACGGCAGCTCGAAAATCTCGAGCTTGGGCATCACCCCCGGCGTGAATCCCGGCAGCGCCCAGCCGATATCGACGACGCCGTCGCGCACCTGCTGCAGCATCTGCTCGGCCTTGCCGCCAAGCTGCATCGAGGGAAACACCTGGACCTTGATGCGGCCATTGGAATCCTTGCCGATCTTCTCTGCCCAGGGAATTATGAAGTACTTCATGGGATTGGCGACCGGCGGCAGGAACGAATGCAGCCGCAAGGTCACCTCCTGCGCGACCGCGGCAGTCGGTCCGACCGGCAGGCCAAGGCCGAGCGCGCCGGCCAGCGCCGCGACAACTTGAATGCGCTTCATGGCAGTTCCCCCCTCGATCGATGGGATCGATCCCATCGCATCTTTGCAGCAAGTCGGCCGGTGCGCAACAAAGCGCCGGAACCGCTGCCGGTTTCAATTGCACGGCCGAAGCCGCTAAATAGTCGGCATGGCGCTGAAAGACCCCTCGCAGGATCCCCGCTACATCAAAGCGGTGCGCGCGCTGGAGGAGGCGGTGCAGTGCCACCGCAGCGGCCGGATCGAGGAGGCCGACCAGCTCTACGGCCGGCTGGTCAAGAAGAACCCCGACTATTTCGATGGGCTCAACCTCTACGGCCTGTTCAGCTACCAGCAGGGGCGGCTGCCCAAGGCGCTGGAGCTGTTCAAGAAGGCCGTGCGGATCAATCCGCGCTCGGTCAACGCGCTGAGCAACCTCGGCGTCGCATTCTGCGGCCTGCGGCAGGTGAAGGACGGCCTTGCCGCGTTCGACCGGGCGCTGGCGCTCGACCCTGGCAATGTCCAGACACTGAACAACCGCGGCAATGCACTGGCCGAGCTGAACCGGCTCGACGAGGCGCTCGCCGCGTTCGAGGGCGCGCTCAAGGCCAACCCCGGCTATGGCGACGCCCATATCAACCGCGGCCGGCTGCTGCTGCGGCTCGGCCGGCACCGGGACGCGCTGGCGAGCTATGACCAGGCGCTGGCGCTCGCACCCGACAACGCCGACGTCCACAACAACCGCGGCGGCGTGCTCCAGGAGCTTGGCCGCCTGGACGAGGCGCTGGCAAGCTTCGATCGCGCCATCCGGCTTCGCGCCGATCACGCCAACGCTCACAGCAACCGCGGCACGGTGCTGAGCCAGCTCGGCCGCTACGACGAGGCGGTTGCGGCCTATGACCGGACGCTGGCGCTGAAGCCCGACGATCAAAGTGCCGCGGGCGACCGGATGCATGCCAGGATGCACTTGTGCGACTGGAGCGGTTTCGAAGCCGAGCGTGCCCGCCATGTCGCGGCGATCCGGCAAGGCCGGCTCACGGCGCTGCCGTTCGTGTTCCTGGCGATCTCACCGTCGGCTGAGGACCAGTTGCAATGCGCCCGGCTGTGCACCGCCGCCAAATTTCCCCCGGCCGCCACGCCGGTCTGGACCGGCGAGCGGTACGACCACGACCGCATCCGCGTCGCCTACCTGTCGGCCGACTTCCGCGAGCACCCGGTGGCCTATGCGCTGGCCGGCGTGATCGAGCACCACGACCGCGCCCGCTTCGAGACCGTCGGCATGTCGTTCGGGCCGGACAGCCCGGGCGAGATGCGGGCGCGCCTGACCGGCGCCTTCGATCGCCTCATGGACGTGAGAGACCGCAGCCATCTCGACGTGGCGCGCCTGTTGCGCAGCCTGGAGATCGACATCGCTGTCGACCTGATGGGCCACACCCGCGACGCACGCCCCGCGATCTTCGCCCACCGCGGTGCGCCGGTGCAGGCGCTCTATCTCGGCTACTCGGGCACCACCGGCTCCGGCACCATGGATTACGTCATCGCCGATGCCACCGTGATCCCCGAGGCGCACCGGCAATGGTTCACCGAGAAGGTCGCCCGCCTGCCGGACAGCTTCATGCCGAACGACGCCAGACGGCCGATCGCGGAGCGCGTGTTCACGCGCGCCGACATGGGGCTGCCGCCGGCCGGCTTCGTGTTCTGCTGCTTCAACAACAGCTACAAGCTCAACCCGGACACGTTCGGCGCCTGGATGCGCATCCTGCAGGGCACGCCGGGCAGCGTGCTGTGGGTCAACGAGAGCAACGCCACCGCGAGCGCCAACCTCAAGCGGTTCGCCGCGGCACGGGGCGTCAGCCCGGACCGCCTGGTGTTCGCGCAGCGCATGCCGTCGAACGCCGACCATCTGGCGCGGCTTCGCCTCGGCGATCTGTTCCTCGACACGCTGCCCTACAACGCGCATTCCACCACGGGCGATGCGCTGTGGGCCGGCCTGCCGGTGCTGACCTGCGAGGGCAATGCGTTTGCCGGGCGGGTCGCCGCCAGCATGCTGCACGCGGTGGGGCTGCCGGAGCTGGTGACGACCACGCCGCAGGCCTATGAGGCGCTCGCCACCGGGCTTGCGGCGAACCCGGATCGCCTTGCTGACATCAAGCGCAAGCTTGCGGCCAACCGGTTGACCGCGCCGCTGTTCGACACCGCATCCTACACGAGGCAGCTCGAAGCGGCCTACGCCGCGATGCATGCGCGCCATCGGGCGGGCCTGCCGCCCGACGACATCGCCGTGCTGCGCTGAGGATACGATGGCGCCCCGGGACACACGGATTGCGATCATCGGCGGCGGTATGGGCGGCCTGAGCGCGGCGCTGGCGCTGCAGCATTTCGGCTTTCGCGTCGCGGTATTCGAGCAGGCGCGCGAGCTGCGCGAGATCGGCGCCGGCGTCATCATCACCCCCAACGCCATGCATGCGCTCAACGTCCTCGGCGTCGGCGAGCGGGTGGCGAATGAGGCCGGGCCGACCGAGGCCTACCTGATCCGGTACTATCAGACCGGCGACGTCATCAATGTCCGGGCCAACGGTACCGATTATTTCGAGCGGTTCGGCGGGCACTATTACCAGGTGCATCGCGCCGACATCCACACCGCGCTGGCCGAGGCCGTGCTGCGCAACGATCCGGACTGCATCGCCCTCGACCACCGCTTCGAATCGCTGACACAGGATGGCTCCGGCGTGCTGACGCGGTTTGCCAACGGCAGCACCGTTGCAACCGACGTTTGCCGACATCCCAAGGCCTTTAAATCATGTCCGCTTTACCCCCGAAAGCAGACTTGAGAGCAGACATCACGGAAGACCGCTAAGTGCCAATAGGCGACATCGGCAACCTATTCGATCACCTCGTCGGCGCGCAGGAGCAGAGATGTTGGGAGTTCTACGCCGATGTCTTTGGCGGTCTTGAGGTTGACGATGAGTTCGAATTTGGTCGGCTGCTCAAGTGGCAGTTCGGCGGGGCGTTCGCCATTGAGTACCTTGGCCACAATCTCCGCCAAACGGCGAAACCCAGCCTTTACGTTGACCCCGTAGGACATGAGCCCTCCGTGGTCTACATAGGCTCGGTTGATGAACATGGCCGTTAGCCGATGCTGAACCGTCTCACTGGCGATTTGCTTACTGTAAACGCCGAATTGGGGACTGGACAAAACGAGCAGAATTTGGGGATCGCGTTCAACCACACGGCGAAAGGCCGCTGCCATATCGTACGGCGGATTTTGCAGCTTGATGGAGCGCAAATCTAAGTGCAGTGCCTTCGCGGTACGCTCGGCGGCGGTAAACAGGTCGTCAGATAGCGCATCCCACAGGACGGCCAGGCGCGTGCGGTTTGGAAATGTCTCCTTCAATATCTCGACCTGCTTGGCGACCAGTTCGGGCTGGCGCGCAAATACGCCCGTCACGTTGCCGCCCGGCCGCGAGAGACTCTGCACGTAGCCGTGCTCCATCGGATCGAAATTGAATGCGTAGATCACAATGGGGGTCGTGCGGCTTGCCGCAACCGCGGCTTTCAACGAGATTTCTGGTCCTATCGCGAGGAACAGGTCCACACCGGTGCGCGCCAACTCGGCCGCATCAGCATAAATCTTACTGGGCTCCTGCAACGTCGAACGAAATTCAACGACTAGATTGCGACCGTCGATGAACCGCGCTTTCGCAGCTCATCCCGGAACGCCGGATAACCCTCGGTGAGGAGAGGACTGTCAACTGCACGTATATCGCGGCCGCTACTCAACAGTCCGATGCGATAAATCTTGCCCGGTTGTTGGGCGCTCGCCGCAAATGTCCAACCGGCCGCCGATCCAAAAATCCCAGTGATGATAAAATCACGTCGCCTCAAGTTTGCCCCCAAGGCTAAGCAACTAGCATCGTAGCTGTTCAGGCTGGGCTACAGGAAGGGCGGCCGACGTCGCAGATGGGTCGTCCCAACTCGTCGGGCTTCACTCGATCACCTCGTCGGCGATCGACAGTACCGCCGACGGAATGGTCAAGCCGAGCATCTTGGCGGCCTTTAGGCTAATCGTGAATTCGAACTTAGTAGAGAGCGCCACCGGCAAATCCTGCGGCCTATCGCCTTTGAGAATGCGGGTGGTGTAGACGCCGACCTGCCGGTAGGCATTAGCAATGTTCGTGCCATAGCTCATGAGTCCACCGGCTTCGGGAAACTGCCGTCGGCCGTACACCGCCAGCATGTGATGGCGCTGGGTCAGATCGGCGATGAGGCCAATCCTGCTGCCAAAAAACGGGTCAGCGCCGATGACCAGCGCTCCGACGCTGTGACCGACCAAAGTGGCAAAAGCTTTTTCAAGTCCAGCATCGGTACTGGCTTCGACGGTCACGAATTCGAGGCCAAGCCTCCGCGCCGCGTTTCGCCCCTCGGTCGGCTGATTAGACGAGTCGGGTACCTTGGGGTTGTACAGCAAGCCGACGGCGCGCACGTTGGGGGCGATCTGGTTGATCAAGCCAATCTGCTTGCCCACCAAGTCGGCCGAGAAGAAGCTCGTGCCGGTAAGGTTGCCACCGGGGCGAGCCAGGGTTTCGACCAAGCCGAGCCGGATCGGGTCGCTTCCGGTGGCAAACACGATCGGGATCGTCCTGGTGGCGGCCTTGGCTGCGAGTGTTGAAACGCCCCCGCCGGCCGCTACAAGTACGGCGACCTGGCGGCGGACCAAGTCGGCTGCCATTGCCGGTAAGCGATCATCGTCACCCTCGGCCCAGCGGTATTCAATCACCAAGCTTTGGCCTTCAACAAAGCCCCCTTCCTTGAGGCCGCTGCGGAATCCGCCGAGCTGCAACGCGAAGCGCTTTTCCCAACCGCTATGCAGGAAGCCAATCACGGGCTGCTGCGGTTGGGCGGCGAGCGGCGACGCAGCAGCACTCCCAATCAGACCGATAAATTCCCGTCGCCTCATGTTCGCCCCGGGCTTAGGATGGGTGATCGTATCGGCTAGCACGCCGCTTTAAAGAGGTCCGATTGCCTTTGTCGCGAATGTCGCAGTTGGGTCATTAGGCGACATTCCAGGGCTTGTCCCCATGTCCGCTTTGCCCCCAAAAGCGGCATCTATATCAACTTCAGCCCCTTCAAACTCGCGTGGCCTTCCTTGCCGACGATGATGTGGTCGTGCACCGAGATGCCGAGAGGCTTTGCGATCTCCACGATCGACTGCGTCATCTGGATGTCGGCGCGCGAGGGCGTCGGGTCGCCGCTCGGGTGGTTGTGCACCAGGATGATCGCGGTGGCGGAGAGCTCCAGCGCGCGCTTGACCACCTCGCGCGGATAGACCGGGGTGTGGTCGACGGTGCCGGTGCCTTGGACCTCGTCGGCGATCACCTGGTTGCGCTTGTCGAGGAAGATGATGCGGAACTGCTCCTTGTCGGCGAACGCCATGGCGGTGCGGCAATAGTCGAGCACCGCGGTCCATGACGACAGCACCGGCCGCTTCTTGACCTGGCCGCGGGCCAGCAGCCCCGCCGCCGCTTGCACGATCTTCAGCTCGGCGATGGCGGCTTCGCCGAGCCCCTCGATCTCGCGCAGCCGCGCGCTCGGCGCCGAAACCACCTCGCCGAACGAGCCGAACTTGCCGAGCAGCGCCTTGGCCAGCGGCTTCACGTCGCGCCGCGAGATGGCGCGGAACAGCACCAGCTCCAGCATCTCGTATTCGGTGACGGCGTCGGCGCCGGATTCCAGGAATCGCAGCCGAAGCCGCTCGCGATGGCCGTGATAGTGCGGAGGTGCCTCGGCGAGACCGTGTTCCGCGACCGACTTTGGCTTCTTGTCGTGCACGACAGACACCTGAACGGGCGACATTCAGGATGCGGGTATTGCCCGGCCGATGCAATCGCTAAGTGTCTGGGAATAAGTTGCGACTTTGCAATCGCGGAGCTGCGAAAATGCAAGCCGCATCAAGCCCGGTATGGCGGCTTGTCGAAGCCCTTGGGCGAGGTGGTGAAGATCTCAGCGCCGCCGGCCGTCACGCCGATGGTGTGCTCGAACTGGGCCGACAGCGAGCGGTCGCGGGTCACCGCGGTCCAGCCGTCGGACAGCACCTTCACGTGCGGGCGGCCGAGGTTGATCATCGGCTCCACGGTGAAGAACATGCCGGGCCGCAGCACGATGCCCTCGCCGGGCCGGCCGACGTGGACGATGTTCGGCTCGTCGTGGAACAGCCGGCCGAGGCCATGGCCGCAGAAGTCGCGGACCACGCTCATGTGCTGGCCCTCGACAAAGCCCTGGATGGCGGCGCCGATGTCGCCGGTGGTGGCGCCGGGACGGATCGCCGCAATGCCGCGCATCATGGCGTCGTAGGTCACCTCGATCAGCCGCTCGGCGCGGCGCGGGATCTCACCCACCGGGAACATGCGGCTGGAGTCGCCGTGCCAGCCGTCGAGGATCAGCGTCACGTCGATGTTGACGATGTCGCCGTCCTTCATCGGCTTGTCGCCGGGGATGCCGTGGCACACCACGTGGTTGATCGAGGTGCAGGTCGATTTCTTGTAGCCGCGGTACATCAGCGTCGCCGGCAGCGCGTCGTGGTCGAGCGCGAAGTCGAGCACAAGCTGGTCCAGCCGCTCGGTGGTGACGCCGGGCTGCACCTCACCGACCAGCATGTCGAGACATTGCGCGACCAGCCGTCCGGCCTTGCGCATGCCCTCGAAGGCATCCTTGCCGTGCAGCTTGATCTGGCCGGTCTTGCGCAGCGGCGCGTTGACCGCTTCAACGTAGGTCATGGGCTGGCAATGTAAGGCTTGAACGGGGCAAAGCAAGCGCTGCCGGTCAGCGCGCCGCGAAGGCCCCGCGCACGAACTCGCCGATGCGTGCGATCGCCCGCTTGCCCTCCGGCACGATGCGCGCAAACAGGTGCCAGACATGCGGCATGCGGTGCCACACTTCGAGCTCGACTGTGCCGCCGCCGTTGCGCAGCGTCCGCGCCATCCGCTCGGCGTCGTCGCGCAGGATCTCGTCGGAGCCGACCTGGATCAGCGATGGCGGCAGGCCGCGGCCGTCGCCGTGGATCGGTGAGGCATACGGATGGCGCGGATCGGTGCTGCCGAGATAGTGCCGCGCGAACGCGCGGGCCTGGTCGATGCTGAGCATCGGCTCGGCCTTGGCGTTGCCGAGGAAGGAATCGCCGCTCAGCCCGAGATCGGTCCACGGCGACAGGCCGGCGGCCGCGGCGGGCATGGGGATGTCATCGTCGCGCAGCTTCATCAGCATCCCGAACAGCAGCCCGCCGCCGGCGGAATCGCCAGTGATCGCGATCCGGCGGGGATCGGCGCCCGCGTCGAGCAGCGAGCGGTACGCCGCAACCGCGTCGTCGATCGCCGCTGGAAACGGATGCTCCGGCGCCAGGCGATAGTCGGTGCAGGTGACGGTCGCTTGCGTCGCCGTGGCCAGCCGCCACAGGAAATCGCGGTAAAGCTGCGGCGTGCCGTACACATAAGCGCCCCCGTGCAGGTGCAGCACGTGAAAGCCGGGCCGGGCGTCCGCCGACGAGACGCGGACAGCAGGCAAGCCCGCGATCTCGATCGCCGCTTGGGTGAAACCTTTCGGCGGCCCGGGCGTGAACTTCTCGACCCAGATCAACTGCCGCCGCAATTCGGCAATGTCCGGATCGGGATCGCCGCCCTTGAAGGCGCGCAGCCCGAGCCGCAGCAGCTCGGAGCGCAGGCTCATCGCGCGCGGCCGCCCGCGGCATCGAACCGCTGCCGCGCTTGCTCGATCGCGGCACGGTTCTGCCGTGCCCACAGCCCGATGCCGTTCACCGGCCCCAGCAGCGAGCGGCCGAGCCCGGTCAATTCGTAGTCGACCCGCGGCGGGATGGTCGGAGTGACGGTGCGCGTCACCAGGCCGTCGCGCTCCAGGCCGCGCAGCGTCAGTGTCAGCATGCGCTGCGAGATGCTGCCCAGCGCGCGGCGGATTTCGCTGAAGCGCTTCGAGCCATCGCCCAGCACGCCGACCACCAGCACGGTCCACTTGTCGCCAACCCGGGACAGCACCTCGCTGACCGCCCGGCAATCCTCGGGATCGTTCAGGTGAGCCGGTATCACCCGTGTGCCTCCTTGTTTGCGCTTTGCGGTCATCCATCTAGCCTTGGTATCAAGCCATAACTATAGCGCCGCCCGCGCGGTGCAAGCCGCTCCCTGCGGGTTTCGAGAGGTCCGTCATGTCCATCCGTCCGGTGAAGAAGGTCGTGCAGTCCAAGCCCACGATGGAGGGCGCCGGCGTGCACCTGCGCCGCGCCTTCGGCTTCGGCGACACCAAGGAGTTCGATCCGTTTCTGCTGCTCGACGATTTCCGCAACGACAACCCCGAGGAGTACAGCGCCGGCTTCCCCTGGCATCCGCATCGGGGCATCGAGACCATCACCTATGTCCTGGCCGGCGAGGTCGACCACGGCGACAGCCTCGGCAACAAGGGCACGCTCGGCTCGGGCGACGTGCAGTGGATGACCGCGGGCTCGGGGATCATGCACCAGGAGATGCCGCGCGGCGATGCCAAGGGCCGCATGCACGGCTTCCAGCTCTGGGCCAACCTGCCGCGGCATCTGAAGATGACGGCGCCGCGCTACCAGGACGTCAAGGCGGTCGACATTCCCGAGGTGACCGACGACGACGGCACCAGGGTGCGGGTCGTCACCGGCGAGTTCTGGGGCAAGAAGGGCCCGGTCGAGGGCGTGGCGGCCGATCCGCGCTATCTCGACATCTCGGTGCCGCCCGGCAGGAAGAAGACCTTCAAGGTCGAGGTCGACCGGCACGCCTTCGCCTACATCTTCGCCGGCTCAGGTGCCTTCGTGTCGGCGAGCCAGCCGTTCGGCGTGCTGACCGAGAAGCAGGTCGATGGGGCGGAGGTCCTGGTCCGCGAGAGCGTCGGCAACCGCTCGCTGGTGGTGTTCGACCGCGGCGACGAGGTCACGGTGCAGGCCGGCGAGGAGGGCATCCGCTTCCTGCTGGTGTCCGGCCGGCCGATCGAGCAGCCGGTTGCCTGGTACGGGCCGATCGTGATGAACACGCAGGCCGAGCTGCAGCAGGCGATGACCGAGCTGCGCAGCGGCACGTTCATCCGGAAGTAGGTTGGATACGCCGCCGCTGCTGCGCGCACGGTGCGCTCCCTCTCCCCGCTTGCGGGGAGAGGGTCGGGGTGAGGGGGAATCTCCCAGCGCTCAGACTCGCGGATAATCCCCCTCACCCATCTCGCATTCGCTCGGTCGACTTCTCCCCGCAGGCGGGGAGAGGTAAAGTGCGCTGCTACGGCGATTCACTCCACCATCGGCACCGGCGTGGCGATCTCGATGCCGTCGCGGCTGATGGCGCACTTGAATGCGATCGCCTCGACGCCACGCGACCGCGCGCGGTCGAACGCCGCGCCGTACTTCGGGTCGATGTCGCGGGCGAGCGCAAACCTTTGCGCCGAGCCGATCTGGATCAGATACAGCATCACCGCGCGGTGGCCCGCTGCGACCATGTCGCCCAGCTCGTCGAGATGCTTGGCGCCGCGCTCGGTCTTCGCGTCGGGAAACTCGGCAAGCCCCGCCTTGCGCATCAGATGCACGTTCTTGATCTCGACATAGCATGGCGGCCGCCCGCCGCCCTCCAGCAGGAAATCCACCCGCGAGTTCTTGCCGTACTTCACCTCGCGCCGGATCGACGCATAGCCGGTCAGGCCGGAGATCGCGCCCGTGGCCAGCGCCGCGCCGACCAGCGGATTGGGATAGCCGGTGTTGACTCCCACCAGCTCCAGCCCGCCGCCGAAATCGACCTCGACCAATTCCCAACTGTGCGACAGCTTGCGCGCCGGATTGTCCGACTTCGACAGCCACACCCGTACGCCCGGCGCGGCCAACCCGGTCATGGTGCCCGGATTGGCGACGTGGGCAGTGATGGCGGTGCCATCCGGCAGCGTTACGTCGGCAAGGAAGCGCTTGTAGCGTTTGATCAGCGTCGCGGGGATGAGCGGAGCAGCGAAGCGCATCGTATTTCTTGTCCCGGACGCGGTGCAGCGCGAAAGCGGTGCACCGCTGATCCGGGACCGTTGCACGTTGAGGGTTTGTAACGATCCCGGGTCTGCAGCGCATCACCAAGAGGTGCTGCGCTGCGCCCGGGACAAATCACGTCACGAAGCTGCCGCCGCGGTCCTCGTCGATGTGCACGCGGATGATCTCATCGAAGCTCGACTCGACCCGGAAGCCGAGCTCCCGCGCGCGCTGGCCCGACAGCCGGTGCGGCCAGCTCGAGACGATGCGCATCACCAGCTCGTCCGGTTCATGTCGGATGCGCGCCGCGACCTTGTCGCCGGCGACGCGTTTCAGCGCCTCGATCTGCTCGCCGACCGTGCATGACACGCCGGGCATGGTGATGTTGATATGCGGCTCGATCTTGCCGCGCGGCAGCTCGGCGGCGTGAACGAGGAAGCCGACCGCCGAGCGCGGGCTGGCGTGGGTATGGACCACGCTCTCCGGCACCGGCAGCGCCGCCTCCTCGCCGTTCAGCGGCTCGCGGATGATGCCCGAGAAGAAGCCGGACGCCGCCTTGTTCGGCTTGCCGGGCCGCACCACGATCGACGGCAGCCGGATGCCTGTGCCCTCGACGTGGCCCTTGCGGGTGTAGTCGGCGAGCATCGCCTCGCACATCATCTTCTGCGTGCCGTAGGAGGTGAGCGGCGTCAGGTGGAATTCGTCGTCGATGACATGGTGGAACGGCGCGCCATACACCGCCATCGACGACGTGAAGATGAGTCGCGGCTTGTAGCCGTCGCCAACCTTGCGGATCGCTTCGAGCAGCGCGCGGGTGCCGTCGAGGTTGACGCGATAGCCCTTTTCGAAATTGGTCTCGGCCTCGCCCGACACCACCCCGGCGAGATGGAAGATGACGTCCGGCCGCTCGGCGACCGCCTTCTCGGCGACGCCGGGCTCGGTGAGGTCGCCCGAGCGCGCCTTGACGTGATCGGAAAAGCCCTTCGGCCGCTCCGGCTGGGCGATGTCGAGCAGAGACAGCTTCTCGACCGGCTGGTTGTCGAGCCCGCGGTCGGTGACCAGGCGCTCGGTCAGCTTGCGGCCGATCATGCCGGCCGCCCCGGTGATGAGAATGTGCATGCGTTTCTCCGCCGTCATTCCGGACGCCGCGAAGCGGCGATCCGGAATCCAGAACCATGTTCCCGTGTTCGCCCTCTGGATTCCGGGTTCGCGCTGTCGCGCGCCCGGGAATGACGTGTTGCTATGCCTCGCCTAATCGGCGCTTCTGCCGTCCATCCCTATCGAAATTGTCCGGTGCGAGCCAGCGCTCGAACGCGGCCCTGCGCGCCGGCCATTCGCTGTCGAGCATCGAGAACCAGGCGGTGTCGCGGCTTCGGCCTTTGACGATCATGTGCTGGCGGAACAGGCCCTCGTAGCTGAAGCCGAAGCGCTCGGCGGCGCGGCGCGAGGCGGCATTCAGCGCATTGCACTTCCACTCATAGCGTCGGTAGCGCAGCGTCTCGAAGGCGTAGCGCGTGATCAGGTATTGCGCCTCGGTGCCGAGCGGCGTTCGCTGCAGCCTGGGCGAATAGAGGATGTTGCCGATCTCGATCGTGCGGTTGGCCGGGCGGATCTCCATCAGCGCGAACAGGCCCAGCGCGCGGCCGGCGGGATCTACGATGGCGTAGAAGACGCGCTCGGTGTTGCGCTCACAGGCCGCGATATAGCCGGCAAGCGAGGCGTCGTCGGCGAACGGCCCGGCGGGAATATAGGCCCACAGCGCGTCATGGCCGCGCAGCGCCTCGATGAGGCTCGCGCCGTGCCTGGCGGCGTCGAGCCGCGCGACGCTGCCGAAGCGGCCTGGCAGCGTGACCGCGCCGGGCATCGGCGCAGGCTTCGGATCGACCGGCGGCCCCACCGGCAGCGCAGTCTGGCTCATTCCCCGTGGACCCTGGGATCGCTGCTGAAGAACTTGTTCAGCTCGGCGTTGGTGATCAGGTTGGCGAAGCCGTCGAACTTGCCGTCCTTGGCGATTTCGGTGGCGGTCTTGATGAAGGCATGCATGGCGACGCGGGCAAGCGAGCCGCCAACACTGATCCGCCGCACGCCCATCTTGCCGAGATCGTCGACGGTGAAGCCGAACGCGCCGCTGTTGAGAAAGTTGATCGCCTTTGGTCCGACAGCTTTGACGGTGGCCTCGATGTGCTCGCGGGTGCGGATGCCGGGTGAATAGAGGCAATCGGCACCGGCGTCGGCGAAAGCCTTCAGTCGGCGGATGGTCTCGTCGATGTTCGCTCGGTTCTTGATGAAGCCTTCGGTGCGCGCGGTGAACACCACGTCGCCACCGGCCTTGTCAATTGCGGCCCGCGCCGCCTTCACCCGCTTGAGCGCCAGATCGAAATCGTACAGCGGCTCGGCCGCGGCGTTGTCGCCATGAAAGTCCTCGATCGACAGGCCGGCGACGCCGGTCGCGATGCAGCGCGTGACGTTGGCGGCGACCTCGTCCGGGTCGTGGGAGCCGTTCTCGAAATCGGCATTCAACGGGATGTCGGCTGCGTCCGCGATCTCGCGATAGTGGGCGAGCACGTCCTCGATCGGCTGGTCGCCGTCGGCGAGGCCCTGGGAATGTGCGTGGCCCGAGCTGGTGGTCGCCAGCGCCTTGAAGCCCAGCCCCTGCAGGTAGCGGGCGGTGCCGACGTTCCAGGGATTGGGGATGACGAAGCAGCCCGACTTGTGCAGCTCGCGGAAGGTCTTGCGCTTGTCGGCGGTGGACGGACGGGCGGCGGCCATGAAAAACTCCCGGCGGCGGAAGGCTGCAAGGGTGCCACGGCGGGCTGCGGCAGGACAGCGCATTTCGCTGATCGCTCGTATGACCGGGCGTGATGCGATGAACCTGCGGGCCGCCAGCGCGACCAATGCTCTTGAACAGTCCGCGCCATGGGGCGCGCGCCGCCCGGCTATCGCCGAGGCCACCCATCAAGGACCTGATATGTCCATTGTTGCCAAGTATCGCGGCCGCCTGCCGCAGCTCTCCGACCGCATCTTCCTGACGGACGGCGGAATCGAGACCACGCTGATCTTCCTTGAGGGCATCGAGCTGCCGCACTTCGCCGCGTTCGACCTGCTCAAGACCGCGCAGGGCACCGACCGGCTCCGCCGCTATTTCTCCTGCTATGCCGACATGGCCCGCAGGGCCGTGCTCGGCTTCGTGCTGGAGAGCCCGACCTGGCGCGCCAACCGCGATTGGGCCGCCAAGCTCGGCTACTCTCGCACCGCGCTTGCCGACATCAACCGCCGCGCCGTCGATCTGATGGTCGAGTTGCGCGAGCGGTATGAGACCCCGCGTTCCCCCATGGTAATCTCCGGCAACATCGGGCCGCGCGGCGACGGCTACCGGCCCGACGCGCTGATGAGCGCCCGCGACGCCGAGAGCTATCACTCGGAGCAGATCGCGGTGTTTCGCGACAGCGCCGCCGACCTGGTCAGCGCGTTCACCATGAACTATGCGAACGAGGCGATCGGGATCGTTCGCGCCGCCAAGGCCGCTGCCATGCCGGTGGTCGTCGCGCTGACCGTGGAAACCGATGGCCGTTTGCCAACCGGCCAATCGCTCAAGGATGCGATCTATCGCATTGACGCCGAAACCGGCGCGGGGCCCGCCTATTACATGGTGAACTGCGCGCATCCCACGCATTTCGAAGGCGTGCTCGGCGACGAGCCCTGGGTGCGGCGCCTGCGCGGGCTGCGGGCGAACGCCTCGACCCGAAGCCACGCCGAACTCGACCAGGCCACCGATCTCGACGCCGGCGATCCGGTGGCGTTTGGGCGGGAGTACGCCGCGCTTTGCCGCAGGCTTCGGCATCTCAACGTGCTTGGCGGCTGCTGCGGCACCGACCATCGTCATCTCGAACAGATCTGCCTTGCCTGCGAGCCGGTGATGTAGGAGTTTCCCGCCGGTTCCCAGGAGGCGGGGTCACTCATGTTGCAGGACTGCGTCGATCTCGATGCGCTGGAGCAGAATGCCCGGCGGGTGATGCGCCCGGAATCCTGGGTGTTCTGCGACACCGGCGCCGACGACGAGATCACCGCCGCCGAGAACGTCACAGCGTGGCGCAGGCTCAAGCTGCGGCCGCGCATGCTGCGCGACATCGTCGAGGTCGACACCGGCGTGACCTTGTTGGGCGCCAGGCTTGCCACCCCGATCATGGTGGCGCCAACCGGCCGGCATCACCTGTTCCACGGCAACGGCGAGCGCGAGACCGCGCGCGGCGCGGCCGCGGCCGGCGCGCTGTTCGTGATGTCGACCAGCGGCTCGACCACGGTCGAGGACGTGGCGGCGGAGGCCAACGGCGTGCCGCAGTGGTTCCAGCTCTACATGCAGCCCGACCGCGACGCCACCGCGGCGCTGCTCGACCGTTGTGTCAAGGCGGGCTTCCGCGCGTTGGTGCTGACCGTCGACCAGCCGGTGCCGGGCTGGAGCCCGCGCGCCTATCGCACCCCGGTGATCGCCTCCGACAAGGTCCGCAGCGTCAACATGGTCGGCCAGCCGGTGGCGCGCACCGCCTATGACCCCGACCGCAAGGGCGTGGTGATGTTCCCGACCAGCTTCCGCGACCTGGAATGGCTGGTGCAGCGCGCCGGCATGCCGGTGGTGGTCAAGGGCGTGCTGCGCGCCGACGACGCGATGCGCTGCGTCGGCTGCGGCGTCAAGGGCATCATGGTGTCGAACCACGGCGGCCGGCATCTCGACACCACGGTGACCACGGCAGAGGTGCTGCACGAGATCGCGACGGCGGTCGGCGACAGCGCCGAGGTCTATGTCGACGGCGGCATCCGGCGCGGCACCGACATCGTCAAGGCGCTGGCGCTCGGCGCCCGTGCGGTGCTGCTCGGCCGCCCGCCGCTGTGGGGCCTCAGTGTCGCAGGCTCGGCCGGCGTCGCGGCGGTGCTGGCGCACATGCACGACGAGATGGTGCGCGCCATGCGGCTCTGCGGCGCCAACAGCCTTGCCGCGCTGACGCCGGATTTGGTGAAGGCCTAGCGACGGGGCGGGAGCCATAAGTGCGTTTCACGCGCGTCTTCGACGCGCTATGGCTAGCGAACCCGGAATCCAGAACCACACCTGTAACCCTGGATTCCGGGTTCCGGCCTGCGGCCGGCCTCGGAATGACGAAGGAGAGAGCCATGAACGAGCTTGCCCCGACCGGCACGCTGCGGGTCGGCGTGGCGGTTGCGCCATCGCCGTCGCCGCTGTTCGTGGTCAAGGACGCGGCCGGTGCGCCGCGCGGCGTCACGGTCGATCTCGGCCGCGCGCTTGCGAGCGAGGCCGGCCTGCCGGTCGAATTCGTGACGGCACCCAACACCGGCGAGTTGACCGATGCGCTGGAGGCCGGCCGGATCGACGTGTCGTTCATGCCGGTCGACGACGAGCGCAAGAAGCGCATCGCCTTCGGCCCGGTCTATTTCGAGGTCGAGAGCACCTACATGGTGACGGCGGCGTCGGGCATCCGCACCGTGGCCGAGGTCGACCGCTCTGGAGTCCGCGTGGTCGGCATCGCCAACACCTCGACCATCCGCGCCGCCGGCCGCACCTTGAAGCACACCGCGATCCAGGCGGCGCCGTCGGTCGGCGAGGCGATGACGATGATGACCGGCGGGGCGGCTGATGCCTTCGCGCTGTCGCGGGATTCGCTGCCGCCGTTCGTTAAGCAGCTTCCCGGCTCGCGCATCGTCGAGGGCGGCTTCCAGTTCACCGGCATCGCCATCGCCGTGCCGAAGAGCCGGCCGCAGGCGCTCGCCGTCGCGAGCGCGTTCATGGAAAAAGCGAAAGCCACGGGCCTGGTCCGCCGCGCGCTCGACAACGCCGGGCTCAAAGCCCTCGCTGTCGCGCCGTAGCTAATTCTCGCGCTTGGCGACCTCGGCCAGATATTTCTCGTATTCGGCCCGCGAAACGATCTTGCCTTCGCGCGCCGCGCGCTCGCGGTCCCGCGCCGGCAGCGATGCCTGCACGTCGTCGACGCGCTTCCATGGCGCCAACGGCGTCTCGCTATCGGTGCGCGGGACGAATTCGGAGGGCGTGACCTTCCGGTAGTGATGGACGTAGCGCGGGCAGTTTCTGAAGACCTCGGTCACCGCCACGCGCACGACCAGTTGCGCTTCGGCATAGTCCTTCAGCAGCGGATCGTCGTCGTTGACGCGGGCAACGCCTTGGACTCGCAGCCGGTGCGGCTTCTCGAAATTGACGAACAGCATGCCGATCTGTCCGTTCCCGACGAGGTTGCCCATCGAATAGAACATGCCGTTGCCGTCGTAGCAGGGAAACGCCACGGTCTTTGCGTCCAGCACGCGGACGAAGCCCGGGTCGCCGCCCTTGTAGGACACCGTCGGCCGGCCCTGATGGTCGATGGTCGCGAGCCAGAACATGTCGCGGCTTTCGATGAACGCCCTGTGCTCCTCGGTGATCTCGGTGCCGACCACGCGCTGCTCGACGTTGTCGGCAAGTCTGCGTGTGTCGAAGCGGTCCTGCAGCGACCGGTGGATCGGCCCGTACAAGCGGCTCATGTCGAACCTCCGTTGCGAAGCTAATGATTGTCCCGCGGCACGGAGGTCTGTGCCACGCGCTGGTACTTGACCGCGGGCTTCAGCACCATGCCGTCGGCCAATTGATCCACCAGGCCGCGCTGGATCTCTTGCCACGGCGTCTGGTGTGGCGGGTATCGGTAGCCGCCGGATCGTTCCAGCGCCTTGCGGCGTCTCGCCAGCTCGGCCTTCGAAATCAGGATGTCGGCTGTGCCCTTGTTGAGGTCGATCCGCACCCGGTCGCCGGTCTTCAGCAGCGCGAGTCCGCCGCCGGCCGCGGCCTCCGGCGAGGCGTTGAGGATCGATGGCGAGCCCGAGGTGCCGGACTGCCGGCCGTCGCCGATGCAGGGCAATGACACGATGCCCTGTTTGATCAGCTTCGCCGGCGGCTGCATGTTCACCACTTCTGCGCCGCCGGGATAGCCGATCGGGCCGGTGCCGCGCATGAACAGGATGGTGCGGCCGTCGATCTTCAGCGACGCGTCGTCGATGCGGCGGTGGTAGTCCTCGGGGCCGTCGAACACCACGGCCCGGCCCTCGAACGCATTGCGGTCGTCCGGGTTGGACAGGTAGCGGGCGCGGAAGTCCTCGGAGATCACGCTGGTCTTCATGATCGCGCTGTCGAACAGGTTGCCCTTGAGCACCTTGAAGCCGGCTTCCCGTTTCAGCGGCCGGTTGTACGGCCGGATCACATCCGGGTCGGACACCCGGGCGCGCTTGACGTTGTCGCCCACGGTCCTGCCGTTGATGGTCAGCGCGTCGGCGTGGATGCGCCCCGCCTTGAGCAGTTCGTTCATCACCGCCGGCAAACCGCCGGCGCGGAAATACTCCTCGCCGAGATATTCACCGGCCGGCTGCATGTTGACCAGCAGCGGCACGTCGTGGCCGTATTTCTCCCAGTCCTCGATGCCGAGCTTGACGCCGATATGCCGGGCGATGGCGTTGATGTGGATCGGCGCATTGGTCGAGCCGCCGATCGCCGAGTTGGCGACGATGGCGTTCTCGAACGCCTTGCGGGTCAGGATGTCCGACGGCCGCAGGTCCTCGTGCACGATCTCGACCGCGCGCACGCCGGTCTCGTAGGCGATCTGGGCGCGCTCGCGGTACGCCGCCGGAATGGCGGCGCAGCCCGGCAGCGACAGGCCGAGCGCCTCGGCCAGCGCGTTCATGGTCGAGGCGGTGCCCATGGTGCTGCAATGCCCGATCGAGGGCGCCGAGGCGCAGGCAATGTCCAGGAACTCCTGCGCGCCGATGCGGCCCGCCGCCATGTCCTGGCGCGCCTGCCAGAGCGCGGTGCCGGAGCCTGCGCGGCGGCCCTTCCACCAGCCGTTCAGCATCGGCCCGCCGGACAGCACAATGGCCGGGATGTTCACCGTCGCCGCCGCCATGATGCAGGCCGGCGTGGTCTTGTCGCAGCCCGTGGTCAGCACCACGCCGTCGAGCGGATAGCCGTACAGCACCTCGACCAGGCCGAGGTAGGCAAGGTTTCTGTCAAGCGCCGCGGTCGGCCGCTTGCCGGTCTCCTGGATCGGATGGCACGGGAACTCGAACGCCACGCCGCCTGCGTCGCGGATGCCGTCGCGCACCCGCCTGGCGAGATCGAGGTGATGGCGGTTGCAGGGCGACAGGTCCGACCCGGTCTGGGCGATGCCGACGATCGGCTTGCCGGAGCGGAGCTCCTGGCCGGTCAGGCCGTAGTTCAGGTAGCGCTCGAGATAGAGCGCGGTCATGCCGGGGTTGTCCGGGTTGTCGAACCAGAGCTGCGAGCGCAGGGTCCTGCCGCGGGGAGCCAAGGTTTTGGGTTTTCTTGCCATCATGCTCTCCGCGATCTGCTGCAGACCTTGACGCTCAAGGCGCTAATCTAGGACCTCCGCGGGCCCATGGCGAAGGGCGTTTCAACCCCTGCGGCGGCGGATTATCCCCACACCGCTTTGTGATGCGGCGTGGCGCGATTGCCGTTGCGCCGCCGCTTGCTTGCGCTACCAACGCGAGGTTCGGGGGCGCCGGACAAGGCACACGAGAGGACCACGATGACATTCCATCCGGCCTGGACACGACCCTCGCGATATGCGCTGCGGCTCGGTTTGGCGTTCGGCCTGACGTTCGGCCTTGCGCTGTCGGCCGATGCCAAGGCGCGCAAGCACCATCGCCACAGCGGCGGGCAAACCTGGGCGTCGCCGTACGGCGGCCAACGGGCGGCGAACCAGAACTCGTCCGGTCCGCTCTATTTCGCGCAGGAGTATCTCGGCACCGATCCCGACCCGAACATCCGCTTCCAGCTGATGCGCGACATCACCGGCCGCTACGGCGGCGGCGGGGATTAGAGCTCCATCCACGTCTTGCTTGATCGACGAAAGACGTGGATGCCCGGCACGAGGCCGGGCATGACGACGCGATGGATCCTCCGCATTGATTTCCGCGACGCGTCGGCTACACCTGCGGTGACGCGCCGGAGCCCGGACCCCGATGCCTGAGCAACTGCTGACCGGCGGTCTCGTCAGCCTCATCAATTTCGGCATTCATGCGCTGGTCACCGGCGTGATCGTGGTCGCCACCCACCACATCTCGGCGGCGACCGACGAACTGCATGTATTCGCCCGCGTGCCAGCGCTGCTGCTGGTCACCCTGGTGGTGCTGATGATGACCCACGTGGTCGAGATCGGCGTCTGGGCCACCTATTATGCCTGGCATGGCGTCGAGACCGACAAGGCCAGCGCCTTCGAGTTCGCCTTCGAGAACTTCACCGCGCTGGGCTATGGCGACGAGGTGCCGGGCCAGGGCCATCGGCTGATCGGGCCGATCACCGCGCTCAACGGCCTGCTCCTGATCGGCTGGTCGGTCGCCATCATCTTCGAGGTCATGCGCATGGCCGAGTTGCAGATCGGCCGGCGCCGCCATTGACGGCGGCACCGTCGAGGCGACGGATCGCTGCACAAAGCCTACGCCGAAACCCGGACCGATCCTCTGCGCCACGCGCCGACCAGCGCCTTGCCGGCCCCGATGGCGGGCCGCTCCAGGCAGATGTAGGTGACCGCCGACAGTGCGAGCGTCGCGATCGCGATGACCACTCTCGACTCCCATCGAGGGAGATGGAGCCACGGCGGGTCCGAGCCGAACAAGGTGTGCAGGAGATACCAGCTGTAGGAAACCGCGCCGAACAGTTCCAGCAATCTCACTCTGGTCTCGACGCGCAAGGCCACGACCATCAGCGCAGCACAGCACAGCGGGACCAGCCCGAGATAGATCGACACCGGCAGCAGCAGGCTGGAGCAGAGCGCAACCGCCACAGTCGATGCCGCCAGCTCATGCCACGGCAATGCCCCGCGATACCATGCGGCCACTTGCATGCCGCACAGGCAGAACACCAGATAGAACGGCGCTCCCGATCCGACATCGCGGAACAGCGAAGTCACCACGAAAACCGTCACCACCGCATAAGTCGAAAATCGGATCGCGCGATCTCCCGCGGCGACCAGCAGCGGCGCGATGCAATAGAACAGCACCTCGATGTACAGCGTCCAATAGACGCCAAGCATGCGCTCCGTTTTGAACACCGGGGCGGTGAAGGTGGCATTGGCGAGGACCTGACCGAAGGTCCAATCGCTCGACAACGCCGCCACCAGGACCAGCGACAGCCAGTACATCGGCAGGATGCGGAATGCGCGCCGCGTCGCATAGGACACCGGGTCTGGATCGAGGGTGAGAGTCCGATCCATCAGAAATCCCGACAGGAAGAAGAACAGGATGACCCCGGCATTGCCGAGCAGGGCTGCGACACGGTCGTCGGTGAACCCCAGCACGAGATGGGCCGCGATCACCGGCAGGATCGCCAATCCGCGCAGCGCGTCGAGATTGACAAGCTTGTGCGCGCGGCTGTCGCGCAGAACATTGCGGTCCATGCGGCAATCATAGCCGGAATTGTCCCCCCCTAGCACCATGTTCCGAAGGCCGTCGCCGCTGCCGCTTTCCTGCGGTTGACGGCGGGCCGGGGCCGGACGCAAATAGGCGGCGTCGGCAAACGCAACGGCCCAGGAGCGCGCTCATGCTGAAGACCATCGCGGCGTTCGACCGCATCGGCGAGGAGAACGCGTTTGCGGTGCTGGCGCGGGCCAATGCGCTGGCGGCGCAAGGCCGCGACATCATCAGCCTCGGCATCGGCCAGCCGGATTTCCGCACGCCCGATTTTATCGTCGAGGCGGCGATCAAGGCGCTCCGCGACGGCCATCACGGCTACACCGCGGCGAACGGCATCACCCCGCTGCGCGAGGCGGTGGCCGCCGACCTGCACACGCGCTTCAAGGTCGAGGTGTCGCCCGACAGCGTGATGATCATGCCCGGCGGCAAGCCGACCATGTTCATGTCGATCCTGATGTTCGGCGAGCCCGGCGCCGACATCCTCTATCCCGATCCCGGCTTCCCGATCTATCGCTCGATGATCGAATACACCGGGGCGCGGCCCATTCCGGTTCCGATCCGCGAGGAGAACGGGTTTGCGTTCTCGGCCGAGGAGACGCTGAGGCTGATCACCCCGCAGACGCGGCTTCTCATCATCAACTCGCCGGCCAACCCGACCGGCGGCGTCACGCCGAAAGCCGAGATCGACAAGCTGGTCGCGGGCCTGGAGAAGTTCCCCGACGTCTGCGTCATGTCGGACGAGATCTACGACCACATGGTCTATGACGGCGAGCAGCACGTCTGCCTGCTGTCCTACCCGTCGATCCGCGACCGGCTGATCCTGCTGAACGGCTGGTCCAAGACCTACGCCATGACCGGCTGGCGGCTCGGCTACGCGGTGTGGCCCGGCAAGCTGTACGATTATGCGAGGAAGCTCGCCGTCAACCTGCACTCCTGCGTCAACGCCTCGGCGCAATACGCCGGCCTCGCCGCGCTCACCGGGCCGCAGGACGAGGCGGTCAAGATGGTCGCCGAGTTCGATCGCCGGCGCAAAGTCGTGGTCGCGGGCCTCAACAAATTGCCCGGCGTGTCCTGCACCACGCCGAAGGGCGCGTTCTATGCGTTCCCCAACGTCAAGCGCACCGGCTGGAAGGCCAAGGAGCTCGCCAATGCGCTGCTCAATGACACCGGCGTCGTCACCATCGGCGGGCCGGACTTCGGCGTGCTGGGCGAGGGCTACATGCGGCTCAGCTACGCCAACTCGACCGAGAACATCCTGAAGGCGCTCGACCGCATGGGCCAGTTCCTGGCCAGCCGCAAGGCGGCCTGACCGTGGCGGCGCTGCGCACCGCGCTTGCCGCAGCGGCGCTGCTCGGCGCCATGCCGGCGCCGCAGGCGGTGGCACAGACTTTTCTGCACTACCAGTGCGAGGGCGGCACGCAGTTCGACGCCGCGTTCCTGGCCGGTGACAAGGCGGCGTTCGTGCAGCTCGACGGCAAGTCGCTACGCTTGCCGAAATTTCCCTCGATCACCGGCACGCGCTACCGCGGCGGGGGCATCACGGTCTGGATCAAGGGCGAACGCGTCACCCTGCGCCGCGCCGGCAAGCGCATCGAGTGCAAGCAGGAGGGGTGAGCACGAGCGCCGTCATGGCCGGGCTTGTCCCGGCCATCCACGCCTTACTTGCAGCCAAGGCGTGGATGCCCGGCATGAAGCCGGACATGACGAAAGATAGGGCGGGGTTCAACTCTTGTCCGGCTGCTCCAGGATCACCCGGGTCGCGCCGGGCTTGGGCATGGCGATGCCCTCGCGCTCGAACCGGTCCCACAGCGACAGCATCACCGCGCTGCGCGCGCTGACCACGCCGGCCTCGGGATCGGCGATCCAGAACCACAGCTCGTATTCGACCGCGACGCTGCCGAAGGCGATGACGTGGCAGGCCGGGGCCGGCGTCTTCAAGACGCGCTCGACCGCGAGCGCGGCCGCGACCGCCGCGGCCTGGGTCTTGCGCGGATCGTTCGAATAGGTGGCGCTGAACCTCACGTCGACGCGAACGAGGCTGCTGGAATACGACCAGTTCACCACCCGCTGCGTCACCATGTCCTCGTTCGGGATCAGGTATTCGCGGCCGTCGCGGGCATCGACCGAGGTGTAGCGCGCGCCCATGGTGACCACGCTGCCCATCTGGTCGCCGACCGAGATGATGTCGCCCGGCTTGATCGACTTGTCGGCGAGCAGGATCACGCCGCTGACGAAGTTCGACACGATCTTCTGCAGGCCGAAGCCGATGCCGACGCCGATCGCGCCGCCGAACACCGCGAACACCGAGAGGTCGATGCCGACGGCGCTGAGCACCACGATCAGCGCCAGCGTCATGACGCCGATGTTGATCAGCTTGACGAGCAGCACCTGCACCGACGGGGTCAGCTCGGAGATATTGCGCACGCGGCGGTCGAGGAAGGCGCTGATCGCTGCGGCCGCCCAGAACGCGATCAGCAATAGCGCCGAGGTCTTCAACACCAGGAGCGGCGTCACCCGCAAGCCGCCGATCAGCAGCGCCGGCTGGTCGAGCGCGGCGACGAAATCGTCGAGCAGGCCGATGATGCTCAACGCCGCCAGCGTCCAGGCGGTGATCGCCACCAGGCGGTTGATCAGTTTGTTGTGGATCAGGCTCGCCAGGATGGCGATCACGATCCAGGCGGTGGCGAGATTGATGGCGATGCCCAGCACGTAAGTGCGCGGGTGCTCGATCCAGGTGCGGATGCCGATGCGGACCACGCTGAGGAACAGGATGAACACCAGCATGCCGAATTCGTTCAGCAGCGTGCGGACCGCGCCGCGCAGGTAGGCCGGCCAGCCCATCGTCGCCGACACCAGGTCGAAGCGGCGGCGGAGCAGCGCGCCCGAGCCCATTGCCAGGAACACCGCGACCAGGATGATGCCGAGCTGGATCGGCAGCCACGGCGAGGTCAGCTCGACCCGCAGCGTGTGGCGCGCGGTGATCATCAGTTCCTGCAGGGCGCTGTCGAGGCCTTGGAGGTCCATGTCCGCCCCATACGCGATTCGAGGCGACCGCTCACCCGGGCTAGCCGCGCTGCGTCAGCCGGAAGCCGGTCAGGACGATCGCCAGTCCAACGAGCTGAACATAGGTCGGCGCCTCGCCGAGCGCGACCCAGCCGATCAGCAGCACGCCCGGCGGCACCAGCGAGGAGAACACCGCGCCGCGGCCGGCGCCGAGCAGCATCACCGCGCGGGTGAACAGGTAGATCGCGGCAGGCCCCGCCAGCAGGCCCTGCGCCACCGCCTGGGTGAGATTTTCCCAGAAGCCGAGCGCCAAGATGCGGTCGAAGCCCGCGAACACCGCCTGGATCGGCAGCATGACGAGCGACACCACGCTGACCGCGGCGGTGGCGCGCATCGGCGCGATCCGCCAGTAGCGCAGCAGCGTGGCGAAGGTGGCGAAGAACGCGCCGGTCAGCACGAACATCAAGTCGCCGAGCACGCCATGGGCCCCGATCGTTGCCAGCGCCTCACCGCCGATCACCAGGAGGCCGAGCACGATGACGCCGGCGCCGATCGCGCGCTGCACCGGCAGCCGTTCCAGCAGCACCGCAGTGGCGAGGATCAGCCCGAACAGCGCCGCACACGACGGTTGGATCACGCCGGCATGGCCGAGCGGCACCAGCAGGAAGCCGGAATAGCTGATGAAGGCGAGGCCCGGCCCGCCGAGGATGGCGAGCACTGCGCCGCGGCCCCAGCCGACGCCGCCGAGGTCGCCCAGGCCGTCGCGCGCCACCATCGGCAGCAGCAACAGCCCCGACCAGAAGCAGCGGTGGAAGGTGAGGTCGAGCGGGGTGAAGCCGACGCTGATGCCGTGTCGGATCAGCACGAACCCCGTCGCCCAGAACAGCGCCGCGCCGACGCCGCAGGCGACGCCGAGCACCGTGTCGGAGGCTCGTGTTGATTCAGGCATTCAAGCTCCGCGGATCGGCGCCGCTGTCTGTGCCCTCTCCCCTTGTGGGAGAGGGCAGCAGAGAAGTGGCGACGGGCTCGGTCGGGTGAGGGGTCGACCCCTCACCCCGCCCAATTCGTTGAATCGCCACTCAGCCCTCTCCCACAAGGGGAGAGGGCACAGCAATAGGCATCGTGCCGCCTGACCATTCCATGCGCAGGGGCTTTCGGAGATAGCCGCCGATTGCTTAGGATCGTCGCAGATCAGAGGAGCAAACCGTGGCCCAGAGTCCCAAGAAGACCACCAACAAGGTCATCATCACCTGCGCCGTCACCGGCGCGATCCACACCCCGTCGATGTCGCCGCACCTGCCGGTCACCGCGCAGGAGATCGCCGACGCGGCGTTGGGCGCGGCCGAGGCCGGCGCCGCGGTGGTCCACCTGCACGCGCGCAATCCGAAGGACGGGCGGCCCGATCAGTCGCCCGAGGCGTTCGCCCCGTTCCTCAAGGTCATCAAGCAGCGCTCGCCCGTGGTGGTGAACATCACCACCGGCGGCGCGCCGACCATGACCGTGGAGGAGCGGGTGCGTCCGGCCGCGACCTTCAAGCCGGAGATCGCCTCGCTCAACATGGGCACGATGAACTTCGGCCTCTACCCGATGATCCCGCGCTACAAGGGCAAGTTCAAGCACGACTGGGAGGAGCCGTATCTCGAAGGGTCGAAGAAGGGCATGTTCAAGAACACCTTCGCCGACATCGAGTACATCCTCACCACCTGCTCCGAGAACAACACCCGCTTCGAGGTCGAGTGCTACGACATCGGCCATCTCTACACGCTGCGGCATTTCCTCGACCGCGATCTGATCAAGCCGCCGATCTTCGTGCAGTCGGTGTTCGGCATCCTCGGTGGCATCGGCACCCATCCCGAGGACGTCATGATGATGCGGCGCACCGCCGATCGCCTGCTCGGCGACAACTACCACTGGTCGGTGCTGGGCGCCGGCGCCTCGCAGATGCGGATCGCGGCGCAGGCCGCGGCGATGGGCGGCAACGTCCGCGTCGGCATGGAGGACTCGCTGTGGATCGGCCCGGGCAAGCTCGCCGAGAGCAACGCCCAGCAGGTCAAGAAGGTGCGGCAGATTCTGGAAGGCCTCGGCTACGAGATCGCCACGCCCGACGAGGCCCGCGAAATCCTGGCGCTCAAGGGCGGCGACAAGGTCGCGTTCTGATGAGGGCTCAGAATGCCTTCGGCAGGCCAGCTTGCCGAAGAATCGCATTGGCGGTGTGGCGGCTCGGAATGCCGATCGGCACGGGAAAGTTCCGTTTCGTAATCGGGCTGGACCAGATTTCGTGACTGCCCTTGCCCGGGCGGACGAATTGGCATCCAGCCGCGCGCAACAGGTCGCGCAGCGGCCTGTCGAATTGTGGCGCCATCAGGCGATCGCGGGTTCGGCTTCGCGAAGCGCGGTGATCTGCAAGTAAAGCGAAGCCGGATCGACGCCGGGATGATTGTCAGGGAGAAGATCGAGCGCCATGGCCCGGATTTTCTCGAAGAGATCGTCAAGGGTCGGCGCGTCGGCCGCGGCCGGGATGTCGTCGCAATGACCAGTCCAAACCGAGGCCTCTTTGTCCCAGGCGGCAGTGATGGTGAAGATGAGCGGTTTCGCCATATCGACAAGTATAGCAGTCCCCCGCAGGATCGTCATGGGCTGGCGATGACGGCGCCTGCGCCTCTAGCCCTTCCGTATCTTCTCCAGCACCGGCAGCAGATACTCGATGAACTTCGGCGGGTCCTCGCTCATCGGGAAATGGCCGAGGCCCTTCATGATGGTGGCCTGTGCGCCGGTGCGTTTGGCGATATCGAGCGTGCCCTCGGTGGTGCAGGAATAGTCGTACTCGCCGGTCAGCAGATACAGGTTGGCCTTACGGCCGTCGATCTGGTCGATCCGGTCGCGGATGTCGCCGTCGACCTTGTAGAAATAGAGATCGCCCTTGAACACGCCGGGCCCGCTGGCGAGATAATGCCACAGCGTCTCCCAGCGGTGGTTGTCCGGCGCGGTCGGCGCCACCAGCCCCGACACCACGCCGGCCGAGACCTCGCCGCCGTGCACGTCGGGCCGGTGCAGCCAGCTCACGTCGTAGTACGGCGCGACGTGCGGCGCGGACTCGAGCCCGATGATGGCGCGGAAGCGGCTGGCGTGCTGGTGCGCGAGATAGAGCACGATGCGCCCGCCGATCGAGCATCCCATCACCACCGGCCGGTCGAGCTCGAGCGCGTCGGCGATCTCCAGGATCATCTGGATGTAGCTGTTCGAGGTGAGCTGGTACTCCTCGTTCTGATAGCCCTCCGGCGGCGACGATTTGCCGTGCCACGGCATGTCGAAGGCGATGACGCGGTAATTGCCGGTGATGCGTGGGTCGTTGAGCAGGCCGCGATACTGCCGGCCGTCGGAGCCGGCGGTGTGCAGGCACAGCAGCGGAATGCCCTGGCCGGCCTCTTCGAGATAGAGCCGGTGCGGGCGGCCCAGCAGCGTCATGTTGAGGTAGCGCCCGGTGATCGGCTCGAAGCGAGGGCTCATGCGGCCACCTTGCGCGGCGCCGCCAGCACGTCCTTGATGTAGAGCAGGTTCGCCATGAATGGGTGCAGGTCGCCCTCGATGGTGAGCTTGCCGCGCTTGAACAGCGCGAAAATGTCGTTGTGGCCCGGCGCCGGCACCTTCTGCCAGAATTTGTCCCATTCGTCGCGTGGCGCGCGCAGCGCGAAGCTGTAGTTCGGCGTGACGAACGGCCCCGGCGTGACCGAGACGATGCGGCCCTCGATGATCTTGACGAGGTAGCCCTGCTCGCCGACGCCGAGCATGAAGGTGGTGCTGAGGAAGCGGCCGCGGCGGACGAGGTTGGCGTCCGAGTTCACCAGGTCGGTAAGGCGGTCGATCATATTGATCGGTCTCTCCACGTGTGTCCCGGACGCGGCGCAGCGCGAAGCGGCGAGCCGCTGATCCGGGACCCAGCTTACATCAGTCTAGCGAACCGGGGTCCCGGGTCTGCGACGCATCACTTCGCTCCGCTCGTGCTGCATCGCGCCCGGGACACAACGGTATCAAGCTGTCGCGCCGGCCGGCGCCGCCGCGCGATCGTTGCGCGGGGCCGGACCGCCGGCCACGATCTGCACGACGCCGGCGGCAAACCCGATCAGCGTGCCGATCTGCCAGGCGCGGTCATACGAGCCGAACAGGTCGAAGATCACTCCGCCGCCCCAGGCCCCGAGCGACGCTCCCATCTGGTGCACGACGAACGACATGCCGAGCAGGGTCGCCATGTAGCGGGTGCCGAAGGTGTTGGCGACCAAGCCGCCGATCAGCGGCGCCAGGCCCGGCCACCACAGCATGCCCATCGCCGCCGCGAACAGCAGCGTGCTGGTCGGCGTCGGCGGCACGAAGAAATAGGCGGCGATCATCACCGACCGCAGCATGTAGAGCAGCCCAAGGATGATGTGCTGCGGATAGCGGCCACCAAGCCAGCCGGTCACGAGCGAGCCCAGCGCGCTGACGCCGCCGATCACCGCCAGCGTTTCGGCGCTCAGCATCGGGTCCTGGCCGCACAGCGCCAGATAGGCGGGCAGATGCGTGGTCAGGAACACGAGATTGAGGCCGCAGACGAAATACGCCCCCGACATCACCAGGAACGGCCGGTTGCGCATCGCCTGGCCCAGCACCTCGCGCATCGAGGCCGCCGCCGCCCCCGTGCTGTGTCCCGGAATGCGGTCGGCGCCGCCGGCCCAGAACGCGGCCGGCACCATGGCGACCGCCATCAGCACGAACAGCAGCGCCCCGACCTGCCACGGCTCACGCGCCAGAATCGCCTGGGTGACCAGAGGCACCACCAGGGTGCCGAGCGATCCGATCGCCGAGACCAGCCCCAGCGTCGCGCTCCGCCGCTCCGGGGACACCGCGCGCACGCACGCGGTCATCGCCAACGACGTCGCGGTGCACGACAGCGCCACGCCGATCAGTCCGCCGGAGACGATCAGCGCCAGCGCGCCCTGGGCCTCGGCCATGATGCCGAGCCCGATGACGTAGACCACGGCGCCCGCCACCATGGTGAGGCGCAGGCCGAAACGGTCGGCGAGCGCGCCGACCACGGCTTGCGACAGACCCCAGACCACGTTCTGGATCGCCAGCGCCAGCGTGAAATCGGCCGCGGTCACGCCGAGATCGAGCGTGACCGGCGTCAGGAACAGCCCGAAGCTCTGCCGTATCCCCATGCCGAGGGTCAGCAACAGGGCGGTTCCAATCAGGATCAGCCGGGCCTGGCTGCTGTTCGGGACAATCGGTGGCGACATTGCGGCGGCGATCCTGAGGCTCACAAAAGGAGAGGGTCGACCCTTTCCGATTTCAGCACGAAGTACAACCGCGCCTCAGGCAACTCTGACCAGCACATCGACGGCGACGACGCCTGTTGCCATCACGATCAGCGGATTGACCTCGGCCTCGGCCACCATTGGGCCGCTGACCACAAGCTGCGACAAAGCGACCAGGGCGCGGGCCAATGCGTCGAGATCGCCGGCCCGCCGCCCGCGATAGCCGCGAAGCGCCCGGAGCGCCGCGACCTCGCCGATCATGGCGCGCGCTTCGGCCAGATCGACCGGCGCGAGCCGCAGGCTGCGGTCGCGGTGGATTTCGGCGAGCACGCCGCCCGCCGCCAGCATCACCAGCGGGCCGACGTCGGCGTCGCGCCGGTAGCCGATCAGCACCTCGCCCAGCCCCGACAGCATCGGCTGCACCAGCACCCGGTCGGTTCCGGTGGCGCGGCAGATGCTGGCGATGGCGGCGATGAGCGCCGCCTCGTCGCGCACGTCGAGGATCACGCCGCCGGCCTCGGTCTTGTGAGCGATTTTGGCCGACAGCACCTTGACCGCGACCGGGTAGGGGAACGGTAGCGCCGGCGCCCGCTCGATCGCGGCATCGAGCGCCACCGACGGCGCGCGCGGCACGCCGAGCCGGTCGAGCCATTCATACGCCTGAAATTCATCGAGCAATCGACTGGCGAGAGGCGGTGCCGCATCGGCAGCCGGCTCCCTCCCCCTGAAAGGGGGAGGGGTGGGGTGGGGGTCAACGGCTGCAAGTACGATCCCCACCCGGCTCGCTTCGCGAGCCGACCTCCCCTTTTCAAGGGGAGGTACCGCTGTGGCACCGTCTGGATTCAATATTTCTATTGATCGCGGAATCTTTCTTCGCAGCGCCGCGGCGACCGCATCGGCGCAGGCCTCCGGCGTGTGGAACGCCGGCACGCCGGCTGCCGCGAGCCGCGCCAGCGCCTCGGGTGCCTCGGGCACCAGGAAGGCGGCGAGCGGCTTTGCCGCGCCGGCGCCGTCGACGATCGGCTTGACCGCAAGCTCCGGATAGAACCGCGCCGACGAGCCGACCACCACCACGATCAGGTCGTATTCCGGCGCCGCCGCCAGCACGTCGAGCGCGGATTTCATCACCTTGTACTGAGCGCCTGCGAGGGTGAGATCGATGATGCGGGCCGGCGCCACCGCGACGCCGGTCTCCTGCCGGAGCCGCGCCAGCGTCTGCGGCGTCGGCAGCTCAACCGCGATGCCGCGGCTTCCCAGCGGATCGACCACCATGCTGGCGCCGCCCGCCGTGGTGGTGATGACGGCGACGGCGGGCGGCCTGTCGCCGCGCGTCCTCGCCGGCACGCGCGCGAGCAGCGGAAAGCCCTCGATCAGGCCTTCCAGCGTGTCGACCCGGGCGATGCCGCACTCTTTCAGGAACACATCGGCGATGTCGTCCTCGCCGGCCAGCGCGCCGGTGTGCGACACCGCAAGCTCCCTCGCCGCGTCGGAGCGGCCGAGCTTGTAGGCCAGCACCGGTTTGCCGCGTCGCGCCGCTTCAAGCGCGAAGGCGCGCAGCGCGTCGGCCTTGCGCAAGGTCTCCAGGAACAGCAGGAAGCCATCGATACCGGGATCGTCGAGCGTCGCAGCGCAGATCTCGCCGAGCGACAGATCGACCTCGTTGCCGACCGACACCAGCCCGGCGAAGGCGATGCCGCGCGCCTTGCCGCGCGACAGCAGCGTGCCGATCATGCCGCCGGAGTGCGACGCGGCGAAGATGCGCCCGACCGGCAGGTCCGGCTCGTCGAACGCGGCATTGGCGGTGAGCAACGCCTTGCTCCGCAGGTCGACCACGCCGAGGCTCGACGGTCCGACCAGCCGCGTGCCCGATGTCTGCAGCAGCGCGCGGATGCGCGCCTCCCGCTCGGTGCCCTTGGCGCCGATCTCGCTGAAGCCGTTGGCGAGCGCCGTGACCACCGGCACGCCGAGCCGCGCGCATTCCTCGATGGCCTGCAGGGTCGCCTCGGTCGGCGCCACCACATAGACGTGCTCGGGCGTCTCGGGCAGGCTCGCCAGCGATTTCCAGGCGCGCTCGCCCAGCACCTCGTCGCGGCGGTCGTTGACGGGATAGATGCGCCCGGGGAAGCCGGCCTGCCGCAGGAACTTGAGCGGCCGGCCCGCGGTCTTGCTGGCGTCATTGGACTGTCCGACGATCGCGACCGACTGAGGCGCGAGCAGCACCTGCGCCAACGGTTTGGTCACTCGGCCGCCTCGGACGGCTTCGCTTTCGGCGGGCGCTGGTCGAACCGCCGCTCGAACACGTGCTCGGCGATGCGGTTCTTCAGCATCTCGACCGAGCCGCCGGCGATCATCCAGCCGCGGCAGCGTCGCATGCAGTATTCCACCAGCGAGGACTTGCTGTAGCCGGCCGCGCCCATGATCTGCACCGCCTCGTGCGCCACCTCGAAGCCGGTCTGGTTGCAGGCGGCCTTCGCCACCGCGGTCTCGTAGGCCGACGGCAGGCCTTTGTCGGCGTTGGCGGCGGCGCGATAGAGCAGGAGCTGCGCGCTTTCGAGCTTGATCGCCATGTCGGCGAACTTCCATTGCAGGCCCTGGAATTCGGCGAGCGGCCGGCCGAACTGATGCCGCTCGGCGGCGTATTCGCGCGCCCGTTCGAAGCAATAGCGGCCGAAGGCGAGCGACCGCGCGGTGTTGCCGAGCCGCTCGACGTTGAAGCCCGACATCTGCTTCTTGAAGCCGCCGGGGCCGAGCAGCACGTTGTCGGACGGGATGCGGCAATCGTCGAAATGCAGCTCGCACCATTGCTCGCCGCTCATGAACTCCTGCGGCGGGCCGATTTCGAAGCCTTTGGTGGCGCGCTCGACCAGCACCGAGCCGATGCCGCCGACGCCGGGCCCATAACGCACATAGACCAGGAACACCTCGGCCTCCGGGCTGAAGGTCGAGAACACCTTGGTGCCGTTCAACACGTAGCCGTTGCCGTCGGCGCGCGCCGAGGTGACGAGGTCGGTCACGGCCGAGCCGGCCTCCGGCTCGCTCATGCCGAGGCTCATCACCGCCTCGCCGGACAGGAGCCGCGGCAGCCAGCGCTGCTTCTGCTGCGGCGTGCCGTATTCGGCAAAGGTGCGGATCGCGCCGAAATTGCCGAACTGCACCACGTCGGCGCTGCGCGGGCACACCGCCGCGACCTGCTCGATGGCGATCACCGCGTCGGTCAGCGTGCCGCCCTGGCCGCCGTCGGCCTCGGGCAGCGAGATGCCCATCAGCCCCTGCCGGCTCATCAGCTTGGCCACGTCGAACGGGAATCGCGGGTCGTGGGCGCGCGCGAGCGCGCCTTCCGCAAGCTCCGCCTGCGCGAACCGGCGCACCGATTCGGCGAGCAGCTTCTGCTCGTCGGTGAAGTCGAAGTTCATGCTGTCAGTCTAGCACGGCGCGGCGCCCGTCGCCGTCCGCCGTGTCGACTCAAGGCGCTGCCGGACTTGCCGCCTGGGCGGTGCCTGGGCATGATCGGAGCGGGCCATAACATACAAAAATGCGAACCGGACGCCTGCCGAGGGGGGCGCAGATGCCGAACGCATCGTCGTTGACGGAACAATCGATCGCCGCGCGCATCGAACGCCTGCCGTATTCGCGCTGGCACGTCACCGTCACGGTCGTGCTCGGCGTTGCCATCTTCTTCGATTCATTCGATTCGCTGGCGATCGCCTACGTGCTGCCGGCGATCATCCCGGCGTGGCACATTCCATCGGAGAAGATCGGCGCGCTGATCGGCATCGCTAATCTGGGCCAGGCCATCGGCGCAATCGCGTTCGGATGGATCGCCGAACGCATCGGCCGCGTGCCGGCGGCGCGCATCACCATCGCGCTCTATGCCGCCATGAGCTTCACATGCGCGTTCGCGCAGAATTACGAGCAACTGTTCTGGTTCCGCTTCATCGAGGGCATCGGCCTCGGCGGGGAAATCCCGATCGCCTCGGCGTATATCAGCGAGATTCTGCGCGCCGAGGGACGCGGCGGGCGCTTCCTGTCCTATCAGATGATCTTCCCGATCGGCCTGCTCGGAGCCGGCGTCGCCGGCGCCATCGTGGTCCCGCGGCTCGGCTGGCAATGGATGTTCATCATCGGCGCGGTACCCGCGGTGATCGCGCTGGTGCTGCGCCGCTTCTGCCCGGAATCGCCGCGCTGGCTCGCCGCCAAGGGCCGCCTCAACGACGCCGACGCGGTGCTGACCGATATCGAGCGCATCGTTTCCCGGAACGGCGCGCGGCCGCTGCCGCCGGTGCCGGACCTCAAGGTCAATCCAGAGGGCGCAGCTACGCGTTGGCAGGAGTTGTTCCAGGGCCGCTACCTGTCGCGCACGCTGCTGGTATGGGTGCTGTGGGCGTCGTCCTACATCATCTCCTACGGATTGCAGGGCTGGATTCCGACGCTGTACCGCGAGGTCTATCACCTGACGCTGCAGCAATCGCTCAACTACGCCATCGCGGCGCCGGCTGGCAGCGTGATCGGCGCCTTCATCTGCGCCCTGCTGATTGACCGCACCGGCCGCAGGCATTGGTTCATCGGCGCGTTCTTTCTCATCGCGGCGGGACTGATCGAGCTGTGGGCCATTGGCGCGGGCTCGGCGTTCGGCATGCTGCTGGGCTATGGCTTCTGCTCGATATGGCTCGGTTCGATCAACATGAGCATTTTCCTCTACACCGCGGAGCTTTATCCGACACGGATCCGGGCGCTGGGGGTTAGCTCGGCGAGCTTCTGGCTTAGGGTTGCGGCCACCGTCGGACCGCTGATCGTCGGCTTCGTGCTGCCGCGCTACGGCATTAGCGGGGTGTTCCTGGTGTTCTCGATCTTTGCGCTGACCGGCTGCACCGCGGCGCTGTTCACCACCGAAACTCGCCGCCGGGTCCTCGAAGAGGTGTCGCCGTAGTTCTGTACTCTGCGCAATCGCCGGCCGCGCCAAATTAGAGCGCCGTCATTGCGAGGAGCGAAGCGACGAAGCAATCCAGTTTTTCTGTCTGGATTGCTTCGCTCCGCTCGCAATGACGATCAACCACTTCGGTCCCAAGCTACTTCGGTCCCGAGCTACTTCGGGCCCAAATGATGCGCCCGGATCAGGGCCGACCACTTGCTCTCCTCGCGGTCGATCACCGCGGCGTGCTGCTCCGGCGTGGTCGGCATCGGCTCGGCGCCCTCCTGGTGCAGCCGCGCCTTGACCTCGTCGGTGGCGAGCGCCGCGCGCAGCGCCGCGTTGACCTTGTCGACGATCGGCCGTGGCGTCCCGGCCGCGGCGACGATGCCGTAGCTCAGCACCGCGTCGTAGCCCGGCAGCCCGGATTCCGCGACCGTCGGCAGCTCCGGGTAGATCGCCGACCGCTTCGCCGAAGTGGCCGCGAGCGCTCGGATCAGTTTGCCTTCCAGCGCCGCGCGCGACACCGGGATCGGGTTGAAGCCGACCTTGACGAAGCCGCCAATCAGGTCGGTGGTCAGCGGCTGCGAGCCCTTGTACGGGATGTATTGCAGGTTGACGCCGGCCTGCTCGGCGAACAGCACGGCAGCGAGATGGTTGACCGAGCCGACGCTCGGCACGCCGACCTGGAACGGCTCCTTCGACGCCTTGATGGCGGCGATCAGGTCTTTGACGTTGCTGTACGGCACCTTCGGATTGACCAGCAGCAGCGCCGGGGCAAATCCGATCAGCCCGAGCGGGGCGAAATCCTTGCGCACGTCGTAGCCGACATCGGGCAGGATGCTCGGTGCCGTGGCCATCGTGGTGGTGTAGGCGAGCAGCAGCGTATAGCCGTCGGCCGGGCCCCGTGCGACCGCGCGGCTTGCGACCGTGCCGCTGCCGCCGGCGGGCCGGTTCTCGACCACGACGTGCTGACCGAGCGAGGCGCCGAGCTTGTCGGCGACCGCGCGCGCCATGATGTCGTTGGTGCCGCCGGGCGGCAGCGGCACCACCAGCGTGATCGGCTTGCTGGGGTAGTCGGATTGCGCGCTGGCGGGAAGTGCGATGGCCGCCACAAGCGCCAAAGCCAGACCCGTCACCCTGAGGTGCGAGCGAGCGTAGCGCGCGAGCCTCGAAGGGTGACGGCCCGTCAATCCCGGCCAATATCCTTCGAGGCTCGGCCTTCGGCCGAGCACCTCAGGATGGCGGGGAGAGATTTGTCCTTGCTTGCACACGGCGTGGCTCCTAATTCGCCTTGGCCCCCGATTCCTTCACCACCTTGGCCCACAGCGTCACCTCGCGGTCGAGATCGGCGGCGTATTGCTCCGGCGTGCCCGGCACCGGCTCGGCGCCTTCCAGCGCCAGGCGCTTGCGCACCTCGTCGGTGGCGAGGGCTGCGTTCAGCGCCGTGTTCAGCTTGTCGATGATCGGCTCCGGCACGCCGGCCGGCGCCACCAGCGCGTAGCGCAGCACTGCCTCGAAGCCCGGCACGCCCTGCTCGGCGATGGTCGGCACCTCGGGCGCGAGCGTCGAGCGCGTGGCGCTGGTCACCGCCAGCATCCGCATGGTGCCGGCCTTGGAATTCTCGTAGGTGGCGGGGATCGGCGCGAACGCCGCCGGGATATGGCCGCCGATCAGGTCGCTCAGCGCCGGACCTGTCCCCTTGTAGGGGATGTGGACCAGCTTGGTGCCGGTGGCGGAGGCGAAATACTCGCCGCAGACATGGCTGACGGTGCCGATGCCGGCCGAGCCGTAGCTGACCTTGCCGGGGTTGGCCTTGGCGTAGGCGATGAACTCCGGAACGCTCTTGGCCGGGAACGACGGGTTCACCACCAGCGTGTTCGGTGCGGTGGCGATGCGGCCGATCGGGGTGAAGTCCTTGCGCGGATCGTAGCCGACGTTGGAGTAGAGGTTCGGCCCGATCGCCAGGGTGCCGGTGTAGCCGAGCCCGATGGTGTAGCCGTCCGGCTCCGCCTTGGCGAGTGCGCGGGTGCCGACGGTGCCGCCGGCGCCGGCGCGGTTGTCGATCACGATCTGCTGGCCGAGCTGCTCGCCGAGCTTGTCGCTGACCGAGCGGATCACGATGGTGGTGCTGCCGCCGGGCGGGAACGGGATGATCAGAGTCACCGGCCGGCTCGGGTAGTCGTCAGCGCTTGCGCCTGTCCGGGCGAGCGTGGCCGCGGCGGCGCCGGCCATGAATGTGCGTCGGCCGATCAGCGGCATGTGGAATCCTCCCAGGTCGTGCCGGAGTCTTCGCCCCGTTGGTGCCGGCTTACTCTGGCGCATTCCGCGTCACAGATAAACGCCAGAATTGCCGGCGCGTCGGGCCCGAGCATTGACTCTCCACGTCATGGCCGGGACAAGCCCGGCCATGACTGCGGTGGTTCAACCTACGTCGGTGGCTTCGCTGCTGGCGCCCCGGCGTACGGAAAGAAATTGTCCCAGATGCCGTCGAGCGTGCGCAGCGCCTCGTCGAGCGGCGGCACCGCAAGCCGTTCGCCGTCGCGGCGCAACAGCCCGAGCCGGTCGAGCTTTGTCAGGGCGTCGTCGCATTCGAAATCGACATCGAAGCCGAAGCGCTCCTTGATCCACGCCTCGATCCGCTGGTCGAGCGCCGCCGCGTCCGGGCGGTCGCCGGGCGCCAGCAGGAAATAGTACGCCAGGAACGCCTCCTTGCACTCCTGCTCCTCGGCCTCGCCGATGATGAAATCGAAAATGCCGGCGTTGTTGTTGACGTTGCGGAAGTAGACGTTGTCCGACAGCATCTTCTGGTACTTCAGCGATTGCCGCTGGAACTTGGTCCATTGTGCCAGGATGAAGCCGCCGAGCGTGATGAGACCGCTGACCGCGGCGATGGCGCCCGCGGTGTCGGCCTCGCCGACCGAGCCGGCCATGCCAAGGTAGAAGCTCGCCACCAGGAACAGCACGGTCAGCGTCGAGGCGAGCTTGAGCAGGATCGGGATGCCGCCGAACAGCGCCGGCACGCCGAGCAGCAGCCGGTCGCGCAGCCCCATCACCACGCGCACGTCCGGGAACAGCGCGTTGAGATCGGAGCGGGCGATGTCGCGGAAGTATTTGAGCAGCACCGCGCCCGGCCGCACCTTCGGCTTGCGGCGGTGGTGGTGGATGCCCGCGGTCTCGGCGGGCGCGGCCTTCATCGCCACCAGCAGCACCACGTCGTCATAGACGTCGATCTCGGCGCTGCGTTTGTGCAGGCCGAACCAGCCCGGCACCACGATCCGCTCGCGGTGATGGCCGCGGCGCCAGAAGCGGACCTCGCGGTAATCCTCCAGCGGCGCCTTGACCTCGACCTGCACCAGGGCGTGCTCGCGGTGGGCGCGCCCGATCTCGTCGTGCGGCACCTCGATGAAATTGGCGTTGTGCAGCACGGCGCCGAGCGTCTCGATCAGTTCGAGGTAGGATCGCTCCAGCATCGCGCCGTCGAACTTCGCATGGGCGGCGTCGAGCGTCGGGTTGAAATAGAAATAGTCGTTGCGCAGCCGCTCCAGCCGCTCGAAATACTGGTAGTGGTAGATCGCCGCCAGCAGCCGGCAGAGCTGACGGAACTGGCCGCGTTCGGCCTCGCCCGTGAGCCCGCCGTGCGCGATCACCGCGTCCAGCACGTCGATCTTGCGGACCGGGATGAAATGGTCGCGCCCGCTCGCGCCGCTTGCGACTTCGCTCATTGAGTTATGAAACTGCGTTGCCACAAACTCCGCTCATTCCCGCGAAAGCGGGAATGAGCGCTGGGTCCCCGCGTTCGCGGGGACGAACGGCAGAGAATGCCGCTATTGCAATACGATTCGTTCGGCGTTGGAAACGTACCGGGAATCCTATTGCTGCAGCGTCACGTTGGCCGACTTTATCACGTTGCCCCAGCGCTTGGTGTCGTCGCGCACGGTCTTGGCCATGTCCTGCGGGGTGCCGCCCGCCGCCTGCAGATGCAGCCTGGCGAAATGCTCCTTCACCTCGGGGCTCTTCAGCGCCTCGTTGATCGCCTTGTTGAGCTTGTCGACGATCGCCTTCGGCGTTCCGGGCGGCGCCGAGATCGCGTTCCAGGTGTCGGAGATGAACCCCGGCACGCCGGCTTCGATCATGGTCGGCACGTCTGGCAGTTCGGGAATGCGCTTCGCCGAGGTCACGGCGAGCAGCTTGGCGCGCTTGCCCTTGTGCAGTTCGATCGAGGTGGCGAGCTCGTTGAAGAACAGGTCGACATGGCCGCCGACCAGGTCGTTCACCGCGGGCGCGGTGCCGCGATACGGCACGTGGTTGAGCTTGGTGCCGGTCGCGGCCTCGAACATCGCGCCGGTCAGGTGCGAGGTGGTGCCGTTGCCCTGTGAGGCATAGTTCAGCTTGCCGGGATTGGCCTTGGCGTAGGCGACGAACTCCTTGACGCTGTTGGCGGGGAAGTCGGCGCGCACCAAGAGCGTGTTGGAGATGTGCGACATCACCGCGACCGGCTCGAACTTGGTCGGATCGTAGGGCAGGCTCTTGAACAGGACCGGCGCGGTGGTGATCGGCGCCGGCTGCGAGGCCAGCAGCGTGTAGCCGTCGGGCGGCGAGTTGAACACGGCTTCTGCGCCGAGGTTGCCGGACTGGCCGCCCTTGTTCTCGACCACCACCGGCTGGCCGAGCAGCTTCGGCAGCCGGTCGGCGATGATGCGCGTCACCGTGTCGACGCCGCCGCCGGCCGGCAGGCAGACGATGATCTTGATCGGGCGGCTGGGGTAATTGTCCTGCGCGTTGGCGGGCACAGCGAGAGCAAGTGCCGCGGCGGCTGCGATCAGGGCTGGCATTCTCATGGTCGGGAACCTCGAAATGGCTGAGAAACGGTCGGGGGTCTGCTTGCCGGGCAGGGCGGCAAAAGTCAATTTGACGCGCCGTCGCGGGCGGGCATGTCACCGACCCATGACGTGGAGAGACTCCGCACCTCAGCCGGCGCCGACCACCTGCGCCATCAGCCGCTCGGCATCGGCCGGAGCGGCATTGCCGCGCCAGGCCACGTACTGGTCCGGCCGGATCAGCGCCAGGTCGGCGCTGTAGAGGTCGCGCGCGGCCTGCTGCGGCACCTCGATCACGGTGAGCGGTATGCCGCGCTTTTCTGCCGCGGCCTGGAACGCCGCACCATCGGCGGCCTTGCCGCCGAGCCGCAGCAGCGTGAAGCCCTTGCCGAACCGGTCGAACAGCGAGTCGCCCATGCCGCGGCCCTCGCCGATCCAGCAATGCGGCGCGCGGCCGCCCGGCACGCCGGACGGCACGTAGGTGACATAGTCGTCGGCCGGCGCCGCGCCGTTGCCGGCGATCACCGGCGAGCCGTCATAGCGGGCGCCGAGCTGCACGCCGATCGAGGCATATTCCTCGCCCATGGTGTGGACATGGGCGCTGACCGCGCGGCGCTGCGCCTCGCCCTGCGGCGTGTCCTCGGCGATGACGGCACTCTCGGGCATGTCGGCGAGATGCTTGTTCAGCTCGCGCGCCGCGGTGGTGTTGCGCTGCGCGATCGGCCGGCGCTCGATCTCGTAGGACTTGAGCAGGCCCGCGCCGCCCCAACCCTGCACCAGCGCGGCGAGCTTCCAGGCGAGGTTCGAGGCGTCGTCCATCCCGGTGTTCATGCCGAAGCCGCCGGTCGGGGTGAACAGGTGCGCGGCGTCGCCGGCCAGTGCCACGCGGCCGGCGGTGAAGCGCTCGGCCACCAGCGCGATGCCGGCGGTCCACGGCCAGTGGCCGATGATGCTGACCGGCAGGTCGGTGCCGACGGCGCGGCGGATCACCGCCGCCATGCTGTCGTCGGTCGGTGGCGAGCCGTCGTCGGCGGCCTTGGAGAACGCCAGGAACTCCTCGTCGTCGTTCAACGAGATGATGGTGCAGCGGCCCTTCGGATTGACCACCCAGTAGTTCCAGCCGGGGCGACGGGCGAGATGGTCGCGGTACAGCGTCGGCGCGCGGAAATAGGTGGCGTTCTGGCGGCCGCCGTAATGCGGCGAATCCAGCGAGGCGAAGCCGTGATAGCGCAAGGCGAGCGAGCGGCGCACGAAGCTGCGCCCGCCGTCGCAGCCGGCGAGATATTGCGCGCGCCAGATTTCGCGCTGGCCGTCCGAGATCGCCTGCACGGTGACGCCGTCGGCGTCCTCGTCGAACTTGTCGACCTGCCAGCCGAACCGCATGGTGATGTTCGGCCGGGTCGAGGCGTGGTCGAACAGGAAGCGCTCGACATACATCTGGTTGGCGCGCAACAGCGGCTCGGGAATCTGGTCGGTGGCGGCCGAATTTGCCACCGCCTCCCGCTTCTGCGCCTCCGAAGGCATCGGCAATCGGCCAAGCTCCCAGCCGGTCAGGCTGGTGTAGTAGCTCACGTCGGTCGGCCGGTGGATCGGCAGGCTGAGGTCGCGGATGCGCGGCGCGATGCCGAGCCGCCGGTGGTGTTCCATGGTGCGCGAGTTGTGGGTCGAGCCCTTGGGATGGCGGCGCGGCTTCGGCTCGGCGTTGAACACCACCGAGCGCACGCCGTAATGGTCGAGGAACAGCGCCAGCAGCAGCCCGACCGGCCCGCCGCCGGCGATGGCGACGGGAATTTTCTTCAGCTCAGTCACTTGCGATCCTTGTCATGGCCGGGCTTGTCCCGGCCATCCCGATTCATAGGGCTCTGTGCGAAACTTATCGAGATCGCCGGGACAAGCCCGGCGATGACGGCGGAGGAGTGGCAGTCACTCTCCCAGAGCACGGAGGTGGCGGATTGGCCGGCCCGGCGCGATAGCCTGGGCCGCTGCGACGATGGCGTTGGCGTCGATGCCGTAGTGCGCATAGAGGTCGGGGATCGAGCCGGTCTGGCCGAAATGCTCGACGCCGAGCGGCCGCACGCGATGGCCGGAGACCGCGCCGAGCCAAGCGAGCGTCGCCGGATGGCCGTCCAGCGCCGTGACCAGGCCGCAATGCGGCGGCAAGGCCTCGAACAGCCGCTCGATGTGCGAGCGGGCGTGAACGAGGCCGCGCTCCCGCGCCCGCAGCGCCGCGGTCCAGCCGGCGTTGAGGCGGTCGGCCGAGGTGATGGCGAGAAGCCCGATGTCGCGGCGGTCCTCCGCCATCAGCCCGATGGCCTGGATCGCCTCGGGCGCCACGGCGCCGGTGTAGGCCACCACCACCTGGCAGTTCGGCCCCGGCTCGCGCAGCCAATAAGCGCCATCGACGATGGCCTGGCGCAGCTCGGCTGTCATGGTCCGCTTGACCTGCTCGACCGGCCGGGTCGACAGCCGCAGATAGACCGAGCCGCCGGTCTCGTCGCGCAGCCAGTTGCGCTCCGAGGCCTCGCCGCCACCGTCCTTCTGGATGTAGGCCAGCGCAAAAGCGAGGATCACCGCAAGCTCGTCGACGAACGCCGGCTCGAACGCGGCAAGCCCGTCCTGTGCGAGCCCGATCAGCGGCTCGGCGATCGACTGGTGCGCGCCGCCCTCCGGCGCCAAGGTCAATCCCGACGGCGTCGCCACCAGGATGAAGCGGGCGTCCTGGTAACAGGCGTAGTTCAGCGCATCGAGGCCGCGCGCGATGAACGGATCGTACAGCGTGCCGATCGGCAACAGCCGCTCGCCGTGGATCGAATGTGACAGCCCGAGTGCCGACAACAGGATGAACAGGTTGTTTTCGGCGATGCCCAATTCGATGTGCTGGCCTTTGGGCGAGAACTCCCAGTTGAAGGTCGAGGGAATGCGCTCGCTCTTGAAGGTGTCGGCCATGCTCTCGCGCGCGAACAGGCCGCGGCGGTTGACGAACGGGCCGAGGTTGGTCGAGACCGTGACGTCGGGCGAGGTGGTGACGATGCGTTCGGCCAGCGGCGAGCTGCCGCGCGCCAATTCGTTGAGCAGCGCGCCGAAGCCGGTCTGCGTCGCCATGGTTGGCGTGATCGTGACCGGCAAATCCGCCGGCACCTCGATCTGGGTCGCGCGATAGCGGCGTGACCCGCCGGCCGCGAACGGCACGCGGTCGAGGAACGCCTGAAGCTTTTCCTTCGGCGTGTCGAGGCCCTCGAACGTGTCCCACTCGTGGCCGGGCCGGATGTTCATCGCGGCGCGGAAGGTTTCCATCTGCGCCGGCGTCATCAGGCCGGCGTGGTTGTCCTTGTGGCCGGCGAACGGCAGGCCGAAACCCTTGATGGTGTAGGCGATGAAGCAGGTCGGCCGGTCGTGGCCGATCCGTCCGAAGGCGTCGAGCACCGCCGGCAGGTCGTGGCCGCCGAGGTTGTTCATCAGCGCCGCAAGCTCGTCGTCGGAGCGCCCCTCGATCAGCTTGCTGACAGGGCCCTGGTCGCCGATCTCGTCGTTGAGCCGCCGCCGCCACGCGGCGCCGCCCTGGAACACCAGCGCCGAGTAGAGCTGGTTCGGGCAGGTGTCGATCCAGCGCCGCAGCACCTCGCCGCCGGGCTCCCGGAACGCGGCCTGCTGGAGCGAGCCGTATTTCAGGATCACCACGTCCCAGCCGAAGTTGCGGAACAACTGCTCGTAACGCTCCCACAGGCCTTCGCGCACCACGGCGTCGAGGCTCTGGCGGTTGTAGTCGATCACCCACCAGCAATTGCGCAGGCCCTGCTTCCAGCCCTCCAGCATCGCCTCGAAGATGTTGCCCTCGTCGAGCTCGGCGTCGCCGACGAGCGCGATCATGCGGCCCTCTGGCCGTTCCTTGGCCCATCCGTGGGCTCGCACGTAGTCCTGCACGAGCGAGGAGAACAGCGTCTGCGCCACGCCCAGGCCGACCGAGCCGGTGGAGAAGTCGACGTCGTCGGTGTCCTTGGTGCGCGACGGATAGCTCTGCGCGCCCTTGTAGCCGCGGAAGCCTTCGAGCTTGTCGCGGCTTTGGCGGCCGAGCAGGTACTGGATGGCGTGATAGTTCGGCGAGGCGTGCGGCTTCACCGCGACGCGGTCCTGCGGCCGCAGCGTATGGAAATACAGCGCGGTCATGATGGTGGCGAGCGAGGCCGACGACGCCTGATGGCCGCCGACCTTCAGCCCGTCGGCATTGTCGCGCACATGGTTGGCGTGGTGGATCGTCCAGCTCGCGAGCCACAGCACCTTGCGCTCGAGCTCGCGCAGGATGTCGAGGTCGGCGGGGGCGATGGGGTTTGCTGTTTTGGTTTCGGCCATGGCTTCTGTTCAGGGCAGAGACCTCGCCACGCGGTCATTGCCGGGCATAGCCGTCCGAAGGACGGCGTCGCTTCGCTCGCCTATGACCCGGCAATCCATGATGCGTCTCCACAATGGCAGACTATTTTGTCTATGTCCTCGCGAGCAAGCCACGCGGAACATTGTATGTCGGCGTGACCAGCGACCTTGTCCGCAGGATTTATCAGCACCGTGAGGGCACAGTTCCCGGCTTCACCAAACGTTATGGCATCAAGCAACTCGTGCACTTCGAGCGTTATGATGAGCCTGGCCTCGCGATCCAGCGCGAGAAGAACATCAAGCACTGGTCGCGTGCCTGGAAGCTTCAGCTTGTCGAGGCGTCAAACCCGAAGTGGAATGATCTCTATTCGACCATCATCCGCTGAACGGCCTCATGGATGCCCGGGTCAAGCCCGGGCATGACCCGTTGCGAGGCTGGCCGCGGACTTCCGACATACGCGCAATACGGACTACTGCGCCTTGATGCCGGCCTCGCGAATGATCGGGTGCCACTTGGCGATCTCAGCATGCTGGTAGGCCGCGAGCGCGGCGGCGGTCTGCTGCTCCGGCGGCGGGATCTGCTGACCGAGACTCAACAGGCGCGCCCGCACCGCGGGGTCCGCCATCGCCGCGCGGGCCGCGGCGCCGAGCTTGTCGACCGCTTCCTGCGGCGTGCCCTTGGGCACCCACAGCCCGTACCAAGTCGAGATGTAGACGCCGGGCGCGCCGGCCTCGTCCACCGTCGGGATGTCGGGCGCGGCGTCGAGCCGCTTCTCCGAGGTCACCGCCAGCGCCCGCACGTTGCCGCCCTTGATGTGCGACAGCGAGGTGATGGCCTGGTCGAAAGTGAAGTCGATGTGGCCCGCTGTGATGTCCCGGATGATGTCGGCGGAGCCGGCCTTGTACGGCACGAACTGGAACTTGGTGCCGGTGATCTTCTGGAAATACACGCCGCTGATGTGCTGGCCGGAGCCGAGTCCGGCGGTGCCTTCGGTCGCCTTGTCGGGATTGGCCTTGAGCCAGGCGACCAGCTCGTGCAGGGCCTTGGCCGGGAAGTCCTTGCGGACCACGGCGATGTACGGGTTCTGCGGCAGCCGCGCCACCGGGACCAGATCGGTCTCGATGTCGTAGCTCAGGTTGTAGATCGCGCCGTTGGTGATGTGCGAGGGCCAGTTGCCGATGCTGACGGTGTAGCCGTCCGGCGCAGCGTGCACAGCGCGGCCGACGCCGATGGTGCCGTTGGCACCCGTGACGTTCTCGATCACGATCGACTGGCCGAGCGCCGTGCGCATCGCCTCGCTCATGGTGCGCGCCATGGTGTCGACCGGCCCGCCGGCGCCGTAGGGCACGATGAAGGTCACCGGGCGCGACGGATAGGTTTCGGCGTTCGCGGCAGCGCTCAGCGCCAGGGTCGCAAACATCGCAACGGACAGTTTTCTCATCGCGCACCTCTTGGATGGCCGGCCTGCGACGATACCGCCATAGCCTCTCTGCTGTCATGCCCCGTAGGCAGGGCATCCTGCAATCGCATAGGTCGATTGTTCGAATGCGCGGCGGCTTCTAATCTGTGCATACTGGATCATCGCTTTTGCGGATGATGACAGCAGAGCGCGCTGCGGCGCGGTGCACGGTGGACATTGGCCATGCTCGACAAGACCGAAGCAAAGACCCAGGCGTTCCGTCTCGAAGAGGCGACCATCGACGATCTGCACCGCGCGATCCGCTCGGGCGCGACGACGGTCACGGCGGTGGTGCAGGGCTATCTCGCGCGTGCGCGGGCCTACAACGGCGTTGCCTCCGTGCTGGTGACGGCGGACGGCGCCGCGGTGGCCGAGGCGACCGGCGTGGTCCGCGCCGGCGCGGCGCTGAAGTTCCCAAGAGAGACGGTGAAGGCCTCCACCATCCTGCCCGACCTCGACAAGTACAAGGGCCCGCCGATCGAGTACGGCCGGATGGAGGCGAACGCGTCGAAGCCCGACGTGCAACAGCAGTTCGGCATGATCGTCGGCGTCCCCAACGGCAAGCAGCTCAACGCGCTCGGTACGCTCAACATCCGCGGCGAGCGCTCGGTCACCTGCTGGGGCGAGTTCGACAAGCATCCTTCGCTCGGCTCGCTGCCGCCCGGCGCGCCGCCGGTGTGCGAGCACTTCCGCCAGCAACCCGACGCGCTGGAGCGCGCCGCCGAGCTGGACAAGCAGTTCGGCAAAAATCCCGATCTCGAAAAGATGCCGATGTACGGCGTGGTGTTCTCGTTCAAGGATCCCTACGACACCAAGGACATGCGCTCGACCGGCGGCGGCGACGCGCGCTACGACATCGACTTCCCGGCGCGCGACCACGTGCTGGTCGAGCAGCTCCGCAACAAGGGCGCCATTATCTTCGCTAAGGCGGTGAACACCGAATACAACGGCCGCGCCGGCGATCCGGGCGGCCGCAACAAGCCGGACGAGGTGCTGCCGTCGACGCTCGGTTATCAGCGCAGCACCTGGGCCGGCAATCCGGCAAACGTCTACGACACCACGCGGTCGGCGTCGCTCGGCTCGAGCTCCGGCTCCGGCGTGTCGGTCAGCGCCAACCTGGTGATGGCGTCGCTCGGCGAGGAGACGCGCGCGTCCTGCCGCGGGCCCTCGAACCACAATGCGGTGGCGCTGATCCTGCCGCACAAGGCGATGCTGGGCTTTGATGGCGGTGCGATCGGGGCCGACATATATTGCGACCGCGCCGGCATCCATGCGCGGCGGATCGAGGATTGCGCGAAAATCCTCGACGCGCTGAAGGACCCGGAGCGCGGCTATTACGACGACCGCGATGTGTTCACGACGGTGCCGCGCTCGTCGGTGCTGCCGTCCTATGCCGGCCATGCCACCGGCTCCGGCGCGCCAGGCGCGCTCAATGGCTTGCGGCTCGGCGTTATCCGCGAGTCGATGATCTATCCGAAGGGCTCGAAGACCGAGCAGCCGATCGTCGATGCCGCGACCAAGGAGATCAAGGCGGTCCTCGGCGGCCAGCTCGGCGTGACGCTGGTGGAGTCGGGCGATCCGCTGTGGACGCCCGATCGCGATATCGAGCCGATGAAGGTCGACTACCGCAAGGCGCTGGCGCGGCTGGTGCCGGTGTTCATGCCGGACTTGCTGTTCCGTGTGAAGAAGGACGGCACGCCGGTGTTCCCGGATTTCGCCGCGGCGGTGGTGCCGACCGAGTTCGCGCCGGGCAAGATATTCGGCACCGGCAAAATGAAGCCGATCGATTATTGCGTCGCCATGGCGGAAGGCAGCATCGCGCCGCCGAAAAATCTCGACCTCGCCACCGTGCAGAACCAGGAAATGGCGATGGCGTTCCGCTTCCACATCTCGCAATACCTGACCCGCCGCGCCACGGACTGGAAGGCCAAGGGCTTCACGGAGACGCTGGCCGACTGGGCGCAGCTCAACGCGCGCTCGAAATACTGGGGCGACGACCAGCGCGCGGCGTTCAAGAACTGGGAGGAGGTCGACGACCCGCGCAATCCGCTCGGGCAGCGCCAGGGCGTCGACGAGCGCATCATGCTGCGCGAACTCTTGCGCCGCGCCGACATGATGGTGATCCTGGAGAACAAGCTCGACGCGCTGGTGCGGTTGCACACGCCGTGGCCGCCGGCGCTGATCGGGCATGCCTACCAGTACGACATTCCAAGCAACCTGCGGCCGGAGTCTTTGAGCGGGCCGAACGCGGGCCTTACCGAGGTGCTGATTCCGGCGGGCTATGTCACCACCGTCTACGATCCGGTGTATCAGCTCACGCCCGACGGCATGCGCTACGTGACCAAGGCTTCCGACAAGCCGACGACGATTCCCGCGCCCGGCTTGCCGTTCTCGCTGGTGTTCCGCGCCGAGCCCGGCAAGGAGGACGTGCTGCTGCGCATCGCGTCGTCCTACGAGGCGGCCTCGCAGCGCCGCGTCCCGCCACCGAATTTCGGCCCGGTGTAGGAGCTAGATGTCCTTGAGCACCGACCTCTCCCCGTCATCCTGAGGTGCGAGCGAAGCGAGCCTCGAAGGATGCGGCCCGTGATTTCCGAAGCGAGGGAGGAGTGCGCGGAGAGCTTCGCTACTCCCGGTACGGCCGATCCACCATCCGGCACCAGTTCTCCCAGGCGCGGTTGACGTTGGCCGGCGACGTGGTCTTGACCACCTCGGCGGTCTCGCCCTTGGTCAGGAAGCGCACCTTCCGGCTCATCGCCTCGGCCTGCATCTGCAGCTTGGCGTTCAGCTCCAGATATGCCGCGGTGTAGACGGTGCGCCGCATGTAGGGACCGACCACGACGCAGCCGTGGCCGCGCATCAGGCAGGTGGCCCCCTTGGCCAGCTTCTTGGCGAGGTCGCGGCCCTGCGCCATGGTGCGGACCAGGAGGTCGGTGTCGCCGAACTTCTTGTGCTGGTCCCAGATCGGCACCTCGTGGCCGATGCTGGCGCACATGTGCATCACCGGCCGCATCTTGTGCCCGGTGATGCCGTAGGGGATGACGCCCGGGCTGTGATTGTGGATCACGCACATCACGTCGGGCCGCGCCTCATAGGCGCCGCCGTGGATCGGCCGCTCGGTGTAGGGATTGCGGCCCTTGGCGTCGATCGGCTCGCACTCCAGATTGAATTCCATGATGTCGTCGCGCTTGACCCGCTCGGGCGCGCGCGAGCACGACAGCAGGAAGCGGTCCGGCTTGTCCGGATGGCGAATGCTGATGTGGCCGAACGAATCGACGATGCCGAGCCTCGCCAGCACGTGGTTTGCCGTCACCAGGTCCTCGATCAGGTCGTCAAGCTTCGCCATCGGCATGTCCTCCCGAGCGCATGTGAACTGCGGCTGCGATCCCGCACTCTAGAGCATGACGGCGATACGTGGGAAGCTCCGCGCCGGAGGCAGCCGATATGACAAAACCGCTGGCCGCGTTGCTGGTGCTGGGATCGATGGTCGCGGGCGCAGGGCCGCTCGCCGCGCAGACCTTCCCCAGCCGCACCATCACCATCGTGTCGCCGGCGCCCGCCGGCGGCGTCACCGACATCATCGGCCGGGCGCTCGCCCAGCATTTCAGCAAGGTGTGGGGCCAGCAGGCCGTGGTCGAGAACAAGCCCGGCGCCAACAACCAGCTCGCCGCCGAGTTCATCGTCAACTCGCCGGCCGACGGCCACACCCTGTTCATCGCGCCGGACGGCACCTTCGTCGCCAACCCGAGCCTGTACCCGAAGCTGCCGTACGACCCCTACAAGAGCTTCACCCCGATCAGCGGCCTGATGCTGATCAATCACGGGCTGATCGAGCATCCGTCGTTTCCGCCGAACACCATCAAGGAGCTGATCGAGCTCGCCAAGCAGAAGCCCGGCGAGATCAACTACGGCACCTACGGCATCGGCTCCAGCGGCCATCTCAACATGGTGCTCCTGGAGGAGATGACCGGAGCGAAGTTCCAGGCCATCCACTACAAGGGCGCGGCGCCGGTGATGAACGACGTGCTCGCCGGCCACATCCAGATGGGCTTCGTCAGCGCCGGCTCCGCGGTGCCGAACTGGAAGGCCGGCAAGCTCAAGCTGATCGCAGTCGGCGGCAAGCAGAGGCTGCCGCAATTGCCGGAGGTTCCGACAGTGGCGGAGACCGTGCCGGGCTACGAGGCGGTGTCGTGGTTCGGGCTGTTCGGCCCGGCCGGCATGCCGAAGGATGTGGTCGACAAGATCAACAAGGAGGTCCGCGCGCTGTTTGCCGATCCGGAATTCCACAAGACCTTCCTCGACCGCTACCTGTTCCAGTCGATCGCCGGCTCCCCCGACGCGCTGATGAGCTTCATCCGCGCCGAGGAGCCGAAATGGCGCAAGATCATCCAGGACGCCAACATCAAGGTGCAGTGACTTTATTGTTTGTCATGGCCGGGCTTGTCCCGGCCATCCACGCCTTCCCTTCTTGGCAGCCAAACAAGGCGTGGATGCCCGGCATGAAGCCGGGCATGACGTGGAGAGGACGAGCCATGACCGACAAAAACGCGACCGACAAGAACGACCTGCCCGCCGACATTGCGAAATTCCGCGACAGCTATGTCGAGATGTTCGGCACGCTGCCGCCGCTGCCGGCGGCGCGCTTCGAATTCTCCGGGGACGTCAACCCGGAATTCCTGCGGGTGTCGGAGCAGCTTCGCGCCGGCGCGTTCTACTCCAAGGCGCTCGACATGAAGACCACGCAGCTCATCCTGTTCGGCATGCTGCTGGCCGAGCACAACCCGGTCGGCGCCCAGGCCCATGCCGCGGCGGCGCGGCGCGCCGGCGCGAGCTGGGAGGAGCTGCACACGGTGATGGAGCTTGCCGCCGCGACCGGCGCGCTGTGGGCGGCCAACAACGGCGGCTCGCTGCTGAAGACGCTGCGCGACAAGGAGCAGGGCGGCAAATAGCCCGCAGGCCGTTGCAACTTGCTCCGCTCATTCCCGCGCAAGCGGGAATCCAGTGCTTGTGATTCCTGGGTCCCCGCTTTCGCGGGGACGAACGGAGAGGGCGACAGGGCGGCGGGCAGCGCGTCAGGGATTCAGCGCGATGATCGGCCAGTCGTTCCGCGCGTAGGGGTAGAGGTGCGAGTTACTGGCGGCCGAGCAGCAGGCGCCGCCCTTGTTGATGTAGGGGATGCGCCGCTCGGTCATCGGGATCACCACCTGGGTCACGCACAGCCCGGCGTGCAGCGGTCCTCCCGGCACGGGGAAAGTTGGGCGGAAGCGGGCGAGCCGGATCGGCGTGCCGTCATAGTCGCGCAGCACCACGCGCTTGTGCTTGTAGATAGGGACATGCCGCGCGGGTCTCAACGCGAGGTCGGCTGCGCCGGCCGGCGCGTCCGGCCAGGCGACCGCCACCGCGAGCGCGGCCGCCAGCAGCATCAGGGAGGGGCGGGGTTTCATGAGAGCGGTAACGCCGCGTCCCGGCAGCCGGTTCCGTGTCCACACGTCTGCGGTCATCATACCGAATCCTCCGCTCGAATCGGCGCAGTTTATCACTCTGTCTGGTGTATGGCGCGTGTCCCGGACGCGGTGCAGCGTGCAACGCTGCACCGCTGATCCGGGACCCCGGTTGCTTGTCAAAAGCACAAACCCGGGTGCCGCGCGCGGGACACGCGCGTCTTGGCGACGCGCCCGACCGCCTGGAGGCCGTCACTCCAGCCGGCTAGCCAGCGGCCTTGAACTCGACCACGTTGCTTTCGGTGTGCTCGCAGACCTGGCATTCGAAGCTGCGCAGGTCATGCGTGGCGTCGTATCTCGAGAGGCGCACGAGCCACATCGGCTGGCCGCATTTCGGACAGGACGGCTGGAACGTGACACCGGCCTTCTCGGCAACGGGATTGGGCTGAGTCATGGCGGGTCCCTCCACTGACAGGCGGGAGCGCGATCGGTCTCTCAGCCACCGGCGCCTGGCGCAGGGCCGCTGCCGGTGATGGTCAAGTTTAGACCCTGCGCATCACAGATGCGATTCGGCGCAACTCATTTCCAGATTAAATCTTTGCCCAATATGCGCGGTGCCGGACACAGAGCGAACCCGTGCAATGCCTTCGCGCGAGGCCTTAGTGCGGCAGTTGCGGCAGCAGCTTCAGCGCATTGTCGCGCTCGATCGCCTTGAGGTCGGCGGCGGACAGCTTCAGCGCCGCCAGTCCCTTGATGGTGGCCTCCGGCAGCCAGAACGGGAAATCGGTGCCGAACAGAAGCTGCGACATCGGCACGATGTCGAGCACGGCGCGCAGCGCGCCGGGCGTGGTGACGCCGACCACGTCGACGTAGAGCTTGCCGAGCTCGTACATCACGCCGTTCGGTACCCGCGAGCCGAGCTCGGGGCGGTTGCGGGCCAGGCCCGCGAGCCGGTTGGCGACCATCGGCAGCGCGCCGCCGCCATGCGAGAAAATCCACTTGATGCCGGGACAGCGGCTCAAGGTGCCGCTGAACAGAAGGCTCGCGATCGCGCGCGTGGTGTCGAACGGGAATTCGATGGTCGGCGGCGGGATGTTGGGGATGACGTTGAAGGCGAAGCTCGCCGCGGTCGGATGGAAATACACCACCGCCTTGCGCCGGTTCAGCTCGTCGAACACCGGAGCGAACGCCGGATCGCCGGGATACTTGTCGGCATAATTGGTGGTGAGCGCGATGCCGTCGGCTTTCAGCGTGCCGAAGGCGTAGGTGATCTCCTTCAGCGAGCCCTCGATGTCGGGCAGCCTTTCCAGCACATTGGGATCCTAAGCTTAGAATTCCACGTGGACAAGTTGTCGC
>JADMIO011222147.1_pt1 | contig 79616 bp, 70 predicted proteins | sample 8958161 | NCBI WGS metagenome assembly JADMIO01 (sample SAMN16585339, study PRJNA669376) | soil metagenome | isolation source: Crop rotation soil | place: USA: Cullars Rotation, Alabama | collected 2011 | reverse complement strand
CGCGACAACTTGTCCACGTGGAATTCTAAGCTTAGGATCCCAATGTGCTGGAAAGCTTTCCAGCCCACCGACCCGTCGAACAGCCCGACCGCATAGGAGCAGGCGATGATTCCTCACGGATGGGAACTGTTCCTCGTCATCGTTATTGGCCTGTTGCTCTTCGGTTCGACGAGACTGCCATCGGTGGCGCGCGCGTTGGGCCAAGGCATCACCGAATTGAAAGAGAGCGTCGCGCCTCGCACGCCCGAAGAACGCGGCAAAGGCGTGAAGTAGCCAGAATCAGTTCGCGGACGATCGGTTTTACTCGATCGTCCGCTTTTTCGTTTGTGCGTTGCTTTATCGATTCGGGGTATCGGTGCGATTATTCATGCTGCGTATGGCTTCGACACTATTCCTAATCGGCAGTGCGTTTGCGGCGCCCTCGCCCGTTATCCTCGATACCGATCTCGGCGACGATATTGACGACACCTGGGCATTGGCAATGCTGCTCGGTTCGCAGCAGGTGGACCTGAAGCTAATCGTCACTGCATCGGACGACACGCCGACGAAAACGCGGCTCGTCGCAAAGATTCTCGAGCACATGGGCCGTACGGATATTTCCCTTGCACAAGGGCCCAAAACCAGCGACAACAAAATCCATCAGGCCGACTGGCTTGGCGATTACCAACTGAAAGACTACAAGGGCAAAGTCATTGAAGATGGTCTCGGTGCGTTGATCGACACGATTAAAAAATCGCCACAGCGTGTGACACTTTGTGTCATTGGGCCGGAGACGAACATTAAGGCAGCGCTCGAGCGCGATCCGTCGATCGCGGAAAACGCGCGGGTGGTGTTGATGGCGGGCAGCGTGAACATTGGCTACGACGGCAAGCAGGGACGCGCCGCGGAGTGGAATGTGTTCAAAGACGTGCCCGCTGCGAAGGCGGTCTTCGCCGCGCCGTGGGAAATTACGATGGCCCCGCTGGACATCTGCGGCACGCTGCGTCTCGCTGGCCCGCGTTATCTGGCGGTGAAGAATTCCAAGAATCCACTCGCCGCCACGACGATTGAGAACTACGATCGCTGGGCAAACCGCAAAAACTATCCCCCCGATTCCAGCAGCGTCCTGTTCGACACGGCAGCGGCGTATCTCGCATTTGACGAATCGCTGATGGAAATCGAATCGGTGAAACTGTCCATCGACGACAAGGGAAACACGGTGCCGGACGACAACGGTAGGCCCGTGCGTTGCGCGTTGCGCTGGAAAGACCGCGAAAAATTTGAGCAACTGCTGGTCGACACACTGACCGCAAAAGGGGCGGCCCGCTAGACATGCCGTTGTTTGCGAACGTATTCGCGGCCATCTCCACCTTCACCACGTTTTTGTATTTTCGACGGCGGCGCACATGGCTGATGGCGGTGCTGATCTCACTGCCGGTGTTCGTGCCGTTTTTGGCGATGTACAACCCCTCCGAGTCGTCCGATTTCCCGCAGGAGTTATTCGATGCGACGGCGCAGTTCCTCTACTTACTGACCATTACGCCGCTGATGGCGCTGGTATTCGGCTGTTCGCTGCTGGCGGAAGAAATCGAAGGGCGCACGTTGCCGCTGCTGCTGGCGCGCGCCGCGCCGCGTTCTGCAATCGTGCTCGGCAAATACGTTGCGTTTGCCATCGTATCGATCCTGCTGATCACGATCTCGTTTGCGCTGACGTATCTGAGCGCCGTCTATTTCCTCAAGCTGAGTTTCAGTGAATACCTTCCGCTGGCGCTGCGCTATATTGAGTTGATCGCGCTGGCGCTCGTGTCGTACGGCGCGTTGTGCGTCGCAATTAGCACGCTGACCCGCAGGCCGGTCGTGGTATCCGCGTTGGTCATTTTCGGCTGGGAAAAACTCGTCGTCGCGCTACCGGGGTACGCGGACTTCCTCACGATTCAAAAATACGTGCTGCGCCTGTTGCCGGAAGTCACGTTCGATCGCGTCGAGATCGAAAAAGTAGAATTGCCACCGGAACTGATGCGCGCGGTCTACCCGGTGTCCGCCGAGTTTTCGCTGTGCGCGCTGGCGGGGATCACGGCCCTGTGCTTGTGCGTAGCGTGTTTGGTGGTCCGTTCGCGCGAGTTCGCGACTGCGGGTGACGCAGGCTAGCCGAGGCCTTTTTTGAATATACTGGTGTGCGTGCGGGTCGATTGACCCATCCGGGCTGACAATCAAGCATGGGAGAAGCAACTATGAAAACTTTTAGACGACGCGAATTCTTGGCGGCGGGAGCGGCGGCGCTGCCGGCGTTGGCATTGGCCGGAAAAGCGTTTGCCGCGGCGCCCTATGCGGGTTTTCGCATGGGTTCGCAAAGCTACAGCTTCCGCAACTTCAAGAATCCCGCGGACGCGATCGCCAAGTTGAAGGAGCTTGGTCTTATCAACATGGAGTTTTGCTCCGTGCATTTCCCTCCCAACGCCGCCGATCCAAATTTTGCCAAGATTAAGGAACTCATCGCGTCGTCCGGCATCAAGGTGCCGAACTACGGCGTGGAAGGATTTGGCAAGGACGACGCTGCGAACCGGAAGAAATTCGAATTCGCCAAAGCGCTCGGGCTGGAAATGATGAGCGCGGACATCGAGAAAGACGCGTTCCCTGGTGTCGACAAACTCTGCCACGAATTCAATATTAAACTCGCCATTCATAACCACGGCCCCGGCGCGCGGTATGACAAGGTTGCCGATACGCTCAACGCGATCAAGGGCTCGAGCGAGATGATCGGCGCGTGCGTGGATACCGGCCATGTGATCCGCTCCGGCGAAAAGCCGCACGAAGTCGTAAAAGCGCTCGGGGCGCGTGTCCTGTCGATGCACCTGAAAGATTGGAAGTTTGGCGGGCCTGAACAAACCGTCGGCGAAGGGGACATGGACCTCGTCGCGCTGGCCAAAGAGTTAAAGGGAATGAAATTCAGCGGGCCGATCAATCTCGAATACGAAGATCACCCCGATGATCCGGTGCCCTTCATGAAGAAAGGGCTTGAGAACTGGCAGAAGGCGTGCGACAAGGCGTGATGCGCTGCGCGGTTTCCGATTTTCCGGGGCATGCGCTGGTCGCATGCCTCGTGTTTGTTTTGTCGGCCGGTGCCGGCGAATCACTGCAGTTTCGCGGACCTCACCGCGACGGAAAGTTTGACGAAACAGGCCTGCTGAAATCGTGGCCCGAGGGCGGGCCGAAGAAATTGTGGGTCGCGACGGGACTGGGTAAGGGTTTTTCTTCTCCTTCAATCGGTAACGGCAGGATTTACGTCACCGGCATGCGAGACGATGAGACCGGCATGCTGTCAATCTTCGATCTCAAGGGCAAGCTGGAACGCGCGATCCCCTACGGCAAAGAAACGACGGAGAAGCAAGCGCCTGGCTCGCGATCGACGCCGACGCTCGACGGCGATCGCGTGTATTTTTTGTCCGGGCCCGGCGTGTTGTACTGCATCGATCTCGCGAAGGGTGAGACGAAATGGAGCGCGAACATTCTCGAACGCTTCGACGGGAAGTTGCCGATGTGGCACATCTCCGAATCGGTGCTGATCGATGGCGACAACGTCATCTGCACGCCCGGGGGTAAAGACGGTGAAATCGCCGCGCTGAACAAAATGACCGGTGAGACGGTGTGGATTACCACCAGGTTCGAGGACTCCGCGTCGTATTGTTCGCCCACGATTTTCACGCACAACGGCAAACGCATTCTTACCACCGCGACGGCGGGCACGATCGTCGGCGCGGACGCAGAAACAGGCAAATTGCTGTGGACCTTTGCGCATAAAGGTCCGTACGACATCCACGGTGTCACACCCATTTACCACGACGGCCATTTGTACTACGTCGCGGGCGATGGATTCGGCGGCGGACTCTTAAAACTTTCCGAGGACGGAACGAGCGTTACGCCGGTCTGGGAAAACAAATCGCTCGACTGCCTGCACAGCGGTGTCGTGCTCGTCGATGGATTCCTCTACGGCACCGGCTACCGTTCGGACGCTGCGCTCGAATGCCTCGATTTCAAAACCGGCGAGGTCAAATGGAGCGCCCGCGACGTTCAGGAAGCCATCGTCATCTACGCCGACAGCATGCTCTACACGTACGGCGACCCAAAGCAAGGCGTAGTCAGCCTGGTCAAAGCGCAACCCACCGGCTTCGAACGCACCGGCTCCTTCACCGTCACCGACGGCGCCGATCAACACTGGGCCCACCCCGCGATCGCCAACGGCGTTCTGTACATCCGCCACGGCGACACGTTGATCGCGTACGATCTTCGCGCGAATAACTAAGCCCGAATCGCCGTCTCAGTGCGATAACATCGCCGCTGCGATCTTTTGCTTCGCCATACCGGGTCCTTCGACTGAAGCCTCCAGCGCCTTGTCCGCACCCGCCTGGAAGTATTCTACGCGCACCGGATGATAACCCGCTTCGAGCGCGATTTGGCCTGACACTTCACGAGCGGTGTGGGGCCCGTCGTTATCCACCACAAGTTCATCGCCGATGTATAGTCGGCTGCCGTCATTGGAAACCGTGGCAAAGCTGTAGACGGCACGTGTCGGGACCTTTATGTAGCCGTTAAAAACCAAGCCGAACTGTTCGGGAAGATCGATTGCGGGGAAGCCAATCGTCTCGCTCACGCCTTTGCTGGTAGCTTTTTTCCCCTGCAAACTTTTGGTTGATTCGAGCGATTCATTGAGCGCGAAGAATTGATACTCGACGCCGGTCTTTGCTTTGGATACGGTCACGGCGCGCTGTGCGGTCTTTTGGACAAACTGTCCTTCGAGAATCGGCGTGATACTTTTTCCGCTTTTGAATCCGCGCGCTTTCACCGTGCACGTCTGCGAGATCGTGAATGGCGCCGTGTACAAGGTTGACGACGCGCTTGGGTCGGCGCCGTCCGTCGTATAGCGAATCTCCGCGCCGTCCGTGCGCGGTTTGATTGTGACTTCCGCTTTGTCGATGAACACATTGTCCTTCTGAAAACCTTCCAGCGGAACTTCGCTCACGATTATGAGCGCGCTCTTATCCGGCAACGCTTGGAACGGATTGTGCGGTTCGAGTTGGTACCAGTACGCGACCGAAGCAAGATCGTCCTGCAGCGGCAGGTAGCGGCCCTCGCTCTGCCAGCCTATGCTTTGGATCGTCACACGCAGATCGTTCTCGAAACGCACGGGATCGGCAATGTGCCAACGGTATTCGCCGAAGCGCCGTTGCGCGCCTTCGTATTTTACGTGATAAAAGCCGGTGTAGGGACTGCTGAAATTGTCGTACGCGTCGCGGCCGTTTTCGAAGTGCTCGTTGTATCCGTACGACCCGTTGAAATAATCCTCTTCGCCGGTGCCACAGATCGTGGGAAACTTCGTGTCGCCGTCGATGAAAAACTTGATCTCGCCTTCGCCCCACCACCCCGGGCTGTTCGCGCCGTGCGCGAGGTAGGTGCCGACGTAGTGGCCGCGGCCTTTGATGTTATCGACGATGGTGTAGTCCTGTTTATAGGGCAACGGGTTCACGCGGCGGAACTGCGCGTGGAAGTACGGCGTGTTCTTCGGCACGGGTTCGAGCGAATAATCGATTTGGTAATACACCGTCGCGTTTTTGTCGCCGATGTTTTCCATTGTCACGCGGCATTTCTTGCGAAACGGCATTTGCCAATACGAATTGAAACCGCTGCGCGGGTTCACGCACATCGCCAGCGACACAATGCGCGGTTCGTTGCCCATGCCCCAGCCCGCCGCGAAAAAGTCGCCGACGGGAACTTCCACGGACGGCTCTTTCTCGTCGTCCCAGTAGAAGCGCAGAATCATCGTGCGGTACTCGCCCGCCGGCGTCATCCAAATGTGATTGATGACGCCCGGCCCTTTGATTTCGCCCAGCGTGAATGTCTTGCCTGGCTCGACGTGGACGTACGGATTGACCTTCCAGCCCTGGCCCAACTCGCGCGCGGCACGCCTGGCGGTGCCTTCTTCAAGCGTTGCCATACCGCCTTTGCCTTTTTCGCCGGTGAGGTTTTCCGGGCTGATCGAGCGGGTCTTGGCGTCTTTCAACTCGTAGAGTTTATGCATGCTGACCCCCTGCGCGTGTGAAAAAGCACCGAGGCACAACGACGTTGCTAACGCGGATAATGCCCGACGAACCTTCATTTCGTGCTGCCTCCTTTTGCGTCCCCTTCCGTAAGCGGCGCGTTTGGATTCATGATCGGCGAGTCCCAGCCCGCGAGATCGGCCGGCTTGATACCGCGGGGAAATTTTTCGAAGCTGAATGTGGTGGGTTGGTATGGACCGACGAAATCGATTGGATTGTCGGGTTTGATCTGATCGTCCATGCCCAGACACCAGAGGTGCGCGTTCAACAACAGGCGCCGGAAACCGTCGTTGAGAATGTCTTCGGATGCGCCCTGCGTTGTGGTGAAGATGCGCGCTTCCTTGCCGGATTTGCTCTTGTAGTTGCGCGCCCACACGACGGGTTGCGGATTGGCGCCTTTCACCGGATCGACGGGCGAATCCTTTGCCATGCCGTTCAGCACGATGCCCTTCGCAAGGATAATGCTTCCCTCAATCGGATCGGCGGTGTAGCACCCCGCTTGAACGTGTAGATCGCCCACGCCGCGGAATACCGGGTGATCTTTTTGCTCGGGCACGATCTCGAGTCGCGAGCTTTGCTTGTGATTGTCGCCGTAGTGACTGACCCAGGTTTCGCCGAGCACTTGACGTCCGAAGCCTTTCTCAAATTCTTTCCCCGCATATTGCCAATCGTAGGAATAGAATTTGCGGTCTTCCGGAATTTGAAACGCGTGCGTTGATGTGCGGAGCCCGATAATTGGCCCGCCGCGATCGACGTAGTCCACGAAGTGCTGCATTTCGTCGTCGGGCATGTTGATAAACCGCATGGCGATGACCATGAGGTCGGCGTGATCGAGGACGCTGAGCCCGTGGAGATCGCTGCTGCCGGGAAGGATGTTGCCGGTTTTGGGATCGGTGCCGAAGATGACCGTGCATTTGAAGCCGTAGCGTTTTGCCAAAATGCGCGCGAGCGCCGGCAAAGTCTGTTCGCCGCGATACTCGTGATCCGACGCGATAAACACGATGTGCTTGCCCGCGCCGATGCCTCCGCTGCCTTCGTAAACAACGTGCGTGGGTTCCGCCGCGTGCGCGATCACCGCGAGAATGACGACGCACGCAATACGAATAACTCCCATCCACCCCATTTTTCCCATTCGTCCCATCCTTCCCTGCTAATTCTTTTTCGCGACGCGAATCGATTGTAGGTAGGCAATCAGATCGAGTATCTCATCCTTCGTGTAGCTGTTCACCAACCCCGTCGGCATTGTCGATAGCGGCGCGGGCGTACGCTCCTTGATGTGGCCGTACAACAGTTTTTTTCCTTCGAGGTCTTGCAATGGGTTTGTGAGCACGCGCACGTAGTCCGCGTTTTCCTCGACGATAATGCCATAGACTGTCTCGTCGCCAAGCGGATCGCCGGTATCGACGTCGAACTGCCAGGTCTTATATTTCTCGTTGATCACTTTCGACGGTTCGAGTATTTCGGTCAGCATGGCCGCGGGATCGAGCGGTTTCGTTCCGTCGGTCAAGTCAGGGCCGACACGCCCGCCTTTTTCGTTCGGCAGATGGCACACGACGCACGACGCTTCTTTGAAAATCTTTTCGCCATTTTGGGCCGAATGGCTCGGACTGAGCGGCGACACGTAGTTGATCAGATCGCCAATCTTCCATTCTTGGACGAACTTGCGTCCCGGCACGTTTACCGTGTCTTTGTTTTCCGCCATCCACTTCTGCGGATCGTCGACCACATGCATGATGCCGTTCATCAGCAAATAGTGGCCGGGATACGTGCAGATGTAATCGTAGTCGCCAAGTTTCGTAGGCGCGGTGAATTCAATGTTTTCGGTTTTTCCCATGGATAAAATCTTCGACGCGACGATGATCTTGTCACTCTCGGGCGTCCAGTTCTTTTTGATACCGTCCGCGCCAAGCATCATCGCCGCGAGCGCCACCTGCGACGCCGCGCCCGGTTGCACGAAGATCATGTTGTGATCCATCGCGTCGGGATTCGAGAAAACGATTTTGACTTTCATGCCCGGCCCGACTGCGAAGGCCTTGCGATCGTATTTCATCTGCTCTTTGAGCGTCTGGATGTGGACGACCATTGTGTCGCCTTCCATTTTCGGCTCGGGCGATTTTTCCTGCTTGAGATAGTCACCGCCGCTGGTGTCCTCGTGGCGCATGGCCATGTGATCCATCGCGTGCGCGGCATCGCCGATGCGCCCTTCGATTTCCCACATGTACTTCACGCGCTCGGCCGCGCGTTTTGCATCGGGATCGGGCGAATTGAGCAGCACCGTCAACAGCCCTTCGTTCACCACGTCGAACTGCTCGTGCAGCCACAACGCTTCAAGCAGGTGGTGCGCGTTTTCCTTCTTGTTCATGTCGAACTGCTGCACCCATTTCGCGACGGCGGTGATCACGTCTTCCGTCTTCCGCTCGCTCAGCTCGACGCGCGCACGCAGGCGCACGCCGTTGTCCGGGTTTTTCAGCACATCGAGCAAGGCGTCGATCGGCTGGCCATCGATCTCGACATGTTTTTCCAGCGGACGTCCATCGGCGGTGATGCGGTACACGCGACCGTGCGCGTGATCGCGTGATGGGTCGCGAATGTTGTGCTGCATGTGGCCGATGAGCGCGTTCGACCAGTCGGACACATAGAGCGCGCCGTCGTCACCCACCTTGAAATCGGATGGACGGAAATTCCGATCGTCCGACACGAGCAGGTCTTCCGCTTCCGTGCCCCAGAATTCGCCATCAGTGTTCTTCAGCGTGTAGCGTTTGATGCCGAGAAAACCGATCGCGTTCAAGATGATGTAATTCCCGTTGAACTCGTCGGGGAAGTGCGCGCTTGAGAGAATACCGCTCGATGGAACCGGTCGCACGGTTTTCGTCAGCAGTTCGTGCATCTTGAATGCGCCGCCGCCGTCCATGCGCACCTGGAATGCGCGGCCCGAGGTACCGTCCGTCGCGAAGTGGTAACCCCAATAATCGAAATCGCCGCCGTGCGGGTTCGGTTCGTTCGATGCGTGGAAGCTGAACCGGAAGGTGCGCGGATTGAAGCGGTACATGCCGGACTTGCTGTTTGCTAGCACCGCGGGCTGCCACGGGGTCTCGACGTTACTGACGTTAAAGATGCCGCGCTGATAATAGATGTATCCGTCGGGACCGTAGTCGAATCCGTTCGCAGAGTGGTGCGTGTCCGCGGAATCGAGGCCGGTGAACAGGAGTTCCTTCACATCGGCCTTGTCGTCGCCGTCGGTATCTTTCAAAAACCAGAAGTTCGGCACGGACGCGACAATGACGCCGCCGTTCCAGAAGGTGAACGCGGTCGGGTTCTGAATGTACGCGAAGGTGATCGCTTTGTCCGCGAGGCCGTCGTGGTTTTCATCCGGCAGGATTACGAGACGATCCAGCATCGGCAGATCGGGTTCCCATTTCGGGTACGTTTCCCAGGTCGCTACCCAGAGCCGGCCCTTCGTGTCCACGTCCATCTGCACGGGATTCACCATCTCCGGAAACGATTCTTCCGAAGCGAACAGGTTCGCGCTGAGGCCCTTTGCCAGCTTGAGTGTCTTCACGGCGTCGCTCGCGGGCACGTACGTTAACGAGCCGTTGCCGCCGTTCGGATTGCTGAAGTTGGTTTTCACCTCCAACGGTTTCGGCACATTGCTGTCGTCGGGTTTCGCGTTTTGCCCCGCCGCAGCTTTCCAGATCACCACGTCGCGGTTGCCGGTCATCACGTCGAACATTGCTAGCTCATGCTGCAACACCTCGGCGTTTGTTTGTCCATCGACAAACTTCAAGATAGAGCGGTTGCCCCACACGTCGTTACCGTCCGTCGCGTGATAGCGGTTGAACCAGGTCACGTTCTTGTCAAGCACGGCCGAGTGCAGGAGATCGATCGATTTCTCGCTGGCCTTCTGACCCAGCGCGCCCACGATCACCTTCGCAATTTCCCGGCCACCGCGATCGTTGAGATGAATGCCGTTGATCGTCAGCGGTTCGTCGATCTTCGCGTACAGCGCGCGCGACGGCGCGAACAGATCGACAAAGGTCACGCCCTTTTCCTGCGCGACGCGGGCCATCGCATCCGTGTAGATCGACAACCAAAGATTGTTGTCGTCGCCGTTGGGCAGTGTTGGCAGATTCAGATTTTCGTGCGCAATGGGTGAAAACAGCACGATGCGGGGCGCGGCCTTGCCGTCGTATTTCTGTGCGAGCGTCTGGTCGATGAACGTGCGCAGATCGGCCTTGAACAATTCCGGATCGTGGCAGTACGACTCGTTGTACCCGAAGAAAGCAAAGATCACGTTCGCCTTCACGATCGACAGCATGTCGTCGGGTTTCGGGTAACCCTCCTCGCGCGGGCGCTTCGCCACTTCGTCGCCGCTGAACGCCAGCGTGCGAATGATGAGATTCTTGTCCGTGTTCGCAGCCTGCAAATACGATTCGAGCCATCCGTCGTGCTGTGCGCGATCGGCCAGCGCGTTGCCGATGATCGCGACGCGATCGTTTTTCTCGAACGCGAACTGCGCCGACGCGGAGTGCAGCCCCGCACACCATGCAATAGCAGTCAAAGCCCAAACGAAACGACGGCCCAACTTCATTACAAAGACTCCCTTGATTGAGACCAATCCCGGACAAAACGGCGTTCGCGTCGCAACGCAATTCCAAGGCAGACGCGACAGCGCGAAACGCCCCAGGGTAAATTGACGCAGCCCTCGCCAATCTACTCGGAACGCCCGGTCGCTTCAAGGAAATGGCCCGTGTTGCGATGCTGCGCGCCCTGCCGTTACGCTGGCATAAGGGCGCCGGCTTGGGGTTCCGGCCGGACCGACTGGAAGCGTTTTGGGCTGCGCACAAACGATTGTGAACAGTCGAGCCGCCAGTATGCACCGTTGGACCAAAGTGCAACGAAGTTTTTGTTTGAAACGTTGACAGTGGGCCCCTACGTAGTCAGCGGCGCTTGCATTTAGGCCCTAGAAAGTTGCGCAGATATCGTGACGTTTGAAGCTAATGAAGACGCACTGATCGTCGTGGACGTGCAGAACGACTTCTGTCCCGGCGGCGCGTTGGCCGTCGCTGAAGGCGATGCCATCGTTCCGGGGATCAATGCGCTCGCGCCGCGTTTCGCCGTGCACGTGTACTCGCGCGACTGGCACCCCGCCAATCACTGTAGCTTCAGCGACGCCCCGCAGTTCGTCGATAAGAGCTGGCCGCCGCATTGCATCGCGAATACGCCTAGCGCGGAATTTCACCCGGCGCTGCACGTCCCCGATGATGCGATCATCGTGGACAAAGGCACCGGCGCAACGAGAGAAGCGTACAGCGCTTTTGACGGGACAACGCTCGCGCATACGCTTCGCGCACGAGGCGTGCGCCGCGTGTACGTGTGCGGGCTGGCGACGGACTATTGCGTGAAGGCCACGGCGCTGGACGCGCTGAATAACGGTTTCGAAACGACCGTGATCGGAGACCTGTGTCGAGGAGTCGACATTCCACCAGGGTCCGCGCGCGCTGCAATCGATGTGATGAAGGCCGCGGGCGCGCGCGTCTGCAAGGCCGAGGAGATTCCATGAACGAATCGCACCCGTGGCGCAAGCGCGAGGGCCTCGCGCTATTGACCGACTTTTACGAACTTACGATGATGGCCGGCTACCTGAAGGAAGGCAGCGCGGCATATCGCGTGTGCTTTGAATATTTCTTCCGTTTTCTGCCTCCGCATGCGGGCTTCGGTGTCGCGGCGGGACTGGCATCGTTTTTGGATTACCTCGAGCAATTGCGGTTCGAGGACGACGACATCGATTACCTGCGTTCGTTAAAGGTATTCGAGGACGAATTCCTCGAGTATCTTCGCAATTTCAAACCGTCATGCACCGTGCGCGCGGTGCCGGAAGGGACGCTCGTCTTTCCGAACGAACCGATCGTGCAGATCGAAGGGCCGATCTTCGAAGCGCAACTCATCGAGACCGCGCTGCTGAACATGTTGAATTTTCAAACTCTTATCGCGACGAAAGCCGCGCGGGTCTGCCTGGCGGCGGACGGCGATCCCGTCATGGAATTCGGACTGCGCCGCGCGCACGGGCCCGACGGCGGCCTCAGCGGTTCGCGCGCGGCGTACATCGGCGGGTGCACCTCCACGTCGAACGTGCTCGCCGGCAAGATGTATGGGATACCCGTTTCGGGTACGCACGCGCACAGTTGGGTGATGAGCTTTGCCAACGAACTCGAGGCGTTCCGCGCGTTCGCGCGCATCTATCCGGACACCTGCGTGCTGCTGGTCGATACATACGACACGGTGACGAGCGGCATTCCCAATGCAATCCAGGTATTTAAGGAGATGCGTTCCCGAGGCCTGAAAGGCAGGCCGGCGATCCGACTCGACTCGGGCGACCTCGCGCGGCTCAGCAAGATCGCGCACCGCATGATGCGCGAGGCGGACTTGGAGGATCCGTTGATCGTTGGCTCGAACGATCTCGACGAAGATCTCATCGCCGATCTCAAGCGGCAGGGCGCGAAGATCAACGCGTGGGGCGTGGGAACGCATCTGATCACGTCGAGCGATTGCCCGGCGTTGAGCGGCGTGTACAAACTCGTCGCCATCGAGAACATGGGCGCCTGGCAGCCGCGCATCAAAATTTCGTCGAACATTTCAAAATCGACGAACCCCGGCCGCAAACAAATCGTGCGGTATTACGATCCCAACGACACGCCGCTGGGTGACGTGCTGTACGATATGGAAGAACCGTTTCCGCATTCAGGCGATATTCACGGCCGCGACGCGACGCAGCCGCACCGCGACACGCGCCTGCGCAACACGGCCCGCGCCGAGGTGCTGTTTGAAACGGTGTTCGCCAACGGCGCGCGCACCAAACCCGCACAACCCATTCGCGACATCCGCGCGCGCTACCTCGCCCAGCGCGCCATGCTCCCGGACGAATACAAGCGCCTGCGCAACCCGGAAATTTACCGGATCATGCTGTCCAATACGATTGGCGATCTGAAAGAGGACCTGCTCAAAAACCCGGACAACCAGTAGCGACACGCTACGTCGCGTTGCCGCTGTATGCCTCCGTTTGCTAACATAAACGACTTGTGTTTGGTCTGGGCAGCAGTTTGCATTTAGGAGCCAATTCCATGAAACGAATCACATACGCGATTGCCGCGGCGATGTTCGTGCTGGGCGCCGTGGCGCCGGCGTTTGCGGGGTCAATCACGGGGACAATTACGTTCGACGGCGAACCGATCGTGATGAAACCGTGGGACACCAGCACCGTCCCGGAGTGCCATGCGATGCACAAGGACAAACCGATCATGCACGAGGAACTCGTGCTGGGTCCGGGGCAAACGATCGCGAACATTTACGTTGAAGTGACAAAGGGCGTGCCGCAAAAAGATTATCCCGCGCCGAAGGACCCGGTCGTGTTGACGCAACAGGGCTGCCGCTATTCGCCGCACATGGTGGCGGTGCGTGTGGGCCAGCCGCTGAAGGTGGAGAACCCCGACGGAATCCTGCACAACGTGAACTATCTCGCGAAAATAAACACGCCCCAGAATTTCGCGATGCCGCCAAACATGAAGGACAAAGAAATCACGTTCGATAAGGCCGAAGCGCCGTTCATGTTCAAGTGCGACATCCATCCGTGGATGGGCGCGTACTGTGCCGTCGTGTCGCACCCCTTTTTCTCGATCACGAAAGAAGACGGCAAATACACGATCGACGGTTTGGAACCCGGCGAATACGAGGTTACGGCATATCACGAACGGTTGCCGAAGCAGGTCGCCACGGTGAAAGTAACCGATGGCGCGGCCACGCAGGACTTCAAGTTTAGCCGCCCCACCAAAAAATAAAAATAAACAACCGAAAAAACCGGCCCCGTCGCGGATGTATGCGCGACGGGGTTTTTTGTTTTTGGGGGAATTGGGAGTGGATAGAATATGCTAGGATAAGCGTGGAGATGTCGCAATGAAGAAGACGGATATTGCCGTTGCGGTTGCGCTCGCGTTCGTCATTGGTATTTGCGCGTTGTGGTACTCGGCGCCGGAATGGATTGCGGGCGTAAAGAATGACATTCGCGAGTGGCGCGGACAGCCCAGGCGGCTCCGCAATCGGTATGAGATTCGCAACGAAGAACGCCGTCGTGAACGCGCAGCGCAATCGGAGAATCGATCTGCCGCGCACCCCATCACGAACGAACAGCGACCGCCGGCGGACGTTGCATCGTCGCTAAACTGAACCGACCGGCGGAACTCCGCGGTATCACCCGGTCTTTCTCTCCTCGATCGTCGAAATTGTTCTGACCGCAGCCGATCGCACATCCGAATTGCTGTCGTTGATTTTGTCGCGGAGCGACTCGATGGCGGCGGCGGCGCGGGACCCAAACAATTCCAGCGCGGTGATGGCCTCCAGTTGAACATTCGGATCGGAATCGCCGAGCGCCTGAATCAGCGTCGGCACAACCGCCGCCGCATCTTCGCCGCATTCCGCAAGCGCGCGGCACGCCGCCACGCGCACGTCCGTGCGTTCGTCCGCGAGACGAAAACGCAGAGCGTCCACTGCGGCGGGATCGTTGTGCGACCCGCCGAGCGCGAGCGTCGCGGCCAGGCGCGTGTTTCCGTTGGAATCGTATAGCGCGTTCACCAGGCGCGGGTCCGCGCGATGCGTCCACCGCGCGAGAATGCCGCTGGCTTTGACCGCGCGCGTCTGGACCAGTTGCGACGGATCGCGCAGGCAATTGCCGATTGCGACGCTGATCGCCGGGATGAGCGCGCCAAGATCGGGCGCGAACTTTTCGAGCAATTCGATCGCGTGCAGACGGACGCGCGAATCGGCGTCGCGCAGAGCCGCGATCAGGTGCGGCGCGACATGCTGCGGCGCATTCGCGAACCGATCGAAAGCGCGCATCGCTTCCGTGCGCACGTCGTCGTCTGCGTCCTGCAGTGCCAACGCCAGCGCTTGCAGCAACGCCTGGCTTGGCGGGGCCACGCGCGCAAGCGCAAATACCGCCTTGGCGCGGACCATTGCATTCACGTCGCGAAGACATTGAATTAAATCCGGCGCGGCTGCCGACGCCGTCATGCGTAAGCCGGCGAGCGCCTCTGCCGACTGCGCACGCGCGCGCGCCGACGTGGATCGAAGGCCGCGCGCAATGTCAGCGACCGATCGTTTTCCATCCGGATCGATGCGCGCGATGGCGTTAACCGCCGCCTTACGAACGTCTTCGCTTGGATCGTAGATCGATTCGACGAGCACGGCCAGCGCGGATTGCGCGTGTTGTCCCAACTCAGCCAAGGCGTGCGCGCTGACGCATCGCACGCCGTCGTCGCTATCGCGAAGGCGCGCGATCAACTCCGGTACCGCGGGGACCGCGCGCGGTCCGAGGCGCATCAGCGCGGTGACGCACCAGTGCCGGACGGTCACGTTCTCGTGAGCGGTCTGTTTCCGGAGTGAGGCAATAAGGCTGGGCGACGTGCCGAGCGCGGTGCCGCCCCATTCACCGAGCACAAACGCGGCTGCGGCCGCGCGCGGGGCAGAGCCGGTGTTCAGCAGATCAACGAGCAACCGCGCAGCGTGCGGCGCGAGCCCTTTGCGCGGAGCCAATGCGCGTGCCGCCGCCATAATATCGGCGTCGTCGCGGCTGTCCATGAGTTGTTCTATGAGCGTCTGCGCTTCCAATTACTGCATCCTCATGCACCTTCACACGTTCGCACCTTTTCCCACGCCCCCGGCATTTCATATACTACCGCCTCCGCCGGATCGTTCCCCGCATCGAATTGCTGCGCGCAGGGATTCATATATCCGGCGCGACTCCGGCCGGTGGGCCAGCCGGCAGTATCGTACACCACGCACGCGCGAAGGAGGAATGGAGTTCCGTGGCATCCGTCAGGGCGGGATCCGTTTTTCTTGTGTCGTGCGCGGCGCTCGCCTACGAAGTACTGCTGACACGCTACTTCGCCGTGGCCAGTTGGTCGGAATACGGCTACTGGGTAATATCGATGGCGATGACGGGTTACGCGGTGAGCGGCGTGTTGCTCGCGTTGTTTCGCGGCGCAGCGCTGGCGCGGCAGGCGTTTTTGTTCTGCGCGATTCCCATTCTGCTGATGATCGCCGCCGCCGCGGGCTACTACTTCACAACGACCAATCCGTTCAATCCGCTGGAACTGCAAAACGCGGTGCTGTGGAAATCGCAGTTGGTGAACATCGGTAAGTACTACGCGGCGCTCTTTCCATTTTTCTTTTTGTGCGGGTTGTTCCTGGGCTTGAGTTGGTCGGCGTTTCAGGCAGAGGTGGCGAAACTGTATGCGGCCGACCTGATCGGCGCGGGTGTCGGCGCGACGCTGATCCTGTTGCTGATGTTTGTGGTCTATCCGTTCTATTTGATCTGCGCTGTGCCCGCGGTGTTGTTTGTCACTGCGTTGTTGAACGCGCCGCGCGGTAGAGCGTTGGGTTATGTGGCGTTGGCGACCGTGGCCTTTGCGGCGTGCGAAGGAAGCGCGATCGGATTGAACAAGGCGCGGTTCTTCGAATACAAATCGATCTACCCCGTGATGAACGTGCAGGACAACAAAGTCTTGAACGAGTTCCGCACGCCGCGCGGATACTACCTCGTGCTCGACAATTTCACCGAGCGCCGCGACCTCGCGCTGTCAAACAACCTCGGTCTGATGGGATCGACGGGCACGCCTGCGTCGCCTGGGTTGTACAAAGACGGCAACCGCATGGCCTCGATTTTGCCCGCGGGCGAGATCGATCTGTCGTACGTGCCGGCGGCGTTGAGTTCGTTGCCGTACGTATTGCGGCCGGGCGCGCGCACGTTGCTGATCGGATCGAGCGGCGGGTACCGGCCCGTGGAAGCACGGAGTGCGGGCGCGGGCGAATGCATTGCGGTGGAATCCGATCCGGTGTTGTATGGTCTGGCTAAACCGACATTCGTCGCGCGCAAGCTCGACAACGCCGCGCTGAGACACGAGTCGCCGCAGTCGTTGCTCGCCGAATCGGGCGACGCTTTCGACGTGATCGACATCTCCGACGACTACCTCGACGAAGGCCCTGCGAACAAGTACGCGTTTACTGTTGAGGCGATCCGCGGCTATCTGCGCGCGCTTTCGGCAAATGGCGTGGTGTCATTGCCCGTATCGATTCGCGAGTTTCCGGTGTACGCCGTGCGGCTCGCGGAGACGGTGCGCGCCGCGTTGCGCGATCTGCCGGAGCCGGAGAAGCATATTGTTGTCTATCGCAGCGAATGGACCGCGCGAATTCTGATCTCGAAAGCGCCGCTCACCAGCAACGATCTGGCAAAGGTCCAAAAATTTTGTTCCGATCTGTCTTTCGACACGTCGTATTTTCCCGGCATCGATCCCTCACAGGTCGAAGTTTGGAACGAACTGCCGCCTGTGTCATTCGAAACGAAATCTGAAGTTGTGTCGCATAACGGCCCGCAAGACGCGTTGCGCGACGACCTTATAGCGCTGTTCGGTCCAGATGGCGATGCGTTTCGCGCGGCGAGTTTTTTCAATTTAAAACCCTCAACCGATGACCGGCCATTTCTCAATTACGTATTTCGTCCGGCGCGTCTGGACAGTTTACTCGACAAACTGGAAATTGTCCCGCACGACGAAGTGGGATTCTTGACGAACCTGGCCGTGTTAGCGCAGGCCGTCGTCATGGCTGCGATTGTGCTGTTGCTGCCGCTGGCGCGGTGGAGAACATTGCGGGCCGGCAACGCGCCCATTTTGCGCGGGGTTTGTTACTTCGCCGCGCTCGGCTTGGGATTTCTGTTCGTCGAAATCGCATTGATCGACAAATTCTCGCACTTGCTGAACGACAACGTCTCGTCGTTCGCAATCGTGCTTTGTGGGATGCTGATCTTCTCCGGACTGGGCAGCGCTTGGGCGGGACGCTTCGCGAATGCGCCACGGCGCGGCGTGCGCGTCGCGGTGGTTTGCATCGCAATATGCTGCATCGTCTATGCCCTCATGCTGGATTCGTTAATCAACGCCGTATTGCCGTGGTCCCGATTCCCGCAAATTGCGTTCATGCTTGCGGCGCTCGCCCCGGTATCCGTCGCGCTCGGCATGATGTTTCCGATGGGCATGAGTTCACTCACGGGCGGAGCGGCAGCGTTTGTACCCGTGGCGTGGGCGGTCAACGGCGCGTTTTCCGTAATTGCCTCGCCGCTGGCGAGTCTCCTTGCGGTGATGTTCGGCTATCGCGTAGTGTTTGCGGTCGCCTGCGCGGCCTATGTACTGGCGCTATTCGCGCAGCCGAACCCGAAGGCTGCGACTTCGTAGGAAAGGTAAACATGTTCTACGCATTCGAATACAACCAATCAAATCTCAACGTTGAGATTTCAAATCTGCAAATCGCTTGTCGAGTTCGCGCGTCCTCCGACGTTTCAACGACGGAGGATGCTCGTGCTCGTGCTCGTGCTCGTGCTCGTGCTCGTAATCGTAATCGTAATCGTAATCGTAATCGTAATCGATCGATTCTATTATCCCTGCCGATATTCGTCGCGTTGATCGTCGCATGCGCATTCACGGCCGTCGCGGCAGAAAATCCACCTGCGCCACCGGCACAACCTGCACCGTCCGCCGCGCCTGCCCAAGCACCTGCACCACCTGCTGCGACTACGCCCCAGGCGCCAGCGCCAACGCAGGCCGCACCCGCCACGGAAGCCGCCGCGCCTGCAGCGCCGCAGTGGACCTACGAAAAATACAACGAACTCGTGAAGGCGACCGCGCGCAAGATGACGATGTCGCAGGATACCTTCGACGCCGTGCAGAAACGCAAAGAGTCTGCGATCGCGCGCATCGACAAATACCTTGCAGGCCACTTCACGAAATCCGACCCGCGCGTGCTCGATGCGTTTCGGCAGTTGCCACGCGAATACTTCCATTACAACTACGAGGGCAAATACTCGACCGCCGCGAGCGCGTACGAAGCGGAACCGAAGCCTTGGGGTATCGGCTACGGCTCGGCGTTGAGCGATTACCTCGGCCAGGCCTACATGACGCAGCTAAGCAACCCGCAGCCGGGCGACGTCGTGCTGGAAATCGGAACGGGCAGCGGCTTCCAGAGTTCGCTTCTCTCCCGCCTAACGAAAGAGGTTTACACGATCGAAATCATCAAGCCGCTCGGCGAGGCCGTGGCTGAGACCATCAAGATCGGCGGATACGACAACGTGCACCAAAAGATCGGCGACGGATACTACGGCTGGCCTGAGGTTCAGGGCGGCTTCGACATCATCATGGTCACCTGCGCGGCGCTGTACGTGCCCCCCGCGCTGATCGACCAACTCAAACCGGGAACCGGCCGCTTGATCATTCCCGTGGGCCCCGCGATCAAAGGCAAGCAAATTCTCTACGTCTACACCAAAGACGCGGAAGGAAAGGTACATTCCAAACGCGACGTCGGCGTGTACTTCATTCCCATGACCGGCGCCATGCAGGAAAAACCGAAACCGGCACCAGCGCAAGACAAGACCATCTCCGCCCAAGAACAAACCAAACCGGCTCCGGCGGCCGAGTCCAAACCAGCTACTACCGGCGAGCCGTCGGCTCCGGCAAAAACGCAGTAAGCACTAGGCGCGATCGGTATTTATCCCTTTTTCAGATCCTGGCGCTTCCCTCGGAATAACCGATTGCCGGACGTCTGTTCATTAAAAATGGGTTTCAGTTCTGCTACAAACTCGTCAAATACATTTTTAATAGGAATGATATCGTATGGGTTGCCAAGGTTTTTGCTCAATGCTTCTGCATCGCTTACTGAGTGGCCGGTTGAGTACTGCGAAGGCATCAATACGGCACGTACATTTTCTTTACCGAGAGCTGCAACAGCGAGGGCAAGCGTTACAGCACTGTCAATACCACCACTGCTCGCTACTATCGCCTGCTTAAAACCCATCTTGCTGAAATAATCTTTGATTCCCAATACAAGGGCGCTATATATCTCCGGCATATTTAATGCCGGTTCCAGTTGAAGAGGAGTAAGTTCTATGTCGGGTAACAGGCTGGCAGCTTCAATTATTTCAGTATCAAAACTTCCATCCTCATTTAGTTCAAAATAGCTCAGCGCTTCTTCAAAATAGGGCAGCTTTCTCACCAGGTTTGCATTTTTATCAAACACAAGACTGGCGCCATCAAACACTATTTCGGTTTGGCTGCCAATGCAATTGCAATACACCATCGGCAGCTTATACTTCAGCACATTCGATTTTATCACTGCCTTGCGGTCTTCCACATGTGTGTAGTCAAATGGAGATGCACTCAGGTTGATCATTACATCGGGCTGCTGATCCATCAGTTTATCCATAGGGCAAATGCGGTAAACAGGGTTATCGCCCAGGTTCCAGATATCCTCGCAAATAGTTACTGCCATCCGCCTGCTTTTAAATTCTATGATGTTCCATTCATAGGCGGGTTCAAAATAGCGGTTCTCATCAAACACATCATAAGTAGGCAGCAGTGTTTTATGCACCACTGCTTTCACCTGTTTTTCAAACAGAAAAAAGCCTGCATTAAAGAGGTCTTTGCCTTCCTTTATCGGATTACGTTCCGGAGCGCCAACCAATACGCCAATAGTATCTGCATGTAGCGCTATTTCTTCAACGGCAGCCTTGCTCCTCTCAATAAAATCATCAAACTCTAAAAAGTCTCTCGGCGGGTAACCGCATACTGCCAATTCACTGAATACGATTAATTCAGCACCTTCTGCTTTTGCAGTTTGTATGGCAGCAATGATCTTTTCTTTATTGCTTTCAAAATTCCCTATGTGATAATTCTGCTGTGCAACGGCGATTTTCATGGTACAAATTTCACGAATGCTGGCTAATTAAAATCAGTGTAAACCATTAAAATTAAAGGCAGACAAAACAGGGAGTAATGTTTTTTGTACTCAAGCTGTAGAATATGAATGAAGATCGTTGTGCCTGTCCGTCCGAAACGAAGTGAAGGCGGGTCACTCCCTTTTACAGCAACAGGTCCTTCAGCATTTATGCGAAGGCATTTAAGTAAACCTAATTTTAAACACCTTCTTATCTTTTGAAATCGTTTTTTTGCTGAATGAACAAATGGCGATTTATTTTCCTGCTTGCATTTTTTCTGCCAGCCTGTAAGTCTGATATCCCCGATGTTTCGGGAATAAAAGTGCATACGGTCATCCATCGGTTCGATAAAGATTTTTTTGCCGCAGATACAACCAATATGGAAGCGGGTCTTAACTGGCTCAATCAAAAGTATCCCGACTTTCTGCCGGATTACTTAGTTAAAATATTAGGCATTGACCCCGCAGACCCACAAGCATTGCCCGCAGTAAAAGCTTTTATAAGATCATACCACCCTGTGTTTGATACTGCTGACATAGTAGCCAGTAAAGCTTTACCGGAGGCGGAGCATCAATTACAGGATGGCCTGCGGTTCATGAAATATTACTTTCCCAAATGGAAGCCAGATTCGCCTTTTGTAATTACCACATTCGTTGGCCCGATGGACGCATTTGAACCTTTTCCTGTCGGGGATTATGGCGATGTGCGGACCCGCGATGGCGTTGGTATTGCCATGCAGTTTCATTTGGGGGCAAAGGCATCTTTGTACCAATCAGGAAGTGAGGCAGGTCTGTTTTATGAATACCAGTCACGGCGATTTACACCGGACATGATAGTAATAAACAGTATGAAAAACATTATTGATGATGCATTCCCATATATGGCAAACGGCAAGCCTCTTATAGAAGAAATGATCGAAAAAGGGAAACGCCTGTATGTACTAGATAAAGTATTGCCCTACTCCGAGGATAGTCTTAAACTGGGTTATACAGAACAGCAATTAAAAGGCTGCTTTGAAAACGAGACGCTGATATGGAATTTTTTTGTAAAGAACGATTTGCTTTACACTAAGGATGGAGCTATCACTCAAAATTATATCAAGGATGGACCGAAAACAGAGGAATTGGGGGGAGGTGCACCCGGTTATATCGGGTTATTTGTTGGCAGGCAGATCGTTAGAAACTATATGGAAAAGAATGCTAAAACGCCCCTGGAAGAACTAATGAAAAAAGAGGCAAAAGAAATATTGGAAGGATCTGGGTATAAGCCGTGATGTCATTGTGAACGAAGTGAAGCAATCTTCTTCAGTTGAGATTGCTTCGTCGGTCTTTCCACACTCTTTGCAACGACCACTTTTGAGAGATGCTCAAAAATCAAAATGCCAAATATGAAAATTTCACATTTGGCATTTTAAATCCAGGAAGAAACTGCTAATTATTTTTTAGTGGTGCTACCATTTGAAAAGCCGGTATCTCTACTTTAAATGGTTGCTGGTTTTGAAGGTTCAGCATTTCATAATAGCCCCACATCTTGCCCATTTCACTTTTGAGATTACAACCACTTACATATTGAAAACTTTCACCGGCCGGAAGAGCTGGTTGTTGCCCGATAACTCCTTCTCCTTCTACCTCCCGGTATTCTGATGAGCTGTCAAAAATATACCACTGCCTGCGCAGTAATTGTACTGTAAAGGCATTATGGTTTACAAGAGTAATTCGGTAAGCAAACATGAATTCATGTTGCAGGGGTTGGCTGTACTCAGGTTGATAAAAAACCTCCACCTTTATTTCAACGCCCTCAGAAGTTAGTGAAGTCATATAAAGGAATAATGATGAAGATAAACTAAGAATTAATCAGGAGATATTTAAATACCTAAAAGAGCTATATCACCTTTTGATGAAAACTTTACTTGCTATTTCAGGAGAAAAAAGAAGCAATAATTGATATCACTTCATCGAGTTCGCTGTCTTTCAGATTACTGCCACTGGGCAGGCATATCCCTTTTGCAAACAGTTTTTCAGATACTCCGTTCAAAAAAGCAGGGGCATCTTTGTATACCAATTGTGCGTGCATAGGTTTCCAGAGAGGCCTGCATTCGATATTCATTTTATCCATAGCCATACGGATATTTTCAGCAGAGATTCCATCCGATAGTTTTTCATCTACTAAAATTGTAGTAAGCCATCGATTGCTAAAAGCTCCTTCCGGTTCGGGTAAGAAATGAACTTCTGCTATATCACTCAGTGCTTCCTGGTAATATTGAAAATTATGCCTGCGCTGTGCTACTCTTTCATCGAGCACTTCCATTTGACCACGGCCAATGGCTGCACATAAATTGCTAAGCCTGTAATTGTATCCAATGGTAGAATGCTCGTAGTGATGGGCTGGATCACGGGCCTGTGAAGCAAGATAGCGTGCACGCTGGATCATCTCTTTATCGTTGCCTGCGAGTGCTCCGCCTCCGCTTGTGGTAATGATCTTATTGCCATTAAAACTAAGAATGGATAATTTACCAAAACTCCCGCAGGCTTTTCCTTTATAAGTAGATCCCAATGATTCTGCGGCATCTTCCACTACCGGAATATCATATTCATTGGCAATAGCCATTATCTGGTCAAGATCGGCGGGCATTCCATACACATGCACCGGAACAATAGCTTTTGGTTTTTTGCCTTTCTTCAGACACCACTTAATAGCTCTTTCAAGACATTCGGGATCAATATTCCAGCTGTTAGGCTCACTATCTGCAAATACAGGTGTGGCCCCGAGGTAAGTAATTGGATTGGCGCTTGCTACAAATGTGAAACTTTGACAAATAACAAAATCACCTGCACCGACACCGATTAATTGAAGAGCAAGATGCAAGCCTGCAGTACCAGAGTTAAGTGCTGCAACAGAATTTACATGAAGATAAGATGCCAGGTCGTGCTCAAATCCATCTACAGAAGGTCCAAGTGGTGCGATCCAATTAGATTTGTAGGCTTCTTCAAGATAGCTCCATTCTTTTTCTCCCATGTGAGGAGACGATAACCAAATTCTTTTCATAAAAGTTGGACTTGCTATTGGGTTTATCTTTCGCCTTGCTGTGGTTGTAGTGAGCATAATAAATACGAATTAAAATAGCCACAATAAACAGTCACCTCAATGTATTTTATCAGCAATTTTTTTTGTCACTATTTAAATGATTAATAAAAAATCTATTAAAAAATATGCCATCAAATAGGCTGCAAATGTAACAATGATTCATTTAATTCATTTTTTTGGATAATTGACATTAACTGCCAACTATCTAAATGGATTTACAATCAAATACAAAATTGATTAAGAGTAGGAGTAGGTGTGTCTATGATTTATCAAAATGTCATCTTATTACTGAATTTCTTGTATCGGCTACATAGAAAATTCAGACATAGACTTTCTTAAATGATGCTTTGTTTAAACGACACCTAATTTTGACGTAAGATACCCAAAATTCCAGTTATTATCAGTAAAAACCTTTGGAGTAATTATGGATTTGGCTGAGAATATTTAAAAAAGGGATGATAATTAAACGGTAAGTATTTTAAAACATTGCCTTTTTCAGCTAAAATACTTATTATATTAAGGCATCATTATTTCCAGTAAAACGGGACATTGTAGCAGTCGTGGCAGAATTGACATCTTCTCTTCTTAATACCTTAATTATCGTCATGTAAATTATTTTCAGATCCAGCCATACATTCAGATGATCCACATAGTACACATCATATTCAAATTTCTCTGCCCATCCAATAGTGTTTCGTCCATTTACCTGTGCCCAACCCGTCATACCAGGCCTTATTTCATGTCTGCGGGACTGTTTTACAGAATATAAAGGAAGATAATCAACCAGTAAAGGCCTTGGCCCTATAAGGCTCATGTCACCTTTCATAACATTAAGTAACTGTGGTATTTCATCTAGAGAGGTTTTTCTTACTAATAGCCCGGCACCTGTCAATCTTGCGACGTCTGGCAGTAATTTGCCGTTCGCATCCCGCCGGTCGTTCATTGTTTTAAACTTAATGATCCGGAAAATTTTGCCATGTTTGCCAGGACGTAGCTGAAAGAAAAAGGGTGTCCCCCTGTTGGATATTGATAACGATATCGCTACAATTATAAAAACAGGAAGCAGTACCAAGAATGCTAAAGTGGCGACTATAAAATCCAGGAACCGTTTAAAAAAATGGCGGTACATTAATCTCTATTTTTTGAAAGCCAACCCCAGCCTAACCCTACATATTCATTAATAACTGCCTCCGAATGCCCGAGGTTGCTGAGAGAGGGCAACCACGAACGAGAATACCAATGGGGGTTATTTTTTAAGATGTGATTTGTGGGTGCAGGTATTGGCTTTATGCCCTGGTTATGAAAATGCATCATTGCTCTTGGCATATGGATAGCATCTGTCACAAGGATCAGAGTATGTGTATTGCCAAATGCCTGGTAGTAAGCCTTTGCTTCTTCCAATGTATTTGTGGGAGTTTGTAATTTTCTAATTGTATTACTATCTGCCCCTAATAAGATAGCAGTTTGTGCAAGCAATGATGCCTGGGTTTCTGCGCTTTCTCCTGCCCACCCCGATACTACCAACGTACTACCAGGTATTTGCCTGTAAAGCCTGATGCCTTCAGTAATTCGTCCCAGGGCAGTTTGTGATAATTGATTATTCGCAGGTAAGGCGGTATCTGAAGTATGTCCACCACCCAATATCATAATATCAACCTTTGAGGATCTTAATACTTCTGGAGTTATGTAATGATATGGCGGATACTTGCTTTCAAGAGAATATACTAACCACTGTGGTACAGGCCCCAAGGAAAAAATTATCAATACGATAATTCCTGATCTATAAAATTTATTAGCTGTTTTCTTGCGGTGGAGGTATTGAAATACTAAGCCGGTCAGCATTAATATCCAAAAAAAAGTAAAAGGCTTTATTAAAAAGTGTACAAGTGCCCGCATAAATAATGAGTAGCAAGAAAATGAACAACTGTAAAACTCCTTAGAAAAATCCTATTTTTTCTTTTCTATGCCTCAACTTCCTCTTGATTTTGATTACATTCGATAGATACCTATTTAGACATTGATTGTTTATCACATGCAATTCTACGTCTCATTAGTCATAAAGATATTACTCACAATCCACTTTGAATTTCGATATAGTAACAAATAAACTTTTTTAGAGAAGGAATCGCCCGGAGCTTTTATTTTCAAGGTTTAACTCAAATTCCCTTGGATAAATTGCTTTTTCAGCGTGCGAATTCCCGCTTTCAACACTAAAATTTAATTGCATCTAATATTAGCGAAGTATAATTAGGTTGTCCATCTGAATTTCTTGAATCATATCTCAAAGAGCGATGAATAAACCCTTCTTCTTTATTCCACTCAATCGAATGAAATTCTTTATTTTCATCAAAATACTCCAATAGTTCTATTCCAAATCCGCATTTTTGAAATATAGAACTAAATGACCTGAAATTGTAAAGTACTTTGTGATCGTATGCTCCCGGGCCACGCCCCCCAGGCTTTACATATTCAATATATTCTGGATTAAAATGAAATCCATCAGGAACAGCTACTCTTAATTTCCCTCCTTTTTTTATGAACCGATAACAAGTACGGGCTGCTTGAATCCCTTGATCTATTGTTAAATGTTCCCAAACATGCTCGGCAAGTATGTAATCAATTTCGCCTTCATCAAAATATTTTAGCCAATCTTTTTCTTTCAAAAGATCTAAAAAATAAGCTTCGCTTGATATCCAGCCTTCATCAGATAGTCCGGAACTTCCCACGACTATTTTTAAACATTTGTTTTTATTTAAGAAAATATTTTTTCTAAACTGCCTCTCTTCAAAAGCAAGCAATCTTCTAAATATATCATAATAAGGTCTTATAAATTTCGTAAAAATTCTTTTCATTTATATAAACTTACGTTTTAGCTTTTGCTGGAGATGTTATTACCCTTGATTGGCAAAACACACTCAACAAAAATAACATCAAAAATGAACCAGACTAAACTCACTCAAAAATGACATTAGTAATTATCTCTTAGAATTTAATTTCAATAATCTCACATACACCTTGAACACTTTTTATTCCAGTGTGCCGTTTAAAATTATAACTAGCAATGTAGTATTCGTCTATAAAACATGTTTCCTGATAAAAGTTCATATTGATTTTGTTATGACAATTACTTTTTCTTTAAACCGATAAAATACAACTTCTTCATTGCCAACATTTTTATCCAGTACCATCCCTGCTGCAATTTTATTCTGATTGCCAACAACGATTCCGGGAATTGTAGCACTATTGATACCAAATAAATTTTCATCACCTACAACTGTAAAACCGGTAAAGCATACATTTGGACTTATGAAATTATAACGCCCTACTTTTGTATCGTGCCCAAAACTGCTTCTGGAATTAATAAACGTAAAATCTCCAACAGTCACTTTTGGACCAATGTTCACGCAAGGAGCTATTACTACTCCAGTTCCTAAGGTCGACGATGGTGAGATATACGCATCGGGATGGACGAAACTTGAAAAAATAGCCCCTCCGGATAAAAATATTTCAATAATGGGTCTCCTGTACTTCAGATTTGCAATACCTATAATATAGTTACAATCTTTTTGAATAATATGCGATTTTATGTCACCCAACAGGGGCGCTGTAAAGTTATAACTATTATAACTGGCGGGATTATCATCAATAAAACCCACTATTTTTTGATTGAAACTTGAACTCCTTTTTTTTGAATACTGGAAATAATCATCAATTTCAGCAGCATGACCACCGGCGCCAATTATTATTATTTTTGTCATATTATTTTTTACAATTCATTTTTTTTGGATTTGATAAGACCAAACTATTAAAACTTATACTGACTTTGCTTTCGAATTTATCTAGTAGGCTTTCAAAGTTGAGCTTACTTTTGCATAACATTCAAAGGTCATTCAGTTTAACGTAAGGTAACACCACCGTCGATAGCCATAACACTCCCTGTAACCCATTCTGAAGCATCTGATAAGAGATAGATTGCTGCATATGCAATTTCCTCAGGTCTTCCAAACCTTTTTAAAGGGAATTTTGCTCTATAATTCTCCAAATCTGTTTCAGATATAACATTTGTCATATGTGTTCTTATCATAGCAGGCTCTATACAGTTTACCCTTATTCCTTTGTCCGCAAGTTCCAAAGCCATTCCCCGAGCAAGAGAATTAATTGCCCCCTTTGATGCCATATACATAATATTACCTAAAGATGCTACTTTAGATGCAATTGACGAAATGAAGACTATTGAACCGTTCTGATTTAATATCTTTTTTCTTACAATTTTTTGAGATAAAAGGGAAGGTGCAAAAAGATTAGCGTTGATGGTTTCTTGGAAATGTTCATATTTTATAAAGTTAAATGGTAGTAATTTGACAATAGCTGCACTGTGTACTATTCCATCTAAATGGTCGAGTTGGGTTACAAGTTTATCTAGATCATCATTTATAGTTAAATCTGCAAAAATTTTCCTGTTGTTTTTGCTGGTATCCAATTCCAAAAAAGTTTCTTGTAGTCTATCTGCATTTCTGGCCGTAATAATAATATTCGCACCCATTTTTGAGCATTCAATTGCGATTGATTTTCCTATGCCAGAAGAAGCCCCTGTAATTAATATCGTTTTACCATCCAAAGAGAAGGGGTTATAGATCATGAAAGACAAATGTATAATTCTATTCTAAAGTGAGTATTGTTAAAAAATTCAAGAGACTAAAAATGAAAGAAAGAAGGTAGTCACAGCCCTTTGGCAAAAGTGCCAATTATTATTTAATATCTTATTTTCCTGACGGACCCAATTAAATTTCAACCAGATCGCTGATATGACAGTGATTGAAATGAAGGAATGCAGTTGCCCAAGACATGCCTACTCCAAAAGCGCATAGCATCGTCCACTTAGTATTCAACTTTTTTTGTAATTGACTTACAATGGTCAAGGGTATAGAAACTGAAGATGTGTTGCCGAATTGTGCTATACTAGTAGGGACTTTATGAGGATGTAACTTAAGTTTTTTAGCTAGATACTCATTCATATATTCATTAGCCTGGTGAAAAAGATAATAATCCAAGGAGGCTAACGAGATACCTGAAAATGCCTCAAGTCTTCTAATATCCGGAGGTATTTCCCGCAAAACAAAATTGAATACGTCCGCACCTTCCATGTAACCGTGTTCATCGGAGCGAATATTGCCATATTTGTCAACCACTTTTTCAATTAGTGTTTCTAAAGAACTTGGATACCTATAGCCTCCGGCTTTAATTTTGATCAGATCTTCCCGGGATCCATCCGAATTTAAAGAAAAAAAACTTTCCCCAAAGTGGTCTCCCTTTTCAATCAGTGCAGCTGCTCCTCCATCGCCAAATAGAAAAGCTGTTTTCCTGTCTTTTGGAGAATATATTCTTGAACGCGTTTCACCATCTAGCAAAAGTGCCTTCCGAAACATAGATTTCTCCATGATAGAATACACCACTGAAAGTGCATAAACAAATGCGGAACACCCAAGTGAGAGATCAAAGGCCATTGTCCTCATGGAAAGCCCCAGTCGGTTTTGGAGCAAAATTGATGTGGCAGGCATCCTGTAATCGGGTGTTTGCGAAACAAAAACCAGCAGATCAATTTCTGATTTATCTATACTCAAATCTGCAATGAGTTTTTCTGCTGCATGAAAACAAAGATCAGATGCTGTAACCCCGGGCAAGGCAAACCTTCTTTCCAAAATACCAGTTTTATCTGTTATTTCCTTTGCATCCTCTGTAGAAAAATTTTTGGTATAATTATAATTGCGGATAATATTAGCCGGGACACATGCTGACATGCCCGCGATACCTACCTGTTTAAATTTCAACAGTGCCATATTGTTTATTTATTCGCAGCAAGTTCTACCACATTCAGTAGATCTTCTACAGTAATGAGTTTTGCAAATTCTCTGTCTTCAATCTGCAAATTAAACTCTTCATCCAAGGCTGCAATTAATGAAAGTCTTCCTAACGAGTTCCATTCTTCATAATTGCGGAAAATGTCTGACATGTCAATTTCCCGATCCTCAATTTGCAGAGCTTCTTTAAAAGAAGCCAAAAATTTTGCTTTTATCATTTTTATAGATTTAATTATTTTCTGTTAATGCCTTCACTCACTTAAGGGTAACCAAAAAAATAAAATCTAAGGGGAAGGTGAGATTATTTAGATAACAAACATAATACTCAAATTATTTGCCCCAGCTAACTATATTTTCCCATTTACCTGTGCCCATCCTGTGATCTCTTTAATTCGTGCCATCTTTTTAGTTGGTCTTTTTTATCATTCATAAACATTACGCCCACTTTCCCGGTCGTGACTGTAAAAAATTGTTTCTCCTGTTATTAAAGAATAACACCCCCGTCACAATCATCATAGCCGCAAACAATAAACATATTATCTTGGTCCCGCAAAAAAGTCAATCGCCCTTTAAAAATCCAGTGCACAAATCAAGGGTTTCTATGCCTCGACAAATTTAAAAACATTTTCTGGTCCAAAATTTATAGAAGCTTTTAAAGTATTCTGCTTTAAACTTTCATGATATACCTTATTTGATTTTACCAAGCGTATAAAGTCGATCATTTCGTCTATTTTGGATGCACTAAAACATTTGCCTAATTGATACTGCTGTACCAATACAGCCAGTTCTGAATTCGCTTCTGCAATACATAATAAGGGTGCACCGGCCGACATGAGGTTAAATGTTTTGCTGGGTACGCTCAACATGGAAGCACCCTTATCCAAGGTAACTACTGCAATATCTGCAGCTGATAAGGTGTACGGAAGCATATCAAACTCTTGCCAGGGCAATAAGCGGCAGTTAGTCAATTTGTTTTTATCAATTAGTTCTTTTATCAATAGCTTTTTATCTCCCTCTCCAATGATCAAAAAAAAGATGTCGTTATCGTTTATGTTAGAAGCAATTTCTATTAATACCTCAATATTGTGAGAGTATCCAAGGTTGCCGGAATAAATGATTAAAAACTTATTCTCAAGCTGTTGATTTCTAATAAAAAAGTTGCCTGGTCTGGGAACTGGTTTTAAAAAATTATTGTCTGTCCAGACAGGCACAATCGTAATTTTATCTTCTTTGATATACTGGCTGAGTACTTTCTTCATTCCCTCACTGATTGTAAATATTTTTTTTGCCTTTGTGAATACCATCCGGTTTATGTTCTTCCAAACCCTTATTATTGCCGACCGTTCTCTAAAAAAATTGTATGCTACCAGCGCATCGGGGTAAACGTCATAAATCAATAGAGTGAACTTGTTTTTACAGAACATTGGAGTTAATCCGGCAAATGGAGGATTCGTTACAATAAACAGGTCTGATTTACGATGCTGGGTTTTTACAATCCATAATATCTGAATAAATCCCCACGACCAGGTAAATAATCGTTTGATACCTGAAGTTCTGTTGTAAGTAATAATTTTTTTGATTTTTACAGTTTGGTCCAAAGGAATATTCCTTTGATTAAGTTTCCCTGTAATGAGGGTCCGGTGGCGGTATTGTTGTGCATGAGCATTAATGATATCAATCATTAAGTAACCTGCATTTTGATTGACAAAAACTATTGAATCGCTGTTTGGCATTTTGTTTGTTTAACAATTTGTTATTCAATAACAAATTATCATTACTGACCTCGTGGTATCAGTATTTCCATTATTGTTTCAATAAGCTTTGATAAAGTTTCAGGTATTCTGCATATCGGTCCACTTTATTAAAATATTTAACAGCTCTTTGTCGGCAGGGCTCTGCATAAAAATTTTTACTTTTACTCAACACTAACTGGACTTTTTCACCAAGCATTTTTATATCGCTTTTTTCTATTACAAAGCCTGTTATTTCATTAATTGCTTCGGGACTGCCTCCAGTATTGTAAGTTATTACAGGACAACCACAGGCAAGAGCTTCCAGGTTAGTTGTGGGGAAATTATCAGAATAGGTGGGATTTATAAAAACGCCCGCCATTGTATAAAGCTCAACCAGTTCCTGCTGGTTTTGTGTTTTAGGTATGCCAATTATATTTCTAGGCAAAGCCTTTATTTGTTCGCCAGTTAAACCAACTAAAACTATAACTTGTTTCTCGCTAAGTATTTTGCTCAACAATATAATGTCTCCAAACCCCTTGGTGGATTGCCATACATTAGCAACACCAAGAACAATTTGCTTACCTTGTAATCCCAGCCTGTTTTTAATTGAATCAGACTTTCCAGACTTAAAAATAGTGATATCAATTCCATTATTGATTACATGAACAGGATAATCTTTCAAAAAAGAATTTGCTACTAAATGTGCCAGCCACACTGATGGCGTTACAATATTTAGATTTTCTAATCCATTAAAAAGCTTTTTTTTTTCTAAAAAATTTTTTTCAGAGTTATCTATTCCTAAACTGGCTGGATAAGCTTTTATTTTAGGGCAATGGTTGCATTGTGTTTGCCACTTTATACATCCTACATTTTCAAAATGCGAGCAATGACCTGTAAAGCTCCAGCAATCATGCAAGGTCCACACGACCGGTTTTTGGACCTCTTTTAAATAGTCAAATAAAATGCCAATATGGAGGTAATAGCCATGGATATTATGCAGGTGTACGATATCCGGATTTATTTTGCGGATGGTATTTATTAACGACTTGGTGGAACCTGCAGATCCAAAGCCATGACGGTCAAGAAGAAAAGATTTTGCACCGTGGCACTTCCTGTCGAAAGTGCTGCCAATTGAAATTACTTCCGATTTACTTGGTTGGACGGTATAACCAGCGGCGATATAACTTTTGTGACCTGCGGCCATTGAAGCGATTCCGATATCTTCCGCAATACGTCCGGTACTTCCGGAATTTACAATGGTATTGATCTGGAGCAGCTTCATTGATCAAGGTTCATACCTTTTTTTAATGCCAGCACTTGGTAAGCCGGATTGAAGAAATCATCAATGCGCTTATAACATGCTGCAATTAATTTCCGTTCTTTTTTTCTATGGACCAATAACCAGTTGCTTATTGTGCTTTGCAATGATTCAATATTTCCTTCTGTAAAAAAATCACCATTGCTGCCGCTTTCGATGGCTTCAAACTCCGGCATTTGCGCAGCAAAATTATCATGAGTTATTACGGGGGTTCCATAAGACAAAGCATGGATGGCTGTAAGACCCACATTGCCCGGAGAAACACAAAGATCAGCGTTATATATAAGTTCCCCGATTACCTCCTCGTCATAAGTTTGTCCATAGAACCAAGCCTGGTCTTTTAAATTATATTGCTCAACAAGTTGTAATAAGTGGCTTTTTTCTTCACCATCGCCTACTATAACTAAATTAATTTGGTTATCATTCTCGTTTAGTCTGCAAAGTGTCGTTATAAGCATGTCCAATTTTTTTCCTGCGGTAAGACGACCAATAAAAATGATGACTGGATTGTTGTTCAAAAAATGTTCGTAATAAACAGATGTTCGTTGCTGCTGATTTCTTGCTGTAATTGTCTTTTCATAATCTAAAGAGTTATAAATAACGTGCAATTTTTGGGGATTGAACCCCTCACATATCATCAATTTTCGGGCGTGATCACCATATAAGAAAACCGCATTGACTAATGAAAAATAAAGTTTTTTCACAGCTCTTTGTAATCCTGTTTCATTGCCATACCAACCATGCGACCACACGTATACTTGTTTTCTCATTAACTTTGAAAAGAGCATCATTACCCAGTTGGATAAACACAATGTTTCCCCAGTAAGAAGGTATTTTTTATACGGACGAAACAGTAAACTTACTGATCCTGCTATCCAGTAAATTCGGTTAAAAAACCAAAAAGATTTTAGCTCTTTTACGGGACGATCAAAAATGCTGTAATCTATCTTCCGGATAGTTGCTTTCACTTTATTCCCGAAATAAAAATCACAGGCAAGTTCCTCCTCCATTAATTTATATACTGCTGTCCGGTAATGGGGAGCATAATTAAAAACGCAGCAAATAGTTTTCATTATAGTGAAGCCATGTTTTTAAACTTGTACTTCCTGTGTTGTTTAATTTTTTCAAAGCCCCAACTGCTTGAAAATGTAGAGATACGATTGATAAATCCCTTCTTCGTCAAATATTTCTTTGGCTTTTTGCTTGTTATTGTTTGATATGCTCTCCATTGCTTCCGGTGACAATTGAAGGAATTTTTCTATGCATGCCGCTATAGCGTTAGGATCTGCAGGATCTGTTAAAAATCCATTTAACCCATCTTCCACAAGAAAACGATTCTCCTCAATATCACTTGCAACTACAGGTATACCACAACAAATAGCTTCTGACAATACATTGGAGAAGCCTTCGAAGAAGGACACAAGGCAAAGCAGATCTGTTCCTTTATAAACATCCGTTACATCCTTTGCCGAGCCTTTGTACTGCACAATATTTTCGACGGTTAATTTTTTAATAAGTTGTGTAAATTCTTCTAAATATTTTTTATTGTTCGCTGCTCCGTACAATAGCAATCTGATTTTATATCCTTTTTTTGAGACTGTATCAATTGCCTTTACAAGGTTGAGCAAATTTTTTTCAGGAGATATCCTTCCCACATATGAAATACTGAAAATCCCGTCAGGTGGCTTAATATGCTCGACTTTCAAGAACTTTTGAATGTTTATGATGTTGGGCATAAAAAAGGTTCGCTTATGCAAGGCCGGGAAATGCTTATTGATGTAAATGAGCTTTGATTTTGAATTAACTGTGAGCGCATTTGCTATTAGGGCCAGATTAAAATACAAAAGGTCATAACGAGGCAAAATCAATGCGGTGCGTTCTGAAATGATTAACTTAAACCTAAAAAGGCTACATAGTCTTGCAAGCATGGCAGCGATACTGGTTACTCTGATATAGGAAATAACAAGATCTGGCTTTGCTCTTCTTATAGCTTTTATGCTGCGGAAAAGTCGTTGATAGTTATTGCCGTCATTTGTTACACAGGAATACTTAATATTTTTGTCTTTAATATAAGGAAGATAATAAGAGTGGTCTGTTATGGCAAACACTTCAATGTTAAGCCCTTTTCTTTGTAGCAGATCAGCTAATGTCAATAACTGAAATTCCGCTCCTCCCTGATTAAGAGAACCCGTAACTAATAAAACTTTCATAATTTAACTCCTTCTCGCTACAACTTTTGCAGGCACACCAGCAACAACTGTAAATGGGGGTACATCTTTTATCACTACAGACCCCGCTGCAATAACGGATCCTTTGCCAAGCGTCACACCTGATAATATGGTACACCTTGCCGCAATCCAAACATCATCCTCGATAGTGATTTGCTTAAACTCAAAGCCCTGTTTATAGACTGGTATTATAGGGTCTCTAAACACGTGATTGCCGCTGTGAATAATAGAGTAAGGACCAATTAAGATGTCGTTGCCAAACACAATTGCGCCATCTTTATTAGGGTTAGCTGCAATCCAAACACCATAGTTTATGGCCACATTATTTCCGACTGTGATATTTTCTGCCCCCTGTATTTTAACTCTTAGTGCCGTGTAAAAATTACTACCGCATTTAGAAAAAAAAAGCTTGTAGAAATGCCGCCTACATACTTCACCAATCCATCCAGGAAATACAGAAAATATTGTTTCAAATAATTCAAAGATGTCTGCTTTAATTCTCCGCATGAAGATCTATATGCTATAGTAAGTTTAAAATATCAGCTCAATAGTCTCGCCGAAATGTAATGAAGTTCTACCGCCTTCTGACATAAAGGTCTGGCAAAATACTTCAGTTCAAGTTCTATATATATTTTCCAAATACTTCAAACTTTAAAGCATTGCTAACCCTTTCAGTGACCATAGAAAAATCTCGTATGTAGATTGTGTTATGAGTGCCGAATGTTTCAACCTTTTCAAATTTTCTATCATACGGATGATATAGGTAAGGCACAAATCCATGTTCGAGTAAGGATGCATGAATTTTTGCTTCATCATAACCATATCTCGAACCTAAACCATTTAATTCTATAATAATTGCTTTTAAACTCTCTTTCTTCAATGTCTCCTTTGCTCCCTCTAACACTTCAGTTTCAAACCCTTCCACGTCAATTTTAACTAGCAAAGGGTTTTTTTCAACTAAAAGATGATCCAGCACATCAACATTCACCTTGATGGTATTTTTATCTTCCTTGGTAGCAACGTGGTTCGCTGCGCCTTTAACATCAGTAAATTCGATTTGTCCCTTCGCTGATCCAAGGGCAATATTGTGAGATGTTACTATGTCATGTACCTGGTTAGCAAAAACAGTATTCATTAAAAGTTTGAAGGTGGCGGGAACTGGTTCTATAGCTATGGTAGTTGCTCCTGCATGCGCAGAGGCTAGTACCGTGAAGCTACCTACATTAGCGCCAATATCTATAAACAGATCGCCAGAACGTAAAAAGTGAAGTAGAAAAGACATATCCTGAAATTCCATAAGGCCGCAATAAAAATTTCCCGTAGCGGCTGCAATCCCTTTGCCCACTATTAGTTTGGATTTTTCCGTGAATGGATAAATGATCGGATAAGGGTTGAGCCTTGTATTTATTTGCCATTTAACAAATCTCCATAAGGCAGATAGCTTATTGTTTTTATTAAGTGGGTGTTTCAGAATGTTTTTAATGACAGGGAAAATAAGCATGTTTATTTATAATTCAGATCAATAATAGTGGTTATTTTTCTTGACAAAGTTCAAGCCTAAATAAGATATGATTTTTACAAAACTTGAGACCCCGTTATTTATCCGGTTTTCATTAGTGCTGTTAAGGCATCCGAAGACATGAATTCAACATTCGGCCATGTCTTACATATGCTTGATAATAATGTATTAAGAAGCTTGAGATTATTATCTCTGTTGCTTTGGACAAGTGCACCCATAAAGTTGATGCGGTGTGAGCCGATGATGGCCGGTTTGCCCCACCGGAAAGCAATTTCAATCCGTTTCAAACATTCATTTACATTATCAGTTTTTGGTTCGAGCGTCGGCTCAAAAAAGGCATTACGTACCATGTAGTATTGACCGAGCTTATTTTTCTGTCCAGTGTAGTGAAATTTTTTTGCATAACTATGATGCAAATTTGGAATGTATTGGTAAGAAATTCCTTGAAAACCCTCTACATTCAATGAGTTGGCAGCTTCTTCTATTTCGTTTGACCAGATATAACAAGGAGCGATCATGGTCCTGGAGCTAAAACCAAATACCTTTTCGAATAATTGAAGGCCTTCCCTTGTAATTTCAATTACTTCGTTTTTCTCTTTTTCATTGTTCCAGTCCAGAGCTGCCATATAGTTAGCTCTTTTTCCATGTACTGATCTTCCATTAATACCAAAAACATCGTAGTCAAATGCCTTCAAATAATCTTCTGATCCTTTCAAGAGTGCCTCCATCCATAAAGCAACATTCAAATGCTCACGTCCATGAAACTGGGGCATTAAGAATTTGTTTTTAATCCCTTCTTTCCATAGCGCAAGTGTCTCAAGCCCATTCTGCCTTTTCTGAGTTTCTTCAAATGACTCGAAATAATAATGCTTGAATGCTGACTCTCTTATTTTTTCAAAATCCGGGTTTCCAACAATTGTGTTGGCAGTAAGTACTGGAAAATTTCCATTCTTATCTTTTTGTTTTTGCAGCACATCGAAAAGTTCTTCCAGATCTCTTTTTGTTTCAAGCGAATCATATCTTGAATAGGGGTCTTTATCTACAGGCACTCCAGCTTTTAGCAGAGTTTTATAAGTGTCAGACGATCCCATTCGGAGAGTTCCCCAATCGTCAGATTCTATCACTACGATTTTTTTTGAAGTACGCCAACCGGGAATATTAATGATATTCTTAGTTATGTTCTGTTTAAGATTTCCTATCACCGGTTTGATTCAGCTATTGTATCACCTAATTGTGCGGATGTCATAAACTCTGTCTGAGGCCACTTGGCAAGAATAGTTTTTAGTAGCTGGTCTAACTGTTTGAGCCCCGATGCCCTGTTAGCGGGATCAAGCAACCCTGAAAAATTTACCCTATGAGTGCTTATAACGGCAGGCTTATTCCATCGAAAAGCAATTTTAACTTCATTCAGGCAGTTATCAAGCCAATTGAAACTGCTTGGCTCACTGGGCTCAAAAAAACAGTTTCTTGTTATATATATTTGACCATAGTCATTTTTCTGCCCCAAGTATCTATAATTTGTTTTGTATTTGCCATCTCCTAAAGGTTCATGGTCTTTTTTGGCAGTATTAATATATTTTATACCTGAACTTTTCAAAATAGGCTCAAGAAAAGAACTAAAGGGACCATTTGTGGGAACAAAATAGGTTGCTTTATATCCCAATAATTGTTCAAACAATCCAAGCCCCTCTTGCAAAACAACCTTTAAATACTCATTATCATTTATATGGTCAATATCAAAAGCGGCTTGATATTCTCCTCTATCTTCTCTCGCCAACCGGGCACTTATTCCAGTAACTTCATTATCGAAAGCCAAACAGGTAACCGGCAGTTTATCTCTGAGTCCTTTCATCCAACGGTTAACATTTAAATGCTCTCTTCCATGAAATTGTGGTACAAATAATTTATTCCTTATTCCTGATTTCCATAGGTTCAATACCTTGCTATATGCCTGGCCATATCTTTCGAGTGTTTTAGTAAAATCTTCATAATAATAATTTTTAAACCCGTTATTCTTTATTTTTTCAAAATCCGGATTGGCCATAATGCATAGCGGGGTAAAAACGGGGTGGTTACCATTTTTGTCTCTATGCCTGGCTAGGATTTCAAATAGATTTTCTAAATCGCTGTCGCATTCCAACGTTTCCATCCTGTTATAACGGGAGGTATCAATTGGTATGTCGGCATTCAAGATATTCTGATAGGCCTTTTTTGACCGCATCCTGATGCTGCCCCAGTCATCTGATTCAATCACTACAATTTTCCGGTTGGTACGCCATCCTGCAATATTGCTAATGTTTCTTAGAAGGGTTGTTTTAGAAATCATTTTATCATTTTATCTTTCAAAGAGAACGTGGTACACTGTGATGGTAGGCTCTGTAAGCATCATGGCGATTGGGTTAGAAATAAACAGAAATGCACCCATTAATTCGGCGCCTGTGCGAAATTCAACCCCAGCCCAAACAAGGATAGGAAAAATTGCTAGCAGGGGTACTAATTTTATCCCCTTGGAAGGATTAAGTTGGTATAATCTATAAAAATAAAAGATAGAAAATAAGAAAAACATGCTTCGTAGTCGGCTGCCAAGGGATAAAATATTTGATCCCAAATTCACAAAGGATAAAAAAAGTATAAGGAAAGACCCGAGGTTTCTCTGTATTTGATCTTGAATAAATCTTCTCCTGTTTATTATGGTCAGTATAAAGGCTGTTAAAAAATAATAAGTAATGATTTGACCGCGATATCTAACAAACCATTTTGTCTGCTGTATTGCTTCTTTTTTTGCTTGTGCAACAAACTCATTGGTATAGGCAGAAGTACGTTGTTCGTACCCTTCACCTAATTCTGAAGACACATCATTAACCCTGCTTGAAAGAAGGTTGGGCATGAAAAATGAAATTATCAGGATCGGTATATATATATAATTTTTGTTTCCAAGGAAATAAAAGATAAGGAAAACAATGTTTACTGTAAAAAGGCTAAAATGTATGAGCCCTGCCGACAGGCACAAAAACAAGTATTTTTTCGAACCTCCATAAAATAAATTTGCCATCCCGTAAAAAAACACCCAAACTGCCGTCCACATTCGTACACCATTAATTTCAACAATTGGGAAAAGGGTAACAAAAAAAATAAAAAATATCCTGCTATTCTTATTAAAAGTTCCTCCAAATTCATCATATAATTTTTCCATGCTTTTAAGGTAGAAAAAACCAAAAACAAAAGCATGCAAGGCAAAAACCCATTGTGGCTTGTCAGTAAATCTAGATACAATGAAATTAGAAAGAGGCTTATAAAGATCTAGATCACCTGTAGAACGGCTTATGAAATCTCTTAGCACCACAAATAATTCCGAAAATGGTTTTTGTGCGACTTCAACAAACTGTTTTGCATGCTTATTGGCATCCGTTCCAGAATCATTAAAGATCATAGTGTAACCATAGAGTACAAAAAAAGCAAGGATTACGGGCCTGTACGATTTATATTTAAAATTCCGGATGGCATACAAAAACGATGCGAATGGCCATATCATAAACAGCACCCATTTCCATATCTTATTATCTGATACTGTCATCCTAACTAAAGTTTATTTTGAAAGCTGAAAATTTATTCAAAGCTGCATTATTGTAAGCTACAAAGCGGATTCCATTTTCTTCGGCTGCCTCATAATCATTCACTGAGTCTCCAACTAAAATAATTTCATTAGAGGTGTAGTTGTAACTTTCTAACACGGTTTTTACCAATGTTTTTTTAGGTGTCGGAGAACCATTAATAGTATGAAAATATTTATAAATATTTAATTGTTTGCAAACGAACCTAAGCTCCTCCTGATCCGAACCTGATACTATGTGCATGGGTACGAAAGCATGGTTTCTTCCAACGTAATTCATCGTTTCGGTTATCAAAAGATTGGGATCTATCAAAAGCGCTTTTACAATTTTTGAAAACCGTTCTGCCCATTCGCCAATCGCTGTTTCTGCAATTTGCTCGCCCCTGATCTTTTCAAAAAAATGTCTGAACTTTACATATCTTGATAGTCCTCCATTGGCACGATGAAATACCATCAATTCATCTACTTGATCTTTAGGATAATTTTCCAGAGTCTTCTCAAATCCCAAATCGCGTATGGCATTGGAATTCATTAAAACGCCATCAAAATCCCAGAGGATCATTTTGATATTATCCATTGACATTTATTTTCATGAGCACCTTTTCGACATCTTCTGGATTATCAATGGCTATAGATTCCTTTGAAAGCGACATCATGCGAACCTCATAACCCAGTTCGAGAAAACGGAGTATTTCGATATCTTCTTCTTGCTCTAGAGGTGTTTTTTTGCCATGTAATTTATACTCCTCTAAAGCCCTTTTAGGAAATGCATAAATGCAGACTTGGCGGTGAGAAAAGATAAATCTTCCTTTCTTATTTCCGGGGATAGCACTTCTGCTCATGTACAACAGGCGTCCATCCGGTCGTGCAACTACTTTTGGAATAGAGGGGCTGAAGTATTGTTCTTCATTATCTATTTCGCAAAATCCATTTAATACCTCCCCTTGGTGATCATCAATTGATTGAAGGATCAATTTGATATCAAGTGGATTAAAAAGCGGTTCATCGCCTTGTACGTTTATGTAATAATCAGCATCAATTTTTTCTGCCACTTCAGCTACCCTGTCGGTTCCTGTAAGACAATCATCAGACGTTAGTATCGCTTGAATGTCCCTTTTAGTGCAGTGATCGATTATTCGCTCATCTTCCGTGGCAACATAAATATTCTCTTTCGGGTATGCTTTTGCGCATTGTTCATAAACCCGTTCGATCATGCTTTTTCCTGCAAGATCTATTAAAGGCTTTCCTGGGAAGCGTGAAGATTTATACCGGGCAGGAATTATCAATATACTTTTCATCAAAATAATTATTATCCTATCCTGGCGTAGATAGAATCAACAGATAAATTTTTATAGCGTGATGGTGTAATAGTATGAAGATTAAGGCCAAAAGCGTGTGCGTCATTGAAAAGTTGTTCGTTCTCCATAAATAATTCCTGCTCCTTTACACCTGAATTGCCTTCACTATAGCCATCATACCCAATTACAAATACATCAATTGCGCCGAGGTCAACACATGCCTGTAAAGCAAGGGATGTGTGGGAATCGTCCAGCATTTTTGTGAAATTAACCTGTTTGATCTCAAACGTATCGCAGGCAACCTTATCGGGTACATAAGTTCCCATTTTCCGCGGGTATGGTGGTAGAAGGCATCGACCTTTAAACTCTTTAAAATTGCCCAATACTGCCTGAAGTCGATGCCCTTCGCTACCTGCAAGACAGAAATACTGGGGTATATTTATATCGGAGTAAGGTTGTGCATTTTTGGAACTTGCATGAACAATGCAAATATTTTCATGGGTTTTAATGTACTCCTTTACGGCATCTGCATGCTTAAGAGCAGAAGGCCCGCCTCCTATCAATAAAGCTTTTAAAAATTTTTCAGTTGGTTCAAATAGATTAAATCTTTGATTGTCTTCAACTCCTGCCCTTTGATTTTGTAGCGCCCTGATAATACTGTTGAAAGAATAATAACGTTTGGTGACCCATTCCATTACATTCTTTTGAGGAAGAGAATTTGCACCTGAAACCATATAGGGTAGGTTGGTTCCCCAATCATATTTTTTTTGAAGATTGCTGAAGCCATCTACCACATTGCTTAATGCATTAAAGTCAAAGTCAATCTTACCCTTTGCGTTTAGTGCCGTTAACAAAAGTTCAGTCTTTAAATTACCAGCACCACGTCCCATACCGGTTACTGTGGCATCAACGATATCTACTCCGCAATCAATTGCTGTGAGACTATTTATCAAAGCAAACTCAAGATTATTGTGCCCATGAAAGCCTATCTGGGTACTGCATTGCGACTTTACCAGCTCATAAATATTTTTGATATCTTCAGGGTAAACACCCCCGTAAGAATCAACCATATAGAAATAATCCGCAAGACCATTGACTTCTTTAATCTGCCCTAAAAATTCTTTTTGTGAAGGCCAGTTCGACATATACATTACGTTAAAACCGACCTCAAAACCCAGTTTCTTAACGGCCTCGGCCAGCACTAGGGCCCGTTTAAAATTTTTAGGATCAATAGCCATACGCACCATATCGATAAGCCCGATACAGGGTTTAAGGACAGAGTCGATATCTCCTGGTCTTATGTCTTTTTCGTCCACGATAACAACAAGCTTCTTATTGCATGTTTTTTTTATGTTTTCGATCACATAAAGTGGACAATAAAAGTATTCGCCGAGATATTCTTTCATCGGCTTGGAGCGATAACCAATTTCTAGATATTCTACCGGTAATGAATTAAATGATCTGAAATAAGTATTGATCAGTTCTTTTGGAAAATCCCAGTTAGTATAATACCCACCATCACGCAGTGTACAATCGAGTATTTTCATTAGTACTAATTATGCTTTCTGAAGATTAATTTTTATAAAGGCTTGCCAATATTTAAAAGAACCGGGCTTTATTATCTAAGCTTTCTTAAAAGTAATGATGGCTGTCTTGCGTTATTGATATTTTCCATCGAATACGAATTCTCTTTTGTTTCTAAAAATTCTCTTACCGCAACAGTTTCTCCGGGCCATGTAGTATAATTCCATTCATCAAGAACAAAGCAGCCCCCAATTGAGAGCCTGCTATGCATTTGATCCAAAATAAGTTTTGTAGTCGCATGAAGGTCTGTATCAAGATATACAACAGAAAAACTGGCTGCAGGCTCCTCTTTTAAAAAGGCAGGTAATGTCTCCAGTATATTCCCCTTTTTTAAAACAATAATCTCATGCATTTCGAACAGGTCAATAAAAGTCAGTAGATGCTCATAATTTCCTTTATAAGTTCCGGCCTCTTTTGCTGCCTCGAAATCCTTCTCATTAAAATAATCAAGACCCTCAAAACCCTCAAAACCAAAAACCTTTTTGTTGCACATTGGATCAAATATTTTCATAAGCTTTGCCATGAACATCAAATTAGCACCTTTCCAACTTCCGAATTCTGCAATATGACCGGGCACTCTTAACGAATCCTTTATTATTTCGGCAATCGCCATACTTCTTGCGAGATTGAATACTCCGGTGTATAAAGGCCATTGATCTATTATGTCCCATAGCTCCTGTTTACCAAGCTTTTCACTGATTGCTTTTCGTTGCTCTAAAAATCCGGAGTAGTTACCTTTTGGTTTCATGCTAAAATTTTATTTTGTTTACTTAAATGGCCATTGCCAGTATTTTGCCTTTGTTAACTAATATAAAATAAAACAGATCAATTATTCGCCGAGTTTTTCAGCTCTGGTTTACTTCTTGCTTAACTCTACTTCTTTAATATCCCTAACCAATTTGATATATGGAAACGGCGTATCAATTTTTAAATACTCCAGCATATCTCCGGAGACTTCTAGTATTGGATAAATCCAGTGAAAAAGGCAGTTTTCATTTTGATTCATGAGAGCTGCCGACCACATACTTAATACGCTGCTTTGCTTCAGGCTGGCAATGTACAGTTCTGCCGGAATTGATGTTTGTATCAAAATAATACCCGGTATTGAGTTAAACCTTTCAACCTGGTCCTTAGGTGTAAGCGGGTGTATTTTCATGTAAAATGGTACGCCAGGATGAAGTGTCAATAATTCTTTAATGATATCAATTTCCTTAAAATAAAGTTCCTTTTTGTAAAGAATATTATTTACATAAAAAAAAATTCCGGTAGTTGACTTTATTTCGGATGAGATATTGAAATTAAAAATCTTTGAAATGATGTCGACATATGAACTCTTTGCAAAAAGGGTAATTTTTTTAGGAATTTTGTTCGTTGCATTTTTATAAACATCTGTATTCTGTACCCATACTTCATCTATATCTGCTAGCCTTGCGTAATTCCAGTTCAAAAAGTAAGGCCGAAAAAAATAGAGCTTATTTGAATTCAGGAATTTATATACGTTAATTGTCTCTTTTATTCTTGAAGGCAGTGCCAGCTTATCAAATTTTATATATGGCTTTGCACCATCAGGAGCCAGACAGATTACTGTTCCTTTCTTTTTTAATTTATAGGCAAGAAAAACATTGATAGCCGTTTGCTCATGGAAAAAAATAAATTTCCTCCAGGTATCTTTCAAAAGAGATTTTATACAATCTGAAAATGATGGATTGTATTTTTTGCCCATTGAAAAATCAAGCTCAATGATCTCATCAAATCCAATAGTGGTGAGATTTGAAACATTTTTAAAGCGCTTCTTTGCATCAACTTTTGGAATTAGAAGGCATGTCCTGTAAAGGGTTTTATCTGAAAAATTTTCAAGGTATAAATTTACAGCTACCATCAAATGGTATTCTGTATGCACATTGATCAGTATGTTCTTCATTGCTAAGAGAAGGGCTCCAAAAACTTTTTAAACAAAGTATAATTGACTAAGAATGGAAAAAGCACATGCAGTAGTACAGACCTCTTTCAAAGATGGCAGGATTTCTTTCGAAATTTACATGTGACCCTATTTCAGCATTATTCCAATGAGCAAATCTTGGACCCTTCAAAATATTGTGCAACAGCCTTTTATCTACGGTATAAGAAACGTAATTCTTTATCTCTCTTTTCGCCTCTCCGGATATTATTTTGAAACCATCACCATTTACCGATACCCAGCCCCAGCAATCATCTTCAATTTTAATCAGCACATTGGTTTTTGAATTGAAGTTTATTTCCTTCCGCTTGTTTTCAAACCTAATATAGGCCATTTCCATCAGTGAAACGATCTCTTCATTGGCTGGCATTTCATCTTGTTCAAAATCAAATTGCTTTTCTGAAAGCACTTCATCTATATACGCTTGCTTCTTTTGCTTGTCTATCGGCATGTAAGGATTCGAGAGGGATTTACTTTCCAAATCGAAATACTCGTAACTATTAACCAATATTATTTTCTGATTCGGTGATATCTTGCTTGTAAAATACTCCGCGGCATCTTCCACCTCCGGAACACCCCTAAGATTTTGAAGCCTGGAAAGTCTTCCCCCAAGAACATAAGTGCCGGCAAAAGGAATAATATAATCCGGCTTTACTTCATTAATAAAATCTAGACCCTGGGTTAGGAATTGCATTTTTTTCTTTTCTGCAGCTTCCATTTTTTCTTCAATCGGCATATCAAAGCATTGAGGATAAGGTCCGGCGCCCCCATATCCAACCAGCATAATATCAATCTTAGGATAGTTGTTCTTTAGCAGTGGAAGAGTATTCTTTGCCAGATCAAAGGGGCAGTCGTTAATATTAAGCAAAGAGAAAACTCCATCATCAATAACACTTAAGGTATCAATTTGGGTTGAACCAAATTTTGCTTCTACCAGGCCACAGCCAAAAAACTTTGCACAGAGTTCAGGATTGCAATTGTCGGCAGCTAAAATATTTATGCACACTCCGTTCTTCAGGTGTGTTCTTTGATTATGCGGAATTTCAATTACCGAAAACCCAAGTCGCTCAATATTCTGCTTCAAAAACTTGCTTTCATATTGATGGATAAGAACAGGAATATTTCTATTAAGCAGCCGGAAAGTGGGTTTGCTGAAATGATCGGGATGAATATGACTTACATAAATGAAGTCGACATCTGAAAAATACTCTTCATCAAATTTAAATGTAGGATAATGGTACCAAGACCCATAATATTCACCATCTGTTAACCAGGGATCTGTCAGTATTTTAACACCCTTTGTTTCTACAGCCACAGATGCCGATTTCAAATAACGCACTTTCATGTTAGTATAATTATTTTGTTCTATTAAAATATTTATGCTTAGCTGGCTAATTTGAATAATTGCAAAGGGTCTTCCTTCATAGCCGATTCTTCAAGATATTTTTTTATCTCGATCGCTGATTCTTTTCCTGCAAAACGACAATACTGTTTTGCAAATGCTTCCTGCCCTTCTAAGTCAAAAACCTCATTTGCTTGCTTCCTTGTAAAATCAATTGTTTCCAGGAAATCACAAAACTCGTCTCCATTTCTGAAAACTTTAGTATCAGCATTTTCAATCAAATCTTTTGCCAATCCAAATATTTCTCCCGAAGGATTTAATAGTACGACCGGAACTCCGGCAAATATTGCATCTATGGAAAAAGTACTGTTGAAAATAACTGCAGCATCCGCTAATAACAAAGAATCCTGAACTGATGTTTCCTTTTCAAGCAAAAATACACTGGGTACATCTTTAACCAAATCTATGAACGGTTTCCTATTTTGAGACGGATGAAGCCGGATAACCAATTGCCATTCCGTATTGATTTTCTTAATTCCTTTCAGCAAACTTTGTATCATTACCATATCAGTATTGTCCTTAAGGTTCTGCGAAGCATGAAGTATAATTTTCTTTTGGTCATCAATGCCATGCTTTCTTTTAATATCCGGCACCGGCAGGTCAGTTTTCTTATAAAAAGTAAACCGGGGATTGCCTACTATTCTTATGCGGGACATATCTACTCCGGTACTTTCAAAAAAACCGGCTTGTATGCTTCCCCAGCAAAGGCAATCCTTAGCTATAAGAGGAACAAATTGTGAAGGATAAAAGATTGAACCATGCACTAGGGTGGCGGTACCAATATGTTGAGAATTAGCAAGCGATACCAAGAGGGCAGGATAACGATGCCGGTCAAGTCCTACCAAAACTACTTTCGGATGTAGCAATTTAATATAACGTAGCATAGCAAAGCTTACTAGCAGGTTCGCATAAAATTGGCTTACCAATATAGTTTTTTGACTTACTGAAAAACCTCTTCCGTTAAATAATACCCGGAATGCTCTTATTATTTTATTAGTGTTAGATATTGCAACAAAAACACACTGTAAAAAATCAGAAGGCAATAAGCTTCTAAAGGAATCATTAATGGGACCCATTTCGGTTTGGGACAAATCTAATTCTTTTATTATAGGTTCAAATAGTTGCATCATTCTGAAATCCTGGTCGTCACTGGGGACAAGAAGAAAATCTTTCTGTATTTTTTTGCTTTTTTTGAACCTTATCTTAGAAAATAGCCAAAGCCACGTTTTTATTTCACTGGAAAAGCTGAAATATTTTGCCTGAGGATTCATTTCATACTTGTCAACAGTGTTAAAGATAAAATTGGCAAATCCGATCCCATTGAATGTAAATTCATTTAGCTCTTTTTCTTGTTGAATTTTTTTTTGGAGGATCTTTAAAACATCGGGCGCGAACATGATTTATACTAAGTCTATTTATTGCTTTGCAATATGAAGCATGCTTAAAAAGAGCTTTTTCCATGGCATTGGATATACTTTTTGGCTATACCATATCAGTATCGTCAATAATATTAAGTATGAAAGAACACAGGCGTACGCTGCCCCAACAGTTTTAAAATGAAGTACCATAAAATATGTTATGCAGGCCTGTATGATGGTTGAAGTCATTGTTATAATACCTAAAGCCCTTGTTTTTTTTACATATAGTATATATGCTGAAAACATTGAAGTAAGGGCACTCAAAAAAGCATAGAATAATAAAAAAGGCATAAATATAATCGCGGGGTGGTAGGCTGAGTTAAAGAAATTAATAATAAGAAAGTAAACAAAAAAATAGCCTATCAACAACGCAGAGAACATCCCTATCATAAAAAAATATGATTTTCTTATCAGGTCTGCTTGTATTTTTTCTTTCAGTTCCGGGTTTTTCTCAATTGCCGCTAGATTTTTGAACATATAAGGCGTGTATGCAGAAAAAAAAGATGTAGTAAACAATAAAAAGATAGAAGCAATTGTTCCTGCAAATGAATAAACACCGTTATCTGCAAGACTAACCTGCTTAGTTATTAACACCTTTTCAAAACCGTTTCTAAACCATTGAGCAAGAGTTTGAGGTAATAATGGAAGCCCGAAGGTAAAATATGAGTATAATACCGACCAGTTGATACGTTTTGGAAAGACATCGTCTTTAACAAACAGGTACACCGAAATGGATACCATTATAACCGAAGAAAAAACGAGTGCTTGTATTCTTCCCTGCCAATCCCATTTGAAGCCAATAACAAACAACAAACTGAAGCCTGCGGCAGTTCCGGCCCTCAAAAATTGAAGTATTCCGAACAGCTTTGCTTTTTCGTCATATCTTACTTTTGTATTATACAATTGATTAATACTCCCAAAATAAGCTGTAATTAATGCGTATAGTTGCCATTTTAAATCCAATTGTATCCATTGATTTATATAAGAGCTGGCAACAATGGTTACAATAGCAAAAAACAAAAACAGCAGAGTCATTAAATAGATTAGGTTTGAAACGATCTTCCCTTTATCTCCTTTGTAATAGTCAACAGCGAGCCCAAACGAAGTAGAAAAGGCGATAAATGCCGCAAGTATCTGAACGAGTACATTAAAGTTAGTCGCTATACCAAAATCTGATGGAGTAAGGTAATTGGCGATTACAGGCAATACAATAAACGGCATAGCCCTGCTGACACCATCAGAAAAAGCGTAAACGAACATTCTCTGAAGGAATGGATTTTTTATCTTTCTTTCGATTACAGCCTGCAATCTCATATTATAAATATAAATAAGTCGCTTTTCTGTTTTATATATGCAAAAGATATATCTTCCAAAAGATATTAACGTGTAATATAGAGAAGGTCATGAAAGCCATACCCAAAGCTATCCTGCAATTTTTTCACTAGACTGGCCAAAGAATTGTTCAATAAAATTTTCAAGAACAATGTGCTTTGATATGATATGCTCAACAAATTCTCTGAAAGCGCCTTCCCCCCCTGGTTTTTTTGTAATAAAATGAACGAGGCTTTTTATATATGGCGGAGCATTGGCTGGCGCAGCACTAATGCCACAAGTCCTCAGGAGTTGAATATCTCCAAGATCATCGCCGATATATGCAATTTCATTAAATTGAATATTAAGATCAATACAAAGTTGTTGTGCTACTTTCAGTTTGTCAGAGATCCCTTGGAAGAGGTATTCAATATTGAGTTTTTTGGCCCTTTTGGCAACTATCTCAGTATTTTCTCCGGTGATGATAGCAACAGGAATTGAAAGTTTTTTACAAAAGAGCACCCCTGCACTATCTGCGGTATTAAACTTTTTCCACTCATTACCGGTTTGATCATAGTACATTCCCCCATCTGTCCAAACACCATCGATATCAGTTATTACAAGCTTTGGGAGCATTGGTTATTTTTTTAAACAGAGGCTTAGTTTATACGTTTGAGATCATTTTAACTCTGGCAAAAAATTATCCTGTTGAATATGATGGGGGTAAATGATTTCATTACTTTTAATATCAACGCACAATACATTTCCAATAACCTTATTCCGGTCAATCCATTTAAAGCCATCTCCAGGAGAAAGTAGGTGTATATCTTTTTCAGTGATAATTTCTCCGGCTTTTATATCTCTAATTGTAGCTACGGAACGTTCCAACTTGTTCTTAGCCAATCTGGTCGCTTCTTCAATATAAATATCTTCGACTCCTAGTGACATCTCCATAATTCGTATGTCTCTTACCATCCTGTTTATTCCATCGGTACCCAATGATCCCGCCTGGTCAGTGCCCTTCATTCTTCTATCCAGGGTAATATGCTTTTCTATAATTTCTGCGCCCAGCGCCATGGCTGCTACAGGCATTGAAATGCCAATTGTATGATCTGAATATCCAATTGTGTATTTGGGATAATTATCCTTAAGATATTTAATAGTAAGAAGATTTACATTTTTAGGTTGTGTTGGATATTCTGACACACAATGTAATATAGAAATATTGTCGTGGGCTTTTGAAATGATATTAAGTGCATCATCCAGTTCTTTTTTACCCGCCATTCCTGTTGATATAATTATAGGTATCTGGGTTTCCGCCAAAGCCTGGAGTAAAGGAAGATTTGTTAAGTCCCTGCTTGCAACTTTCAGCCTATCCGGGTAAAAGTATTTTAGAAGTGAGAGACAGCCTATAGCACAAAGGGTTTCAACAAAATCAAAGCTCTTTGACTTTGCATAGTTATATAGTTCAAAATGTTGCTCGTCATTCAATTCAAGCCTTTCTCTATGCTCTCCATAGGTTTTGCCGAAAGAGTGCGGCGAATCATAAATTCGCTCCATCTGCGATCGTGAAAGTTCCTGTTTTAGATCTCTTTTAGTAAGCTTTACAGCATCCATTGGTTTCAGATCAAGGCCAAAAAGATCTTCATGAATGGGACGGGATGCAGCGTCGATAATAAGCTTAGCTATATCAACAGACCCGTTATGATTTTGGCCTATTTCACCTATTATGTATATCCCTTTCATAAAGATCCATTTTTAAATTATAAGGAATAGTATTCATCATTTGCAGGTAATCTCTAAAGACAATTTGTTCACCTTCTGGTAGCTTAATTATTTTATTGTCATCCATTATATCCGATAGGTCTGCATGCCTGATAATATCGGAAAGAGTGATATCTGTCGGTTCGTTTTTATTAATAGCCTCAAGAAGAGATTTTACTCTTTCATAATCTTCAGGATAATCGACAGAGAGATTTACAAGACTAACTTTTCTATTTTCAGGGATAAAGTTTATGCAACCTTTTTTTGCGGCTGTGTCATTCAGGACAAACCACGAAAGGTATTCTGAATTCAGTGGGTTCTCCATCTTTAAATACATATTCCATAAAAAAGAAGTTGAAAAAAGTTCAGCAGAAACGCCAAAGGGAACATTGTTTGCTCTTACATAATCAAGATCATTTTCAATAAACATTTTTGACATCTGATCAATAAGAGCTATATCCGTAAAGGGGTTATCGCCGGTTACCCTGAAGACACCCCCAAGACCCTCTTCTCTTGCAAATGAAAGCATCCGGTCGAGCACCGACACTGCATGGCCGGTAAATGAGTTTTGCCTGCCTATGATTTCTGCCAGTTCAACATCTTCCTCAAGGTTAGATGTTGCAAGTTTTACAACTGAAACAAGGTTGGAACTGCGCAACCGAGCAAAGAGGTCTTCAATAATGGTCTTATCAAGAAAGGGTTTTAATACCTTTCTTTTTAGCCGTTGAGACTTTAGGCGTGCAATAAGAGCCACTCCTATTTTGGTTCGGGGAAAAGAATCAAACATATTTTGAAGGAAGTCTTTCCCCTCATCACTTCGTTTTAAACAATCTTCATTTTCAATTACTTTTTTAAAAATAATGTTTCTATAGGCGAGCTCATTCTTCACCGGGTGCTTAAGGTTTTTGCCTAAGGCCTTCTCATACAGCTTTAGCGACTGTGCCATTTGCGAAAATTCTTCAGGGTATAAAGAAACCTGCCAGTCGAAATTGCGGTTATTTCTGGTTATTGTTATATGCTTTTCGATATAATCAAACCCCAATCCTAATGCTAAAATTGGTATTTCTGTTTTGGTGGGAGAATGGTCGGCAATGCCATACTTGAACCCGGGAAAATCGAGCTGTAGGGCTTTTATTGCATTCAGGTTCAAATCTTCTATTTCAGTGGGATAATTCGAATACCCATGAAATATCACCTCTACATAATCGCCTATTATCTCCAGTCCTAATGAAATATCCTGGAAAGTTGAACACTGCGTTTCAAGAATTAATCTGCAGTCTCCTTTCTCTTTTATTATTTTGAGAAAGGGCAGGTTTGTAATATCGGTGGCGTGTAATTTTAAAAACCTATGGCCGTAGTCATAACACCATTTAAAAGATTGCTCTTCCAATACACAGGGTATGACATCTATGTGGATTTCCTTACAATAATCAAAAACTTCAATCCATTCTGTTTCAGAAAAAGAATTTTCGTGATAGATTTTTGATTTTGAATAATCCAGAGTGCAAAAATCTTTGGGACTCATTACCTGTACCGTAAAAAAATCAGCACCTGCATCTTTTGAAGCCTTTGCCAAAAGTTTTAAGTATTCAATATTGCCATTATGATTAAATGCACTTTCTGCTATAATTTTCATTACAAGATTATTAATCAGTAGTAAAGAAGAAAACCGGTTGTTTATTCATTGGCTTTACCTTTGAGATGCCAACGTATTCACTGATGCATGATAAAGTTGTAGACCTTACCATGGGCAGGGTTATAGACTTTAATAAATAGCTGTTTCGCACCCAGCAAATCGTATTATCAGTCTTTATAAATAATAGGGAAAGAATCGGAATGAGCGTTTGACAGGCTTGAGCAAGAATCATAGCTGAATAGTACAAAAAGAATAATGTTCCATTATCATTCAATTAGTTTTCTTCGTAATGGATTTTTTATTTTGAAACCTTTTTTGCCTTTCTGGCTATGTCCGTAATACTCACCATATCCATACCCGTAGCCGTAACCATAACCCGTATACCCATAACCTCTTTTTTCTCCAATAGCGTTCAAAACTGTATATACAGGATTATCAGGTGCATGATAAATCATTTCGTTAATGGATGTCAATACTTCTTTAAATGTAAAGTTCTGGCGTAACACTACAATTGTTACATCTGCAAATTGCTTCAATAATACACCATCTGTAACTAATCCAAAAGGTGGTGTATCAATAATGATTGTATCAAATCTTTTTTTAAGCTCTTCTATTAACATAGGCATACGATCTGTCAAAATCAATTCAGCAGGGTTAGGAGGTAATGGACCAGAGGGAACAACAAAAAGGTTGCCATTCATGTCTGGCACTTCTATTAAAATATCATCAATATTATTCAGGCTTCCTGAAAGGAAATTACTTATCCCGATTTTATGATTGAGGCCTAATTGGTATTGAACCTGTGGCTTACGAAGGTCAAATTCAAGAACAGCTACTTTCTTATTCAGCAGAGCATAAGTAGCGGCGAGGTTTATACTTATAAACGATTTTCCTTCCCCAGGACGATGGCTGGTAACCAGTATTGTTTGTAAATTGCTTCCCTTGCCAGTAAAACTCAAATTAGTACGGATATTCCTGAATTGTTCACTAATCACACTTCTTTCTTTTGCTCTCACCATTAATGCAGCCTTTAACTTTTTTATATAACTTACATCTCCAAGTAAAGCAGCCTTTGTTCCTTTTTCAATTTCAGGGCGATACTGTATCTTGTCGTTAAGAAATTCTTTCACAAACAAAATGAGAAGTGGTAGTAGAAATCCTGCAATGAGGCCGACCAACTTAACAAGTCCGTTGTTAGGATAGGTTTGCCCAATTGCTCGGGGCATTTCAATTACCCTGCTGTCTGTAATGCTCGAGGCGAGAGAGACCGCAGCCTCTTCTCTCTTTTGCAGTAGAAAAAGATACAATTGCTCTTTTACGGTTTGATCACGGACGATCTGCACCAAATTGCGTTCTATTTGAGGGATGCTTTGTAGACGTGCATTTAATTTACGATCCTGTGCATTAATATCATCTAATGCTATTTGGTAAGCCTGCCGTAGATTGCGAATATTAGAAAGTAGGTTTTCCCTTACATCTTTTATCTGGTTATTAATATCCTCTGCTAATGGATTTCTTGTGCTGCTAATATGCACCTGTCTCTCTTTTTGCATGATCAGTTCATTATGCCGGCTTATTAATTGACCGAGAGATGGCTCATCAATGCCTAATGTGGACGGCACCAATTTGGGATTAGATTGATTTGATCTAAGATTTTCCTCTAACGCATTAATAATGTTCATCTGGGTTTCCTGCGTCGCTTTTTGTTTGTCTACGTCTTTGGCCAAATCCAAATAGGCGGAAGACTCAGCTGATATATCAGTAATACGATTTCTACTTTTAAACTCCTCTACTTTTCCTTCGACACCCTGTAATTCTTCGGTTACAATGTTCAACCGATCATTCAGGAAGTTCACCACGTTTGCAGTCTCTTCATTTTTATCCTTAAGTCCTTGTTCATCATAAATGGTTATATAACTGTTTAGTACCGCCAGCGCCCTATCGCCGTTTTGATCCTCAAGTTCAATGTTTATAACAGCAGTGGTTTTGGTTTGAAAAACTTTTATCCGGTTGTTTAAAGAACGTGCGACCTGTTTTAAATTAAGTAATTTTACTCTGTAAATATATTGGTCTCTCTCTACGGCAGGTACTTGCCAGTTTATATTAGGTATGAGGCGGAAGCGAATACCCTCGTGTTGGTACCATGTTCCAAACTTTATAGGAACCTGCGAGTTATTTTCGGAAAACTGAATCAACCAATTTTCACGATTTTTCCTAGTTAATATCCACATTGCTCCTTTAATTGTATCGGGATTAGATACCTGGATTATAACCGGCAGTTCTTTTCCAAATACGACTCTTTCGGCTAATCTTCCTCTTGTACGATATTCTATAAACAAATCTGTTTTTCTCACAACTGCCTCTGAAAGATCATAGCTCCGAAGTACTTCCATTTCGTTCTCCACCAATTTGCTGCCGCCAAGGTTAAGTTCCTGCAACATCATTGCCTCTGCGCTACGTCCGCTTTTTTTGTCATCCCTGATCAATAAAGAAGTAGTGCTATTATATAAGGGTTCTGCATATCTCAAATAAAGAGAAGTTATCAGATAAGCAAGGCCCACACATAAAAGAATCCATGGCCATAACTCAATAATTTTTAATATAAGATTTTTTATACCAATGTCTTCCTTTTCCTGCTTTGAGTCAACCGAAAAATCCCTATTTGTTTTAGGTTCCTTCATATTAATCATAAAGACTATATTTTTTGCTATCTACCATACCTGGCTAAAAGAAGAAGAACGGTAATTGTTGACAAAACCAGAGGAGCATATCTGCTTACTATTTCAGTACTGAATGCTTTGGTATTATATGGTTCAACATATACGACATCGTTTTGCTTCAGGTTAAAAAACTTGCTTTGAGTAATATTAGTGCTGTTTAAATTTAAATTTGCCACTTCCAGTTTATCAGTTCCCTGCTGTTGTCGCATTACCTTTACATTGTAGCGTCTTCCAAATTCAGTCAGATCACCTGAAGCTGCAAGGGCTTCAAAAATATTAATCCTTTCCCCATCAACAGGGATTAACTTTGGTACCTTCACTTCCCCTATTACTGAAACTTTGAAGTTCGTTAACCGAACCCGTACAACCGGTTCCCTTAAATAAATTCCTACAGAATCAGTAATTAACTGACGAATCATATCAAGCGTTTTTCCCTGAACCGACAGCTCTCCCAATAAGGGCAACTGAATGAACCCCTTTTCGGTAACAAGATATTGATTTGCCCGCGACTGAGAACTTGTAGCTGCGTCTGTTGGGGAGGTATTAAAATATAGTGTCGCTTCGGGACTGATGCTTGTTATGAGAATTTCCAGTTGATCGCCCGGCTGCATACGGAGAGGCTCGGGAAGTGCAAGTGGCAAGTTTCGGAGTGTGGAATCAGCAGACAGGGCTTGAAAATACCCCAATTTTTTACCTGTGGCACATCCGGATAATAAAACAATGAAAATATATAAGATACCAGCAAAAACAACTTTCTTCATGCAGAAATAATTAATATAGGTAATAAAAAGACATCTTTCAGACAGTCCCCGCTTTTTGATGGTTTACAGTAAACAGCTGTTTATACCATGGCAAACTTTCCTCAAGACCTTTTTCCAGGGGAAAGGCTGGTTGATATCCAAGAAATTTTTGCGCTTTTCCTATGTCTGCCAAAGAATGCCGAACATCTCCCTCACGTTGGGGTCCATGTTTGACTAATAAATCTTCTTTCCCAGCAAGCTTGCTGATATTATTCCATAATTCGTTGAGTGTGCAATTTTGTCCAAAAGCTATATTACATACTTCATGTTTTCCAATATTAGGGGTATGTAACATTGCTTTGATATTTGCTTCTACTGCATTTACAACAAAAGTGAAGTCCCGGCTCTGTTCACCGTCGCCATTAATAGTAGGAGATTCACTTTTTAATGCAGCTTTAAAGAATAAAGGGATTACGGCAGCATAAGCGCCGTTAGGGTCTTGCCGGGGTCCAAAAATATTAAAATACCTTAACCCGATTGAATAAAAGCCGTATGTTCTTCCAAAAATATCTGCATACAATTCATTCACAAATTTTGTAATCGCATAAGGGGACAGAGGTTTGCCAATCCTGTCTTCTCTTTTTGGAAGTTCTGTGCTATCACCATAAGTACTGCTGCTGGCTGCATACACCAATCTCTTAACCCCTGCTTCCCTGGCGGCTACAAGTATGTTTAAAAACCCCGTAATGTTTACTTGGTTAGATCTAAGGGGCTCTTTTATTGAACGGGGTACTGAGCCAAGTGCTGCTTGGTGACTTACATAATCAATCCCTGCAACGGCATTCCTGCAAGTATCGATATTGCAAATATCTTCTTCTATCCATTCAAAAGCTGGATGATTTTTGAAAATATCAATATTCTCTCTCTTGCCAGTTTCAAGATTATCCAAGATTCTCACTTTTGCTGCGCCATGAGTGAGTAAATATTCAACAATATGTGAACCGATAAATCCTGCTCCTCCTGTCACCAGGAAAGATTTTTGCGAAATATCAACAGTATGAAATGGTTTAGAATACATGTAATACTAAATTAACTTCTTTAAAAAATCTCTATGTAATTGTATTTCAATTAGTTATTCGCCATAGCTCGTTATGGCCTTATATCCTGTTTTTTCTGTTGCCCACAAAATAAGTGCTTTCTTTACATCCAACGTTTCCGCAAGTTTTTCAAATTCAGAAGGTCTAAGTGTAAGAATACGGATTCTTCGACCTGAAATTTCTTCTGCCCGGTTATGTAACAAGGCAAGATATTTCTGATCAAACACTGCCCCAACCAGAACCAAATCTATAATACCTGTATCGCGTCCTCTTGCATAGTCGCCATTGATAAAAGCAAGATCGATTTTTCCTACCTGCTGTACTACCTGATCAACTACATGATCCAACCCCATATATCTAATGACCAATCTGTGTAACTCTTTAAAAAACGGGTTTTTTGTGTTTGCACGGTACAAAATAGTATTGCCATCATGTTCATTTTGCAATAACCCGGCATCACTCATTCGATTCAGTTCGACCCGGACAGCATTCGTGCTTTCTCCCATTTCTTGGGCCAACCCGCGTAAATATGCCTTAGTTTGACTGTTACTAAAAAACTTAAGTAACAATTTCATTCGGGTTTTGGAAGTAATTAAACTGTGAAGCAAAATGAGGTAATAGAAATTTGAAACTCAAGCTCGAGTAATCGACCACAAAAAAGGATTTTGGTATCAAAGCCTTCGGCACGGTCAATCACACAAAATATGCGATTAATCAAAAAAGAGTAACAAAACTACTCACTTTTAATTTTAAATCAAAATAAACAGCTTCTACTCTAATTGAAAAAAGAAGTGTCTCAAGGGTCAAGCTGCCTTTCATATTTATACAAGTTAGTTTAGAAAATTGTATTTGCAATTAGGCACAATCGAACTTTACGTTATACCTAAAGGATAAATATGTTAGGTGGTATTCAAGGGTTTCAGGATCTGGGATGCTGGAAGAGTTTTTTAGGCGGCACAAAGCTGGCGCTACCAGCAGTTATTATCTCCTTTACTTATATCGATAGCACCAAAACTTGTTGGCCATTTTTACGATTTTTCTGAATTAATAGCCGTTTTTTTCTTTCTTAAAGGTCTTTTGCTAAATCTTCTATTATCTTTCTAGTAAATAATTCAGCTCCAGTATTATTAAGATGAGAATTGTCCTTAAAATATTCAGGATGATTGATAAAAGTGGTATCCGGCAAATAGTTTAAAAAACGGACCTCAGACTTTTCGCTTAGGGTCTTATAAAGCATTTGATCCTCAGGGATACTATTAATTTGATATCTTGGCGGTTGAACAATATAAACCTTGCATCCAGATTTTTTTGCGAGAGTCAGTAGAGCGGTAAAATAATCTATTGATTTGGGTGTTGTAAGCAGCTTGTCCGGTGCAGTTTTTAATTTTAAATAAGCTCTTGAACCCGCAAGGGGATAATATCCGTTTGTTTTTGGTTCTTCTATAATTAGCCCCTGGATAATTCTAAACACCTGCGAATTGTATGGATAACTTCTCGATAATAGTTTGTATCTCTCAGCCGGATCTGCTTCGATCACGAAACTATTCACAGAATTGTATTTCCTACAATAAGGTAAAAGACTTTTTATATCAGCTACATCATCCTCCATAGCAGTAGCACTTATAATAACGATTTTTGGCTTATATCTTTTAATAATTTCTCGAAAAACAGGGTATTCGTAAAATATTGTAAGCCCATCCATTCCTAAATTATAGCAAGATAACCCGAGGCTGTCCTCTATCAAATTGCTTTTAAAATGATGGGATATTTCTGAAGCACCGAGTATCAAAATATCCTCCCTGCAATCCTTTATAGAGTAATTTGTTTTAAATATTGTACCACTTTTGACTTTGAAGTATAAGTTAGTAAACACACATCCTATAATAAAATCAATGCAAATTGCCAGCAAAAGAAAGATAGATAATTTATAAATAAAGATTTTCATCCGGCCTAAAATTGAAAATAAATAAATTGGCTATTATCCAAAACACCCAGTAGCAATATTAAAAAAACAATAATCAGATAAGAGCCATACCTAATCACTATGTTTTTATTTTCAAAAAATAAAAACTTACCTGGGAAATACTCATCTCTTATATCTTTAAAAAAAAGAATACCTAACCCAACTAGCGAATAACTTAAAGTGGTCATATCAAAAAATAAAGGGCCTCTTGCTGTAAATATCTTTTGGTATATAAGCAATGCATTTTGAAAACTTGAGGCTCTTGCAAAAATTTGAGAAGATGCAAATAAAATAAATACTATTAAGCATGTTAGAAAAGTGTACCATACCTTTTCCTGAAGCTTAAATCTCTTTTCAAAGGATATCCTTTGTTTACTTGTCACGGCCTCAAGACTGAGGAAAATTCCCTGCATAAATCCCCAAATAATAAAAGTCAAAGCAGCGCCATGCCAAAGACCGCTAATCAGAAAGGTTACCATTAATGCGATAACGATTCCCCATATCTTATACTGTCTGAAGGCAAAAGACAAAGGGGTATAAACATAATCAGTAAGCCAGGAAATAAGCGAAATATGCCAGCGACGCCAAAATTCAGACATTGTTGTCGCAAAAAAAGGTCTTTTAAAATTCTGCATTACATTAAACCCCAATATTTTGGCGGTTCCAATAGCGATTAGTGAATAGCCGCCAAGATCAGTATAGACCTGAAAGGGATATAGAGCAGAAGCAAGTAAAAGCGAAGTGCCGTTATGTTTAGGAATATTTCTATAAATTGTATCAACATAAATTCCAAGTCTGTCTGCCACAACAAGTTTCATGAAATATCCCCAAAGTATGAATTTCAATCCAAGTGTTATTGCACTATAATTAATCTTTTTTGGGGCTTTAAATTGGGGTAACATGTTTTTTGCCCGCTCAATAGGTCCGGATAATATCAAAGGGAAAAATGAAACAAACAGCGCTAAAATTCCTATGTTTTTTTCAGCTTCAATTTCCTCATTATATACATCGACAGTGTATCCAATTGCCATGAAAGTGTAAAAAGAGATACCAATCGGAAGAATTAATTTTATCGGAGGAAAAGGCCATCTCAAATTATTGAATTCTAATAAACGAAATAACTCGTTATTAATAGTTCCAAAATATTTATAAAAAAAAAGTGGCAATAAGATCACAACTATATTCACCACCATAAACATCTTCTTTTGTTTTTCAATTTTGGTTTTATCAATTAATCGCGTAAAGATATAAGTGGATAATGTCACTCCTGCCATCAACAATGCATAAACTGGTTTTATGTTGACATAAAAAAAATAGCTCAAAATCAAAAGTGTAAGCCACCTGTATTTTGTCGGCGTAATCCAATACAATACAGCCAATAAAGGAAAAAATATCAAAAAATTAAAAGAGGTATAAACCATCAGAAAATGATTGCTATTTAAAGTTTAGAAATGATAATAGCAACCATATCCCCCACATTTCGCATCTTATTCAACTCCTTTAACTTAAATTTTATTGAAAAGCTATTCTCAACCTCAGCTATGAGAAGCATGTGGGATAAAGAATCCCATTGTACAACATCATTGGCGGTCAATTCGCTGGTCACGACCAGTGAAGTATTATTAAATACATTTCTGAAAATACCAGTTAGTTTGTCAAGAACCTCTGTTTGTTCCATTGATATTTTATTTAATTGGTTGTTAATTCACGTTTCATCAAAACCTTTTTATTCGAAGGCATATAATTTGATAATTTTTCCATTGATGATTCTTTAATTGATTGCACTTTAAAACTTGCCTTCTCATAAGCCCTGATTGCTGCCAAATTATTTCCAAAAACCTGTACAAATGCCCCTGAAATAACTTCTCTATTTTGACTTAGCCGGGCTATTTGTTTGTCAATTAAGGAGCCAGCGAGATTCATTCCCCTAAAATCAGGCCTGACATATACCAATCCAATTTGTATCGAATATGGAATATATTCAATGTGTAATTCGTGGACAATGTCATATAACGCCACAGCACGTTCAATGCATCTTTTAGGCAGGATAAAGCTCAATAAGTTTCCTTTTAAAACAGTGGAAGACACACCCTCAAAACCCTCAATCCACGCCCCAACTGAAGCGACAATTTGTCCATTTTTTTCAGCGACAAGAAAGCTGGAAATAGAAAGCTCACAACCATCCACTTCTTCTAATAACATCTCGGATATATATTTTTTGGTTTCCTCTTCAGTTAACCCGAAAATAGTATTGTAAGTGAGTGTATCTGTTCCGCTTTTTTCCGCTTCAATAATTGTATCAACCAAAAAGGGTACATCATTGATAGACGCATTTCTAAAAAAAAATTCATCCATGATCAATTTGTAAGCCTATTTTTTAAGATAATGCGGTCCACTTTTCCACTTGTATTTAAGATGAAACTGTCTTCTGTCATTATTTTGGTTGGGACCATATAAAATGGCATTTTACTGCTTAAGTACTCTGTTAATTTCTTCTCTTCAGTAAACACTCCTTCAATGAAAAGTGCAATTTCTGTATTTCCCATTTTATTGGCAAAGGCAATCGCGATAGCATTTTGCCCGTTGAGAAATTTTCTCACATGATATTCAACCTCACCAAGTTCTATTCTATACCCCTGAATTTTTACCTGGTAATCTAACCGGCCAGCCAACATAATATCACCATCAGCATCAAAATAGCAAGAGTCTCCTGTTTTATAAAAACGGGTAAGAGCTCCATGAAATTCTATTTCAAAAAAAGATTCTTTATTTTTCACCAGATTCTTCCAATATCCTGGTGTTAGCTGATCGCCACTGATGCATAATTCTCCTTTTTGGTTGGTGGCAAGGATTTTTCGTTTATTATCAATGATTATCGCATCCAACCCGTGCATGGCTTTACCAATAGACAACATGCCATTCAGTTGTTTATTGCTGCCCTCCCTGTTGAATTTATGGTATGTACAATAGATAGTGGCTTCTGTGGGCCCATAAAAATTAAAAATATCAGAGTTCGGAATACAATTAGACCATTCAACTATTAAATCCACAGGTGAAGCTTCGGCAGTTAGAATATTACAGCGCATGCTAGGAAAGCTCATCTCGTGAAAATAAGGACGCAAATATCGAATCATTGAAGGCGGCATTGCTCCAAAAGTTAATTGATGATCCTCCAGCAAACCATAAACATAGCTGTATTTTATTTGGTTGTGAGGAATTGTATATATACAGGCACCCCGAGTAAGGGGCACTAAATAAGATTGAACAGAAACATCAAACGTCAGATCAAAACACTGTAAACACCGATCATTCTGATCAATATTTATACCTGTTTCCCAAAATGATTTCATAAAAGCACCAACATTCTTTCTGGTAATCTGCACACCCTTGGGTTTTCCAGTGCTTCCTGAAGTAAAAAGAATATAAGCGAGGGTTTCATCCGTTACTAATTTGGGCTGCAAATCCATTTCCTCAAACTGTAAAGCTGCGCTTTCAATAATTGCAATTTTCGAATAGATTGTTGTTTGGCTAGAATCAATCACCAATTTCACCTCGGCCTGTGAAATTATTTCTAAAGACCGTTCTATGGGTTGCTGAGGATGTAAAGGAACATAGGCTAAGCCCTCTAACCAAATAGCAAATATAGCGGCATAAGTTTCTAAATCATCGTTAGTAACAAGACCGATGGTTCCTGTTATTATATTATATGACTGGATTGCTTTCCTGATTTTTGAAATATCTAATGCCAATTCTTTATATGTATAAAATTGGCCATTAAATAAAAAAGCGTTTTTTTCAGAAAAATTCTCAATTGATTTAATAACTTGTTTCAGTACGTTAACAGAAAACATAAAAAAATTACATTTGGGCGGTGTTAGTCATTAATTTATAAAAAAATTGATAAATCATATATAATAGAGAGAAGAATGTTGTCAAATCATCTCTGCTTTTTGTTAAATGCACTCAAGTATCGCCTCAGAAGTCCCATGACGATGTATAATGAAGGAGATACCAGAGTTTCCCTAAGAGCCTGTTGAAAATTAATCAATCCTCTGGGCGGGTTGCTAACCCGCAATTGATGATAAATAGCGCTAAAAATTAAAACTCCGAAGAGAAAAAAATGTATAATATGCCATAAACTTAGCACCCAGGGTGGAGGTATCCTTAGAAAGGAAAGTATGCCTACACCATATACCATCAAAATAAAGACATAAGGAATGGATTTTTGCAAAAAAGGATGCAAATGTTTGGCAAATTGTGACCTATAAAACTGAAAATTTAAACTATACAAAAATATTATAACGAATAAACCAATCAGGTAATATGTTCTATGCGATTTCATCAGGTAAAGGTTTTGACAGCCTGGACTGATGTCGCAGGGAGCTATTTACGAACCATATCCACAGCAGAAAGATAAGGCCGTAGACGACAATAACAAATAAATAGTGATGTGCAAAATCGAACCATTTACGCAAGTCACTGTTATTTACAATAATCACAAGACCTATACATCTCAGGACATTTATTCCATAAATTGATATAACCCCTAAAATGCTGAACCACACTTTACGTTTTAAAGAACTGGGAAAACATATAATAAACCCGAGATATAAAACCATTAATTCCAAACCGTCGCAAAAAGGATGAATACTTAAAACACTATTACCGTTATAAAACACCTTACCAACCCATACTAGTTGGGTATAATCACCATCCCGAAATAAGACGGTTGCAGAGATAGCGCTATATGGATGGCCAGAGAGAAAAAAATTAAGTACCCGGCAAGTTTGAGCGGCAATATTTTTTACTAAAAAGCGATCAGGTTTCTGTATTGGCTGTAGCCAAAACAGATAGAGGGCTTTCCATATGATAAAAGCAATTAGAGCGTTACTAAGAAATATTAGTACCGGTCGGGGAATTTGTTTCAACAATGCGGCTGTATTCCAAAATCTTAACTTTTTTTCCATAATTGGACACAAAGATAGCAGAGAGCGGAAAGTACTATGTACTTGGAATGTATAAAAAACCGGGTAGTTGATGTCAACTATCCGGCCTTTTGTGCTCTTTAGAAATTATATTTCTCTTTAAGCAGGAGAGGTGAATCTATTAGTCAAGAAGCTAAATCTGAGTTTTTCTCCTCTTTATTTTTCTTGTATTGATATAGTTTTCTGGCACCAATACCTGCACCCGCAACTAATAACAGGCTAATACCTCCATCTATGGGAACATTTTCGTCATCAGGATCCCCCAAATCGCCAGTTCCTGGATCATCGGCCAATGCCTTGCCAACTGGAAGTATCAATACAATCAACGAGATGGCTAATATTTTTTTAAGACTTTTTCCAATATGGAGCTTTAGTGTCATCTGTTAACTTTTTTAATTTTACGTGTAAAAATACTTGGAAAGCAAAAGTAAAACTTTTTGCTTATGGCACAAAAAATAGTTAGTAATGTTTTGATTTAAAAGTTTTCTTGAAAGATTGTAAATCTAAGAGATACTTTTTTGATTTTTTTGAAAACTTTTTACGCTTAGAAGTCTGCAGAAACTACTCTTACGGGCCTCTCTGCCATTTTGATAGTAATTTTGCCCCGAAATTGAAAAGAAGATATGATAGTTATGAAGGTGAATATTGATCAGCCGATACCTATAATTGATGGAACCTCAATTACAAAAAAAGAATTTGAGAAAAATTACCTGAAACCTCAAAAACCAGTGATAATGCGGGGATTGTGGAAACAGTACCCTGCCTACGAAAAATGGACCATGGATTATTTCAGGCAGATAATGGGCAATTTTGAGGTAAGTCTTTTTAGTAGTTTACAGGCTAATCCCAGCGAAACATTAAGCGTACCCCATGCCAAAATGAAGTTTAATGAATACCTCGACCTTATTGAAAAAGAGCCGACAGACCTGAGACTTTTCTTGTTCCCTGTTTTTAAACACAAACCTGAACTGCTAAAGGATTTTGGTTATCCAAAGATCACTGGCCGGTATTTAAAAATACCGTTCATGTTTTTTGGCCCCAAGAATTCGGTTACCCGTATGCACCAGGACATTGACATGAGCAATGTCTTCCTTACGCAGTTTGCCGGGCGCAAACGGGTCGTTTTGTTCGCCCCTGACCAAAGTCATCTATTATACCGACTCCCCTTTAATGTGCATAGTACAGTCGATATTGACAATCCTGATTTTGAAACCTATCCCGGGCTCAAATATGCAAAAGGGGTAAGCGCAATACTCGAGCATGGCGATACACTGTTTATGCCCAGTGGTTACTGGCATCATATTGAATACCTGGAAGGGGGCTTTGGCTTATCTATCCGTACCCTGGGGGCATCAACAGGAACCATACTCCGGGGCGCTTACAATGTGACAATCCAACGGAAGTTTGATGATCTCATGCGCAAATTATATAACCAAAAATGGTTCGAATATAAAAAACGGCTAGCACAGAAACGAGCAAATGCTGCTATAAAAAAAATTGAGTCTGGAAATGGGCCAAATATTCCAAAGACCCATTCGCCTGCATTTCACTAATATTGTTTTCTTTTTTACCTCCTGTTCCTTTTTGGGCAGGAGGTTTTTATTTGGGGTAAATTAACCTAAATGGGCTAAATGGCTGGAACTAATTTGAGGTTTATAAACTCATCATTTCCTTAAATTTTACTGTTTGCCTTCTGCTTACTTCGATTTTATCGCCGCCCTTTAATTCAAGTATCAATCCGCCATTGAAGTAAGATTCCACTTTGTCAACCATACGCAGGTTTACAATATGCTTACGGTTGGCCCGGAAAAAAATTTTTTCATCTAAACGCTCCTCCAGTGCATTCAATGATTTAAGAATAAGCGGCTTATTGTTACCAAAAAACACTTTGGCGTAATTGCCTACACTTTCAAATAGCCTTATATCACCCAGCTTTACAAACCAGCAGCGTTCGCCATCTTTTACAAATACCTGGTCGACTTCTCCGAGAAGTCCGCGGCTTGCCGATTCCTGTATGGCCTGGTGTTCCTTTACAAAAGCCTCATTTACTTTATGTATGGCATCTGCTAGTCGTTTAGGCTCTATAGGCTTTAGAAGGTAATCCAGTGCATTTACTTCAAATGCTTTTACAGCATATTCGTCATAGGCGGTGGTAAATATCACGTAAGGAGTACGGTCCAATTCCTGGAGAAGATCAAAGCCTGTTTTGCCTGGCATATTAATGTCAAGAAAAATAATATCAGGACTGAAATGATCTATTTTATCCAGGCCTTCTTCTACATTGGCAGCTTCCTCTACTACTTCAATCTCGGGAAAATCGATTAGAAGTTTCCGAAGCTCTGCTCTCGCAAGGCGCTCGTCATCAATAATAATGGCACGTTTGGTCATGATGTAAATATGTGAATGTGAAAATAAGAAAATGTAGAAATATGATAACTGGGATCACCGGTAACTGAACAATGATATTTAGCAAATTAGGATTAACGATCAGGCATTCATAGGCATCATTACACGGGCCTCTACTTCATTTGCATTGATGTCTTTTATTTCAAAAATGGCAGCCTCACCAAACAAAAGTGACAAACGGTTGCGGGTACTGTTTAAGCCAAAGCCTTCATTGCTTAGATTGCCATTCAGCTTCCCGGTATTGCGGATCACCAATTCATGAAAATTGTTTTTAATATCAGAAATGATATCAATATGCCCCCCACGCATTTCTTTACTAATACCGTGCTTAATGGCATTTTCTACCAATGTTTGCAACATCATAGGAGGAACCTGCTTTAACAGAGTATTTTCATCAATCCTGAACGATACTTTCAAGCGATCCTCAAAACGTATCTGTTCCAATGCCAGATAGTGTTTTACAATTGTTAGTTCTTTTTCAAGGGAAACCAATTCCTCTTTATCTGCATTCATACTGCTCCGCAATAACTGGCTTAGCTCTGTGATGGCAGTACGTGCACGTTCAGGGTTTTCATCTACAAGAGCTCTAATGCTGTTAAGTGCATTAAAAATAAAATGAGGATTAATATGTGCTTTAATGGTTTTAAGTTCCAGTTCTTTTACCATTGCTTCTAAACGGATATGGTTTATACGTTCACGCTGTGCGCCAGATACATAATGATAGGCAAAATACAATAGGCACCAAATTGTGATATACAGCAAACTGCCAAGCGTTGTGCGAACGCATTTCCCCCAAAAAGTAATTTTTGCAGCTTTAAAATATTCGGGTTCCCAATTCATTGTCTGCTCTACCAAAACAACAGCAACGGAATAAATAACAGAAAAGCAAATAATAATTACTGTAAGCCATAAGATCTGCTTTTGTAGATTAACTGTTAAGAGTTTTGTTTCCCTTATTACAAAGCGGATAAAATGGGTAAGTAAAAAGCCAAAGGCTGCTTCAAAAAATAGGCTTTGAAAATAATTAGGATACTCCTTAGTACTGATGGGAATTGAGATATAAAAAAATGTGTATAAGGCAATATATAGTCCCCATCCGGCTACCTGGCAATACCAGTAATATGCTTCTTTATGTTTCATGGGCGTTTTAAAAAGATATTTTGCCAGTCACGAATATCGGTCATTCCCTTCAGGAGGCGCCTTTAAATAAGCAAATGGCAATTTTACGATGAAATACAAAATTATCTTGCTTAAACCGAGCCAATAACTGTATTTATTTTAATGGTGGCTATAGCGGCTGACTGGCAGTATAAGAGGATTGTTACAATTCTGAAGACAGGCTAATATTTCCACTGTTGGCATGTTTTGTGGAATGGTAAGAGTAATTTCATTTAACGTTTAACCATGTTTTTTTTCATCATTTTTTTCACACCCGATGTTGAAAAATCAGGCAATACAGAGTGGACGCCACTTTCCCCGAAATCCACATTCTTTTTCCACAAAGTGTGAAGATTAACATTAGGATTTTAATGAATTGAAAAGATATTTTCGTTTCCCGCTTAACAATTCGGTAATCTTTATTTTCTAACCTATTTTAAACGCCAATACCCCCATGGCTACCAGCAAAAATGCCGCCAAAGGTCTTAGTTTCTCCCGTTGCTTTACACGGGAGGGAATCAGTCCTTATGAAATGTTCGAGTACGATTATCGTACCTCGTTAATAAAAGACCCATCCGGGAAGATCATTTTCCAGATGGACAATGTAGAAGTGCCAAAGCACTGGAGCCAGATAGCAACCGATATACTGGCGCAGAAATATTTTAGAAAGGCAGGGGTGCCACAGCCCGATGGCAGCACGGGTCGGGAAGTAAGCAGCAAACAGGTAGCGCACCGCATGGCAGATTGCTGGCGGCAATGGGGGGAGAAATACGGCTATTTTGCATCAGCGGCAGATGCACAGGTTTTTTATGAAGAATTGGTACACAGCATCCTTAACCAGGCCTGTGTTCCAAATAGCCCTCAATGGTTTAATACCGGTCTGCACAGCAGTTATGGCATTACTGGCAAACCACAGGGGCATTATTTTGTTGATCAAAATGATGGCAAACTAAAAAAATCGACTTCAGCTTATGAACGTCCACAGCCCCATGCATGCTTTATTCTTAGCGTGGATGATGACCTGGTAAATGACGGCGGCATTATGGACCTCTGGATCCGGGAAGCCCGCATTTTTAAATATGGCAGTGGAGTAGGCACAAATTTCAGCACTATTCGTGGTGAAGGCGAAAAACTGAGTGGTGGCGGTACCAGCAGCGGTCTTATGAGCTTTTTAAAGATCGGTGACCGTGCAGCAGGAGCTATCAAGAGCGGTGGCACTACCCGCCGGGCAGCCAAAATGGTTTGCCTTAACCTCGACCATCCTGAAATAGTAACTTTTGTTGACTGGAAAGTTGAGGAAGAAAAGAAAGTAGCTGCCTTGGTTGCAGTTGGCTATAGCAACGACTATGAAGGCGAAGCATACCGCACTGTTGCAGGCCAGAATTCCAATAATTCCGTTCGCATACCCAATGAGTTTTTTAAAGTATTGGATGAAGACGGTGATTGGGGCTTGAAAGCCCGTACGGATGGCCGTGTGATGAAGACCGTTCCTGCAAGGGAATTATGGGATAAAGTTTGTTATGCAGCATGGCGTTGCGCTGACCCCGGTACGCAATATGATACTACCATCAATGAGTGGCATACCTGTCCTGAAGGCGGACGTATCAATGCAAGCAACCCTTGCAGCGAGTACATGTTCCTTGATAATACTGCCTGCAACCTTGCAAGCGCCAACCTGCGCCGCTTTTTTGATGAAGAAACAGGCATCTTTAATGTAGAAGCCTTTGAATATACCTGTCGCCTGTGGACAGTAGTGCTTGAAATAAGTGTATTGATGGCACAGTTTCCAAGTAAAGAAGTCGCCCAGCTTTCGTATGACTACCGTACGCTGGGTTTGGGTTTTGCTAACCTGGGCAGCATGCTTATGGTGAGTGGCATCCCTTATGACAGTGAAGAAGCCCGTGCTATTGGTGGAGCTATCAGCGCTATCATGACCGGAGTGGCTTATAAAACATCGGCAGAGCTTGCGCAGTCTCTTGGTGCATTTCCAAGATATAAAGAAAATGCAAAGCACATGCTGCGGGTAATGCGCAATCACCGTGCAGCTGCATATGATGCAGTAGATGCGACAGAAGGATTAAGCATCAAGCCGGTAGGCATCAACAGTAAGTTTTGCCCGGATTACCTGTTAACAGCTGCCTGCAAAGCATGGGATGATGCGGTAATGCTGGGGGAACAATACGGGTACCGCAATGCACAAACCACTGTAATTGCACCTACAGGTACAATCGGCCTGGTCATGGATTGCGATACAACTGGAGTTGAACCTGATTTTGCTTTGGTTAAGTTTAAAAAATTAAGTGGTGGTGGTTATTTCAAGATCATAAACCAAAGCGTGCCACAGGCACTCAAGAAATTGGGCTATAATGAAAAAGAAATCGAATCTATTGTAAACTATGCCAAGGGATCCGCAACTTTAAGCGGTGCTCCTCATATAAACCCTCAAACATTAAGCGCCAAAGGGTTTATTGCGGAAGAAATTCAAAAGCTGGAAGCCGGCATGGCTGCAGCATTCCATATCAAGTTTGCTTTTAATAAATTCAATCTTGGTGATGCCTGCATGGAGCGGATGGGCTTTAAACCGGAAGATTATAACGACTTTGAGTGGAGCATGTTGGGAGCATTGGGTTTTACTGAAGATCAAATTGCAGAAGCCAACCAATATATCTGCGGCACTATGACCATAGAGGGTGCACCATACCTGAAACAGGAACATTACCCGGTATTTGACTGTGCCAATAAATGTGGTGATACCGGTGAACGCTTTATTCATGCATACGGACATATAAGAATGATGGCTGCTTGCCAGCCCTTCCTCAGTGGTGCAATCAGCAAAACAATCAATCTGCCGAATGAAGCGACCGTTGCTGAAATTGCAGAGTGCTATCGCATGAGTTGGGAACTTGGTCTGAAGGCAAATGCTTTGTATCGCGACGGTTCCAAGCTTTCTCAGCCATTATCGAACAAGAGCGATGATAAAAAGAAAAAAGACGATAAAGAAGATGAAAAAGCCGCAACAGAAGAGGTGCTAATGACCGCTAATTCGAACATCGTTGATATGAGCAAATTGACGGTGGAGGAATTGCTGGAAGAAGTGCAGAAACGTATGCAGGCCAGTACTGACACACAATTGAAACGCCAGCTAAGCCGTATTGTTGAAAGAAAAACCTTACCAGCCAAAAGACGTGGTCATACACAGAAAGCAAAGATCAATGGACAGGCATTGTTCCTGAGAACTGGAGAATATAATGATGGAACAGTAGGAGAGATCTTTATTGACATGGCCAAAGAAGGGGCTACTATGCGCAGTATGCTTAACTGTTTTGCAATTGCCATTTCGATAGGATTACAGTATGGAGTACCGCTGGAAGAGTTTGTAGAAAAATTTGTTTTCACACGGTTTGAGCCATCCGGCATGGTAGATCATCCAAATATCAAAACCACTACTTCATTGGTTGACTTTGTATTCAGGGCCCTGGCTTATGAATACCTGGGCCGTACCGATCTTGTTCATGTGCTTGATAAGCCTGAAATAGGTAATACAGGCGATGATAATGAAGCAGAATATCTTGGATCGGCACAAGACGTGGCCGTTCCTGAAAAAAAAACTTCACCTGAGTTGAGCAGTGTAAGAGTAACGCCTTCTGCTCACAAAGGAGCTTATCCAAGGCACCATAAACCTGTAACAGTAGATGCAGGTGCTGCTGGGATGAATGAGCACAATAAGAAAAATCAGAGCGATGCACCGGCCTGTAATACCTGCGGACATATTACTGTGCGAAGCGGCACCTGTTATAAGTGTTTGAATTGCGGCAATAGCTTGGGATGCAGTTGAAAAAGCTTTGAAAAACCATTTAAAGAAGCCTTGCAGATTTTACTGTGAGGCTTTTTTTATCAGGTTTATTTTTTTCATCTAGCATTTATGTTGGCATGATATTATAAACAGTCTTTAAAATAAGTTGTATGAAAGAAGGAGAAACTAAACCATCAATGTCTGCCGATCTTACGGATAATGAAAAGGATACAGCAGCCATGCAGGAAGATGTTACCACAATTGATCTTCCGGATGTTAAGGATATACCTGGGCAAGAGCATATAAATGTGCCGCCCTTAGGTGAGTTAAGGGATGTGACCATTTCCTCAGTTGATGAAGAAGGAGAGGGTATATGGAATGAGAAAGATGTTGATGATGATGCGGATGTATCACAGGAAGAAAAGGAATTACTGCGCAAGAGTGCAGAAGAAATGCCAAACCCGGACGATGATGATCTGCAACAATCCTTTCTTGACGACAAAGATGAAGATGGTGACCCTTTGAATGAGAAAAGCTCAGCAAGCAATTTGTCTGGGACCGACCTTGATATCCCGGGAGCAGAACTGGATGATGACAATGAAGAAATTGGTGAAGAAGATGAAGAAAATAATGCGTATAGCCAGGCAGATACAGAGTAGACCAAAGAATCTTTTCCATTTTGGAAAATCAAATTTAAAACGAAATTTACGGCTCTATAAATATCTGTTCAGCCTATGAAAAATCTCCTGTTTATTTCTTTTTTTCTTTTTGCATCAACGGCACTATTTGCTCAGAGTGACGAAGACAGTGCTGTTTACAACGAATCGGCTATTCTTGAAAAGCTTACTAAAAAAGCTACAGCAGAGGGATATACACAAAAGCTGCAATTGTCTTTCGATACCAGCAAATCATTTCGTGCCGTGCCAGGCAAAGCATACCGGCTCATACTTATTTTCCGTGACAACATTACTACCCCAGGCAGGCGGTTGGTGGTTTATCAGCGCAACGACAGCAACGAATTAAAAAGATTGTACATGGCCAAAGCTGTAAATGGCTTTAAAGAATTTCGTGGTAAGGCGATGGTAACCGATGTGGCTGCACAACCCCTGGGTGAAACATTTTTAAAAATGAAAATTGATGCGCTGCCTGCAGAAGGGAAGCTATATATTTTTACAAACTAGCCAACCAGTTTAAAACAAACTTATACTGTACAAAAAAAGCCACCAGTATTACTGATGGCCTCCTGACACTCTTAGTGTCTCCAGATTATTTTATGGCTTACCCGGTTAATAGACATTAACCGAAGGTGTCCATGATTTATCTGCAGATTGCATGAATACCTCCTTTTCTTTGGTGAAATACAAAAGCAAGATAAAACTTATTCTTTAATAAAAAAGGGATGCTTAATTAAGCACCCCTCCCGTAAATCACAGGTAAGAGTTTAATAAATTCCTTACCTGCGATTCATTAATGGATCATTGTTTTTGCGCTGTCCAGTTTTATTTCACCAATATCAACTGACTGACCGTCCGTAACAGCCACGCTTTCTTTAGCTGCGTTTTTATAAGGAGCTTTTGCTTCTATAATAACACGATAATTTCCAGCTTTAACATTTGTAATTTCGAAAGCGCCGTTTGAAACTGCAGATCTGAAAGTATCTGTGGCAGATAAAGCCCATGCACGCACTGCACCGTCAGCTGGTGAAATACTGCCCTTTATTGAAGACTTTTCAACAGCTTTAAATGCAAACAAACCAGCTGTGGCAAAACCTAATGCTGCTACCATCAATTTCACTTTTTTCATACTTATTCCTTTTTTTAATTAAAGATTTATGTTTATTCCCGGTATTAATTCCAGGATAATTTTTCGAAGAACGCTTGACCAAAAACAAGTACTATGCCGAAATTTTTTCAGCCCCGATCAAAAATTATCCATCTTCAGGTTTTAGATATAATTTAAAAAAATTATGCCATACTGGGAAAGTTGTACCGTGTTGTTTAATCATCAGAAATTCAATTTTTTATATGCTTAAGAAGAATATAATGGAGGATTTTTATTATTAAAACCATTTGCATTTTGTTCACAAATAGCTCTATCCATTGAATGTCCAACCTTGTCAATCCCGTAACAGTAAAACTCTTTTTCTTTGCATTTCATTTTATATTTCTATAATGAAAAAATACTTATTAGTGATTTTGGCTGTTGTATTGATTGCCGCCTGTAAAAATCCAAACAACGCAAAGAATGAAGAAGGAAAATTTTCTTCCGGGAAACTTGTTTTAAACGGTAAAATAACAGGAGTCGATACTGGCACACTCGAAATATTGTATGCTTCGGCTGATGAAGACAAAACCGATGCGGTAAAAATTGAAAATGGTAAATTTTCTTATGAAGCTGATCTTAAGGAGCCTGTTCAAATTGCAATCCGAAAAATCGGTACGGAAGGTGATGAGTTAGTGTTTTTTGCCGATCCGGGTGAGGTAATAATTGATGGAAGTATTGATTCGCTTCACACTGCCAGTGTAAAGGCAGGCAATACGCAAAAGTTATTCAAACAGTTGGAGGATAGTATAAAGAAGATCATGGAAACGGGCAAAGCTCCTTATGATGCTTATCTAAAAGCACAGGCCATGCAAAACAACATTGAAATGAGCCGCCTGCGAAACGAACTTATAAAGATCCAGGATGATGCAGTAAAGTTTGCAACGGATTTTGCAAAAAGAAATAACCAGTCAGTTATAGCGCCTTATATCGGACTTGCTTACCTGTCAGAAGAAGGTAAAGAGGAAGACCTGAAAGGTCTTTACAATACATTTACTGATGATATTAAGCAAACTTATTTTGGAAAAAAAATAGGCGCATTAGTTACTTCTTCACAAAGCACTTCAATAGGTTCTGTTGCTGCCAATTTTACACAGCCCGATGTAAATGGTAAACCAGTCTCATTAAGTTCTTATAAAGGCAAGTATGTATTGGTAGATTTCTGGGCAAGCTGGTGCGGTCCCTGCCGAATGGAGAATCCAAATGTGGTAGCTGCTTACAATGCATATAAAACGAAAGGGTTTGATATACTTGGCGTTTCACTTGACCAGGATAAAGAGTCATGGTTAAAAGCCATACAAAAAGATAACCTTACATGGACGCATGTAAGCGATCTGAAACATTGGGACAATGAGGCTGCAAGATTATATGGCATACAATCTATACCCAGTAATTTTTTGTTAGATAAGGAAGGGAGAATTATCGGAAAGAATTTGAGAGGAGAGGAGTTGGAAAAGAAATTGCAGGAAGTATTGAAGTAATTTGAAAGCCAATTCCTGGTCTATCGATTTTTTGGTTTGTAAAAAACGGGTAATCATCAACCACTATGGGCATCGTTTTTATTGATGATAGCAGCAGGCTGGTGATACGATCGCTGTTTTATTTTTATGGCAATGCCGCTTCAGAAGCCCTTGCAAAAAAGATCGCAGATGATATTGCACATTACTGGAATGAGCCTGATGTTTTTATTCGTGGTCACCAGGTTTGTTTTGATATAGAAGGATTTTATGCTCCCGATCTTTTACCGGATACAGTTTGGTACAATGATGATCCGTCTAAAAATTTTTTCCGCATTGAAGACTACAGCCAAATAGATATTTCATTTGTTGATGGCATTGGGTCTAACACTGGCTACTTTAAACTGGCTAATCTCCTGCATACCGGTACCACTGCTGCCCATGAATACGGTCATACAATCGGCCTCCACCATCCTCATATCCTCGATATAAGAGGTACTGGTACGCCGGGTATCATGTATCCTCGGGGTACTATTGTTGATGTTGAATTCCAATACAACCCTGGTGCCATTGCAGGGGATGGTGCTAACGGTGGCACAATGGATGCAACGAAACGTAAAGTAACTGAAGCTGATATTTATGCATTAAACCTGCATCAGTTTAATTTTAACAGGAAACCTGTGCATACCATTGGTGAATTTTCTTCTGTCTATCATCAACAGCACGTGCAGTAAAAATCCCGCACATCAGTCATTCTTTCCGCTCCACTTTTTTACCGGAGACCTTTTTATTCGTTGTCACATTTGTACTACTTTCACGGCATGTCAATTGTACTGGAAATAAATAACCTATCGAAAAATTACGGCAATATACAGGCGCTGAAGAACGTAAGTTTCAGTGTTCCTAAAGGAACTGTTTACGGCATCCTCGGACCAAACGGAAGCGGCAAAACGACTATGCTGGGCATTATTATGGATGTGTTGCGGCCAACTGCCGGCGGCATACAATTATTTGGCCATACACCAACTGCAGCCGACCGCAAAAAGATTGGCACACTCCTGGAGACGCCCAACTTCTATCACTACATGAGTGCGGTTGATAACCTCCAAATATCATCTGCCATTAAGGGTATTGCAAATCCTGATATTGATGGTGTACTGCAAAAAGTAAATCTATTTCAACGTAAAGACAGCAAGTTTCAGACTTACTCATTGGGTATGAAGCAACGGCTAGCTATTGCAGCATGTTTGTTGGGCGATCCCGAAGTAATGGTATTTGATGAACCTACAAATGGCCTTGATCCCGTAGGCATTGCAGAAATACGTGACCTCATCAAGCGTCTTGCGAAAGAAGGGAAGACCATCATCATGGCAAGCCATCTGCTTGATGAAGTAGAAAAGGTGTGTACGCATGTAGCTATATTAAAAAAAGGAGTACTGATTGCCGAAGGAAACGTAGACGAAATACTTATTAATGATGATATAGTTGAAGTGAATGCTGCTGATGGCACGCAACTAAAGAGTGCTTTGCAAACAATGACAGGCTATACAAAAATTGATGCAACAGATAACGGTAAGATGACGATTAACTTTCCTCCTGGTACTGCCGACCCCGGCAAACTGAACGCACATTGTTTTCAGCAGGGAGTTGTACTTAATCACTTACAGATAAAAAAGAAAAGCCTGGAATCGAAGTTTATTGAACTGACAAATGAATAACGTAAATGATGACTATCAACTAACCAACTTATCAAGTAATCAACCAACATGAAACATCTCCTCACAATAGAATGGATGAAAGTAAGAAGGTACCGTACTTTTTGGGTACTGTTTACACTTTTTATTATAAGCATGTTTGGCATAAGTTATATATGGTGGTACTTTCATCAGCAGCTTGTATCAAGCGGCGATATGGGTTCCAAAGTGGTTGGCAATATGGTTTTTGGAAGTTTTAATTTTCCGGGCGTATTCAATACCATTACACAGATAAGTAGCTGGTTGCTTTATTTTCCCGGGTTTGTGATCATCTTTCATACCACCAATGAGTATACTTTTAAAACACACAGGCAAAATATCATTGATGGTCTTGAACGAACTGAATTTATAAAGGCCAAACTTGGATTTGCTTTTATTCTTGCTCTCATCTGCACTTTCATTGTAATGCTTAGCAGTTTATTTTTTGGCGTTATCAGTGGTGGTGGAGAGATCACTCTTGAGGGAGTTTCATACATAGGCTACTTCTTTATCCAAAGTTGTGTCTATGTTTTATTTGCACTGCTGCTGGCTTTATTATTGCGCAGGGCTGCTTTGGCTGTTGGTATTTATTTTATTTATGGAATTCTTTTCGATTTTTTAATTGCATCATGGATATCGAAAGGAACCAATTCTGCTATTGGCTTTTATCTAATGCCACTGCAGGTAGCTGATCAATTAATACCCAATGTGATCACAGAGAAAATGGTGAGCGCCATGGGCAGTTACAAAACAAATATTGCTCTGGCCATAAGCATTATTTGGATCGGGTTCTATTGCTGGTTTCCAATCAGGAAGTTCACGAGAGAAGATCTGTAAAGCAGTTCATGGTTGATAGTTCATAGTTCATGCTCGGATTATCATACCAAACTACCAATTGCCTTTTCAATATCCCCATATTCAAACTTAAATCCGGCTTCCTGGATTTTAGCAGAAGAAACTGTTGCACTCTTCAATACTTCAATGCTTCTGCCGCCCAACATTATTTTCAATACAAATACGGGAACAGGCATTGCAATAAAACTATTGCCATGCATGGCTTTTGCAAGCGTGATAGTGAGCTCTTTATTAGAAACGGGTTTTGGTGCAACAGCATTATAAACTCCATTGATATCAGGATTCTCAATAGCATATTGGTACAGGCTGCAGAGATCATCAATATGTATCCAGCTTACTACCTGTTTTCCATTTCCCAATACTGCAGCTACCCGGAACTTTAAGGGCTTTTTAAATTCTTCCAGTGCCCCGCCATGTTTGCTCAAGACTATACCTGTACGGTAAATAACAAGCCGCTTCCTCACACCTGTTACAGGTCTTATACTTTCTTCCCAAAGCCTGCATGTTTCGCCCAAGAAACTCCGGACGGGTTTATCTGTTTCTGTAAAAGCAAGTTCATTTTTATCTGCTCCATAATAACCGATAGCAGATGCACTTATGACTGTTTCTACCTTATTCGATATTTCTTTTAATGCTTTTACGATCAATGCGCTGCTTTTGGTGCGGCTCTCTACTATTTCTTTTTTATATGCCTCTGTCCATGGTTTTGCTACTACCCCTGCACCTGCTAAATGAATAATGGTGTCAGCTTTTGCTACGGCATCCACATCTACTGTTTGCCTCTCAATATCCCAATCAGCAAAGCTTACATTTTCATTAAATGTGCTTTTAGTTTTTGCTTTAGCAGAATTCCTGGTAAGAATAATAATGCTGTATCCATTACTGCTAAAATGATTCGCTAACGCAGTACCGATCATTCCTGTTCCCCCTGTAATAAGTATCGTTTTCTTATTCATTCGGTCGTGGGTTTTTGCTGAGATAAGGACATTTAAAAGGAAAGATAGTTTTCTTTTACTTTTGCACATGGCAATCAAAAAATCTCCCCTAACCAAGTCAGCCGATAAGTTTTTTGGAGAAGGTCTCACCTTCGACGATGTGCTCCTGATGCCTGCTTACAGCAAGGTTCTTCCCCGTGAAGTCGAGATCCGCAGCCAGCTTACAAAAAGCATTAGCCTCAATATTCCACTTTTAAGCGCCGCAATGGACACCGTTACCGAATGGCAACTGGCTATAGCGCTGGCCCGGGAAGGCGGCATTGGTATCCTTCACAAGAACATGAGCATTGAGCAGCAGGTAGAGCAGGTGCGCAAGGTGAAACGAAGCGAAAGCGGCCTCATTATCGATCCGGTCACGCTGGATCAGAACGCTACTATTGGTGATGCGCTTAACCTGATGCGGGAAAATAAAATTGGCGGCATTCCCATTGTTGACAATAACAAAAAGCTGGTAGGTATCCTTACCAATCGTGACCTGCGCTTTGAAGACAACAACCGGCGCAAAGTGAGCGAGGTAATGACCAGCAGCAACCTGGTAACTGCACCCGAAGGAACAAGCATGCCTGGCGCCCGCAAAATATTGAGCCAGTATAAAGTAGAAAAACTACCGGTTGTAAAAAAAGATGGAACGCTGGTAGGGCTGATCACCTACCGGGACATACAGCGGGTGCAAAATTTCCCCGAAGCAAATAAGGATGGATTTGGTCGCCTGCTTGTAGGCGCCGCCCTTGGTATCACAGGTAATATGCTGGAGCGTGCCGAGGCCCTTGTAAAGATTGGCGTGGACGTCGTTACCCTTGACAGCGCACACGGCCACAGCGAAGGCGTCATTAAGTCATTAAAAACATTAAAAAAGACCTTCAAAAACCTGCAGGTGATTGCCGGTAATGTAGGTACCGGTCCAGGCGCTAAAGCATTGGCCGATGCTGGTGCTGATTGTGTGAAAGTGGGTATTGGCCCTGGTAGTATTTGCACGACCCGTATAGTGGCCGGTGCCGGTATTCCCCAGATTACTGCAGTAATGGAAGCGGTAAATGCTTTAAAAACAAAAGGGATACCTGTAATTGCCGATGGAGGAATACGCTACACCGGTGATATGGTAAAAGCCCTAGCTGCTGGCGCCAGCACGGTAATGATGGGCAGTGTATTTGCCTTTCCAGCACAGTGGGATCCGAAGCTTGGAATTCACGTGACTTGAAGTCGCGGCCGCACTGACCCTATAGTGAGTCGTATTAATTTAAATCATACCAACATGGTCAAATAAAACGAAAGGCTCAGTCGAAAGACTGGGCCTTTCGT
>JADMIO011184595.1_pt1 | contig 79626 bp, 60 predicted proteins | sample 8958161 | NCBI WGS metagenome assembly JADMIO01 (sample SAMN16585339, study PRJNA669376) | soil metagenome | isolation source: Crop rotation soil | place: USA: Cullars Rotation, Alabama | collected 2011 | reverse complement strand
CGACAACTTGTCCACGTGGAATTCTAAGCTTAGGATCCCAATGTGCTGGAAAGTAATCACATCTTGGCATCGCCTTCATAATCTCCCAATAAAGTTTTGACTTTTCCACATTCGCCCTTTGCGGCTGGCTGGCATATTGGTTATCAAACGCCATCATCCTGGCTTCCGCATCCTGCAGCTTCCTGATCTGGTCCTGCAGACACTGGATCCTCGCCTGATCTTCCGACATATGCGACGGATACTTCGCCATATCATGCTCCGCGCCGCAAATACCCACCCTGTTGCTCAGTATCCCTTGCCGGACCGCATCCAGCGGGTCATTCATGCTCAGTATCGCCCGTTGTGCCACCGTATCCTGGTAGACATTCCCATGCTGGCTTCTGCGCAGCAGCTCCTCATGCTTTCGGTTCAGTTCTTTTTTGAAATCCACAACGGCCTGCTTCTCGGATGCGCAGTCACCGGAAATATGCGCCTCTTCATCGCCTGCTTTTTGCTGCTCATGCCGGATTTCCTCCGTCCGCTTGACAACAAAATTATCCTCCATCGATTTGAAGTCCGAAGGATTAAAGCAGTTGTGTACCAGCTGCATATCCCCGATACGCACATAAGTATTCCCGAAGCTCAGTTCCATGACAAGATACATACCCTCCTGGGTAAGCATATACCCCACCCCATAAGCACCCAGGTATTTCACGGGGTGCAGCTGTGTGGGGAACCTGTCGCCATACAGGTACCAGGTAGTGGTCCCGCCATCATACTTATAGGCTTGCGCGGTTATACGTCCATCGCAATAGCTCCTGTTTTCCGACTTACGGGATAAAACGCTTGTCATCTGTCCCGGGTTGGCCCGTGTAGGGCTCTGATACAAAAAAGACGTGGTATTCCCCGTCGATACCCAGCGCTCCAGCTGATCATCTTTGCCCTTTTGTGTCTTATAGATAAAGATATTCCCCTTCATGCTCATGACGGTGAAGTTGAAATGCTCCAGCTCCGGCATGATCTCTTCGATAGCGCCACCCTGCCTGGACGGAGGCAGAATGCCCGTAAGTCCCTTGTGTGTATCCAGGTAGATACATTGCTCCGACATACGGCCGTTGACCGACATTTTCAGATTCAGCTGCTTGTCAAAACAGAACTGCATGCTGTTAGGCACGATGATAATAGGTTGATTTCCTCCCGTACCGGTGAGCACAGGCGCCTTTACCACTTCCTGCCGCCATTCCCCCAGGGGTACGGTATCACGCCGTCTGTGTGGGTCTTGCGCCCGGCCAACAACACCCAGGCCAATCAAAACAAACAACAACAATCTCTTCATAGTTTACAGTTTTACAAATTCAACCCGGCGATTCTTTGCCTTGCCGGCTTCTGAAGTATTAGGGGCCACAGGTTGGGTAGCACCTTTACCGTCGGATTGTAAGCGACCGCCATCTATGTTAAAATGAGATACCAGGTAATTCCTGACAGATTCGGCCCGCTGTTGCGATAGCTGCAGATTATGATCGGCCGACCCATCACTGTCCGTATGACCCACTATCCGCACCTGGACGGAAGCATTTTGTTGCAAGGCCGTGCCCAACTGATCCAGGATGGAATAAGAAGAGGACTTGATAACATCACTGTTCACATCAAAGAGGATATCATTGGTCACGGCCTTCCCCTCTTCCAGCAGCTGCTTTACCAGCAGGCTGCGGGCGTCTGTCTCTGAAGAGGCTATCCGGATATTGCTCACCAGCACATCCAGCTGTGGCGCAGGCACCATGGAGACGCTGGAGATAAAAAAGTTATTCCGCATACCGGGTGTCAATGCGCGGGGTAGATCGATCAGTTTCACCTGGTCGGCATAGACACGTATCCGTGTCTTATTTATCGCCATATCTATATGCAGCACCTTGTTGGCATAGCTCAGCAGTGGAAAATCATTCTTGTTACCCACTACGTCTTTCAGTCCATATTCCAGCGAGTGTCCATCTGTCTCCGTATAACGGCTGATACCTACGAAGAACTTATCTTTATAGGCAATATCCTCCTTCAGAATATCAGACACCGATGTCAGGCCAAACTGAATGGTAGGTGTGATCTGGTCACCCTGCGCCTGCAGGAAGAGATCAAACCCGATGGTACAATTTTCCGGCAGGGCCTTGTTTAATACAGGATTGACAATGGAGTTATGGGCAATGTCCAGCCATTTTCCCTGCAGACCGTCGATGTTGACGACCTTGCCACTGCCATTGGTATTCCACTGGGCAGGGAAATCGAGCAACGCATCTTTTTCAAAATGTTCGTCCATCAGGACATTGGTGCCGGGCACAAAATCACCGTACGCCCCGCCAGGAGTAGCCCCGATAGGGGCTGCTCCTGCTCCAGACCCGGTTCCACCACCCGTCGTGTTGGCCCCGCCTTGACCCATGGCTGAGCCACCCGCATCCGTCCCATTTGCAGCACCCTTCTTCGGTTTCTTTTTAAATAGATTGCCGATAGCCCTTCCCGCCTTGTTGACGGAGCTATCGATCCCACCACTGATGGTCTGGTCCATCCTGTCACCGGCCTTTTGCGTGGCAGTATTCTTTGCCCGCTCACCCAATGTCTGTCCCTGAACAGCCACGACGCTGCAACAAAGCAGACTCAATAAGACAAAATAACTTTTCATAAAATAGGTATTAATGTGCTGGAGGTGTTATAAATAATAGTGATGAATAATTGTTATTTTCATTCGACTCCCTGGAGTTGTTATAGTAGTCCGCCATCATGATCATATAGAACTTGCGGTTCTCGACATCCTGCAGGAGCACTTCAAAAGTCAGCTCTCCGCTCCAGCTTTGTCCTTCTGTCAGGATGGGCAGCTTGGGTTCCGCCGCACACCAGGTCCAGGGAGTCATTGCCCAATGATCATTGGCGCCCGGTGGCTTATTGGACGGAGGCTTCACCATATGGCTGGCATCCGCATAATAACATTTCAGGGTCGTCAATGCGCTGGACGCAATCCCGCCGTTGTTATGGACAGTTACTGACACCGTCACTACATACGCTCCGCGGCTGTTGTCCTTTGTAATGCTGTGCAATGAAAAGGATGACACGGCAAGATCTGTAGGCGGATATACTTTAAGGTTGGCGCCCTTGACCACCGGCTGAGGCTTACCGGTGAGCTTTGGCAATGTCTGTCCGTAAGCAACAGAGACCATGCACATGAGCACAGCTCCTGGCAATAAGATTAAGCTCCTCATTGTAAAGAGATTTTTTTGATGCTATGATGGTTCTTGTCGGCCACGATAAGATTGCCGGCCCCATCCACAATAATCCCATCCGGCAGGCTCAATAGATTACTTTGTCCGCTGGGCGTAGTGACCTGTCCATCCCGGGCGATCTTCCGGATCCGGGAACCCAGGGGTCCCGCATCATAATCGCTGCTGGCTTCTGTTACGTATAGATTGCCGGTTTTATCCATGGCAATGCCCCGCAAGTTCATAAACCTGGCCTCCTGGTTGTATCCATCCATAGAGCCCGCTTTACCGTCACCCGCTATAATGGTCACCATGCCGGATGCGGATATCTTACGTATCGTATTGGTGCCATAGTCGGCCACATAGATATCATGACTGCTGCTGACCAGAATACCCGTTGGATTCACAAAGCTCACTGATAGGGCCGGACCGGTCAATTGATTATTATAACGGCCGACACCTGCAATGGTCTTCACCACACCCTGTGGTGTGATCTTACGGATCGCGTTTCCGTTGGTGACATAGATATCCCCATTCACCGGGTCCGTTGCAATGGCCTTTATATAGCTAAAGGTGGCGGAAGCACCCGGTCCGTCGGCATTGCCCATGGCGCCGCTGCCCGCCAACGTGGTCACCACACCCGAAGGAGTGATCTTACGGATCCGGTTATTCCCCGCATCGGCTACATATATATTGCCGGCAGCATCGCAGGCTACACCCATGGGATATTTGAACTGGGCCGCCGTACCTGTGCCATCGGCAGATCCCTGCGTGGCGTTACCCGCCAGCGTTGTAACCTGCCCAAAATTATTGATGACACGGATCCTGTTGTTGTCAACGTCCGCTACATAGATCATCCCCCGCTGGTCCATAGCGATTCCCGTAGGGTTATGGAATCCCGCAGCGCCTCCCGCGCCATCGGCAAAACCCGGGTAGCCACCCCCCGCCAGGTTCGCAGCATTGATCGCCCAGATATAGTTGAAATACCCACCGGAAGCCCACTGTCCTTTCACACCCACAGACACCGCACCGCCGCCTGCCTTGTCCGGCACGATCGCCGTGATCTGGTTGTCCGACACTCCTGTAATGATGGCCGACACTCCATTGATCTTTACCTGTACATCCGATTGTACATGGCCAAAATGTGCACCGCTGATGGTAATGGCCGTAGCCCGCGGCCCTTCCGCCGGGATGACGCCACTGATAGTCTGCGGAGCCTTCACCATGGCAGGGGCTTTGCCTTTTAATGCGGGCTGGCCAGCTGTACCTGGCACTGAGGTCAGCGATCCTGGTTTGAGCGCCGCCTGTCCCCATGAGCTCACGGAGCCGGCAACAATTACGCATAGGAGGAGTGTTTTTCTTTTCATAGTACCCGAAAGTACTTTCCCAAACACTCCATCACAACTACATCATCATGTAGGCATCACCCAACCCCCTTAAAATAAAAGGCTTATAAGCTTCCCCTTGAGCCCCTTGGACACCGCTTCCGGGGCGGAATGCACGTGCAGCTTGTCGTAGATATTCTTGATGTGAAATCTGACGGTGTCCATGCTGATCTTTATTTCTGCAGCGATCATTTTATAGCTAAACCCCCTCGCCAGCAATTGCAATATCTGAACTTCCCTGGCGGAAAGATCTACCTGCTCTGTCTCCGGCCCCCTGGCAGCCGGTACCATTTGCAGGATCTTCCGTGCCACCGTCCCTGTCATAGGCGCTCCTCCGCTCAATACATTGCGGATGGCAGCCGTGATCTCCTCCGTAGCGCATCGCTTCAATATATAGCCCGAAGCACCCGCACAGACAGCATTGAAGATATTCTCGTTGTCATCAAATACCGTCAGCATGATGATCGGCAGCGCCGCATCTATCTGTCTGATCCGCTTCACCGCCGATACGCCATTCACGGCAGGCATGTCGATGTCCATCAGCACCACGTCCGGCTTCAGCTCCCGGATATCGATCTCCACTGTCTCCGCATTGGACATGGAGGCGATGACCTGCATGTCTGTCTCTTCACGGATCAACGTCTCCATGCTTTGCCGCAGCACCTCATGATCATCATACATTAATATTCGTATAGACATAATCTCAAGATACAAAGGTCGCCCCGCTCTCCGCCTACATCATCATGTAGCCATGGGCAGATCCAGCAGCACCGTAGTTCCCTCACCCGGCCGGGCCTGGATATGACAATGCCCTGCAAGACTGGCGGATCTTACCCGCATATTATTGAGCCCGTTGGTGCTTCGCAGCTTATCAGGATCAAAGCCTACCCCATTGTCCTTTACTTCCAGCAGGATCCGCCCGTTACAGAGCTTGAACGACACCTCCATCTCCGTACAACGGGCATATTTGGCGGCATTGTTCACCGCCTCCTTGAAGATCAGGAAGATGTCCTTGCGCTGCTGCATGGAAAAGGAATAACCCAGCAGCTCCTCGGCCGCCTCGAACTTGATAGCAATGTCCTTTGCTTCAAGGGTCTGGGCCAGGAACTCCCGCATACGCACCATCATATTCTCTATCTTGTCATTATCGCTTCGGATGGCCCAAACGATATCGCTCATGCTCTGCTGCATCTGTCGGGATTGCTCCGTGATCTTTTCCAATAGCGAAGAGGCGCGTCCTTCATCCTGTGAAAGATGGTTACGGGACACCTGCGACAGGATATGTATGCTGGTCAGCGTAGAGCCCAGCTCATCATGCAGGTCCCGGGCAATATGGTTGCGCATCTCCAATAAGGCCGCCTGTTGTTGCAATTTTTTCTTCAGCTGCCAGCGGTTAAAGATCCCCGCCGCTATCATCGCTAATAAAATAGTGCTGCCGATGATGATATTCCTGGTCTGCTTCTGCTGCTGCAGCTCCCGGTCTTTCAACTCCTTCTCTGTACGCGCCAGCTGTAGCTGCTGCTCCTTGCTTTTTGCTTCCAGCTCATTTCTGTCCAGCTCAACCTCCTGTTGCCGGATCTTGGCATTCTGCAGCTCTCCCGCCTGTGACAACAGGTTTATTTCATTTTCCTTCCGTTGCGCCTCCGCCAGGTTGCCTGTAATAACAGCCTTCTGCTTTTCGATCTCCAGCTGGTGGATCCGCTCACTGGACCGCAGCTCACCAATAGCCTTGTCCTTCTTTTCCGTGTCATAGCGTGCCTGGATCTCCGCAATATTGGAAGTGGTCTCATCTTTTATGATGCTGTCCTTATAAGCGTGATATTTTTTTAAGCTCTCGTATGCCTGGTAAAAATCCTTCCGCTCCTTAAAGAAGACGGTCCTGTACAGATACATATCCCGTAGATTGTATTTATCATCGATAGCCAGCGATACTTTTCCCGCCAGATCAAAATATTGCACGGCGGCCACCGAATCCTTCAGCTTGCTGAATAGCATGGCGGCGGCAATGTATCGGCGGGCCAGCATCCCTGAGTCGCCTGTCATCTTACATATCTCGATGGTCTTCTTCTCATATTCCAGCGCCTCGGCATTCCTGCCCTCGCGGTTTAGCAGGAGGGACATACTGGTATAGCTCTGGGCCATCCGTCTGCGTGATCCGCTCAGTTCCGCATAGTGCAAACCTTTCTGTTGAAAGTGTATGGCCTGGTCGAGGGAGTCGGCCTGCAGGTAGACCTGTGAAAGATTATTGCATGACAAGGCCAGGATATCATTGTCGTGTCCCCTCTCCCTGATAGCCAGCGCGCGCAGGGCATAACGTATCGCCTCCTGCTTGTCTCCCAGTTCCAGGCTGCTGGTGGAAAGATTGCTCAGCGTCTCCGACATGCCGATGGAGTCCTGTATCCTGTCATAGATCCGCATGGCTCGCAGATACCATTCCCGCTGCTTTTCCATCTCGCCTTTTCCTCCGTAGAGATATCCGAGATCGTTATACACACCCGCTGTATAGGAAGACTGCTCCTTTTCAAATCGCATGTTCAGGGACGTTTGCAGATGCGCCAGGGCCTCCTCTATTCTATTGGCAGCCAGCGCCCATTGCCCCAGCTCATAGTAAGACATGGCTATCAGAAAACTGTCCTTTGCCGCCAGGCTCATCTGCAAGGCCTGCCGGCATAATGCACCAGCGGAATCCAGCCTGGGGATCTCCTTTAACGCATCGGCCTCTTCGAGCATCAAAATAATTCGGGAAGAATCTGAATGAGCATTATAAACCCCTTCAGTACCGTGATGAACCCGGTTGGTCCGGACGGACTGGGCGGCGGCGGTAGAAAGGAGTAAAAGGGACAAGCCGGCAAAAACCATCGGCAGACAGCGATATTGGCTCATGTTGTATAACCCTTGGCATGAAGATACTAAAAAGACAAGACAAAGCCGACCCTCTCCTTTTCAGCCTGCAGTTGCGGTACCAGTCCCTCATACACAGCCTGCACCATCTGTATCAGTCCCAGGACATCCTCTTCCATCCTGCCCAGGGCAATGATCTGATCCAGCAGCCCCAGCATGACCTGCGCCTGTAAGACCCTTGCGCTTCGCTTGATGCGGCTGGCCAGGTAGATGATCTTCGCTGTATCCCCTTGTTCAACCGCCGTCCGCATCTCACTGATACGACCCGGCGTGTCAAGAATAAAGACGTTCAGTCTGTCCCATAAATATTGCCGGTCATCCATCTGACGCAACAGTCCAAGATCGTAGGCGGATTGTGTCTCTGGATAGCTGTACAGGTCCTGTGGGAAAGGTCCTGGTTTATCCAGCAGCATACCTATCTTTTTATACAGCTCCTTAAAGTCAAACGGTTTTGTCATGTATTCATCGATGCCCGCATCCAGGCAGCGCACCTGTTCCCCTACCAGTGCCGTGGCCGTCATCGCGATAATGGGAGTATCCAGCCGCATCTCGTCCCGGATGACCTGGGTGGCGCCATACCCGTCCATCACGGGCATTTGCAGGTCCATGATGATCAGGTCATAACTTTTATCCCGCTGCAGCATGGTCACGGCCTCATTGCCATTACCCGCCAGCTCCACGATACCGCCGGCCCTGTTCAGCACATATTCCACCAGCTTCTGGTTGACCTCGTTGTCCTCCGCTACCAGGAAGCGCCGCCCTGCCAGCAGCTGGGTATGATCCGTTATACCCGCCGCCACAGTACCAGGCTCCTCCCGCTCACTATTGCCATACGGGATCCGGACGCTGAATACAGAGCCCTTGCCTTCCTCACTGCTGAGCGCGATGCTGCCGCCCTGTAATTGTAAGAGCTGTTTGCAGATGGCAAGACCCAGCCCGGTGCCACCGTATTTACGGGCTGTATCGACGCCGGCCTGGGTGAAATTATCGAAGATATCCGGAAACTTTTCCGCCGGGATACCGATGCCTGTGTCGGCCACTACAAATTCCAGCTCCACCTGTTCATTTGACCGTTGCAGCAAGTCCACCCGTACATTGATAGAGCCTCGCTCCGTAAATTTTACGGCATTGCCGATGAGATTGATCAACACCTGGTTCAGCCGGTAGGGATCGCCTTTCAGCAAATGAGGGATCCGGGGGTCGATCTCCATATGCAGCAAAACACCCTTCTTCATCACCCGGTGAATAAAGATGGCCTTTACATTATCCAGCACATCCCTGAGCCGGAAATCTATCTTCTCGATATTCAGCTTGCCTGCCTTGATCTTGGAGAAATCAAGGATATCGTTGATGATGACCAGCAGATTGTCAGCTGACCTTTTGATAATATCCACAAATTCTTTCTGTCCTTCGGAAAGGGATGTCTCCAGCAGAAGGTTCGTCATACCCTGGATCCCGTTCATGGGGGTGCGGATCTCGTGGCTCATATTGGCAAGGAACTGCTCCTGCATACCCTTTGCCTCCTGCGCCTCCCTGGTGGCGGTGATCAGCTGTTCTTCGTAGTGAACCCTCGACCGTTCAAGCTCTTCTTTCATCCGATGCGTCTCGGATATATCACGGACGATACACTGGAACCCTACAGGACGCCCCCTTCGCACCAGCAGCACGGCAAACTGCTCCACCCATTTGATCTTATTATCACGCGTAATGGTGCGGAAGCTGAGTGTGGTCTCCCGTATCCCGTTCTTCATCTGGTGGAGGTAATGGTCCGTGACCTCCCTGAGACAGCTGGGTTCCACCAGCATGGAGAAATGCCGGCCTACAATGTCCTCCGGTTCATAACCCGTCAGTTCCAGGGCCTTGGCGCTGGTGAACGTGATATAACCCTCCTCGCTGATGGCATAGATCACTGCTCCGGCATTTTCTATCAGCATCCGGTATTTCAGCTCGCTTTGTAAAAGCTTTTTCTCCGCCGTTTTTCGAAGCATAATATCCCTGTTCAGCTGGATGAGTAGTATGAGGACAAAGAGAAAGGTCAGGAGAGATCCGCCGATCAGCGCATAAGTGCTTCCCCGTTCATTGTTCTGCCTGGCCGTCTGCCGCTGCGTGAGGATATTACGTTCTTCCCGCATCATGGAACGAAGAGCGCTTTTCATCTGGTGGATCATGGCAGCAGCCTTCATACCAGCGCTGGCACGATTCACCACCGCGGGCAGATAGACGATGGAGTCTACAAAAAGACCCAGCTGATGCGTATAGGTACCCAGGTCCTTGATATATTGTTGCTGATGCAGGTTGTCCTTTGTCAGTTCCCCCAGACGGCTGAGATGCTGGACCAGCAGACTATGCGATTCCTGCATATCTGCCTTGAGAGAGTCGGCCCCGCTGATACTATATTGAAGAGAGTACGATTCACCTTCCGCCATTTCACTGTCTATCCGCTCGATCTGTTCGATCACCGAATAGGTGTGATCGATCCAGAAACCCTCATTCTTCATATTGCTCCGGTTAGAGAGGATCAGCCAGCCCACCAGGCATAAAGAAGCAATAGAGAAGAGCAGCAGCCATGCTATTTTCCGTTGAATATTTGACAATCCATTAAAAATAGTGCCCATACGAGAGGGTGATTCATGAGGTAAAAAAGCCCTTAACCGATTGTATAATAACGAATAATCCTCAGTAAGATTTCCGTCTTGCTCTATTACGAACGTTTTTTTAGGAGAATTAGGTATAAACTCTTAAAAAACACTCACCCGTTGATGTATTTTCTATGTCGTTCCTCCATTTATTGGATAAATTCGGGTTTAGCACACAAATCTCCTGCACATGAGAAGAACCATCGCCTTATTGGCCTTCCTATTCGCATTTTATCTTATCCAGGCCCAGAACATCCCCAGTCCCAAACAGCATTTTGGCTTCAACATCGGCGACGATTACCAGCTGGCCACCTATACCCAGACGGAAGCCTATTTCCGGAAGCTGGCGGCAGCCTCCGACAGGGTCCGGCTGGTAGAGATAGGCAAGACCGAAGAGGGTCGTACCCAGCTCATGCTCGTCGTCTCCTCGCCAAAGAATATCCGGCAGCTGGACCATTATAAATCCATCTCTCAGCAGCTAGCCCATGCAGAAGGGCTCACGGAAGAACAGGCCCATGCCCTGGCGGCAAAGGGGCGGGCCGTTGTATGGATAGACGGCGGACTCCACGCCACCGAGACGGTGGGTACGCATCAGCTGATCGAGACTGCCTACCAGCTCATCAGCCGTAAGGATGCCGAAACGATGAAGATCCTGGACGACGTCATTATATTATTGACACATGACAACCCCGATGGCCAGGAGCTGGTGTCCTCCTGGTATATGCGTAATCCCGTACCTGAAAAAAGATCGCTGGAAAATGTCCCCCGGCTCTATGAAAAATATGCGGGACATGATAACAACCGGGATTTCTTTATGCTAAACCTGAAGGAGACGCAGAACATCGGCCGGCAGCTCTTTGTCGAATGGATCCCCCAGATCATGTACAATCATCACCAGGCTGGTCCCGCCGGATCCGTCCTGGCAGGCCCTCCCTATCGCGACCCTTTCAATTATGTCTTCGATCCCCTTATCATCACCAGCCTGGATGCCGTGGGGGCTGCTATGAATAATAGATTGAACGTTGAAGGGAAACCCGGCTATACCCAACGTTCCGGTTCCGTCTATTCCACCTGGTACAACGGCGGTCTCCGCACAACTACCTATTTCCACAATATGGTGGGCCTGCTGACGGAGATCATCGGCAGCCCGACACCCGGCACTATTCCATTGGTGCCACAACGGCTGATACCCAGCGGTGCTACACCCAATCCTGTGACCCCGCAAACCTGGCATTTCCGTCAATCCATCGACTATAGTGTCTCTCTCAATTATGCGGTGCTGGACTATGCGGTGCGCTACAGAGATGAGCTGCTCTTCAATATGTACAGGATGGGACTCAATTCCATTCAGCGTGGACAAAAAGACTATTGGACCCTGTCGCCCAAACGTATCGCTGAGATCGAACAGCGCTACAAAAATTCCAAAGACACAGTCCGTACAGAAGGAACTGACACCATTCCCGTAAGATACTTTGATAGCGTATTGAAGGACCCAACCCTCCGCGATCCAAGAGGCTATATTATCCCCAGCCAACCCGATAACCCCACCGCCATCAGATTCCTCAATGCCCTGATCAACACTGGCATCGTCGTCTACCAGGCGACAGATGCATTTACCGCAGGCGGGAAGCCCTATGCCAAAGGCGCCTATATCGTCAGGACAGACCAGGCATTCCGGCCCCATGTGCTGGATATGTTCGAACCACAGGATCATCCCAACGATTTTCAATATCCGGGCGGGCCTCCTATCCCTCCCTATGATGCGGCAGGCTGGACACTGGCCTATCAGATGGGCGTAAAGTTCGATCGCCTCCCTGACCCGTTCGACGGCCCTTTTCGTCGGCTGCCCATTGGCGTTGAGATCCATCCAAAGAAGACATTCACGGCCGATGCCAATGCAAAAGGTTTTGTACTCGACGCGCACGCCAACCAGTCCTTTACGGTAGTCAATGACCTGCTAAAGCAGGGCGTGGACGTACAACGCATGACAACACCCCCCGGCAATTTCTATATCCCTTCCTCATCCACCGCTATCAAAACATTGACAACATCCATCCCCTCCACCGGCGCCGACATCACGCCCATCTCCGATGCTCCCGCCGCCCTCACACGCATCAAACCCGCGCGGTTGGCCATCTGGGACGTATACGGCGGCTCCTCTCCTTCCGGCTGGGTACGCTGGATCATGGAACAATATCATTTCCCCGCAGAGATCATTTATTCGAAGGATGTCGACAGCCTTGACCTGCGGGCGAAATACGATGTGATCATTTTTGTAACAGGCGCCATTCCTCCCATAGCTACACCCGGTGCGGCCATACCGGGTCGCAGAGGCGGCGGCTTCCGGCAGCCAAAACCCGAAGACATCCCCGAAGAATATCGCAGCCATCTGGGCCGGCTCACGGCAGAAAGATCCATCCCTCGCTTAAAAAAGTTCCTCGAAGACGGTGGCAGTATAGTCACCATCGGCACCAGCACAAACCTGGCCTATCATCTTAACTTGCCGGTCCATGACGCGTTGACGGAACTGATCAATGGAAAAGAAAGACGGCTGCCCAACGAAAAATTCTACGTACCCGGTTCCGTACTACAGGTCAGCCTGGACCCGGCTCAGCCCGCCGCATGGGGCATGGATGCCACGGCCGATGTTTATTTTGAGCAAAGCCCCGTCTTCAATATTTCCCCCGCCACCTATGCCAGCGGTCAGATCCGCCCCCTGGCCTGGTTCCCCAATGACAAACCCCTCCGTAGCGGATGGGCATGGGGTCAGGCATATTTACGCAATGGCGTTGCTGCCTTCGTAGCGAATGTGGGGAAGGGAAAATTGTTTGCATTCGGACCGGAGATCACGTTCCGGGCACAGACACATGGGGTGTTCAAGCTGCTGTTCAATGAGCTGTATGTTCAATGATCTATAAAGCTAACGCCGCCATTCTCATCGATCAGCGCATCACAACCTAGCCCCAGATCCGTCAACGGGATAGAAATACTATACCCAAGCCGGATCTTATCGCCTTTCAGATCGACGTTCGGACGTAGCAGCACAGCAAATGAATCCAGGTTGGAATAATCCGGATAAAGGAGCTGTCTAAAATCCTCTTTACGTATCGTCCGCTCGAGAAGCGCCTTATCCCCCTCCTCCAGTTTTACCTGGGTGACAAGATTATGCGTCACATAGGAATCCAGGCCGTCCCAAAAGATATACCGCTTCGGTATACGAATGGCGCTATCCATCAGACAATAATGCTTAACATACAAATGCAGCTCCTTCCCGCGCATATGGAAAACCGTATCTACCACAAGGGGACGCTCATATTCATCCTTCATATCATCCAGGACCTCCTGCAGGGTGGGCCCCACCTCTTCATTCGCGATCGCAGTCGTAGCCTTCACACGGCCCAACGTGTCCACATGCTGACTATCCGGCTTCACAACAGGAACATGCTGCTGTTCGCCCCCGCCACATGCCACAAATAAAAAGGCAACAAGCAAAAACACATAATGTCTCATAAGTCAAGGGGTTAAAATCTGGATTAGCCATCTTCCATATTCTGGATGATCTAACTAATCCAACAACCTTCTACTTTTATAAAAATTTAAAGCCATGAATCAGAAGAACATCCTCGTCATCCTGGCCTTCCTCGCCATCTACTTTATCTGGGGAACCACCTATCTCGCCAATCTCTTTGGCTTACAAGGTATGAAACCCTTTGTACTCTCCACATTAAGATATGGCCTGGCAGCCATCATCCTGCTGGTGTGGTGCCTGATCAAACGCTTAACCCTCCCCAGCCCCCGTCAATTAAAGGTACTGGTCGTCAGCGGTCTGCTGATGCTGGGTGGTGGCGCTGGTTTCGTAGTGATAGGCGAGCAATATATCAGCTCTGGCCACACCGCTGTCGTCATTGCCACCGAGCCTCTCCTCTTCCTCCTCCTGGACAAAAAAGGCTGGCGGTCCAATTTCTCCAATAAATGGATGATCACAGGGCTCGCGCTGGGCTTTATCGGCATCGCTCTTTTCTCCCGTTTCTCAAATGTCGGTGACACGGCAACAGTCAGCACGGCCGCAAACACCACCCTCACCACCATACCCGACTCCATTAAAGGCACCTTCCTGGTGTTCCTTAGCACCTTCTTCTGGGTCGGCGGCACCCTGTATGCACGGAAACGTCAGTCAAATGAACACTTCTCTCCAATCGTTGGTACCGCCGTTCAGCACATAGCGGCTGCCATTGCCTGCTTTGCTATTGCTTTTTCATTGGGAGAATGGAACGGCTTCACGCCCTCTGCCATACCCCACCAGGCCTGGGGCGCCCTGGCCTTTCTTGTCGTCATGGGTTCATTGGTGGCTTTCAGCGCCTTCTCCTGGCTTGTCAAAGTACGTCCTCCCGCCCAGGTTAGCACGCATACCTATGTCAACCCCGTCGTGGCCGTCATCATCGGTGGTCTTATCGCCCGGGAACATATTGGCACCATGCAGATCCTCTCATTGGTAATGGTATTGGCCGGTGTCGTCCTGACCTCTGTGAAAAAGAGAGTCGTCACCCATTGACCGGCCGTTCCCAACAAAGCCGAACCCAACCCTGTCCTACATTTTCCGGGAATATACCATCACAAAATTCATGTAATTGCGTTATCAGTTATATCCTCTCGTTCATTCAGGAGGCTAAGCCCAAACAAATCGCTAAAATCTGATATATGGCCTATCTCTACAGGATATTTTCCGCCGTACTACTCGTCACACTCACTTACGGGGGACAGGCGCAGGTCAAACCGCTGTACACCTATCAGGAATTATCCCATATCATTTATGTGAAGCAAAAGGATTCCCTGAAAAAAGCATGGGTCTGCCCTTCTGTCTATAAGAATAAAGAGACGCAGCAAAAATACCGGGAGCTCATGGACAGCCGTACCGAGTTCATCACCCAGGCCATTACAGACGATGACTACGTACAGGACCAGGACATCTATCCCTACGTAGAAGGTATTCTAACACAACTGATGCAATCCAACAAAGAGCAGATCCCCGTCAGGCCCCTTCTTTTTATTGACAGGAGCTCCTCTATCAACGCCTACTCGGTTGGCGGCAATGTCATCGCTGTCAACCTGGGCCTGATCAGCTTTTGCCGGACAAGGGAAGAACTGGCCCTCGCCATCGCACACGAACTATCCCACAATATCCTCAATCACTCTGATAATGCCGCCAGACAACGGGCGGAGATGCTGACATCCGAGGAATATAAAAAGGCAGTTCAATCCGTGCTGGACTCAAAATACCAGCGGCTCTCCCGTCTTCAAAAAATCCTGGAAGGATATTCATTCAACAGAAGCAGACACCAGCGTTATCATGAGAGTGACGCGGACTCCCTGGCCATCCTGTTGTTGAAAAAAAGCAATATTCCCTTCAATGCCGCCTTCTTCCTTCGTCTCGACAGCGTAGACGTCATATACAGAGCATCCCTGTCACATCCTGTCAAAGATTATTTCACCGCCTACCAGTTACCCTTCGAGGATAGCTGGACGCAACGTCGTTCAAAAGGTCTCTCCACCCGCAACTATAATTTCAGAGATACTTCCTCCATCGCTGACTCGGTAAAGACACACCCGGAATGCGAGGAACGCTATAACAAGACAAAGGGCTATACGGTCGCCGGAGCAAAGATGACTGCCATTCCCGCCAATATAAAGTCGAAGTCCAATAAGATGATCCTCTGGAGCATGTACCAGAACCAGTCGCTTACGCCCTGTCTTTACCGGCTGCTGCTGGAAAAGGACGCAGGTAGCCATGACAGCTGGTACGACTTTATGTTCAGCAATATATTCACCGGTCTCTTTTATGCAGACAAGGGACTCCATCGTTTCAACGCCATCGGTGTCCTCCCCAAAGAGTATATCTCGAAGAACTATTACGAGCTGCAGACCATGCTGGAACAGATGCCAAGGGAAAGCCTGGAACAATATTGTAAGAACCTGCAGAATGGCAGCTTCTGGAAAGAGATGCCCTCCGCGGAAAAAGCGCTGAAAAGCTTTTTGTACACGCTCACCTTCGATCCCGACGACTCGGACAAGAACAAAGCGCGGGCTGCAAAAGAATTTACCGCCAACAATTCCGCCAGCATGTATTGTGAATTTGCCGCCATTTTTGAAAAGAAATAACCCTGACACCCTTTTAGCTCCTATATCCAAAACGCTCCAGATGAAAAGAACATTACTCCTTACCACACTTTTCTTTACCATCATTACAGCGCATGCACAATCAAAAGTGTTCAAAGAGGTCAGCGATGGCATCTCCTCCCAGATAAAGCCTATCTGGCAGGACAATAACATGGTAGGCTATGTAGTGTTCACTGAATTGGAAAAGGCCAGCGCCGACTCGTTCAATTACAAGATTACCATCATGGACGAAAACCTCAATGACATCGGAACGGTGAAGTTCAGAGAGGTAAAGCTCGGCCTTCATGATGTGGCTTTCGAGCAGGATGTGCTCTGCCTGGCATATTGGAAAAGTAATTTCGTCGGCTATGACTTCTCTCGTAACCGCGAGTCGAAGAACGCGCTGGCAGATGCAAAAACCTGGATCTTTACCCAGTTCCTCAACCTGGATGGCAGGATCATCACCTCCAATTCCACCAAAGTAGATATTAAACATTCGGTAGGCTCCACCCTCGCTGTAAAACGCCTGGGCATGGGGAAATTGAAGACTGTGCTATTGAAGAATATTCCTCAGAAAGGGTTCGCCTGCTTTTATGGCGATGATAGTAAGAACAGCCTCCTTGTCTTCAATCCCGCAGGCAAACAGGTTTGGCAAAAGACTGTCCAGGAAGACGCTTCAGACTTTTTTATGCTCACATCCCAGCAGGATGTCTGGGTGCTGGCCAAGAAAAAGGAAAAACTGGTGGAGAGTGGCTATGAATTATTCGGCTTCAACACAAAGGACAGCACCGCCGCCCCGAAATATATCCTGAAAGATAAACAAGGCCGTCCGCTGAGGGTAATCACTTTCGACAATGACCCCGTCACCGGCAAACCTTTCCTCGCAGGTAATATCATCAATACTGTTAAAGGCAATAATCTGCTTAATCCTAATCAACGGATCTCCGGGCCCTATGACGGTGTCTTCACCATCGACTTCACCGGTCGCAGAAAGGCAGATATCCACGAAAACTATGTTTACTGGAATGACGGCTCGCAGCCAGGTATCTCGAAGAGAGGACGCTGGGATTCCCTCAAATCATATTGCCGCTTTGAGCATGCATTCAGAGATTATCAGGGCAACACGTTTTTCGCAGGGTCAGCCCTGCGGCGCAAGGTCAGACCGGGCGCCATTGCTGCGGAGGTCGTCACCGCCATTACAGTCTTCATCCCTCCCATCATCGCTATGTCGATGGGGTCCAGGAAAGCACGTCTGGGGGACGGCCTCCTGGTTAAGATGGGCGCAAAAGGCGGCTTGTCCCTGCAAAACAGTGTCGGTCTTAAGCCGTCCGTCTGGGCGGCGGCCGCGGCGCCATTCGCCTATTGGGATTCCAGGAACTACTATCATCTGACCAGTACCGAGACGAAGACCAACTACCTCATCGTAGATGATGTGAAGAATAATATCACTATTTACAATGTAGATAAGCAAAAGGTCTTACGCACCATCCCGCACGTAGATGGACAGACGCTCACCACGGTCCTGCCGGCGAAGGAAGGTCATTTCATGGTCTCGGAGTACAATGCAAAGGAAAAATATACCCGCGTCTCCATCGAGTCCCTTTAATTAAGGACTTCTTTGTTGTACTTATTGCGGTAATCAACGGGCGACATGGAGGTGATCTTCTTGAACACATCCCGGAAGGCCTTGATATTGTTGTAGCCGACATCGTACATGACCTCGTTGACGGTCTTGCGGCCTGTCTCCAGCTGTCGCTTGGCCGCCTCGATCTTTAGTCGCTGCATGTATTCCAATACTGTATTATTCGTGGCCCGTTTAAAGCGCCTTTCAAAAGTGCGCCGGCTGATGGCAAATTTTTCGCTCAGCTGATCGATAGTGATCTTGTCCTGGTAATTGGACTCGATGAACTCCTGCACTTTTCCGATCTCGGGGTCGTTGTGGATCTTTTGTCCCTTGAATATGCTGAAAGGGCTCTGGCTCATCTTGTCGATGTCCAGTACAAAAAATTTGGAAGTGAGGATGGCCAGCTCACGACTGGTGTATTTTTCCACGAGATGCAGAAGCAGGTTCCAGTAAGAGGTCGCGCCTCCGCTGGTATAAATGCCGCTGTTATCCGTCACCACCTTGGCGGCTGTAAGATCCACATTCGGGAAAAGCTCCTGGAACTCGTTGGCAAAAAGCCAGTGTGTGGAGCAGGTCTTGCCATCCAGCAATCCGGTGCTGGCCAGTATAAAAGCTCCCAGACAAAGGCTGGCTACTTCCGCCCCCTCTTTATATTGCTCCACGATCCAGGGCAGGAAATCCTGGTTCAGCTTGATGGCCCGTTGCAGGTCGCCACTGACAGCGGGAACGATGATCAGGTCAGGTCTTTGCGCCTCCGACAGTATCGCATCCACATGAATGGAGAAGATGCCATCCGTCACTTTCACCTCCCTGCTAAGCCCTACCAGCTGGACCTTGAATAAAGGATCCTTACCGGCGCTTTTAAGGAATTCATTGACGGCTGTAAAACAATAGCGGGGATCGGCGACAGCTTCGATCACCGCAGTCTCAGGAACAAGGATGGCAACATTTTTCATATAGTCTCCAATTTGATTGGCCTCATAAAGATAAGGGGAACCCCTGTCGTAAACAACCCCTGATATTGACGTATTACCATACTTCCGTTCCGAAATCGCGACACTAGCTTTGTCATATCAGATCAACAAAAAATTCCTGACATGACACAGATCAACGCCTATCTGAATTTCAACGGCCAGTGCCGGGAAGCCATGACATTTTACCAGGAATGCCTGGGTGGTGAACTTACACTGCAGCGGGTAGCGGAATCACCCATGGGAGCGCAGCTTACCTCCAGCGATGGCGCCCAGATCCTTCATAGCGTCCTCTCCAGGGGAGGGCTGACGTTACTGGGCTCCGACATGATCGGGAAAAAGCTGCAGAAAGGCAATGAAGTCACGCTTTGTATGCGGTGCAGCAGCCATGAAGAGATCAACACCTGTTTTAACAAGCTGGCGGAAGGCGGCCATATCAAAATGCCCTTACATCAGAGCTTCTGGGGAGCCACTTACGGCGAGCTCACCGACAAGTTTGGTATGAACTGGATGTTCCATTATACAAGAAATTAAATTAATAACACATAAAAACACACTATCATGCGACGCAACAAAATCATCTACTGGACCTTTACCAGCATCATCTTTGCCTTCGATTCTCTTTTACCCGCGCTGACGTCTCACACGCAGCTGGCCGTCGACGGTATCCGGCACCTGGGCTATCCCGACTACTTTCGGGTCGAGCTGACCATTTTTAAGGTGCTTGGCGGCATCGTGCTGATCCTGCCAATGATACCCCGCCGTATCAAAGAATGGGCTTATGCAGGGTTTGCTATCAACTTCATTTCAGCTATCGTAGCACATTGGGCTGTTGAAGGATTCTCCGGCCAGGTTATTCTGCCGCTGGTCCTGCTGGCTATGCTGGTCATCTCCTATGTCTCTTTCCGGAAGATCAGCTTCGGCAAGACGCAGCCTCAGCAGAGGAATCAATATCTCCCAGCTTAACGTACTGCCGGTCAGGGGGCTATGCTCCCTGACCCCTTTCCATTTACCCCGGAGGCAGCCTTGTTCAACTGAAAAGTTTTCGTACCTTAGGTGCCTCAAAAGCAAGATAAAAGTGCCCGACAATAGTTATATATTCTCACAGGTGATGCAGCGCTATCAGCTGGACCCCTTACCGCAGACCCAACCGGCCCCACAACCCGGACTGGATAATGAATTTATCACCACCCTGCTGCGGTCTTTCGAAGAAAAGCCATTTAGTGCGGCTGACTTCGAACCTTATCGCATCGGTCTGATAGTCGATTATATACAGCGCACGCACTCCTTCTATTTACAGAAGAAGCTGCCCGAGATCGCCCAGAGCATTCTGCTGCTGTCCGGTCACTACGAATCAAACCACCCCATCCTCCTGATCCTGCAAACTTTCTTTCATCGCTACTGCCAGGAGCTTACGACGCACATCAACGAGGAAGAGCGCCTGCTGCTGCCTTATATAGTGAAGCTCAATAATGCCACGCTGACGCCCTACCATTTCTCCGAATACATCATGGTTGGTCAAAACTATTCCATCGCGGAATTCCTGAAGGACCACCACGATACAGAGGACGAATTGAAAGATATCCGCGAAACCATTCGTCTTTATCAGCCGCCTGCTACCAACGAATCGCTCTACCGCATCCTGCTTACGCAGCTGCAGACCTTTGAGCAGGACCTGCATGTGCATGCCCGTATAGAGGAGGAGGTGCTTATTCCCAAGGCCCTGAAGCTGGAGACCGAGCTGAGCAGCCGGATCGACGCCATAGGACCACTGAACTAAGCTCCTGACCTTTACTGAAGATTTTTTTGAATGGCTGCCATCAGCGAAGAATCGCCTTTGCTATCAAAATCATATGCCCATAAATAAGCGCCCTTGAAAGCGTTGGCTTTTAAATAAGCCGCCTTTTGAGCGACCAGGGGTACCCCATTGTAGTAGATCCCATTGGCCGACTGGACCAGCTCTTTGGAAGGAGCCTGCGGATCGATCTTTAAAATATCCCGGTAGGCTACGTAGCTGTAGGAGCCCCAGCTGGCATTATTGCCATTATCATCTATCGCATCATACCGGAGTCCGAAGGCAGGTATCCCGATAACCAGCTTACCCGCGGGCAAATGATTATCCCGCCAGATACCAGCGCAGCTCACCATATAATCATAGCTCGAGGCCTGTCCCCGGGGTGCCCCGGGACCGACATGAATGCCATCCTCGAATGCATGTACATTCACCCAGTCTGCTGACGAAAGGTCCGGATACTCCCAGTGTACCCAGTTGGCCGCTACCGTCGCCGTAATAATGGCGCCGGAGGGCAGCGCAGCACGCAGTGCGCTCAGAAAAGGACCTATCGCATGAATATTGTCTGCGTATAAGGAAGAGTTGACGTCCGTCATCATAATATCCACCCCATCCATCCTGCGGGTCGCAAGATAGCCTTTGATCGCCTGCACCAGGGCCGGCATCTTCACCGGGTCACTGATCACAGAGCCGAAATCATTGCTTTCATATAAAGCCCATCCATCGATTCCGGTCAGCCTCCCGCTGATACCCAATAACACTGCTACACCATTGATATGCGCCCTGGCCACCAGCTCGTTGATACGCCCATTCTGCTCCCCTGCTGAAACATCCAGCGTGCCGTCCGGTATCACCTGCCCCGACTTGTACGCCACATGGCTCAATGAGGTCCAATCCATATTGCCGAACGCTGAAGCATCTGCAGACAAATAGCCCAGGGTGACCGCGGTATAGGTTTTTAAAGTATAGGTAGAAGGGTTTACAAGCACATGGGACGTTCTCGACGTTTGCTGATCATGATAGGTCGCCGTCAGCGTCACCGTGTAATCTCCGCCGCTATCCGGCTTGAAATTGAACATTGTATCCGTCGACTGTTGCTTGCCGTTGACCGTCCAGCTGATGGCTACCTCGCCGGCCGGTGAAAAAGACAATCCGTTGAACCGGGCCGTATCGCCTTCATTGATGATGGAAGAAGGATTTAAAAATGCGTTCCGGTTATCGAATATCCGGGGAAAGAAATTGTCCTTCTCCGCCTGTCTGGCCACCTCATCTTTCTTACACCCGGCAAATAACATAAAGAGGCCCCCAGCCCATATGATAAAAGAATTTTTCATCGCCATTTTATTTAATTATTGGTGGTGATAACATCGTTGATATGCTGCAGTAAGGATCCCGTCCCCCGCGCATCCTGTGTCAGTTCCCAGATCATAACCCCTTGCGCTTCCTTTAGCGCCAGCATCGTCTTTTTTCGTATCGTGGAAGCTCCGTTATAATACAAGATCTCTCCATCGGCCAGCGTCACCTGGTCCTTGCCCGCTGCATCGGGAAAAGTGCCGAGAATGCCCCCATAGCTCATCGTGGAAGTGACGTTGCCGGCGCCGAATCCATATCCGTAAAAAGGAAGCCCCAGCACAAGCTTCTCTTTTGGCACTCCTCGCCGTCCGCTCCAGTAAGCCAGATCGCTTACTGCCATTTCATAAGGCGCATGCGGTCCTCCTTGTGAAGGGTTCCATGGGCCCGTCTTGTCATACGACATGATATTGATAAAATCATACTTCTTCAATGCTTCATCCGGTATCCCGTCTCCGCTCCAGGTGGCGACGGCCGCCGTCATCAGCTTCCCGCGGCTGACCAGCGCTGCAGACAGCTCGCGCACAAATGCGGCATAATTCCCATCGATATTGTTCCCCTCCAGGTCAACATCCACTCCATCCAGATCATACCCGTCCACTACCCTGCCGATGGCATCGATAAACGCTGGCCGGTTACCCGTCGACAGTAACCTGTTCATCCAACCCGGCATGCTGCCTCCTCCAACGGACATCGATACTTTGACATGATGCGCATGCGCCATCCTCACTACTTCAGGCAAAACCGCATTCGCAGCGAATACGCCCGTGCTGTCGGGATTTACAAAGGCCAGGTTCAGGTGTGTAAGCCTGTCCCATCCAATGCCGTTCACAACAGTTGCCAGGTCAGCCCTGTTGATCATCAGGTAACCCACCGTTCGAAATTCCTTTTGCGCGGAAACTTTATTCTTGTTGCACATCGACAGGAGGGACAACCCTGCCATGACCAACGCTCTTATAACTTTATATTTCATAATTCTTATTCTTTATCCCACCATACACGTCCTGTCCAATCATCCTTTCCACCTAACGCCTGAATAGCCCCGGCGATATTGTTTGCATTCTGCTCGTGCTCCGACAATGGATATTCGAAGCGTCTCGGTATGGTGGTCGTAGTGGATTCAGTAGTCAGCGCTGGCGTCAACCTGGGAAAACCGGTCCTCCGCCAGTTGGCATACGCCTCGGGACCATTGAGCAGCAGCGCAAGCCACAACTGCGTATTGATCTGATCTATCTCTTTGCCAGGCTGCAATGGGTTGCCCGCTATAAACCCGGCTACATCATTGTCAAGTACCGGACCACCCGGGAAAAAACTCAGCTGTTTAAAAGCTGCCGTGATCCCATTGGCGTAGTGTTCGTTCACTGATCCGCCGAGGGTTAGCCCCCAGCGCATATTCGCCTCAGCCAGCAGGAATTCCGTTTCAGCATAGGTAAGATGAAAGAAGGGAGCGTTATTTCGTACGAGGAAGTTTGCCAGTTGCGCCTTCTGCTCGTTATTGCTTACTGTATAGGGTCCAACGGCAGGGATCGTGATAGCAAAAGAATTTGCCCAGTCGTCCCATATATAGCTGCCTCTGTTCACACCTGTAATACCAACCTGGGCTTTTACCTGGTCCGTTATATCCACACGGCTGAAAGGCTGATACGGCTTGTCCTGGTAACAACGGATAAGTACATTCAGACGAGGATCATTTGTCCCCTTCATCACATCGATCAGGGTATTGTTCGCCCTTGGCAACACTTCCTGCTGGTTTAAAGCCACCGACACCGAGTTCCCCCGGATGTCGGCATAGGAATTCTGTATATCCATATGGCTCAACATACAAATATCGTTGACGGAAGTGAACACACCTGCCTGAAATGCCGCCTGGACCTCCTTCTTTGCCCATTCCGGGTCTACCTTCACGAGTCGCATCGCCAGACGCAGATGAAGGGAATTGGCAAATTTTTTCCATTGGAGGATATTGCCATTGTAAGAAAAAAGATCGTCCGTTATCGCATCCCTGGAAGGGTCCAGCGCCGCTGCAGCCTCCGTCAGTTCTTTAAAGAAATCCGTATAAATGTCCTTTTGCGTATCGTATTTGGGTCGTACCGTACCATTGGAAAAAGCCTTTCCCGCGTCCGAATAAGGGATGTCCCCATACAGGTCCGTCAGCCGTGCAAAAACGTATACCTTCATGATCCGGGCAATTGCATGGAGATTGGTCTTCGTTACATCTCCATCGGTACGATTCACTGCATCGACGATATTCAGGACATCGTTGGGATAGGTAAACTCCCAGAGATCGTACATATATTGTTTGTTCTCGATGTACATCTGGCCATACCGGTTAGCCCAGATACCACCGATCTGCTGCACCAGCGGCATGGTCAGAATGATACCCACCCGTTCGTTGACGGTCAGCTCGCCTGAAAACCTTAGTTGCACCTGGCTTACCTGCCTGACAGGATCCATATTGGTGGATTGCGTCGGATCAGTGTTGATATCCGTGATCTTCTTACATCCAGTGGAAATAATGGCCCAGCATACCAGAAGAACCAGCCTGCTTTTATAAAGGTTGCGCATGATCATATGGTTTAAAATCGAACATTACAATTAAATCCCCAGCTCCGGCGCGAGGGAAGGGAACCGTATTCGAAGCCCTGCCCGTTGCCATTGTTATAGTTGGAGTCCGGATCGACATTCGGAACATTCTTGTGAATGATAAAAGGATTCCTGCTCACCACAGCCAGCACCAACTCCTGTATGCCATGCCGGCCCGGCTTGATAGGTATTTTATAGCTCGCCGTTATCTCACGTACCTTGATATAGCTGGCGCTATAGATGAATGGCACTGCGATCCCATTACCGTCGCTGTAAAAATTGCCCCAGTACACGGAAGGATCCAGGGCCTTGGTATTTTTTGCATACACCGGGTGACCGTTGCCATCTGTCCCCGTCTGTACAACTCCCTGCGGAACATATCCTTTCACGTTTCCCATCGTAGCCCACTCATCGGCCGTCTTCCCCGCAGACAATCGCTGTTCTTCGGATTCGATCCACTCAGCTCTGCCAGGTAAAGTTGAGGTCAGGCTGCCACGGATGGCGGCAAATAAGTTGGTCATGGAAAACAGCTGTGCGCCCGTTTTAACATCCAGCACAGCGCCAAGACTGAACGACTTGTATGAAAAAGTGTTCACCAACCCTCCCGTCCAGTCGAAGACACCCTTCCCGATGACCTGCCGCTCAGCCCCGGGTTGGGGTGTTAAGGTCACTGGGTCCAGAATGATCTCTCCGCTGCTGGTACGTTGATAGTCATATCCAAGTATTGCTCCATAAGGTGCCCCCGGCCTGGCCACTACAGAGACTCCCAGCCACCGGGCATCCGATAAAGGCAGGAAAGGCACCCCCTCCGCCAGCGATTTGACCTTGCTGGTATTCTTTGCAAAATTCAGGCTGATATCCCAGGTAAAGTTCCCGGTGCTGATGGGCTTGCCGGTCAACAGCAATTCTACCCCCTTATTGGATATGACCCCCGCATTGATGATCTGGTAAGGGAATCCGGAAGAAACAGGCGCAGGCACCCTGTTGATCTGGTCGCGGGAATCCTGCTTATAATAGGTGGCCTGAAAGCCCAGACGGCCACCAAGGAACTTAAGGTCCGTTCCCATTTCGAAGCTCCGGGTACGGGTAGGCTTTAGTTGTCGGTTAGGCACCACCGTTGTAGAGATCCCCCCCACCGAATGGTCCCCGAAGGACAGCGGGTTCAGATTATAATACAGCTCCAGCTGGTACGGGTCCGTGTCATTACCCACCTCAGCCACCGAAGCACGCAGCTTGCCGAAAGAAAAGGCCTTACTCCGTAGATGGAAAGCATCTGAAAAAATAAAGCTGCCGGAGAAAGAAGTATAAGTGTAGCTGTTATTATTGACAGGTAAGGTAGAAGAATAATCCTGCCGGATCGTCGCATCCAGGTAGAGCAGGCTTTTATAAGCCATGGTAAACAGCCCATAGATGGAATTCGTGCTCTTTCTGATATTATGCTCCACGACTGTCTTGTCTGAAAAGCTGTTGGGACTGACATTGTCCGTCACCAGCATATTGGTATATCCCATCATATTGCCCGCATTGCTTACCCGGGAAATGCTGCCTCCCAGCTTCGCCGCCAGGTATACGGCAGGGGACACCTGTTTTTGCAGATTCAGCAACAGGTCGGCTTCTGTCGTGGAGAATTTTTGATCTATTGCATCCAGTCTTCCCGTCAGCGCGCCGGGTGTCGTGCGGGGACTGAATTTTTTATAATTGATATAAGTGAAGTCCGTGGAAGCCCTGCCCTGCACGGACAACCATGATGTGACGATATAATTAGCCTGTATCCCTCCGATAAAGCGATCCTTTTTCGTAGTATTGCTCATCTCATTGATTACCCAATAAGGGTTCAACCTGTACTGTCCTCCGCCCCAATCCACATAATTGCCCTGCGCATCCTTATACCCCGTCTTGAATAACGCCTGATCTACATTATTGGCCAGACCGATGAAATTATTGCCGATGTTACCAGGATCGTCCGCCAGCGCCGGTCGGTTATCAACTTCTTCATTCAGATAAAAGGCCCGGGCATCGATCGTGATCCTTTCCCCAAACTTTGAGTTGCCATTCAGGGTGAACGACGTTCTGCGCAGGCTGCTTTTCGGCACGATGTCATTGTTGCGCATGTCCGATACCGAAAAGCGAAAAGAGCCTCTGTCATTGGCATTCGTGAACGACAGCGTATTGGTCACGGTTGATCCCGTACGGAAAAAATTCTCGATATTGTTCTTCACCAGTGAATAAGGGCGTTGCTTCCCATCAAAGCCCATCACCATCAGTCGGGGGTCCAGCCGGGGACCGAAATTGCTGAACAGTGTCGATCGCGCCTGGGCAGGATCATTTACCAGCTTTTCATTGGCGCCCTGGCCATACAGGTATTGATAGCCGGAAAAATGGGTCAGTTGCTTCTCCATAGACGCCGTGCTGTTGAACTCTATGCCAAGATCCTTCCTCGTGCTTCCCCGCTTGGTGGTGATAAGGATAACTCCATTGGCAGCACGGCTGCCATACAGGGCAGAGGCAGACGGACCTTTCAAAACGCTGATCTTGTCGATGTCATCGGGATTGATGCCGGAAATGGCATCCCCGAAATCCACCCCGCCCGAATATTTATCGCTGCCCACCTGGCCGTAATTGGAATTGTCGATAGGGACCCCATCCACCACATACAGCGGCTGGTTATTCCCCGTAATGGTGGTATTGCCCCTGATGATCACCCGGCTCGATCCCGCCGGACCGCCGGCAGTGCTGGTGATCACAAGCCCGGGTACCTTCCCCGCCAATGAATTGATCACATTTGTTTCCCTGGCCTTTTTCAACTCCTTCCCATCTACCTCGGAAAGAGCATACCCCAGCGCCCGCTCCTCCCGCTTGATGCCCAACGCCGTCACAACTACCCTGTCAAGCTCTGTCGCCCGTTGCTTCAAATTGATTTGCACACCGGCTTTCTCCTCTGGCGCCTTTAGCGTTATTGGCTCATACCCCAGCATCTGAACATGGATGACATCACCTGTTGCGGCAGGAATGGCAAACGTCCCATCCTTCGCGGAAAGGATATTTTTTTGCTGATCGTTGTTCGTGATCACAGCCCCCTGAACAGGCTCGTGCTCTGCATCGAATATCCTTCCTGTCAGCAAGGTCGATCCGTTGCCGTCAGAAGACGCGCCGGCTGCCTTACCCGTCTGGATCATAATAGTCTCACCTACGATCTTATACTGCACATTCATTTGCCCGGCCAGCCGGGACATCACGTCATTCAGCCGCAGCCGGCTGACTTTCAAAGACACCTTCTTCTTTACATCCACATCACGGGGATTATACGAAAAATGTACATGGGCCGCATTCTCTATATCCGAGAACACGGCTGAGATGGAAGCATTCTTCCAGGCGAAAGAATAGAGGGGGTCCGGTGACTGCCCGGATACGCATAGGTTCAAAATACCCGCCAGGAGACAGCAGAATACCTTCTCTTTCATAAATGAGCAGTAGTTTGGTTAAACAATGGTTAGTGTCCGGAGAATGGCCGGGCTCAATATTTCAATGTCACCGTATCATGCGCTATCGTATACGTGAAATTATTGGTAAAGCCCATAGCATCCAGCATCTCTTTCAGGTCCTGACCGTCAAAGCTGCCGGTGAATAGAATAGGGTTCCCCGGACGCTCGCCGGCAACAATGGTCACGCCGAACAGCTCTTGCAGCCGCGCTTTTATTTCATCAAGCCCCGCCTCTTTGAAAACCAGTTGCCCCTTCATCCACTTTTGCAGATCTCCTTCATTGAACCTTCCCCTGGAAAAGCTATTGCCATTTCGCACGACCATTTGGTCGCCCGGTAACAATATCTCTTTGAAAGAAGGCTTTTTCCCGTCGATGGATTCGACCCTGACCTTTCCGGCATCAAGCATGACGGAGAGATCCTTGTCGACGCCGTAATTACGTATTTTAAAGCTGGTCCCAAGTACGGTAACAGCCGTATTGCCGGTCACAACGATAAAAGGCCTGCCCGGATGCTCCTTTACACGAAAGAAAGCTTCACCCTTCAGCCTCACCCTGCGGTGATCTTTGTTGAAATCGTCAGCGATCTGCAATTCACTAAAAGCGTTCAGCAGAACCTCGCTGCCATCCGGCAGCACCACCGTCTTACGACCTTCAAATCCGGTTACCGCCACCATGTTGAAATGTCCTGCTGAATATAATCCCTCGCCGGATCTTCCATGCTTTTCCACCCACATCCATCCCGCACCTGCCAGCAGGATTACCGCGGCCGCTGCCGCGATCCGGCGTACCCACATTCTACGCACAGACGCCTTACCCGGCATTCGCTGCTGCAGTCTTTCCCAGTCCTGCTGCTTCTCCTTTTCGGATGCCCTGACAGACAATAAAAGACATATCTCCTTTGCCTGCTCCATCCGCAACGACAGCTCCGTATCCTCCCTGCTGACCCCGTCCCAGTATTCAATATCACTGGCGTTTGATCCATAACAGTAATTTACAAAGCGCTCATCAGCTAAAAGTTCCTCTATCGACCAGGATGTATGATTCATCTTTTTGTATTGATATCCTATACAAGTGCGCAGGTCGTTCCTTTTTTACCAATCATTTCCTGTCTTTTTTTAAAAATTATTTTAATACCTTCAACACAGAGGCACCTCCTGCCCCTTTATTAGTCCCAATGACCCATCGGCAAAAAGACGCTCAAAAGAACTGGCAATTATTGGCTGAAGGCCGGCAGGAAGGACTATATAATTGCTTTCATGAGTTTTATGATGATCTTTATAGGTTTGGGATAGCCCGTTATAAGGATAAAGAGCTGGCCAGGGAAGCCATCCAGGATCTTTTTCTGGAACTATGGCGAATCCATGATAAGCTCAGCGGCGTCGGCAATATGCGCGAATATGTGCTCAGTATCTATAAAAGGATCCTATACAAATCCTGGCAAAAACAACAGCAAAAACCTCTGTCCGGTGTATATGCCTCCGATGCGATGACCGAACAACCATATGAAGCCATCCTGATGGATATGCAGGAAGAAGCCGGCACACGTGAAAAACTTCGCAAAATGCTCGATCGGCTTTCACCGCGTCAGCGAGAGATCATCCAGCTACGCTTCTACCAACAGCTTGGCATCCGCGACATCGCTGAAAAAACATCGCTCACCGAACGAACCGTTTACAACACCCTCTACAACGCGCTTGAGATCCTTCGGGAGGTCATGACCGGTGCCCTCATTTACTTCTGTATCATTCGGTAATAAAAAAATAAACTAACGTCTTCATACAAGTGAATAAAAAAAATCCGCACACGTGTTGGTAAAACACCGCCCATTCCCTCCACTTGTTACGGTGAATATTTTATAACCATTAAAGACCTCTTATGAAGAAGTTGTACAAATCCCTTGTACCGGCCCTCCTTATGCTGGCCTGTCAGGCTGCTTACGCCCAGACCTGTGACATGTATGTCGGCGGCTATGTCCCTTATTATCGCAACGCCTCGGCCACCAGCATTGATTACAGCCGCGTATCTGATGTATTCTATGCGTTTGCCGGATCGGATGCGTCAGGAGCGCTGATTGTCCAGACCGACCCGTATGTTCCGGCAGGTAATCTCGACACCTTTATCAATGCCACTGCAGGTAAGAACAGGTACCTCAGCCTGGAGGGCGGCAACAGTCATTCTGTACGTGATATGGCTTATTCACCCGCCGCCCGTAGCGCCTTCGTTACCAACTGCATTAACTTTTGTCAAAGCCATGGCTTCCAGGGTATCGACATGGACTGGGAAAATATCCAGTCCTCCGCCGACTCCGCCCGTTTTGATTCATTGGTCAGCAGCCTGGCCGTCGCTCTGCACAGTCATGGCTTCAAGCTGATCATCACCCTCAGCTATGGAAGCTATAACGCCGCCTACTATGCGCTGAATACGGTAACCAAAGCCGATTGGATCCAGCTCATGGTCTATGACCAGACAGGATGGGGATCCGCCAGCCCCTTTGGCCACCCTTCCACCTATCAAATGGTATTGGATGCCGTAGCCTATTGGCAATCCCGTGGATATTCAAATCTTTCGAAAATGGTGATCGGTATTCCCTTCTATGGCAACCAGTTCAGCTCGACCGCCGGCGGATATGCCCCTTCCGTCACTTATGCGTCCATCATGACCGCCAATCCCAATCTGAAAACCGATCAGGACCAGGATAGTCTTACCTTTTTCAATAGTGCCGCGCTTGTCCGGAAAAAAATAGAATATGTCAAATTCAATGGGCTCAAAGGGATCATGATATGGGAGCTGGGGCAGGACCTCCCTTCCACAAATACAAAATCCCTTCTGAGGGCTGTATCCGACGCTGTCTGCGACCAGAACCCTTTTTGGAGCGATTACAGCTCATCCTGCAATACAAATGTTGCCATCGGCAGACCGGTGGATGTATCCTCGGGCAGCAGCTCGGCCTCCAGGCTAACGGATAATAATATCACTACAGTATGGACCAGCGCAGCCACCGACACGGAATGGGTCTCGATAGACCTGGGCAGCACCTACAGCGTCTGCGCGGTAGAGATCGTATGGGACAACACCGGCATCGGAAGAGACTTCCAGATCAAGGCGTCCCCCGATGACGTCACCTGGCAGATCATCCAGGAAAGATCCTATAATTCCTCGCTGACCAGCACGCTGCAGGGATTAAGTGTCACCGCAAGATACCTGGGCTTCCAGGGCCTCGCCCGTTCCGCATGCAACTCCCGGTACAAAATAGCTGAGATCAGGATATATGGCTCATTGGTAGCAGCTCCCCAGCAATCCCGCCAGGCCCAGCGCCAGGCGACGCCGGTGCCCCTGGCAATCCCCGAAGCATCGGGAATAAAGGTCTATCCCAACCCTTCCAATACCCGGCTCGTAGTCGATGTCAGCGGCTTGCCCGGACATGCCGCTATAAGATCCATCCAGCTGATGAACACCTTAGGACAAGGTGTACGGGAGCTCTCCCTCCATGGGAGCGATAGCACCATAACATTCGAAACAGGCTCGTTGCCTGCCGGAATGTATTTTATAACAACAACGTTTGGCGATGGAAAAACCTCCACGCAAAAAGTGGTCATACAGCATTAAATGATCCCGGATCGGGGATTGATGCCTCATTTCATACCGTATTTGACGCAGCTCATACACCATATGCTTGTCCCGCCCTCCAGGCGGGATTAGCTTTGGCGCCATGAAACGATTTTTAAAGATCCTTAAATGGACAGGCATCACCCTATTGGTTCTTATCACAGGGCTCACGGTTACGATAGCTTCCCGCCAGAACCTTCATTACGATGCCCCTTATCCCAATATTCATGCTTCCAACGATAGCGCCGTCATCGCACGGGGCAAACATTTAGTCTATAGTTCCGCCCATTGCATCGACTGCCATCAAAAGGCCAATGCCGACTCCATCATCGCCCTGGGCCAGGAAGTCCCACTGATCGGTGGTGTTTTATTCGATCTGCCTGTGGGAAAGATCTACTCGAGGAATATCACGTCGGATAAAGTCACCGGTATTGGGAAATACTCCGATGCCGAGATCGCCCGGGCATTGCGTTATGGCGTACATCCCGATGGCACTGTCGTATACGACTTCATGCCCTTCCACAACACCAGTGACGAAGACCTCACCGCCATCATCTCCTATCTGCGCACCCAAAAACCGGTCAATCATACCGTCCCGGATAACACGCTGAATGTAGTAGGTAATATCGTAAAAGCCTTTATGGTAAAGCCTGTCGGTCCCACCGGCGAAGTACCCGCTTCCGTACCGCGCGACACGACAGCTGTCTATGGCCGTTATATGGCCCTCTGTCTGGCTGAATGCAGCGGCTGCCACACACAACGGGATCTATCCGGCGCCTATATCGGGGAGCCCTTTGCCGGTGGTGGAGATATCGATGGGTTCATAACTCCTAATCTTACACCCGACCCTTCAGGACGCATCTATAAATGGACACGGCAGGACTTCATCGCCAGATTCCGGAAAGGTCGTCTTGTCCCCGGCAGTCCCATGCCCTGGAACTCCTTTGGCCGCATGACCGATGACGAGCTGACAGCCCTGTATAATTTCCTGAAGTCAGTAAAGCCCGTACATACAGACCCCGCCGGCGCGGTAAAAAAGTAAGAGCCCTCTAATCCAGCGGCTTGACCATAATGTTTTTGAAATGGACGATGCTGTTGGGATCGTGCCCCTGCAATGCAAAAGTCCCATTGGAGATCCATCTTCCGATAGCCCCTTCTTTTTTAAGGTTGTCGGGCTCTGTATAATCGACGACTACGCGGTCATTGATCTTTATAACGATATGCTTTCCCTGTACGGTGAAAGACTCAGTATACCATTCGTTGTCCTTCACATACACTTCCTTTACATCCTGTATGCCATACAAGCTACCCGTCCTGCGCCAGTCCGTGTGAGAATTGTTTACCTGTACCTCGTAACCTTTCTCAGGCCAGCCGCCTTCCTGGTATTGTGTATGAAAGTAGATACCGGAATTACTGCCAGGCTCCGTCATGACCTGCGCTTTAAATTCGAAATTGGTAAAGTTGTGATCCTTCACAGGTCCTTCGTAGAAAAGATGCGCCGTGTTCCCATGCGCGACAATCGCTCCATCCTGCACGGAAAAAGTGGCTGCATTCTCACCCACCTTCCAGCCATCCAGCGACTTGCCATCAAAGAGGGATATCCATCCCTTGCCGCCGGCATGCTGGGCTGAGCTACAGGAAAAAAGAAGAACACCGGCAACGGCTGCAACAGCCAGGCGCGTATATTTCATATGTCTTTATTTATGAAGACAATATAGCGCTATATCCGTTTAGCAACCTCAAAAAAGATTTAGCTGGGAGACTTCCCTGATCGTTTGAAGCCTGATAAGCGGACCGGGCTTCAACGTTGTCCACTCGGTATGGCCACCCTTTTTGGAATCCATCCCCCAGGAGTAATGCCGGACCTGCCGGGTAGATAGATTGACATCATATTCCTCATTGGCATTGGACCACCAGCGGCTGGAAGTAGCACCGATAAGATAAAAATCCCCTTTCTGATACCTGAACTTATATGACTTGTCAAGCCTGGTCTCATTAAAGTTCACCCATAAAATACCATCCTCAATAGTACAGCCCCCATTGGGATCTTTTTCCGGATCCATCCAGTCTTCACCTTGTCTTGCGATGATCGTATTGTTCTGACAGATGACTGTGAAGCTTCCCGTAGTATCCTGGAACAAGACCAGCAGCACTCTCGGCCGATAAAACCTGACACTGTCTCCTCGCTTTTCCCGTACACTGTCTTTATACTCCAGCACCACCACCATATCTGCCCGCCCATCCTTATTGAGATCGCCATTGACGTTATCCAACACTTCCCATCCCGCACCTTCCAGCTCGCTTTCAACATTTATATGCTTCTTGAACGTAGGAAAAACAAACGACTGTGCATACAGCACAGCCGGCAATAGCCATAAGGCAAACAGACTGGCAATAATATAAAGGGGTTTCATATCCCTAGAAACAATATTTCCGGACAATTATTGTATCGAAAACAGACGTCATCTTCCAAAACCTATCCCATAAACACATGACAATCAAACACCTGCGTTCTGGCACCTTCTTAGCGGTCAGAAATGATCAAACTGGATGCTCATGTTTAAGAATTATTTCAGGATAGCCATCAGGAACCTCCGCCGCAACAAGGCCATTACTTCCATCAATGTCACCGGTCTGGCCCTTGGTATTGCCGCCTGTCTCCTTATTGTACTTTTTGTCCAGCATGAACTGAGCTATGATCGTTACAACAAAAAGTCGGACCGTATCGTGCGGGTGATCCTACGGGGCAAAATGCAGGTAGGTGAGCTCAATGAGGCTGTCACCATGACGCCGGTGGCCGCCGCGCTAAAAAAAGACTTTCCTGAAATAGAGGAAGCCACCCGTCTTCGCAACTACGGTACTCCCCGTGTCACATATGGCAACAAGACATTGAGAGAGGACGCCATCGCCTTTGTCGATTCCAACTTCCTTCGCGTCTTTACCATTCCACTGATCAAAGGTGATGAGAGAACAGCGCTCCTGCACCCCGGCTCTATCCTCATTTCCCGTACCGTCGCAAAAAAATACTTTGGTAACGACGAGCCCATCGGTAAGGTTTTGGAATTTAAAGACAATAAAGCCACCGGCACCGTCACCGGTGTTTACGAGGACATCCCGGCCAACTCCCATTTCCATTTTGGTATCCTCGGTACCAATAGCACCCTGAATGAATCCAGGGACGACAGCTGGCTGGCTTCCAATTACTATACCTACCTACTCCTTCCCAAAAACTACGATTATAAAAAGCTGGAAGCAAAACTTCCCCAGGAAATAGATAAATACGTCAGCCCTCAGCTGGAGAAAGCCATGGGTCTTACCATTGCTCAGTTCAAAAAGAATGGCAACTCCATCGGTCTCTTCCTCCAACCTCTCACCGACATCCATCTCGAAGCTGGTCTTACCGGCGATATGGAGCCGCATGGCAATATCAGCTATGTATATATTTTCAGCGCCGTCGCTGTCTTTATGCTGCTGATCGCCTGCATCAATTTCATGAACCTGTCCACGGCTGCCGCGGCTAAGCGGGCCAAAGAGGTCGGTGTCCGCAAGGTCATGGGCTCCTTCAAGGGGCAGTTGATCCGTCAGTTCCTCCTGGAATCCCTGGTGCTGACAGCCATCGCGCTGGCATTGGCATTGCCCATCGTCGGCATCGCTCTTCCCTTCTTTAATAACCTGACTGGCGTAAAGCTGGAGCTGAACCTGCTTTCCAATCCCTGGATCGTACCTGGTCTGCTGCTCTTCGGGCTGATCACCGGCATACTGGCAGGCAGCTACCCGGCCTTTGTCCTGTCTTCATTCAATCCTATTACCGTACTCAAGGGGCGCTTCACCACCGGCAGACAAAGCGCTGGCCTGCGCAGCGGCCTCGTAGTCTTTCAATTCTTTATCAGTATCACCCTGATGGTAGGTACCATGGTCGTTTACAGACAGCTGTCCTATATCAATCATAAAGACCTTGGCTATAACAAAGAGCAGGTGCTTATCGTACAGGAGACATGGTGGTTGCGTGACAACAGGGATGTCTTCCGTCAGCAATTGCTGCAGGACCCACGCGTGTTAAGCGTTTCATCTTCCGGCTACCTGCCCGCAGGTCCTTCCAACGGGGGTAATTTCTTTGCCTATTCCGATGGCCATACGGAGCAGATGATCAAGAACCTGGATTATAATGTAGACGAACAATATATCCCTACACTGGGCATGCAAATGACCAGGGGACGCAATTTCTCAAAGGAATTCAAGTCGGACTCCAATGCTGTCATTGTCAATCAGACGGCCGTCAGGGCGTTTGGATGGAAGGATGATCCGCTGAATCACACCATTACGCACTCGGAGAACAATGGCGTCAAGACCACCTATCATGTCATCGGCGTGATAAAGGACTTTCATTTCAGATCCCTGCACGAAGCCATTACCCCCCTGGTCATGACCTTGGGGCCCGATTGGAACAACTTTATCGTAAAAGTAAAAACAAAGGATCTCAACGGACTCATCTCGACCACCCAGCGCAAATGGACTGCCCTGACGACGGAGGCGCCCTTCTCCTACTCTTTCCTCGACCAGCGCTTCGACAACATGTATAAAGCAGAAAAGAACATCGGCGCCATCCTGGGCATCTTTGCCGGCCTTACCATCTTTGTGGCTTGTCTCGGCCTCTTCGGCCTGGCCACCTTTATGGCGATACAACGAACAAAGGAAATAGGCATCCGCAAAGTATTGGGAGCAGATGTCACCGGACTGGTCGCCCTCTTATCGAAAGATTTTCTAAAGCTGGTAGGCATCGCCTTTATACTGGCAGCACCCATCGCCTGGTGGGCCATGAACAAATGGTTACAGGATTTCGCCTACCGGACACCCATCAGCTGGTGGATCTTTGCGCTGGCCGCGCTCCTCGCATTGCTGGTGGCGCTCGTCACCATCAGCTGGCAGGCTATCAAGGCGGCGTTGGCGAACCCGGTAAAGAGCTTGCGGACGGAGTGAGCATTCGTCACACCTCGTTACGCACTCAATCTTTCCTTGTTTCTTAAAATTTGGGAGTATCTCTATTCTTTTATGTACTTTTCCATGTACACCTGAAGGTCTTTAAAAGCTAATGGAAACTTCTTCTTCCTTTCTTCTATCGAGTATGGTATTAAAACATCATCCCCGATATATTTTTGCAATAGACTATTTAGTACTTTATCACCTTCATAACGGCATTCAATTTTATGCTCTCTTATAAAATTAATGCTTTCATATCTTTTTAAAAATTTGGAAGAAATTAATGTATTGACAGTTGCCCCAACGTTAGGCACAAAATCCGGTCCGTGGTCAAGATGAAAGCCCACCCATCCATTTTTATTATATATGACCTCAATTCTTTGTCTTAAAGATAAAGATGTTCTCTTTTTGTCTGAATGAAATAAATATTCAAATCGTTCAGACTTAATAAAAATTCTCGAATTATACAACTCCTGTATGTTGTTCTTGCGGTCAAACACTTTAGGCTCAATTGCCGATACATAATCATGTATAGAACCAATGGAACTATCTGAATAATACAAAAACCTGTCCTTTAGATCAAATCTCATTGACCCTTTATCAAACTTTAAGTTCTCTGACTGTATTAAAATAGCATTTATGCCATTTAATTTTTGAATAAAAAAATTGTAGTTGACAATAAAACCATTCTGTGAAATCAAAAGGTTTTCCAAAAGCTCGCTCCCTTGGGCATTTAATTCCGAAGGCTCATCATAAATATTAAATCCATATGAAAATCTTTCGTTCATGTAGAATGCTTTAGTGCCAGGATAACCTAATCGTTGTTCGTTGAGATACACAATTCCTCGATCAACCAAACTTACATTTTTAAAAGTCAGCAAATAGGCTATGTAGTCTTTGTATAATGATTCCTTCAAAGACCTCTCAAATGGTATTCTATCTGAAAAAGCCTCCCGGTTTAATGTAAGTGGCAAAAAAGCATCGTAATCAAATACATTGAGGTACGGTTCATGCGAAATGAGACCTAGATCCAAGTGTTTCGAAGGAATTTTGTCGCAATCAGTGATAATTATCCCATTGCAAGTAAGGGTAGGTTGTTCTTTGAAAGTTGCATATCGCCAATGAAGCTTATTAAAACCTTCTGAATTCACCTCAGTCCACTGCTTAGGTAAAGGCATATTTAAAGCAGGGTTTAACTCCCTATATGGTATTAACTTACTTCCCAAAAAATAATAATTAACCAAAGGCGATTTTAAGGTAAACCACTCAAACCATTGAGTATATGCTTTATAGGCATTTTCAAATTTCTTGGGCTCTAACATCTTTAGCACCTCCTCATTGATTTTAATCGAAATTTTAGTTCCTTCAGGTATTCCTTCGTCTTTTATCAAATTTATTTGATCAACATTCAAGTTCGCACTAAACCTATATCCATATTTACTTCCATTTCTTTTTGTTTCTAAGGTTATTATGTCCCCAATTAAAAAAGCAGCCAGTATACCTACGCCAAACCTTCCACTTCTTTGAACTACAACATGCCCTGAATTATCCACATATTTCTTTTGCCATTCCAAGCTTTTTCGATAAGAAGCTCCAGCTTTCAAAAAATAATTTTTAATAACATTAACATCCATTCCAATACCATTATCGCAGATAGAGAACTCTGATTCAGTCACTATAATATCAACTGTTGGGTTATATTTTGAATTTCCGCATTCCCATTCAATATGCTGCCTTTCTTTACAAGCGTCTGTAGCATTCTGCAACAATTCTCGGATGCCATATCTAGGATCATTTCCGTACAATGGCGCTATCAAAAGTTTAACAATTTCGTCGTTCGCCTTGAATGAGAAATAGTCTGCAACATACTCTTGCTTGGATATAAACAATTCTTCCGATAGATTGGATGAAATACGCCTGTATTTTATCTCTGGCCTATCATCGATACGTCCATAAAGTTCTCCCAAAACCGCCCATGACATATCAAATTCAAATTGAATATCCTTGATAAGGTTTTTTAACTTAAGATACATCTTACTGTTTACTGGATAAGCTTCAACAAATATTTTTTCTGGATCATCTTGATATTTGTCGTCGATTGCATTAATACTAATGTGCGCCGCATGTTCTATAGCTGAAATTGGACTCGAAAACTTTTTTGTCTTTATTATGGTATTAGACGTTCTACTTTTATCGATCTGGATGTAGTCCGCTAGTCTTAATAAGACCATTAGGAAAGACGCATGAACATTACTTGGAAACCTCCTGTTATTTCGACCATAGACAAACTCTATATAGTCCAAACAAGTTCTAAGATCAATTCCATGGCTCCTAGCAATAAGTCCGACTAAGTTTCTATCCTTTAAATCAATACCCTCTGCAAACTTTATCAAATCATCGTTCCCTGGAAATCCATGGACAGCTATCTCATGAGCTAGTCTCGCATGATTTTTTCGAATAAATTCACCAATCAATTTTTTGTCATATCCATTTATCTCTTCAGCCTCTTCTAAAGGAGGTATTCGAATAACTAAGTTTTCATTTCCGAAAATAGCCTTAAGCGTTTTACCGCTGAATCTTTTCGCATCATTTAGAAAATCATTCCATAGTTCACTCCAAGTTTTACCGTCCAATTCTTTTACACGAATTGAATCCATTCCTCCTTTAATTAAGTATTTAAACCCATTCAGATTAATATGCATTCCTATATCGTGTAGCAAAACGGATAAAACAAGATATCCGACATCCTTTCCTGTTATAATATTTTCGAAGGTATCCTTTGTAATCAAGTTCTCTGCAGAAGCTAACACCCTTATAAGATGGTCCAAACCATGATCTGTATATTCTTCAAAAAAATACAACTTATTATCCTTATAAATATCTCCAAACTTTGAAAACGTCATTTTAACTACTCCTTCTAAAAATTGGTCTTCTGATAGTTTGGATTCGAATTTGGACGGAAGTTTGATGTTTATCATTAGCTGTTCGTTAGAGTGGGGTAAACCACTAAGATAACAACATCAAAATATTTAATCAATTATTAAAGTAACTTCCTACCATCGGAGTGCTTGATCCACATGAGGCCAGCAAAGCTACCTTGTCGAATAAAATAACGACATTTGTAATCCGGAAGCTAATATTTTTAGCTTGAAGGTATGATAAACTACAAGCCACATAAAATCAAACCATTACATTAGAGCTTCGGGAAGAATCTTTTATAAAAAATTCAACTTATTCTCAAACCTTAAAGGTCTTCATAGACCGTTCTTACCGGGAAGGGCTCGGAAACATGCCAATTCATTTCTGAATCAGATTCTCTTGATCTTTGGCTGAAAGCACCAAAAAACATACACATTGACAGCTGAATTAAACACACAAGATTAAATCTGGCTACACTGTATAGCCTCTTGGGGCATTCAGTCATTGGATTCAGTTGGGAAAGGTTTTTGCTTGAAAATCTATTATTCTCCTTCCATCAGGCTTCAGCTAATTTTACTGCACTTCTACAGGCGCCAACATTGAAATTGCAGTAAAAAAAATGAAAGATGAAGTTGAATGAACCGATCACAGGTCCTCCTGTTTAAGAAGTTTTACTTTGGATGCGAAAATATTAAGACTACAATACAATATGTTGAATATTCCTGTAAGAATGATTCCCTGTAACTAAAGAAGCAATTGCTATCCCAATTTAGATTTGATAAATGCAGTGAAAGACGGGAAAATAGAGACATATGCTATTTTCCCCCAGCCACCGGCACCCTCCTCACAGGCCTTGGCAAAACCGCCGGCTTCGCAATCCCATTCAGATCATACATGATCCTTCCCCCCTTGATCGTCATCTGGCACTCCAGCCTGGCGCTGCCTTTCACCTTCTTCCCCGTATAATCAAAAAACCCAAAAGCACTCTTGCGCAAATCAAGCACCGCAATATCCGCCACCGCCCCTTCCGTCAGATGCCCCAGCTCTTCGTGATGGATCTCCCGGGCAGGATTCCAGGTCACCGCCGCTATCACACTATCCAGCGGCATCCCCATCGCCATAAATTGGGAAGAGACATTCAATATATCCTTCATCGACTGATTGATACTACGCGCATGCATATCCGTACTGATCGAGCTGGGATAGAACTTCTCCTTACACGCCGGTATCGCCTGCGAAAACGCAAAGCTGATCTCCCCATATCCCACATCGAATATGATCCCCCGCTGCCGGGCCTTCCAAACAAACGGCTTGACAGCACCCTTCAGCGTATCTACAATAAATTCCCTGTCCCACAGCTGTCCATAGCAATGCGTGAAGATATCTCCCGGCCGCAAATGCTGAAAGAACAACGATTCGATAGAAAGGGCTGGTTTAGCGCTCCCAAAATCTATCATCACCGGGATACCACCCGCGAGCGTTCCGGCAATCACAGCCTGATCCACCGGCCGCCACGACGTCCCCACATAATGCGCCACCTTGAACCCGACGACATGATCAGGATATTTCTTCGCAACCTCCGCAGCACCCGCTCCATCCATATCCAGCGTATCCTGTTCGAAGTTACCTCCACGCATACCACCACCCACGATATTCAAAAAGGCCAGTATGCGTGTCTGGTTCCGATCGACCACCTCATTCTTGAACAGCTCAAAATTCTTCCAGCCTACACTACCGGCATCCACCATCGTCGTAACGCCCGTCCTGAACGAAAACCCATCCGGAACAATGCCCTCATGTCCATTACTATACGCCTTCTCTACACCATGGAAGACATGGGCGTGCATATCGATAAGACCTGGCACTACATATAATCCGGTTGCATCCACCAACTGGGCGGTACCCGTAGCATCGATGTCCCGCCCGACGCGCACCACCTTCCCATCATTCACCGCCACATCCATGACGCCATTAATATGATTCCTGACATCGATGACGTGCCCGCCCTTGATAACGATGGCATATGGCTGCGCCATCGTACGAAGCCCCTGCATCATAAAAAACAGGGACAGCAGCATGTATACCCTTACCATGACAATACCTCCTTCAGCCGGCTGGCCACGATCTTTTCCTGACCCGGTTTCAACATCCAGGCTGTCACTACGATGCTGCTGTCCCGTACATCTGCCACCTCGATGGAAGGATTCCCCTTACGGAGCTTCTCCTGGAGTTCCTTACCACTCATTTTCACCTTGTTTATATCCCAACTCATGTGTAGCGTAGGTGTAACATTGCCAAGCTTCGGTACATCGACAGAAGTCGTTATCCCGTCGATACCCTTGACGGCGTTCTCTATATGCGCAATAGCAGCCTCGAACTGTTTCCACTCCTTATCATGGTCCGCCTTAATAAAGCTGTCCAATGCGACATACATACCCAGAACCTCTTCCTTATTGACCTTCATTCCACGTCCCACATTGAAACCGCGGGGTGGCATATGAAGGCGAGCGGCCGCAATGACACGCTGACTCCCCATCAGCAATCCCGCACTCTGTGGCCCCCGGATAGCCTTCCCACCAGAGAGGGCCACAAAGTCGAAACCCATGTCATTGAACTTCCAAAGATTCGAAACGGGCGGAACATCCGCGGCAATATCGATAGAAGTGGGGATCCCATGCTTCTTGCCGATGGCTACCCATTCCTCATGTTGTATCTTACCCTTGTCGGCCTCGATGTTCAGAAAATGCAGCAGGGCCGTCCGCTCATTGATGGCGGCCTCCAGCTCTTCCTTTGTCTCTATATAAATGATCTTACAGCCTGTATTTTTCAACGCATGGTTATAGACGATGTCGTGCGCTTTTTGGATAATAACCTCCGACTTCATACCCGTCCCGTCCAGGTGGGGCAACGCTTCCACTTTCTTCTGGTCCATACCCGTCAGGATGCCCGCCAGACCCAGGGTCATGGCAGAGAAAGCGCCCGAAGTGACGACGGCCGCCTCGGAATGTACAAGGGCGGCGATCTTCTCTCCCGCCTTGTCCTGCACTTCATCCAGCATACAAAATTCACGGGAAGCGTCGGTGATCGTGTCAACGACATAATCATGCATCAATGATCCCGTCATGGCAGTGTACGTGCCGGCGGCATTGATAAAGGTCCGTATGCCCAATTCCTTGAACAGGTCCCTTTTTACAGACCCATCCGCCGAAGCCGAGCCGGCATCACCAGTCCGGACAGACTCGGCCGACCCCGCCAAAGGCAGCGCCCCTATAAATGGAGTAAACGACAAATACTTTAAAAGTTCTCTTCTTTCCATAAGCAGCATTTTAATTACACTATCGCCGAAGGCGACAAATTATACATAAGCAATACAATCCATCTCCACCAGCGAATTCCCCGGAACACCACCCTTGGCCACAGCAACCGTAGTACGCACCGGCGGCTTGTTACCAAATCGTCCCTTATACACCTCATTCATCCCCTGGTAATCCGCGATATCATTGAGAAACACACTTACTTTCAAAACCTTTTGCATGGAAGATCCGGCAGCGAGCAGCTCCTTTTCCAATTCCTTCAGGACGATCTCCGTATGTGCCTTGATCTCAAAAGGCTCCACATGCGCGCCCTTGCCGGCTATAAATACCAACCCATTAAACTTCGTATTGCCCGAGAACAGCGGCACCTCCTGATCATCAGCAGACCTGTCTGCGGAACCAGCTTCATGCCGTATGCCAGTACCTGCATCGGCCGACTCATTGCTCTTACCCCCATTCACCACTCCCCCCGCAGCCTTGCTGACAGCAGAAACACCGATCATACCCCCAACGACACCCAACAATCTTTTTAAAGCAGTTCTTCTTTGCTTTTCCATGTTTGACTCATTTAAAGGTTTTTGCAATTAATTTGCAATAAATATAACCCTATTTTTCGTAGAATGGTCAAACGCTGCAAATAAATTGCAACTATACTTTTCGAAACTCTTCGTTGTAGATCTTGCAAAGGAGAAGGAAATAACTTATCAGCAGGGGGCCGAAGATAAAACCCCAGAACCCAAATAATTTCAGTCCCACGATCACCCCCAGCACCGTGATCACCGGGTGGATGTCTCCGATCTTTTTCAATAAGGATATCCGCGCCAGGTAATCTACATTACCGGTGACGACAATACTGTAAATGGCCAGTCCGATGGCCTGTCCCGTATGTCCTCCGCTAAACTGCGCGATCACCAGCGGTACCCAGACGACCATGGTTCCGACAATGGGAAAAAAGGCAAACACCCCCGTGAGAAAGCCCCACAGGATTGGATCACCCATCCTGAAGATCCAATATCCCAATGCGGCAAATAGCCCCTGTATAATAGATATCAGTGGTATGCCTATGGCATTGGCCCGCACCATATTCTTCGTCTCCGCCGCCAGCATATCGATACTGTCCTCCTTCAGGGGAATATAATTGCCCAGCGACTTTTCCATCTGCCTGGCTGAGGTCAACATAAAGAAAGCCAGAAAAAGGATCATGATCAGGTTGGCCAGCATCGTAGCCGTGCTATTTAATAATATAGGCAGGAAATTCGTGATAGATTTCTGCATGCCCTGTATGTTCTGTTGCGAAAGCACTTCCTGCCCCGTCCACTGCTTTATCTGATTGGAAAAGGACTGTAGCACCTGCACCACCTCATGCGAGTTCGTAAACAGCGCATTGATCTTGCCGGACAGCAGCCGCACCGTGAGCCAGACAGGAAGCCCTATACAAACCAGGAAGCCCACCAGGAAAAGCAGCGCCGTCCACCCCTTCTTCCAATGCTTTTTCTCTGTCAGGTAGAGATACAGATCCCGGCTGAGAATGTACAGGGTCACAGCACCCAGGAATCCGGGGAAAAAACCATACAGCTCCAGCAGGAGCACGATTGCCAGCGCCAGCACGATAAGCATTAGCAGTAGCTGACGAACCTTGTTATTATAACTATCCGGCATGCATACCAAATTTACGATATATTTGACCCATGTTCGATTTACTTTATAAGAAGATCAACGAGAAGACAACGTTGACCCCGGAACAATTTGAATTGTCCCGCCCCTTCTTCACTCAGAAGAAATTGCGCAAACGGCAATTCATCCTCAACGAAGGCGATGTCTGTAAGTATAATATTTTTGTCACCAATGGTCTCTTACGGTCATACACCGTCGATGACAAGGGTAACGAACATATCCTTCAATTCGCGCTCGAAGGCTGGTGGACGGCCGATCTTTACAGCTTCTTTACGGAAGAACCCTCCATTTTTAACATCGAGGCCCTCGAGGACAGCGAAATGCTATTGATCACCCGCCCATCCTGGGAGTCGCTCATGGATAAGCTGCCTGCGATGGAGCGGTATTTCCGTATCCTGCTCCAGAACAACCTCATCGCCACCCAACGCCGCCTGATAGGCTCCATCAGCGAGACTGCCGAGCAGAAATACATCAAGTTCATGAACGCGTATCCCGAGAGCGTCCAGCGTGTTCCTCAACACATGATCGCCTCCTACCTGGGTATCACCCGGGAAACCCTCAGCCGCCTGAGAAGGGACATCGCCACTGGGAAATCTTCCGCATAACGTCCTGTACTTCAATTCCCGTGCCCGCCCCATCCGGCAAAACTGTGACATAGATCACACGCACAATTTACCATAGATCAATGGACAGCCCCCCTCCGTCACTATATCTTTGCTGTATCAAATAACCAATAAAAAACAGCTATCATGGCACAAGTTAAATGGTCAATAGACCCCAGCCACTCAGAAGTGACTTTTAAAGTGAAACACCTGATGATCAGCACCGTTACCGGTCATTTTAATAAATTCAACCTGGACGTTGTCACCGAAGGCGAAGACTTCAATACCGCCTCCGAGATCCTGTTCACCGCCGACATCGACTCCATCGATACCAACAGTGATCAGCGCGACGCACACCTGAAATCCGAAGATTTCTTCCACGCCGCCAAACACGCCCAGTTGGAATTTACAGGTACAAAATATGAAGCAAAAGGTGACGAAGCCAAATTACATGGCAACCTCACTATCAAGGGCGTCACAAAACCCGTTACCCTGAACGTTGAGTTTGGTGGCGTGGTAAAAGACCCCTATGGTCAGACAAAGGCCGGCTTTACCGTCAGCGGTAAGATCAGCCGCAAGGAATTTGGTCTCACCTGGAGCGCAGTTACCGAAGCTGGTTCTGTGGTCGTAGGTGATGAGATCAAGGTCAACGCTGAAGTACAGCTTATCAAACAATAACCCGATAACGGTGCCGGTCATACCCGGCCGGCGCCAAAACTCATCTATATGTCAGACAACATCCTCGGCCTCCACCACATCACCGCCATCGCTGGTAACGCCCGGCGCAACCAGTCCTTCTATACCAGGACCCTGGGACAAAGAATGGTGAAGAAGACAGTGAACTTTGACGACCCCGGAACCTATCACTTTTATTTTGGTAATGAATCCGGCGCTCCCGGCACCATCCTCACCTTCTTTCCCTGGGAAAGCATGGGCCCCGGCCGCATCGGTACAGGTATGGCCACCGGCATCGGATATTCCGTACCAAAGGACAGCCTGGAATTTTGGCAGGACCGCCTGACAAAGGCCGGCGTCAAACAAGGCGCAATAGGCCAGCGTTTTGGTGAATCCGTCCTTCCGTTCCAGGATCCCGATGGCTTACACCTGGAGCTTATTACACCCGGTACCACCGACACTCGCGCGGCCTGGACTACCCCTGAGACAACACAAGAGAACGCGATCAAAGGATTCCACAGTGTAACCCTTACCTTACGCAGCGTAAAGCCCACTGCCACGATCCTGACGGAGATCTTTGGATACCGTCTTCTGGAACAGGATGGCAATCGCTATCGCTATATCACCGACGCCATCGATAATGCAAATGTGGTTGACCTGGTGGAATCGCCTTCCGAACCCCATGGCTATAACGCGGCCGGTACAAACCACCACGTTGCCTTCCGGGTAAAAAATGACGATATCCTGATGGAGTTCAGGGAAAGGATCGCGAAAAAAGGTTTGCAAATCACACCAAAGATCGACAGGGATTACTTCTTCTCGCTGTATTTCCGCGAACCCGGTGGTGTGTTATTCGAGCTGGCTACGGACAACCCCGGTTTTACAAGGGATGAAGCCCTCAACGAACTGGGTACGCACCTGAAGCTGCCAAAACAATATGAGCAGCAGCGCAGCCGCATCGAAGCCGTACTGCCCGTATTGGACTAACCCACAATTTCGATTATATGCACACAAAAAATATCATCACCGCCGGCCAGGATCTGCAGAAGGCCCAAAAAGCCCTGATCCTGGTCCACGGCCGGGGAGGACATGCCAACGACATCCTCTTCCTGGCCGACGAACTGGCCGTCAACGATTTTGCGCTGCTGGCGCCCCAGGCCACCGGCAATACCTGGTACCCTTATTCATTCATGGCGCCCCTGTCACAAAACGAACCTTATCTTTCCTCCGCCTTGAATACCTTAAAAGGGCTGGTAGCCGACATCAACGCGGCCGGCATCTCAAATGAGAACATATATTTTTTAGGCTTCTCACAGGGCGCCTGTCTCACATTGGAATATGTGGCGCGTAATGCCACCCGTTATGGCGGTGTGGTAGCCTTCACCGGCGGACTCATCGGTGACAGGATCAACCGGGCCAGTTACACCGGTGATTTTGGTGGAACGCCCGTATTCATCGGCACCAGCGATCCTGACCCGCATGTTCCCGTGGAAAGGGTCTATGCCACCACCAATATCCTGAAGGAAATGAATGCGGCTGTGACAGAAAAGGTCTACTCTGGAATGGGTCATACAATCAACCAGGATGAGATCGACCAGGCAAATAATCTGATCTTTAACCCGGTAACACAAACAATATGAAATCCCTCCTCTTCCCCGCCGCCGCGCGCGGCACCAAGGACATCGGCTGGCTGAAAAGCAATTTCGCGTTCAGCTTCAGCGACTACGCGGATCCTTCCAAAAGCGCCTTTGGCACCCTGGTGGCATTCAACGACGACTACCTCCAGCCGGGAAAGGGCTTTGGCATCCACCCCCACGTAAACATGGAGATCATCTCCATCATGCTGCAGGGCAGGATGAACCACAAGGATTCAATGGGCTATAGCACAGTGGTAGAAGAGGGGGGCGTGCAGATCATGAGCGCGGGCTCGGGTCTTCGTCATGAAGAATACAATGTGGCTGAAGAGGAAGTAAATTTTCTGCAGATCTGGATCCAGCCAAAATTACAGAACATCACCCCCCGTTACCAGACCCGCAGCTTTCCCAGGGCCAAACGCAAGGGGCAATTAAAGACCATCATCTCCGGCGAAGAAGGCCAGGAGCATTGCTGGATCAACCAGAATGCAAAACTGTCGCTGGGTTATTTCGACAAGGGCGAAAACATTCCCTACTCATTTAACCCCACAAACAAATGTCTTTTCATCTTTAATATCGAAGGGACCATTAAGGTCGGCGACACCCAAATGCAAGCCCGCGACGCCATCGGCATCTGGGACACGAACAATGTCAACATCGAATGCCTGGAAGACGCCCAGTTCCTGGTCATCGAAACAGTCGTGAATCAGAAATAAAGGCGGCCACCCGTTCCACCAGCACTTTGTTCAGCGGCAGCAATGGGTTGCTATAAGTCGCTATATTTTGCGCCCTGTCCAGCGGCGCATTTTTCAATACATGGTTCATGCTGTCGATGAGCACCAGCGTAGCATGGGGATTTCCTTTCTTCAATAGTTCCGCATCCTCCTTTCTTACCTGCAGATCCGTCAAGCCTTGCACGATCAATACAGGCATCTTCAGCTTTGCTATTTCCTTAACGGGATCGATCCTGAACCAGGAGATCATATAGGCCTGTACCTGTGGCGCAAACAAGGCCGCCACCGGAGACCCCGCGGGCATTGCCACCCGATGTCCTTGCTGAAGACTGTCCAGCTTACTGCTCACCTGCGTCATCAGCGGCGCCGGAAGCTGTCCGGACAGCTGTCTCTTCAATAAGCTGGGTGCATCTTCCCCCATACCGGATATAGAGACAAAACCGCTGACCTTCTCCTCTCCGGCAGCAATACATCCCACAAGTGCCCCTTCACTATGACCGATGACAAAGACAGACGAAAAACCGGTATCCGCCAGCGCCTTCCTGATAACCGCCCTGGCATCGCCGATCATATCTTCCAGCCTGACGCTATCCAGCGGCTGCTTAAAACCCTGGCTCCCGCCGATAAATCGCTTATCGTACCGGATACAGGCTATGCCCCGTATCTGCAGTGCCTCGGCCAGCAGCTTATAAGGTTGCGCCTTTACACCCATGACATTGTTGCCGTCCCTGTCGGTAGGTCCGGAGCCGGCAATGATCACAGCCACCGGTGGCTTCTTTACACCTGGCGGGACCGTCAGCTCGCCCGCCAGCTCTCCATCTTTTACCTGTACCTTATAATTCGTATGAGAAGCGCTTCCTTCCCTGGCCTTTGGCGGCGCCATAAAGATCCCCTGCACCTGGTAGGCCGAATCCAGCGAAAGCGTAAGGATCATAGAGTCCACGGACCCGTAGGCTATAAAGTTCGTGTACATCTTGCTGGTAGCCCCGGGGAGCATCGGTCCGATGGCACCCAGCCTGCCCTTCATCTGGGGAAAGCTCGCCCGCCAGGTGTCTGCCGGCAGCTTGCTTTTCAATCCAGGGTTAAACAGTCCATAAATGCTGTCCGGCATATCAGCCGCATACCATTTGCTAAAGGATTGTAAAGTTTTATTGGCACCGTCCTGGCCCCACGCCCCGGCGGTATACAGCAGGGCCGTCAGCAGGAAAGAATATGTACGCATGCAACAAATGTCTGCATTTTGTATGGATTTTGGAAGCTCGCGCATCTCATCGGCTCAACCCAACGTCTATGAGAAAAATTTCATGCGTCCTCCTCGCCAGCCTTGTCCTTTCCACCGCCCAATCCCAACCCATCCGCGACACCGGCAAACCACCCAAAAAGACCATCCGCCCCTGGACCCCGGACAAGAACATCGTGATGGACTACTTCCAGAACCAGCAGTTCGCAGATGCCATCGACTATCTCAACCCCGCACTGGAAGCCGACTCTGCCAATATTACCATCCTCTCCTGGATGGGCTATGCCAACTATATGAACGACAACAAATCCGCGGCAGAGCAACAATACCTCAATATCTTCCGGCTGGACTCCAATAATATCTCTGCACTCTCTTATCTCCTGAACCTAAACAAAGACGAAGCCCATGTCATTGCAATGGGATATGCCGCCCGTCTCATCAGCCTCCAACCAAATAAAGCCCTCTGGTGGCGCACCATGGGCGACCTCTATCATCGAAGCAACGAACTTGATTCCGCCATCTTCTATCACCGCCAGGCCTATACCCTCGCACCCACAGACCCGAAGAACGCTGCGGCCCTGGCAGACATCCTCATCGAAAAGAAACTATATCCACAGGCCGATAGCATACTGGACGCCGCCCTCGCCCTGGACTCTATGAATCTTTCATTATTAAAATCCCGCATCCACTCCGCTTATCTTGAGCAGGACTACGCTGCCGCCATCGTTCCGGGAGAAAGGATCAAACAACAAAATGTCTCGATCCTCAACGCCCTGACCTGGCTGACGCTGTCTTACTACAACCTGAAAAAGTATCCCGAATGTGTCTCTACCTGTGAGTATATGCTATCCAACGGCCTGGACGTGGAATCCATTTATTATTATGAATCGAGGGCTTATGCAAAGATGAAGGAGTATAAAAAAAGCAACGACCTGCTGGCCATTTGCCTCAACAAGGCCATTTCTCATACCGCGGAGTGGTATCTCACCGCCATAGCCGACAACGATGAAGCGCTCAAGGACTACAAGGGTACGCTAACCCACCTCGACACCGCTTATTATCTTTTTAAAGATCCTTTAATGCTCTACAACTGTGGCCGGATAGCCGAAACAAAACTGAATGACAACACCCTGGCCCGAAAATATTTTACATTGTACCTGACGACAGCTCATCCAACATCGCCCGAGGAGAAAAAGGCCTACGCGTACGTTCGCCAGCATTGGGGGCCAAAGTCGCTTCGGAAGACACCTTCCCGACCGCGCCTATAGTCTTTCTATGACCTGGGTACCCTTTTCTACCATCTTCCAGTTCAAGCCCTTAGCCTGGGCTTTGTCTTTATTGCGCGCGCCCAGGGCAACCACAGCTATCAGTATCAATCCCAGAAATATTATAGTTCGGAGCATCTCTTTTTTTCACAAAACTACCCGGCAGCGGATGCCCCCACAATAGAACCAAAGTTACAGGGGCTTATCCGGAGGGGTACCGTAGACCTTGTTGATCGCCTCCGTCCTGTTGGCTACATGGAGCTTATCATATATACGATGGATATGCTGTTTTACAGTGGCCGTAGCGATGCCCAATTGAGAAGCGATCTCCTTGTAAAAGAACCCTTTAGATAGTAATAGCAGGATTTCCTGCTCCCGTGCCGTCAACGTCTGAAGGTTCTTGTTTTCTGTCGCAGCGGCTGCGTTACCCTGCCGTTCGCGCCGCTGGAAGGAATGCACCACCTTCCGGGCGATACCCGCACTCATAGGGGCGCCCCCCTCATATAATTCCTGCAGGGCCTCTAATAGCTTGTCGGGCCGGGTCTTTTTCAATAGGTAGCCGCCGGCTCCCGCTGACAGCGCCTCGAACACCTGTTCACCGTCCTCGTAAATAGTGAACATGACAAACTCCATATCCGGGCATTTCTCTTTCAGGATCCGGATGGCGTCGATACCGTTCATGCCCGGCAGGTTGATGTCCATGATCACCATTTTTGGCTGCAGGACAGGCAGCTGCTGCATGGCGTCTTCCGCATCACCATGGATCGATAGACATAAGAACCCCTCCGACCCGTTCAGGATCCTTTGCACGCCCCTTCTTATTTCGGGGCTGTCCTCCACAATACTGACACTTATCTTTTCCATATAGTTATTTTAATGGGAGAGAAACCCGAATCTTTGTACCGGGACGGTCAACCTTCCCCGGCAGCCCATTGCCGTTACCGTTCTCCATTTCAAATTTCCCTCCCAGGTTTTCCATCCGCTGCCGCATATTTTTTAGCCCATTGCCAAATCGACGGGTGCCCCCTTCCGGTAGTCCTTTGCCGTTGTCCTGGATGATGATCTCCAGGTTTCGGTCAACCACCGCTGCAATATTCACCGTTGTCGCTTCCGCATGCTTGATGATATTGTGTAAAGCCTCTTTTACCACCAGGTAAATGTTCCGGCGCTGCTCGCCTGTGATCGTGACGGCCGGCGTCTCTCCAGGAAGATCGATATGGGTATCGATCCCCGGTATATCCATCCATTCCACGACATGATGACGCAGAAAGGCAAGGAGATCGTCCAACGTATCATAGTCCTTGTTCATAGACCAGACAATTTCATCCATTTTGTCGATCAGCTCCCGGGCGGTATTGCCGATCTTGCCCACCGACTGTCTGTCCTCATCTTCGCTCAAATAAAGTATAGACGTAAGTCCCGTCCCGATGTCATCATGGATCTCTTTGGCGATCCTTTGTCTCTCCTGGTCCTGTCCTTCCATGACGGCCTTTAACCGGAGCATCCGTTGACGCTGCCAGGACAATGCCAGCGCCAGCAAAACGATCACCAGTCCTCCCCCCGCAGCCAATAGCCATGCATTACGCTGACGCAGCATATCCGCCGATCTTTCCAGCGATAGCGACTGTTCGGCCAGCATTTTGTCCTTACGCGCCGTCTGAAAATTCGCTTCCAGGTCTAATACGTGATTGCGCGTCTGTTCATTCAGCAGGCTGTCGTTGAGTTCCATGAATTTATCCTTATACGCCAGCGCCTTGCTCAGGTTTCCCAGTTCCTGCTGGATCTGGGCAGATCTTTTATATGACTCGCTGAGGGCGGCCCTGTCGCCTGTCTGCATCGCCAGGACCGTGGCCCGTTGTATATACCCATCCGCCTTTCGCCACTGGTGCAGGAGCGTATAGGCATCCGCCAGCCCCTGCAGCGCAGACAGCTCATAAGACGGGTTTTCATTTGCATGCGCGACATCCGCCGCCTGTTGAAAAAAGCCGACGGCCTTCTCCGCTTTTCCCTGCGCCGTATACAATCCGCCCAGGTTGATCAGCCCGTCCAGCTCCAACGTATAATCGTCCACCTCTTTTCCCATACGCATAACGCTCTTCAGATGAACCTCTGCGGAATCCCAAAGGTGCAGCTGCTGCTCTGCCAGGCTTACATTGACCAGGCTCGAGGCCATGGCAAACTTATCATTCAGAGCGGTAGCCACCTGGTAGGCCTGCTGGGCATATCGATAGGTCTTGTCGAATTGTTTCAATGCCAGAAAAACGCTGGCCAGGTTATTGGCCAGCAGACGGATGAGCTTTCGGTCATGGATCTTTTCCGCGATTTGCATCCCCTGTACGTAGTTCTCGGCTGCCAGCTGATACGAGCTCAGGTATTCATATTCACTCCCCAGATTGATATGGGCGATGGCGATATCCTTAGGGCTGTCCAGCTGTTGATAAATTTTCAGGGCTTGCTTACAAAGCTCCAGGGCCTCCCGGTATTTTCCCCGGTTGTTCAGGATAAAGTTGTAGAAGCTGATGTAGGTCGCCGTTCCCCTTGGATAGTTCAGCTCGAGGGACAGATCTCTTGCCTTGTCATAATAGAATACTGCGGAATCGGGATTGGCCGACTCATACAGCTCGCCATATTTCAAATAGGCGATTACGGTGGAGGTGTCTTTTCTATTCTTATGTATTTCCGCCAGCAGGCTGTCCTTTTTTGCAGGCGATTGCCCGTAGGATGCAAACATCGCGATGGCCAGGAAAACTAATAAAAACGGCGCCTTATAATTCATGGGGCCATAATACCGATTTTTCTCCAATATTCCGCAAGTATCGGGTGTTCTGTCCACTCCCAGCCCCTGTACCTTTGCCCAATGAAAAACATCGAAACGCTGGACTGGAGCGCCGCCACCGCCAGCCTGCACGAACATGGCTACGCCCTCATCCCTGACATCCTAAACACAAAAGACTGCGACATTCTTATCGACAGCTACCACGATGCCGGTCTTTATCGCAAGACCATTACCATGGAACGATATCGCTTTGGCAAGGGCGAATACAAATATTTCACCTATCCGCTGCCGCCGCTCATCCAATCCATCCGGGAGTCGGTCTACCCAAAACTCGCCCCCATCGCCAACGCCTGGATGAAAGCGTTGAACGATCCTCGCAGTTTTCCCGCCGATCTCACCACACTTCATCGGGAATGTAAAGAACATGGCCAGGACAAACCAACCGTACTGATCCTTCAATATGGCGAAGGCGGCCACAACACCCTCCACCAGGACCTTTATGGCGAGGTCTTCTTTCCTATGCAGTTGGTGCTCTTTCTGGACGAACCCGGCAGGGATTATACAGGCGGAGAATTTGTGTTGGTACAACAGACACCCAGGGCCCAGTCGAAGGCCATGGTGCTGACACCGCGACAGGGAGATATGCTGATCTTTACCACCAATTTCCGGCCCGTAAAAGGTGCAAGAGGCTATTACCGGGTAAATATGAAACATGGGGTAAGCCCCGTGCATCAGGGTTCACGCCATACGTTGGGGATCATTTTTCACGATGCGTCGTGAGCGGCCATTGAACGCCCACGGCAGATACTTTCTGAAACTATTGCAGCGGCCATTGAATACCCACGGAAAAAGAGCTGGTCCTGAAGGTATAGGACCGTGTGCGAATGGGCTCGTTCGGCGCGCCCCAATACAGGCTCTCATCATAAGCATGGGTAAGATCCTGTCTGAATGTGTACAGCAGCTGCATGCGCACAGCCGACTGCAGCTTAAAAGCGATACCTGCGCCCGCCTGCAGACCCAGCACAAAGGGGTAGGTCTTGAACCCAGCCCTGTCCGGTCCGTGATAGGTCTTGTCTATCAGCTTGATATTTCCGCTGGGCCCTCCTTCCATCAGTAGCTGAAAGGATTCACTTTTATTCAATGGTATACCCACGCCGAATAAAAAAGGAATAGACAGGTAGCCCGTCTTGAGCGAATCTTTATACAATGGATAGGAATTCTCTTCGGGATTGACTTGTTTCTGTATATATCCCAGGCCTGTCTTGATATATACAAAGTCCGAGATCTTGCGTTGAAAGTGTACATTGATCTCATAGCCACCGCCATTCTTCTGCGTGGCATTCTTTATACCATACTCTCTGTCGAGCTGTTGTACCATATCCACCAGGGATCCTCCTGCTTTGTTGATGGTGTATCCGGCGTTGATGGTAATGTACCAGGGATTTTGATGTGTCGGCTCGGTTTGAGCTTGCGTTCGGCCAACAGCCGCCACAAAGAGTAGCAGGGCCAGACAGATAAGGCGTGCATTCATAGAAGGGGTTGGGGTTATTTCCAGACCAAAATAATACAAAAGGATCAGGAAACCAATTTCTCTACGGCTCGCTCGATATCCGGTGTCCTGTAGAGGGTTTCCGGGATAGTAGCCAGCCTTGAGCTATGGATCTTTTCGCCCAATCCATAAAACTCCTGGAAGGACATGATCAGGGGCCGCCATTTATCGGGGTCTACCCTGTTCGGATGTCCCTCCATGATGATCTCCTCAGCGATATGCACCCGGACCACCCGCAATTCTATCGTCAATATCCGCCCCTTCATCCCCTCTTCCTGTGCCGCAAGCGAATGTACATCTTCCACCACCACTTCCAGCTGAACGGGACATTCCATCACACGGGGGGCCTCCACCGTCTCGGACATGCCGGGTGTCAATCCAGCCCATGCAAATTTATCTTTTACCGTCCTGTAGCCCTTTTTCATCTTTGCATCCGGCACCGGATCGGAACCTGTCGTCAATGCCAGCGCATTCACATGTGCCGCCTGCTCCACCGATGGCAGGTTCAGCACAGCCTGCTTCTCGCGCAGTAGATTTTCCGTTGTCTTCGAGGCGCCTGAGATCCCGATGACACAACGCCATCCCAGCCAGAAGATGGAAGAGATAGGAGCTATATTACAGGTGCCGTCGGCATTGACCGTACTGACCAGCACCACGGGTGTGCCGAAGTATAAGATGGAAGGTTCGATAGTCTTGTGCATATAATTAATTTTTATACCTCAAAACTACCTTGGAGCAGGCGATGGGAAAACCCGGTTCTTGCGGAGTTGGCGATAACTATGATGTCGCCGGCTGTTTGATCTTAAAAAATGCGCGTATCCTGTCGGTGATGGGTCCGGCGCTGTTCATAAACGGCTTTTCGATAAAATGGTAGGTTAGAGAGCATAAAAGCACCAGAACAATTGAACAGACACCCACTACCAGCCAGTGCTCCCACGCCAGCAATTGGCTGGCTCTACCTGTTCCCAGAACGAATTCGAATGTCACGAAGAGTAAAATCCCGTGCAATAGATAAATACTATATGATATCTGTCCGAGTGTTCGGCAAAATGAATGCGTCAGAATGCCAAAAAAGCTGTTCCCGCAGGCGATAGCTATAAAAGACAACGTAACAACCACGTAAGGAACAAGCTCATAAACGGATGGGTAAAAGAAAAGCACCCATAACAGCAATGGCAATATGACCATGGCAACCCAGTCTTTTGACATCCATTGTCGCAGCTTATCATTTCGTACAAGAAAGGCCGCCGCAATACCTCCCATGAAAGGACTCATCCTTCTCCACATACCATAAGGGTAAAAGTAGAAAAGGATAAAAAGAAAGAGCAGCAATCCAATTACGGAAAAAAATAATATGCTCTGAGTCGTCCTGATCCTGAAAAACGTCCTCCCCACCAGTGCAAGGGAAAAATAGAACACCCATTCAAAAGCCAGGCTCCAGACCACACCGGCCACGATCAGCCTTGTCCCATAGACAAGATTGATATCAGGCTCCATAAACGCGATCCATTGTCCCAGCTCCAGTAGCACATTAGATCCAGGTTCCTTTAATGTAAATCCGGAAAGATATCCCACCAACAGGAACAGTACCGTGATAGCAAACAAGTATAGCGGAACGATCCTCGTTATCCGGGAAACATACAATTTCAACCAGTCAAGACCGCCTTTATATGCATCTATCAACTTGGAGAAGAACAGGAACGCCGTGATCATAAAGAACATCGCAACGCTGGTAGGCCCAAGATGGCTATAGATATATGTAGGAGGAAAAGACCATTCTTTTGTTCTCAAAAAATAGTACCAGACATCGCTGTGATGGATGAACACAAAAATGGCCAGAAATCCTCTCAGCCCGTCAATAGGAGCATATTTCGTCTGTTTCACATCCGCTGCCAGGAACGGACGGGAGAGGAATATCGCCCCTAACGCCAATAAAGGGATGATCACGATCGGCAGAATGCTGAATAGATTCATCTTATATCAGATTATACGGCAACAGCAGCCGTTGCTTCTTGCGCTTCAGCCATCCTGTATACTTTTTCCGCCAGTACCGCCGCCAGGGTAAGACATACCAAGGTCGGGAATACCTGGTAACGCAACACAATGGGTGAGGCAAGTATGCTAAAGGCCATATTACCCAACCAAAAACAGCCCGCTACAAGTATGAGCTTAATATCTCCCGGCCTGCTTCCGATGCCTCCAAAAAAGAACCATCCTGCCAAAGTGATGAGCAACAGGACATTGGCCAGACAGGATAGGACAGGAAACCATTGTGTCATAGTCACAGGACCATCTTTTTTATTATGGTCTTTGATCTTTAAGGTCTTGTAGTTAAACCAATCCTTGGCCAGTTTGTTTACGCTGTCAGATCCCATATTGTACACAGCAAGAAACTCCACGGGAGGCACAGCATATTTAGCAACATTGGGCAACAGGAAGCTCCGTGCATACGTCAGCGGAAATTTTTTGATCAGATAAAAGGCATACGCCTGATACAACGGCGCCTCCGAAGCCCAACGTTTGAAATAAGAAGTAGTGGAATCCTTCTTCCAATCCTCTTCCAGGTAATGCATCAGCGGGCTTCGACCACTCCACAAGTAAAAATAGCTGTTTATGGAATCCTCTTTGGTAAGTTTTACTCTCCTCAATGTATCCATATGCGCTCTCACCATCGACTCTAATTTGGCAAATTGTACAGGCACAGTGCCTCGCTGTGAAGCAGGTATATGCTCATACATATACAATGCATTATTAGCCAGCTGCCATCCTCCAAAGGCTGAGAATTGACGCTTTCCCGACTCTGCCTGCATCTTGTTGCTGGTGTACCAGAAGGAGCAGAACACCAGCAGTACGCCAAGACCAATGCCGGCCAGCTTCCAGATCCACTGCTGACGGGAGAGCACAAAAGCCAGGGCTGCTATAAAAGGATAATAGATGGCATTATATCGAAGGGTAAAACAGATTAATAAAAGGACGGCCTGATAGATAATTTGCTTCCTGGATGGCTGGTAAATAATCCAGGTCAGACTGCTGATCCAAAGCAGGCTAAAGCTGATAAACAACGCATCCGCAGAAATGTAGTTGGCTATATACAACGGCAGCGGATCAAGAATAAAGAATATCAGCATCGCTATCCTGATCCCTTTTGCTGGCTGCAGGAACCTGAATAAGGTCAACAGGAATACGCAGGACGATATCTGCAGGAGCAGGTATTGAAACCCTACCAGCAGCTTATCCGAATGAGTGAGCACGCTAAATAATCGCAGGAACTTCGAATAAGCGACGGGCCACATATTAACGTCCGAGTTGTTATACGCCGCTTCCAGGTAGGAATAGGAATCCGGCATATAATTGGCAAACGGATACTTGAACTTGAATAAGATGAATTGCAACAGGAAAGCGCCAAGAGCCATCAACGCATACGCCCGGTTCCTTTTATTCCTCCAGAGATAATCCTGCAAGGACGGCAACAACTCGAACTGAGGTGTCTTGGCAGGTCTTTCGGCTGAAGGCTCTTGACGTGTCTCTTCCTGTGTATCAACAGGAGTCCGTTTCTCTTCATGATACTCCTGTTCGGTATTGATGGCCCAGATATTCTCCTTTGTGGTAACGCCGGCAAGAATATTATCCACCGATACCATAGCGGTCAGCATGGAATGATCCGCATTATTATATTTATGCATCCCGTTACGTCCTACAAGGAACAGGTTGGTGAACTTACTGATGTACTCCTGCAAGACGGGGAATTGCTCATAGGTACCAAAATAGGCCGGATAGGTCTTCTCCATCCGTTGAACCGTAATATCCAGCACATCCTCTACGGCGGCCAGGTCCATCTTCTCCAATTCTTCAATAGCCACGGCTTCGATGGCCTTATCATCCAATGCCCAGAAATCATCCGTCTTGTTACAGAAATACTCCATCCCGATCCAGGTATTGTTGGGGTCGGCGATCATTCCATCCCCCCAGTTGTTGTAAATCATCAGCCGCCCGACTTTTACATCCCGCTCCTGGATATAGATCCAATTGTCCTTCAGCTCCAGTCGCTGTCTCTCTGCATCGCCTTTTACACTGCTGGATAAACGATTTAACAAAATTCCGACGTTTATAAAATCCCTGTACTGAAGACCAGCGGCTACTTCCCGCACATTCTGCGGTACTGGCGCCTCCAGATCAGCTATCAGCTCCTGCACAGGCATGGAGGAAAAGAAATAATCGCCGTCGAAAAGAGTCAAATCACCCGTCTGCGTATCTATCGCATGGATCGAGCAGATCTCGTCCTTTACGGTATAGATAGTGCGCACCACATGGTTCTTATAGATCTTCCCGCCCCTGGCTTCCACCTGACGTGCGACTTCCTCCCACAAGGATCCCGGACCATATTGTGGGTAAAGGAATTGCTCGATCAAACTCGTTTCCGTGCCCTTTTGGGAAATATCTTCCTTTTTCTTCCCCTTGGCCAGCGCACGTGCTGCCGACAAAATAGCCTTACTAAGAGATAGTCCCTTGATCCGCTGTGCACCCCATGCAGCGGATATTTCGTTACAGGGATGGCCCCAGACCTTCTCCGTATAGTCTTTGAAGAATAGTAGGTACAGGGACTTGCCAAACCGGTTGATTAAGAAATCCTCCAAACTTTTCTCCGTCCTCTTCGGAAAAAGTCGCGACTTCATAAAAGATAGCAATATGCTGATAGTCCTTCCCAAACCAAGGCTTTTCAAGGTCTCCAGCGACAATTGAATGGGATAGGCGAAGAACTTCCGCAGAAAATAAATACGGGTAAGCCTGGGGATGACCAGCATCTTTCCTTTCGCCTGCTGCCCATCCTTTTCATAAGAACAAGGGTCTTCGATAACCCTCTTCTTATTCTGATAACTTATCTCGACAGGCTGATCAGCTTTCTCGGCCAGTGGCATCATCTTCAACCACCAATCCATTACGCGATCGGATTTCGAGAAGAAGCGATGCGGTCCCATATCCATCCGGTTGCCTTTATAATTAATAGTCCTGGATATACCGCCGATGTAGTCTGATTTCTCAATAATGATGGGTATGATATCTGTACGCTCGAGCAATTCGTAAGCCGCTGTCAGTCCCGCAGGGCCAGCGCCAACGATGATGGCTTTCTTTGACATGATAATATTTTTTTGTTAGAACCAAATCATGAACGGTGAGGTTACTGACAAAAAAAGTCGGGAAGAAATATCTGCGGAACTGCGAAAAGAGAAATGTAAGATAATATTGGAAAAAGAAATTTCCAAATTCAATTTGGGATAAAAAGTCTAGATGCCAGTCCATGTGCTTGCATTATAGGCATACTCTCCAGGTATGTCAGAAGATCTAAAACCTGCTTGTTCCAAAACTTTTATCTGAAGCTCATCTTCCTGTGCCACGCGAACTCTCAAATGGGTCAGGTCAGTGATGGCGCTGTTAAAAAAATCAAGGGCAGTGCGCCAGGACTGCTGCCAATACATCTCATCGTCATCGTAGGTAGGATTCATCAGGACAAAAAGAATTATAGAACTATCCTGCCAGTTCGCCATCGTAACATGAAGAACAGGTTCATTCCCAAGACAAACCAGATAATATGATACCCGGCCGCTGGCCAGCCCCGCCAGCCGTTCCATTTTTAGTAAATTGATGATTTGAAGGCGATTACCCGTGGGAACGCCCGAAAGTGTGTTGATCCATCCCCCCACCAGGTCGAGATCATCTTCATAGAGAGTTCGTATGTTCCATTCATTCGGTAGCATCAGGATAAGGTTGTCAACCATCGGTTTATACTCTTAATATACGAAAGATATTTTATACAGTCCTCAGTGTTTATGTTTACAGTGAGGAAATAATTCCAATTGCACCTCGGAACAACCCAACGGGATACCTAAATTTAATATGATCGGCATCACCTTACGCAATAAGACAACGAATGCCGTATTTCAATCGCTCTGCATCGCTATAAACCTTTTCCTATGTATCTACTCAAAAAAGATGTAGAAGGCCTTCAGCTTGTAAAAACTTACGTAGAACAGCACTTTGCTGAATCTATCCGTATCGAAGACTTGTCCCGCATGATTGGCTTTTCCAAATCCAAGTTACATCAAACGTACAGATTCCGCTACAATGTTACGATCATCGATTACCAGATCTCGTTGCGCATGCGGCGGGGAGCCGAACTATTACAGTCTGATCTTAGCGTAAAAGAAGTAGCTGTCGCTGTCGGCTATGCGAGTATAAAAAGTAAGTTTGGATTTCTATTCAAAAAACATTTCGGTTTAACACCTATGGAATACAAGAAACAGTTCCGTATTGATGTATTCCCAACCGAAAATGATAATTTCAACGGACGATCGGAGGAATAAATTAGACGATCGGATGAACAATAGATTTGCAAACCGCCTTTCTTCGACCGTATATTGCATTCAGGTTACTGTCACGAAATATCTGCGAATTTATTAAGCGCTCTTTTTATTAGCATCCTATTTTATCATTGTTCATCCCTGCGACTGTTAAGCAGGACAACCTTATCACTATGCGTCTATCCATCCAATATGCGTCGCTGACCTATGCGGCCATCATATCAGCAGGTCTTTGTTTCGCTCTCTTTTGTACGTTGATGATCATATCCAAACTAGCTATAAAAGCAATCGCCATTCCCCTCATCTTTTCGGCCACCGTAGGATATATGAGTTTCCAGAAAATAAAACGAAATCTACATTTTCACAGTAATAGTGTGTCTCCTGCATAGGTATAAACGCATTACATTGGTTCCGTCGGTTCTACATATATAACGACCATACACAATTCTGCATGAATCAGGTTAATCAGACCTCCACCGCCATTGTCAGTCCTATTGCGATCGGGAAACCGGGTGCAGACCTGTTGTCCGGAAGGGATTTCCTCTCCTTTGTCTGGAAAGAGAAGGTCAACAGGCGTTATCTCTGGATCACGCTGGTGGGATCCATCATTCAGTTCATCATTTTGAAGCTGCTGTTCCCGTTTCCCGACTTTATATCTGATTCATATAATTATATACAATCAGCCATCTTCCATCTAAATGTAAATCTATGGCCGATTGGTTACGCCAAATTTCTTTGGCTGGTGCACAAAATCCATTACTCAGACACCTTCCTTCTAGCCACACAATATGCTATATTGCAAAGCGCGCTGCTCTATTTCTTCTATACGATTGCTTGTCTTTTACGTCCATCTCGCGTAAGCCTGAATATACTTTTCTTCTTCTTGTTATTTAACCCTTTATTTCTTTATATGAGCAATTGCGTATTAAGCGATGCTCTTTTCAATGCCATCACCATTGTCTGGCTAGCACAGTTGATGTGGCAAATCTTTTGCCCTCGCATGTATCATGTTATAGTATCGGCAGTATTGATAGGCCTGGCATTTACCATCCGCTATACGGCCATTTACTATCCGATAATCATGGGGTTAGGGTTGCTACTCAGCCGTCAAAATCCATGGATAAAGCTCGCTGGCACTTTAGCTCCGCTGATGTTAATGATCCCATTTGTACAATTTACCAAGGTTCAAACAAAAGCTGTCACTGGTACCGCAGAGTTCTCCGTCTTTGGTGGCTGGCAGATAGCTAATAATGCATTGTATATGTATGATCATATTGACGTCGATCCTCAACAACTTCCTCCAGGTTCTGTCAAGCTGGACTCCATGGTAAAAAAATACTATAGTACCGCTCCAGATGGCTGGTTCAATTTTGAGGACTTTCCCGGCACCTTCTTTATTAAGCATTCTGATGCCCCATTAAAGCAATACATGTACAAATATTATGAAAAGGAGGCAGACAGCAGTAGCTTTTTGGCATGGGGCAAAGTTTCACCAATGTATAATGCATATGGCACTTATTTGATAAAGCATTACCCTTTCTCTTTTGCTAGATATTATATGTTACTAAACGCAAAGCTGTATTTCAACCCGTTCCTCGAAAAATATGGAAGCTACAATGTTGGTACGGATGAGGTCGACGACTGGGCTCAATATTGGTTCCACTACAAAACCACCAAGGTCAGGGTGGTATCCAGAAGTCTGCTGGGGACTTTGTTCTATGTCTATCCATCCGTCTTCTTGGTGTTAAACATATTCTTCACAGGAATATTCATCTGGTTGCTTGCCAGCGGCAAATGGAAACACCTTTCGCCATCATTTAAGAAGATCTTATGGCTGACGGCAGGGTTTTTACTGGTCAATTTTGGATTCAGTGTATTTGCCACTCCTGTCGTGCTGAGATACCAGGTTATTCCCTTTGCATTGTTGTTTATTTTCACCTGGTTATTACTTGAGTTTACAGACTCAAAATATATAAAGCCCAGCCTGGCTTCTAAAAAAGTAATTCAATTAAAAAATTGATATAAATACCCTTCAAAATGAAAAAGGCAACCATTGTTGAGATTATATCCTTGCTATTTATTCTGCTGTTCATGTATACAGGTGTCAACAAGCTGATAGACCATCAAACGTTCTATTCAGCACTCAATAAATCCCCCCTCTTGACATCTTTTGCCGGCATATTATCCTGGCTTGTCCCTATAGGAGAAGTCGCGATCTCTATTGCGCTATTCAATCCCCGTACTCGAAAAATTGGCCTGGCGTGTGCATCGATAATGATGGCCATATTCACCATCTATATTGGATATATGTTGGCGTACAGATCTGATCGGCCTTGTACATGCGGAGGAGTCATTCAGCTCATGACATGGCATCAGCATTTTTACTTCAACACAGCGTTTACACTTCTAGGAGTATTAGGTCTCTGGCTTTTAAATAAAATGAGAAATGAGGAGACACGACACCCTATGTCTTACGCGTCATAATAAAGAACATCATGAAAAAGGCCAAGTTCATCACCTTGTTGGTTCTAATAGTTCTGAGCTGTCTGATCAGTTGCAGGCCAAAACCAGATATGCCTTCATTCAACCTGTTACTTTCAGACAGTGTCAGTACGCTTAATACGAATAATATCCCCACGGGGAAAACTAGTATACTTGTGTTATTCAGCCCAGATTGCGAACATTGCCAGAAGGAAACGTCCGATATACTTCTAAAGATGGATTCACTGAAAGAGGTAAGCTTTTATTTCATAACCATCGACCCAATGGATCGCATGAGAGTATTCAATGCATATTATCATCTAAAAAAGTATCCCAATATTACTGTTGCACAGGACTACTCGTATTCTACATTAAAATATTTTACAGGAGTAGCGCCTCCCTCTTCTTTTATATATGATAAATACAAAAGACTACGAGGGGTGTTTAAAGGAGCAACTTCGGCTAGTCAATTAATAGACTTTATAAATAAAATGTAACAGAGTAAAAAATGGAACAAACAGTTCTCAATATTAGTCAGGCAGAAGTCATCGAGGAAAGCACAATAGTTTTTGATTACTCGGACATTCTGAAAATTTATGGAGTTGAATATACTCCTGCCTCCTACTATTGGCGAATAGGAGAATTAAAACCAATGCGAGGATGGGTGCTGCATATATCCGTCATAAAGGCACAATTACCCACGTTACTTAACACGATACTACCCGTACTAACAAAATACAATATAACCTTTGATGTCATACGAGACTATTATATTGCAGGCAGCATAATGGATGGAAGTCTGGGTTCCGCCTACATTGGTAAGATGATAAAGATCTATCCGGTCAATGACCAGGAGACGCTATTCTGGGCCCAACAACTCATATTCCTTACAAGAGATTTTAGAGGCGCCTCTATCATGACAGACAGGCACTTGGGGGGAACAATTTATACCAATTATGAAAACTTTGTTCCTAATAAAACCGACCAACTAAAAATTCCTTTTACATTGGAAAAGGGGGTCAACTGGCCATTTGCAACTCTAACATCGTCCCATCAACCTATACCCAAAAAAATACTCAACCATAAATATTACCCTCTCTCCGTCATCAAGCAAGATGCTAAGGGCGATGTTATCCGAGGTATTTACTTTAAAAAATTATGGCAAATAAAGCCATGTCTAATAAAGCAGGGCAGATACAATATGTTTTCAGACGACAACGAAAGGGACATACGTGATCGTCTCCAATGGCAATATGACCTGTATCAAGAGTTGCATGACGTAGTTCCTATGCCAAAGATATTTGACTACTTCCTGCAAGATAACAACGGATATCTGGTTATGGAATATATACAGGGATTCGCCATAGGAAAATGGATAAATAATGCCTTTCAAAGCCGGAATTGGCAGGATATGCCAGCCGCCGCCAAACTACAACTACTGGCCAAACTGATTCAAATCGTATCGATCATAGGCAAGATGCATGAAAGAGGATATATACATAGGGATATAACACCGGAGAATTTTTTACTGGATGAAAAAGAAAATCTATTTCTTATAGACATGGAACTGACATGGTGTGCTCATACAGGCCAGCCCGACCCACCGTTTAGGTTAGGAACACATGGATTTATGTCTCCTGAACAACAGCTGACACAAACACCCACTGAAAAACAAGACATATATGGCTTGGGAGGTTTAATGATCACCTTTTTCCTTAACTTATCGCCCGTCAAATTTCATGACTCTTATGACAGACAATTTAGAGAACAATTAATATTTTTTACAGGCGAGGAGAGACTGGCTGATCTGATATTGGCCTGCCGACATGAAAACGCAACCATGAGGCCTCCCATAAAAAATATCGAGATTCAATTGTCCACCTATTTCAATGAGCTGTCGAACATTGCTTCAGCAGTCCGATCTGTAAAAAAGCTTCCAATAGCTCCCGACAGATTAGTTCTCAAATCAACCATACAGGCAGCCATCAATGGGATTTCGATGCCAATGTTCTTAAGTCCAAAATTCCGCTGGGCATCCCGTGCTAAACAGAAAGAAGATCATATCGGCAACTACCAACTGAGCCAGGATGTATATAGCGGCTGGCACACCGGAGTAGCAGGCCCTCTATGGGTAACGGGATTAGCAAATAGCGTGAGATATAACACAGACGCTTGCCATCTGGCTTACGACAGCAGTTGGGGCTACATTCATGAATATGCCTTTTCGGACCAAGCAACCTTCTTCCCAGGTCTTTATGAAGGTGTCCATGGTGTTTCTCTCGCACTCATCGAAGGACTGAACAGTGGCCTATTACTACCGGAAGAAGGCACCATGAATATGCTGCAAGCCTGTCTGTCCTATAACTCAGATCAGATTAACCTGTCAAAAGGATGGGCCGGTGAAGGAATTGCGCTGTTAAACTACCTGAGATGGCAGGATAATGAAGAAGTTCAAAACTTACTTACAAACTGCCTGGCCAATATAATCAGTCACCAATCAGCAGATGGTTCCTGGCCTCTATACACTGCACCAGAGAAGAAAAGGGATATCTTGACAGGAATGGAAGAAGGTGTTGCCGGCGTAGTCTGGTTCTTACTCTGTTACCTTGAATATAGGAAGGATAAAGTAGTTGAGCAGGTGGCCAAGAAGGCGATCGATTGGCTAATCGAAAGATCCTCCATAAAAAAAGGTAGATATAACTGGACTGTAAGTACCCAAAGCAAGGAAGTTGAAAAATGGGCTCTGGATACCGGAATTCCAGGCATTCTTTTAGTCTTTACAAAGGCATATGAACTATTCAAGACCCCACAATATAAGGAAATAGTTGAACTGCATTTTAATAAGATCCGGCCCAGGCTTGTACAAATGGACTTCTCATTTCAATCTGGAATGGCGAGCATAGGCGAGCTTTACTTAGACTTATATAAAGCATTTGGAGACGAAGAGTGGCGATATCGAGCAGATTGGATAGCTGCGCTCTTTATCAATACATTCCAAGAGATTGAGAAGGGTTGGGGTTACTGGTTGGTGGACCCGTCCCATATGGCAACGGCGGATCTGTTCAGCGATAACAGCGGGGTGATTCACTTTTTATTACGGTATCAATTTCCTGAAAAGTTTAACCACCCGTTGGCACCAAGAGAAATGAAAGATATTTTAAAATAAGTACTGCGCACAAACCATTCGTACTTGCTGCAGCTTTGCGAATGGCAGGGGTAGCCGAAAACCTGTAAAAGAGTAGGTGTTAATCATTAAACTTTAAAGTTTTTATTACTTTTTGAATTTAAAAAGTAAAATATTTTATGAAACGTTCAAGAATCTTCTTAGGCCTCACTACAGGTGCACTTGCTATCGCTGGCGCTGTTGCTGCAAAATCATCTCATAAAGGTACACAAACCGCTTATTACATCACTTCTGGTGCTGCTCAAACTTGCGTATTTGTAACATCTCCTTGTAACAGAGTTACTAATACTACCAAGCCCGTTTGTAAGACAGATGGAGGTAGCGGTTCTTACTACACTCAGCGCACAACTACGAACAACAAGAAATGTGTTGCTGGTAGCTTCCTGCACTATACTATCCAGTAGTATCAAAAGGGGCTTGCCTTTTGGTAAGTCCCTTTTTCATCTTTTAAAAACGATATTTATGAAACGTTCTAGACTATTCCTGGGTCTATTGTCAGGTCTACTCGCTGTAGCAGGAGCCGTTGCTTCGAAAGCAGCACGAGGCTGTATAATCCACGCCTACTATATCACAGCTGGAGCAAGCCAAACTTGTGTACAAGCGATGGCCGCTTGTAACAGGGTGACAGCTACCACTTTACCGATTTGCATGACAGAAAACGGCAGCGGGTATTATTATACTCAGCGCACAAACATACACAACAAAAAATGTGTTGCTGCTAGCTTCTTACACTATACTTGCCTCTAATAATAATTGCTGCTACAGTTACCTGAGTATTATTAAGGGATACTATTACTGCTATCCAGCTTAAGCCCCTTCATTATTCCCCGCTCTCGGGCAGGAACTCCTTCTGTCATCCAAATTGGTGGGGGCTCACCTTTAAGATAATGATTAAAAAATTGAAGGACACGTGTAGTATAATCTTTAGCGGCGTCCCCACTTACCAAATGTACCCCCTTATCATACTGCAGTAGCCATACACGTTTATTTAATCGTCTAAGCGATGTAAAGAATTCTACGGCCTGAGCGAATGAAGATGAACCATCTATCTTGTTATGCATCATTAGTAAAGGGGTAGTTACATGGTCCGCCTTGAGAATAGGAGAATTTTCAAGATATAGATCCGGTCGTTGCCACAAAGTGGCGCCGATTCGGCCCTGCCCAGCTTCATAATAAAACTGCATACTGATACCGGTATAATCAGATCCTCCATACAATCCGGCGTAAGCACTCATATAATCACTTGCTCCAGCAGCCTCCACCGCAGCCGAAAATATATTTGTATGGGTAATCAAATAGTTAGTCTCGAACCCGCCAAAACTATGACCAATTATACCAACATGTTTTGAATCTATGTAGGAAAATCTAGACAAATACTTGGTAAGCGACACGACGGAGCTTACTGCACTTTGTCCTGGATGCCCGATCCTGAATCGGATATCGGGCTCGCAGACAATAAATCCCCTGCTAACAAAAAAAGGGATGTTGATTTCTGCCCTGGCCCATCCTGCCCCTGGATAATCATACAGCTCATCCGACCGCTGCTGATAATAGAGGATGATTACAGGATATTTTTTCCGAGGATCAAAATTTTCTGGCTTAAAAAGGATACTCGATAAGGAATCCCCATCTAAAGATCGATATCTCACCAACTCCGATTTAAGCCAGTTAAACTTCCTATGAGGTGCTAGATTAGATACTGCCTGATAAGATTTGAAATCCCTGGTAAAATAATAGTTCCTCGCTAATGTATCGCATCTCCGAGTGACCACCCAAAGATTAGCATATCTTGCCTTGGCAAAAAAACTTTCTGAAGCACTAGATAGAAATTGCAATTGAGATTTCGAGACGTATGTAACATAAGGCCCCATAAACAATTTTTTCGGAGATTCTTTTTCAGAAATTATGAGACGATAAAAGCCATTGAATTTGGTTTGAGTATCGAATGCACTTAATAATACTGTGTCCCCAAAGTGGACAGTGGGCGCGGTATTGTCACCATCTCCCACCAACCGAAATTTTATAAAATGCCTACGACCATATCCTGCGGTGATATTAATAGGCTTTACAGTTGCCTTCAGACTCACTAACCAGATATCATAATCGTCATAAATGAGCACAGAAGAATCGCGCCCCAGCCACGCGGCGACCCCAACTGGCGAGAAATAAACGTTGGGTAATGAGGGGTTATACTCATATATAACGCTATTAGTTACCGGATAAGGTATTTGTTTCGAGATGTTTCGAACCATCCCCTTTCCAGCATCATAACTATACCATGAGCGAGCTGCGCCATTGAAATAAACCACCCAATTATCCGATGGAGAAATCCTTACATCTGCCAAGGGAGTCTCCAATTTCAACCGGTCTTCAATCACTCTTCTTGTCCCATCTGAAGTCGACACCCAATAGATAGCCGATCCTTCGGAATTTTTTAACCAAGTCTCGTCCGCCGTTTTGTATGCAACTATATGATCCAACCGCTTCATATCTCCCAAAGCGACTTCCTCTCCTTCACACTGCAACCTAACTAGCTTTTTATCTCGAATTGTCATCGAAAACATAAAAGTTCTAGGCGTGCCTAAGTAGGACAGTTGTGTTGGCATTAATACCCGATCCTTATAACTCCACACATCAACCTTCGGAACGGAAGAGACAGGCGGTGACTGGTCCCTTTCTCTCAGTCTAAAAAAAATACGTCCACCGCTTTTATCAAAGAAAGGGACTGCAGAGCTCAACACATAGTTTGAATCAATATCTATAGTTTGGTCCTCTATCAGACACTGCGCTTTAGACATACTGTCATTATAATACCACAATGAGCTTTGAATACCCTTGTCTACAGCAATAAAAGCCAACCCTCTTTCTGTATCGTCAAAACAATAAGCTCCAGCGGAACTTCCTTTCCAGATCACTCTTTGCGTATTCATATTGAAGTTAACTAGCTGCATCATCTGCTCGCCCTCGCCGGCAACGCTATCCTTTGATACAACTATAAGCAAGCCTCCATTGTCACTAAAAACATAATCATTTACATTGGCGAACCGATGTTCCTCTCCCGTCTTTAAAGATCTTACTACCAATTCATTTGAAGAACGTTTCTTATAAGCTATCCTGTTGTCTACATCGCCCGGCATATCTGACTTATAAGATGCTACTTCTGTAATAATTGTACTGTCCCCTCCACCGGTGGGAAGGATTAGCAGACTGTCAGACAGACGAACGACTATATACTTACTATCCGAGGTGAAACAAGCTCCACTCCCATTGGAGATGACAAAACTACGCTCCCACATCCCCTTCAGATCCTTAACAATGAGAGAACTAGCACCTGCCGGAACATCGCTAACAATATAACTTACATAATGTCCGTCATTGCTGATCTTCAGATTGTCGGCGGAAGGCCAATCCCATCTAGTGGCCGATGTATCAAAGGGATTAACATATGGCTTTTGAGAAATAGCAATAGTCGCAGACAGAAAGAACCAAACGAAGCACGCGAGGTTAGTCATATAACAGGATTGAAGGTAAAACTTGCTCTAATTTAAGGCTTTTCCCTGATGACCAACACCTTCAAGGGACGCTCGGCGGGGATCAGATCAAGCCCATGTCTATTCAACTCGGATTTGACCTCCGTTATACTCGCAAGCAAACCAGTGAAATGAATGTCAATGTTGCCTGTAATGTCGGTAGCATTTATTATCTCATTACCGTTGAATCTACCTAGCAATCCCAAAAAACTCCCGAAATCATAATTGGTGGCAATAAACTCAACTTTGGGGACAACTACCTTGAAAGACGCTCTCCCGCCCTTACTTGTCAAGGTAGGTTTTGCATCACTCGACAATGCTACTAACTTCAAACAGGGGAACTTTCGTTCCTCTATCGTCGCTGAATAGGGGAAATAATTTGTCAGATCACGCTGCATAACATCCATCATATGCTGCTTTGTTGAAATAGCGGGTGGTATCTGCAAGCTATAACAAAATTCTTTATATGATCGGAACAATAGAGTGTCTTTGACCTCGACAATGGGGTTCGGGTAAAAATCACTATCTGGAGTAACGGTGCCCACATAAGCATACATGTATAAATTGGCTATAGTAGCTCCTAACACTTGGAACGTACCAGGACGCTCTTCATTATATATAGAAGATATAACGTAAACATGCTGTTTAGCTCCATTAAACGAAGAGAGTAAGGATCGAAAGAGAAATTCCGAATCCACCCCGCCATTGCCATTGATCAAAAGAGGTTTTTTATCATCATAAGCTATCAGCGTATCTTTCATCTCTTCATGCACACGATAAGCCTTAGGAAGATGATGAGGGGTGCCCTTCATTAAGTTCAGGAGATTTTCTGCATTGACAGAATAAGTTATTGCTTGAACCTTTCCACTTGGGTCGATTATAATAATATAAGGAGCCGTAAAAATATCCCATTTATTAGCCAGACTGGAATCGAAAGCACATGGCATGACAAGTTTCTCTTTCTCTTTAAATTTGTCATACATAGGCTCTATCTGGTTTTCCTGATCCTGTATACCCACCAGCATGAACTGTATCTTATCTCCCATCTCCTTTTGCAATTCACTAATCTTGGGAAAGCTGGAGATGCAAGAAGAACATGTCTTATTCCAGAAGTCAAGTACAAGCCATTTACCTTTAAAATCGTGTAGACCGGCTTGCTTTTTCTCAAAATATTTAATGTTCCTTAGAACAAAATTAGGACAGATCTTTCCTGCTTCCGGGTATATATCTTCACATTTAGGGAAAACTTGACAAATAAATATCAGACACAATGCTATAATCGACACCTTGGACATTATCCTCTTTTCATTTAATCATTAAACAAATATCAACGAGTAAATTAAAATGTTTCAATTTTAAGTTCTCACAGAACCGTACGTGAGGCTCGCGCCTCATACGGCTCCTATTATCTTTACCATTGGCGTTGCGCCAAGTAACTTCCAATGAGCAAATAGATTGGGTTTGCGTATACTTACTCCTTTCAACCACATCAGCCCTTTCTTGACACTCGGTCGGATTTTCAGATACTTACTTCTCGCCCATTTGACGATTCTAAGGTTAACTTCTCGCATAAATGTTTTAAGTTTTGAAGTGTAGAATTTGCCGTAATAATTGATCCACCCTCGAACCACAGGATTGATCTCTTTTGCCACCTCTTCGATGGAACTTCCTGCCAGTTTAAGGGTCTCCCATTTCTTCATCTTTTCACGCATCGAACTCAGCGACTTATTGCTGACAGCCGGCAGACAGTTGGTAAATGATTCGTTACGCTGGCTGTTCTTGGCTTGCCTGGGTTTAAATGTATAACCCAAGAAGTCAAAGTGCACGTTCGGATAGTTACCACGCCGGTTACTGTCCTTACAATAAACGATCCTGGTCTTCTGCGCATTCAATTCCAGTCCGCATTCCTTTAATCTCCTTTCCAACGCTTCTTTCACCTCTCTGGCTGCCAACTCCGATTCACAGTGGATCACACTATCATCGGCAAAACGCTCGAACGGGCAATAGGCAAAGTTTCTCCGTAACCATACGTCCGTCGCATAATGCAGGTACAGGTTGGCCAACACTGGTCCAACCACACTTCCCTGCGGAACCCCCTTGGTTCTCTTTACCAGCGTTCCGTCTTCCAACTGCACCGGTGCTACCAGCCATCTCTCGATGTACAGTAACATCCATTTGCAACTGATGTGTTTTCGTACAGCCTTCATCAGCAGCTCGTGAGATAGGTTGTCAAAGAACCCTTTGATATCTACATCAATGACCCAAGCATACTTCCAGCACCGCTTGCGCGTTTGCTCCAGCGCCTGTATCGCCGACTTGTTGAACCGATACCCGTAGGTGTCCTCATCAAACATTGGATCTAATTCCCTTTCCAATAGCTCAGCTACTACGGTCTGGGCGATCCGGTCAGCAACAGTCGGTATGCCGAGTGGCCGGAACTGGCCCCTCTCTTTCTTTGGTATCTCTACCAACATGACAGGTGGGGGCATGTAGCTTCCGGAACTCATTTGGTTCCAGATTTTATAGAGATAATTCTTCGCGTTCTTATCAAACATCTCCAAACTTATCTCGTCAATACCTCCCCTGCCTTTATTGGCTCTGACCCGCAGATAGGCATTCATTACCTGCTGCCTTCCGATCGTAAATGGTTTTGCCTTGCTCATTTCAGTACCTCCTGAGTACACTCAGTTTTCTTCCATGAATAAAGACCAGATAATACAACCCCTTCGCTCCACCCCCATTACAGGGGCTTCTTCACTACTACGGATTGTTCTGCCACCGTGCCACGCTTCCGTACTTTCTCTCTTGCCGGTTCACCGGCTTGAAGATTTTCCGTTAACATCGTGACGACAGCTTCTCACGTTCCTTGTAAATGCCTGTCGCAAGATCACGCCTCCTGTATGACGGTTGCCGCAAGAGCATAATCAGGTCATTCTCCTACTTATCCCAGGTCGCTACTATACCCGGTTTTGACAACGTTTTACTTATTTTCGACACTTCATCGGAGGTTTACTTGCGTTCGTCTTCCTGCAACTCACCTGACACTTTTGTACCAATGCCTTTTCTTCCAACGCTCCCCACCACGGCTACTTAACCGCAGCAGTTTGGAAGTGGTTTGTAACCAATGCCTGAACATCGATCACGAAGGGCCGCCCTTCATCATTTACAAAGCACCAAATTTCAAATTCAAAGAACTCGTCATTTGTTCGTGACGCCTAATAGCCATGATTTTGACTGAGATTACGATTGCGGCTCCTGTCACCTTGAGGGATTGGAAATAATTGCCAGTCTGAAGACCAGGAGCCCCCCTTGGATTGGCATACATTGCCCGGCGATCCCAGCACTGAATTGACACTATTTGTACGAATAAGATCGAACCACCGATGGCCCTCTGTAAAAAATTCCACCTGTCTCTCATGAAGGATAGCACTTGCCACTGAAGGCTCGTCTTCAGTACCTGCATAATCAGGCAATCCCGCCCTGGTTCGAATCTCATTCAAATCACTGATAGCGCCTGTCAACCCTGTTCCTGCGCCGTGAGCCCGCGCTTCTGCTCGTATGAGGTATTGTTCTGCCAGTCGAAATATGGTTGAGTATTCTGAAACGCTCGGATCGTCAAATATCTTGTATTTAAATGGGTAGTAATAAGTCACTGTTGGTGGATCCGGGGTAGTATAAGAATTCACCCAATTTACAAATCGCTGATCATCTGGCTCAAATGCAGCGATCAATTCGTCACTGATAGCTTGTGTAGAAGGCTCTCCCTGAAGAATAAAGAAATACCCTTCTGGTGTATTATACAGATTAGGAGAAGGAACTCCCAATTGCCAAATGGCCTCTGTACTATTGGCCAGGAAAACTTGATTCAAGTCTGTTGCCAGGCTAAAATAATTTGTATTATTGATAACAGCGGTAGCCTGCGCTTCTGCCTTCCCATAGTCTTTCGTATAAAGATAGACCCTGGCTAACAATGCAGTGGCAGCCCATTTACTGGGTCTTACTCTTTCCGATGTCTCCGTTGTATCACTCGCATCTACAAATCGCTCACTCATCAAACTCTGCGCATCCGTCAGGTCGTTGACAATTTGCTGATAAACCTCAGCTTGCGGCGTTCTGGCAAGTGATTTGTTGACTGTATAACTAGTACTGTTTGCTAGAGGAACGTCACCATAACAATTAGTGAGATAAAAATTCCAAAAAGCTCTGACAAATTTGGCCTCTCCGGTTAACTGCTTTGTTATAGAAGGAGCAATAGCATCGTTGTCTTTGAGTCCTTCCAGAATAGCATTGGCCTGAAAAATGAAATTATACGCATTGTTCCACGGACCAAAATAGTTGTCAGCCGTCATGGAATTGGTATAATATTGAAGGGTCGTTGGACTTCCTGAGTAATCCTTTAATTCATCACTCAATAATCCAGTCTCACGTTCAAGATTAAAAAATTCAGTGCTATTATACATTTGCACATAAATATTCTGTAACGCAGCAGTTGCGGTAGCGCTTGTTTTAAACACATTTAATGTAACCATTTGTGTGGGCGGAGCGCCAACATCTACGAATTTCTTACATCCGGTGAAAAATACCGAAGTTGACATTAGAAGAAAGAGGGAAGCTGTCTTTAAATAAATGGCTAAATCTATTTTTATATTAAACTTTGCTGACATGATTATATTTTTTAAAGACTAAATTGAAGACCTCCTGTAATCATCCGCATAGGAGGCAGGCTCAAACCGCCTGTTTCCGGATCCATCCCTTTATACTTTGTAATGGTGAACAAGTTCTGACATTGGAGATAAATGCGAGCACTTTGGATATGTGCTTTTTGCTTCCACGTACCTGGCAATTGATAAGAGAGCGAAATATTCTTAAGTCTGATAAAAGAAGCATCGGTCACAACGCCATCACTTGAGTTTTTCAACATATTATACCAGGTAAGTGCAGGTTGTCCCACTGCAAATCTTTGATAAGATGCTTTGGTATCTGAAGGTTCCCACCTATTAAGCACATAAGTGGGTTGATTGGAAAGACCAAAAGAATAGTAACCTGGCATAAGAAATCCTTGACGATAATCGTATCCTCTTTGCTTGACAAATTGAACGAAAATATCCAACTCCAGCCCTTTGTAAGAAAAGGTGTTTCTCCACCCTCCATAAAATTGCTGCGTAATAGGCTTAGTCGGTACATATTCATCTGGAGCGGTAGGGCGGCCGTTGGTATTCTTGGTTTGGAAAGTATAAAGCCCGGTGGTCGGGTCAATGCCAGTGTTATGGAATTTTTGCTGAATAAAAAGAGATTGACCCACAATATAAGTATCGCCATATCCGGACCCCTCGATATCAGAAAATGACACCAGCTTAGTATTAGGTATAGTCAGGTTGGCAACGCTAGTCCATGTAAAATTCTTTGTTCGTACAGGAATTACATTCATCACAATTTCAGTACCTGTATTTTGAACTACAGCTGGCAGATTGGCAACAACAGAGGAAAATCCCGTTATCCCCGGAAGAGTATAGTTAACCAATTGATCCCCACTGCGATTACGATAATAGCTTACACTCATATTGATCCTGTCATTGAGAAAGCCAAGTTCAATGCCACCTTCCAACTTATTTACACGCTCCCAAGCGAAGAAAGGATTTGTTAATTGTGTTGGGTTTAGAATTGTAGCCCCCAGATAAGTAGTCGGAACGGGAGTATAATAACTTAGGAACTGATAATCCGGGATTTGATCATTACCTGTTGTACCATAGCTTACACGCAATTTCCCAAAACTTAGGAAAGACTGACTCTCCATAAAATGTTCGCGGGTAAAGACCCATCCAGCACCGACTGCACCGAAATTGCCAAATCGGCTACCGGGTCCAAAACGACTACTGCCATCTCTGCGACCTGTTACATTTAGCAGGTACTTGTCTTCCCAACTATATCCGATCCTACCAAAGGCGGCATTGTACCGATATTTAGTCTCCTGGTTTCCCGACAAACTAAAGATGGATCCAGCTGCCGGATTAGAAATAAGCTCATCGCTGGCAAAACCAGAAACTCCATAAGCGGAAGATCGAAATCTATTGTCCTGAAAAGTCGTACCAACCAATACATCCAAAGTTCCTCTGGATATTTTTTTGTGATAAGAAAGTTGAGGTTCGATGATCCAGGACTCTCTATTGGTAGATGCAATTTGTATTGATCTGAAGTCAGGACCTTGAATGGGAGGAGGAACAATGGTTGCCGGACTTATATTAGTCTGATTCATTTGACTATAAGTATACCCAACATTTGTTTTCAATTGCAACCCCTCTATTATTTTATAGGAGAGCCCCAGATTGCTGATAAAGAACTTTGTCGTCGCCTTGTCATTTTGATATGTATATGCCAGCGGATTATTCCAGGTGTTATTACCATTCTTCATCTGCCAATTCAAATTTCCATCGGCCTGATAAAGAGCTGGGGCATTGGGAGCCAATGCTATCTGGCTTGTCAGATCAGCATTGGGCAAATTACTATTATCATTTGAAAAGCTCGTAGTCAGCTGAACCTGGAAACGCTGATCATTTGTCCGATGAGTAAGATTGATTGCGCCATTGACCTTACCGTCATGATAGTCCCCAGGGTAGACAACGCTCTGTCTCGCATATCCACCGCTGATGGAAAATTGAGTATTGGCATTCCCGCCGGATATATTTACCTGTGCATTGGTAAAATGAGAGGGGTTGCCGATTAGAACTTTCTGCCAATCGGTATAGCGAGTACTATCCCATGTGCCATTAATGTCATTATCATTAGCGCCAGGTTTCTTTTTGTCATTGGCAAACGCCTCATGCCGCATTTGCAGATATTGCTGGGTATTTAAAAGATCTAGCTTACGTGTTACTCTTCCCTCACCAGTATATACATTAAAATCTACTTTTGTTTGACCCGCCTTGCCCTTTTTCGTAGTGATGAGAATCACACCGTTTGCGCCCCTCGACCCATAGATGGCGGTAGCGTCCGCATCCTTGAGGACATCTATACTTTCGATGTCAGAAGGGTTCAAGCTGTTAAAAGGGCTCAATCCCTGTGCACGTTCCCATGGATTTGCATTAGCAGGATTGCCAGCCGCACCACTCCCTATCGCGGTGTTTGTCAGGGAACCGGAACCGACAGGGACCCCATCCACAATATAAAGGGGGTCTAACCCGTTGAGAAGGCTATTCCTCCCCCGTATATTCACTGTACTATTCGCGCCCGGCACACCAGATGTTTGCTGTACATACAGCCCGGCCACCCGCCCTTCCAACGCCTGTATAGGATCGCTCACAGGCTGCTTCTGTATCTCATCGGCTCTCACCGTAGATACATTTCCTGTATTCAAGCGTTTTGTTGTACTATAATATCCCTTTACTACCGGCGCATCCATATTATTGATACCCAGTTTCATCTCCACAGTCAGCCTTACCTGGTGGCCCGTAACGCTTATCTCCGTCACCACCCTGTCATATCCGACATAGGAAATCTCTACTTTATGTTTACCATTGGGCACCTCATGCAAAATAAATTCACCATTCTCATTTGTCACACCCGACCTGTTCAAGCCTTTCAACAACACAGTAGCTCCCATCAAAGGACGTCCATCCTGCCCTATCACCGTCCCCCTGAACTCCTGCGGTCCGGCCGGTCCCTCCTTTTCCTTTACCTCTTTTTTTTTCACAATCGTGATCGTCGTCCCCTGAATAAAAAACTCCAGCGACACCGGCTGCGCGGCAAGACACTGCTGAAGGACGTCCTGAATGGAGGCGTCCTTCACTTCAAGGGAGACATTTTTCATTTCAGCCAGCAACTTGTGGTCGACAAACACACCATAATTTGTCTGATCCTCTATTGCCGCAAAGACCTTGGTGAGAGGCACATTCTTACCGGAGAAAGTGACGGTCTGCCCAAACGCCTTGGCTATGCAAGGCGTAGAAGAAAGGAATATGAAGAAGGCAAGACAGCATTTTGTGAGAAGACGGACATTACTGTGTAAAGGCATACAGCATTCTTTTAGTTTTAGTTGATTTTTGTTTAGGAGCTTAAGAGTCAGGTTCGAATGAAAAGGAACAATTCTAAAATCAACTACCGGATCTAATAGGGAAGAGAGCCTCAACTATGTGTACCCACACAATTGTATGCCATAAGGTGAACGTTTTCCGGCAGCAACAGGATAATGTTGCTCAGGTTCGGTGGCATTGGCCACTAGGGTAATAGGCGGATTCACCTGATCGAGCTTTAACCAAATAGCGTGTCATTGTAAATGTATAAATTAATAATCAGAGAATAACTAAATGAACAAGCAATGACAAAACAGTCGTTTAACAGTCTTTTTTGCGTTTCAGCAGGCTACGATATTATCACGTACAACATGCGAATTTTTCCTTTCAAAAAACGAAAAAAATTTTACACAATTGGAAAATCATCAGCCAGTAAGCAACAAGTAGTTATAAAAGGGAAATGATCGAAGAATTATTCAAAAAATAATGTTTTTGAATAGTACACACCAAGGGATGCGATGTTACCATTTCGGGGTGAAAGAGGATATCACTAAGATTATTGGGCTAACGCAACGGAAAAAGGTACTTCCTTTGGCAACAGACATTGCTCATCCGTACATACCTGAAAGGTAAATACACCCGACACCGCCGTCTTGACAAGCGACTTCAGTTGCACCTGCTGTACAAAATCCACCTCACGGGAATATTGATTCTGCACGATACCTAAGGTAGATATTTCATGCTTCTCCAGCCTGCCCAGCTCCTTTACCTTTCCTTTCAGCGTCACCAATGGATTGTTGGAGAACTTGAATTTGGTTGGCTGTGCAATCGCATCCTGCGGCTGATCCTGGGCATAGATGTGCCAGCCCTCATCGATCGTGGCATGGATATGCACCTCATAAACTTTGTCTGAGATCTTGCTGGCCGTGTAAGACCATTTCACCGGCTGCTGTTGCGCTTTCCAGCACAGTGGGATCCGAAGCTTGGAATTCACGTGACTTGAAGTCGC